>Ga0209348_1000311_pt1 | contig 26891 bp, 9 predicted proteins | sample ETNvirenome_2_30_FD_184065 | JGI IMG/M metagenome (GOLD analysis project Ga0209348, IMG submission 184065) | Marine viral communities from the Pacific Ocean - ETNP_2_30 (SPAdes) (version 2) | ecosystem: Environmental > Aquatic > Marine > Oceanic | place: Pacific Ocean | collected 2013-06-22
TGAGGGAAGATTGCTTTCATCAACAATGAAATCTTCGTAAGACGGCAGTTTCTCCGACATTTTATGAGTAAAATATTACTTCGGGATTCCTCTCCCTGACTTATTTATTCTCCTTGTTAAGTCCAGACTTGAGTATCTTTGATAACTCGGATGTCGATCCTACGAACAAAGCATTATTAACTGTAGATGGGCCTTTTTGCTCTTCCTCTTTATTAACATCTTTGAGTTTTTTCTGTAAATCCATCAACTTATCAGTTGCATCTGAGACACTTTTTATTAATTGTCCAGCAACCTCATATGCCCTTGGCATCTCACTCTCTTGTGCTAACTCTAGTATACCGTTTATTGCCTCTTGCCCTTTTTCTATAATACTATATAAATTTCCTCTTGTATATTCATAATCTTTTTGAATGTGATCACCATTTGATTTGACTTCCTTTCTTTCAACTTTCGTGGTTTCTGCAGGAACAATATCTGTCTCTACATTGAAAGTATCGTTTAGGTCATCAAATTTTGAGGTTTTCATGTAATTGTACCACTGAATCCAAAGTCATCACCCATTGGAATGACAGCACTATCAACACCCTCTCCATCTGAAGTATCAGTGTAATCAATACCTTTAATGTCTGTTCCTCTAACGTGTGATGTGGCGAGTGTAGAATCTTTCCCTCTATCAACAGTGATTTTATTACTGGATGATGAGATAGATTTTACTAACATCTCTTCATTATCTATAACAATATAAAATTCATCCTTGACATTAGTAGTGCTATCAACTTTAAATGTTCTCTGTGTAGCATCAATATCCTCAGCCAAATTAGTAACTACATCACCCGTATAATCCTTGATTGCTCTTGGTTTAATAGAGTATGTAACATCTCTCTCTGTGCTTTTAGCACCACCAGCAAGATATCGAACAGATACACCTTTGATAATATCTGTAGTAGCGGAGGAAACTGGGCCAAATAGATATGTTTTTGCAGTAAATCTCATTGTATAATATAAAACTCTTCTTGATGTAAAATCTCCCTCATATTCATCTTGAAAAGATACGTTCTCCAACACAACTGGTATATCTCGCTTTTCGTTTATTTCTGAAACTAAATTGACTGTTAAATTGTATGATGGTTGAAAGAATGGTAAGATTTGTTCGACAATTTGTAGAGCATCATCATTTAACTTACACATAATATTTAATTCAAATTGCATATTATAAGGCACAGGCATGAACACCTTTTTAGTTGTAGTTTCAGTGTCTGGATCTTTAACTGTTATCTGTTGTGTTGTTGTTACCTTTCTTGTTGGATCATATGTCAAACCAGTAAACTCAAATGACATTCTAGGTAATGTCATTGCGACTGATTTATTTAAATTTGGTGACTGCTCTAATCTTGCTAAAAACTTTCCAATAGGCCCATATGCAAGTGGGACTTTGCTTTCTGATTTATTTCCATCCGAATCCGTGTGCTTAATTGAGATATCATTAAACAACGTACCAAAAGAGATAATCGTCTTTCTAAATATTTCGTTGTAAAAATACTCAAACATTTTTGTTCCTATACCAAGTTATTTATGGTTGCCCAAAGGGATTACCTTCTGAGAAGTCTAATATCGCGTCTGCTTCGGTTTCAAATCCATCATTATCTCCAAATCCGTCATCAAAATTAGTGAGATCAATTAGTCTTATAGTATGAACTGCCCCTGATGATCCTCCTGTAATTTCCTCTTTTCTCAAGAATACTCCCTCTACATTTGATATCTTAAGTTCACTTGTAACACTGTTCCAGTCTCTGACTCTTGCAGTTGCACCGCTTGTTCCACCAGTTATGATTTCATTAAACTGGAAGTTGCCAGCTGCATCACTAGCTGCAGGAGGAGCGATTGCAATTGTTGGAGGTGTTGTGTAACCAGCACCAGCGTTGGTGATATGAATCGCACTGATTGTTCCAGCAGTGGAAACGATTGCAGTTGCAGCAGCAGAAACAGTTGATAATCCTGTAAATGTAATAGTTGGGGTAGTTGTATATCCAGAACCACCACCCGTTATCGTTACGATACCAATTGTTCCATTTGCCACATTTGCGGTGGCTGCAGCACCCACACCATTTCCACCAAATATTTGTATGTCAGGGCCTGTAGTATATCCTGATCCGGGGTTAACTAAGTTGATACTTTGAACTACGCTTGCTTTTTGATTTAATGGATCAGCAGCACCTGTGCAAACAACAATACCACCACGTAAATTTGCTGTAGCGATACCAGTCACACCACCCGTTGGTGCAGATGATATTGCAACTCTAGGAGCAAATGTATATTTTCTACCACGATTTGTTATATCGATAAATTGAATTCCACCATTTACAACTGTGGTAACAGCGGATGCGCTTGACGCAGTTCCAACTAATGTAAGAACTTGTGTTCCACCAATAATAAAATCTTCACCATCTACACCCTCTGTTGCTGCAAGTGTATCATCAATCTCATCAACTCCAGTATCAATGACCTCATCCTCATACTGGAAGAGTTCACAACGAAGTGTGTAAACGTAATTTTTCTTTAGTTGATAGAATGGTTGCTCATGCTCAACATATTTAATTTCAAATAAACGATCGCCTAAAGGAAAATAAATTAAATCACCTTCTTTTGGTCTAGTTGATAATCTTACATCTGCCTCATTTTTCATGAGGGGTGAGATGTATGTTTCAAATCTATCTCTTGATATTGTAAGTGTTAGTTCGTTTGTTGCCTGAATACCAAACTTTGATAAAAGTGTTGGATTCTCTCCGTATCCGTCAAAAGATTCAACGTAAGCCTCAATTGGATACGCATCATCAAACTTTGATTCGATAACTTCTTTGATTATCGTATTACTATTTGCATATTTTCTTGGCATATAATGAACATTCACTCCATAGATTTGAAGTTGTTCATTTATGAGAGACTGAACTAAGTTCTGTTCGCTAGTTGATCCTTGTTGAAAAAACGGGTTGAGAACCATATCACTATCCTATAAAATCGAGAGGTGGTAACTCATAAGTATTTGACATCTGCTCTCTTATTACATCTAGCTCTCTCTGTCCATCTTCATATATTTGTCTACCATTTAACTCTACACCACCGGGTAATTTTACACCTTGAAACTTAATTAAATTTTGACCCCATTGTCTTTTCATTAAGGCAGTCAGATATCTTTTCAAAAAGTAATCATTATATACACCAGTATGATCATTCGGATCTATGATTCTAAAACAATCAATCACCAGAAAATCATCAACCTTCATTGATGCAAAATCCATATCCATATACAAACGATCTTGTCTTTGATTAAATCTAATTTGTTTTTCTGTTGTAAGTGCAAAGTTAATATCTTCCAAATACCTTTTAGTCATGGCATAATTTAAGATGCCAGCATATCCAAGATTGAATGCGATATCATTTAAAAATAATTGATATTTTACACTAAACATATTATTTGTAACTGTGTTAGATCCATCAAAATGAAATAATTTATTAACACCGATTACAGAGTCAGGCATCTGGAGGTAATTACTATCCTCTTCAAATGAAAACGTGGTTGATACTCCAACAATAGTTGCACTTGTTGTTGTGGTTACAATACCAACTTTATTAGATGCACCTCGCCCTCTTGACCTATCAATATCTACTTGTCTTACTTTATACTTTAAAAATGTTTGTATTACACCATTAAAATGTCTCTCTTGAAAGTATTGAATCGCATCGTCTAGTAAGTCCTCAGTTTGCTCATCGGCAATATTAATCTCAAGCAGTGGAGCACCCAGTTGCCTTTTACAGTAATCTATTAACGTTGATCTACTTGATGGTTGAGCCATTTATACTATACCTCTGTCAATATTTAGGGTGCAGAAGATACACCACCACGTACAAGAATATTTCCGTCTACAATTCGATACACTGTTGCACCAGATCCAACTAAAATATCATACACATACCGACCTTCCTTTACATTTCTTGTGTCTGTTGATCCTAAAGATATTGTCAATCCATACCCACTTGATGCGGTTGTATCAATACCAACTGTAAAGGTAGCTACAGGAAAAGCAGTTGATCCAATCGCCGTGCTTTTCGTCATTTGTGATGATCCTGTCCAACCAGTGGTCGTACCAACACCAACTGAATTTGTAGTGGAAAAATTGAATCCAGTGTTTGCTGTATCAACAATATTAAATTTAGCACTAAAATCAGCACCAACGTTCATAATTAAGTCACATGGATATGCGACTCCTGCTTCTGGATCGAATGTAATTTTTTTAGTTGCCATTTACCAGACTCCTCAACATGTCTTTGATTTCAGTAATTTCATTTCTAAGTGTAGATATATCCCTTTCAAGATTGTCCACTTTGTTTGTCTCACCTTGTTTTATTTTACGAAGAGACATGTATCTCTCGTACTCAGATTTGTTAGTATTGATAATACAGTTGGATTCTGTATTTCTGAGAAAATGTTCATTATCTTTAACTTTGATGTAAGACATTATGCAAGAGCGATTACTTTAAGATTTGAAACTCTAGGTACGTAAACCTGATTTGTTGATGTTAACACGAACTTAACTCTAAATGCTCTAAATGATGGTAGATCACTTATACTAAATGTTAACTCTTTGAATTGTAGTTGATCACTTACAAAACCAGAAGCCTCTGACGGTGGAGTAAGTGCATCAGTTTTTCCGTCGCTTTCATCGATAGAGATAACTTGTGCTCTTTCATTTAGATTATTAAATCCGGGGAAAGGTACAAATATTGGGTCAAATCCGGGATTTTCACTTATGGCAAAGAACGCTCTTATATCAGTATATTCATTTATGTGAGCGTCAAGAACAACTTTTAGTGATGTACCAGATGTTTGTAACACATTTTCTTTTGAGACATACTGGAATGCTGAAGGGTCAGTATCTAATCCATCAACACGATTATCATTTTTAAAGTTTGAAATAAGTTTATCAACTCTATTTGAAACTAGCAAAGCACTTATTCTTTCCATGTCAACCGTAGGTGATATTCTTGAATCATTAGAGTTCAAATTAAGTGTCATGTTAAATGACCTATCACCCGGTAGAACTGTTATTGAGTCATTATTAGTTTCATTCACCCTTGAAGCTATAATTCTAGGTGTGTTCATGTAGTTGGATTGGTTAATAGCTACTGATTCTGTGCCTTGAACAACGAACGGAGTATCAGATCCCTGTCCAGATCCTGTATTCACACTTGTTCCACTTACAGTCTTGATCTCTGCACTTAAATTTGTTCCTTGAACAGTGGTATTTTGTATCAAAGGTTTTATTAAATCAAATGCCATATTTTGTGAAGCATGGATTCTGTTACCTCCACCTGATTTTGTTTCTTTTACTTTGAGTTGAGGGAAACTTTCAGATGATGTTCGCCCTATACCATTAGCACCCATATCTAATTTAATTTTATATGAATCTAATGTAATGGGATTTGTATCAGTAACATTCGCGAGATTATGAGTTGTATTAATTCTTCGTAAAGATACTCCTCCTAGTTCGTATTTGGTTACAATATCTCCGGCAACATAATTTTGACCTTGTGTTGAGTCTTGTTGTCTAGTGATACCGGTAAGATTATTTCCAGAGAATCCAGTATATTTAATTATTTCATTTTTAATTTTAATATAGCCAGGATTAGATGCTGCAACACCTACATTTTCAAAAGTTGAAAACTCACTTGTGCTACCAATTGATATGTTAGCAGTTGAATCATTGGCATACGGAGAAGTTAGTTTTGTCTCAGCAACATCACTTTCAGCACCAGAAATTATTACTCTATTAATTTGATGATGCATTCCATGATTTTTATGATTTACCTCTATGTGCAGACCATCACTTATCGTTGTAATACCACTTGTAGTTGGGAATGCACCATAAGTTCCACCTGCACCTGTCACCGCACTTGTAATACCAATAATATCTCCAATGGCATTTAATCCACCAGAGAAGAATAAAGTCTTTCCAGTACCAACCGCAAATTTACCTTGAACATTATCAACAATCAATTCACTTGTACTACCAATAGATGCGACAGTTAATCTTGCGTTCACACCTAAACTTGTAGTTATTCCTAAAACATCACCTGTAGTATATCCTTCTCCACCAGAAGTGATTGTGGCAGAAACCACTGATCCTTCTTTATAAAGAACTGTCGCTTTAGCATCTCTACCACTTCCAGTGATTGTTGTTAATGCAACCCCGGCAACTGTAGTTCCAGTTCCATCTGATGTTCCACCAGCTGGGGTATATCCTAAACCAACTCTTGATACTGTTAATGATCCAGTTGCAATACCTGCAGTTGCAACTAAATTACCTGATGCTCCTGACACATCCTGAGATTGAGAAATAACGTTACCAATAGTTGGATGAACATCGTTTGCTTTTCCACTAAATGCAGAACTAATACCAATTCTTATTTTATTTGTTTGTAAATTTAAAGAATTTGGTTGTAATTTTGGAATTTGTGCATTACCCTCAGATAAAATTGGATTATAAATTTCAACTGATCCAGATGGTGAGAACTCAGCACGATTAATAATAAATTTAAGATCCTCCCATTGACTTGGTTCCCACGTTGAAGCATTTTGAGATTTAAATAGAGAACCTAATGTTGGTTGATTTGATACAAACTCATCAGTTATTAAATCATTTTCACCTATTCTTGATATGAAAACTCTGTAATCTGCAGATGCTGATAGCATGCAGATGGCATATTCTGTTCCGGGTGATAAGTAAACCGGTGCTTTAAAATTGAATTTTGTCGCAATAGAACCATTTGATGAAGTGGTTATTTGATCAGGATCAAGTGTAAGTTGTGAAAATGGAAGAACTTCTTGACTAGGAACACCGAGTTTGACTGTTCTTAAATCAAGTTGAACTGGAATATTACCTTGGTCAACTGTTGCAAAGTAAACTTCTACACTTGTAGCAAATATACCAGTTGAATCCCCAACATAAAATGATTGAGCTAAAGGATCAACTTGTTGCTCTTGGAATTGCTGACCCGTAACGTTTGATGCAATAAGAATACTACCTGTTACCTCTCTTTCTGATCTACTTTCATTTACACTTTGATTTTGTATTCTTGCATTTCTAAGTGAAATTATATTCTCTTGAACAGTCTCTAGTGTACCTGTAGAATCAAAAACTTCTGATGCGATTGTTGATGCTTGACTTCTATTGTTTTGCTCATTATCAATTAGTGTGAAAGTTCTTCTTCCAGATTGAAATGTTGGATTTGTAGCTATGTTTGGATTTGGAATAAAGAAACTACCTAAACAAGTAGCAGCATAATCTGATATTAATCTTAAGTCTGTCACTTGAGCTTCAGCACCTGATGTTCCACCTTTTAATATCATACCGGTTTCAATTCTACCAAAGAAATCACCTTGAGGTTGTTCGGCAAGTGATTCGCAATCAACATTTATTGTTGTTGATGTGGATGAATATGTTGGTGGTATTAGAACCCCGCCAGATAATTGAACAACACCCGGACTTCCTGAATAAGTTTCAATTGCTGTAAGAGCAGTTTGAGTTGTGTAGGGATTTTTTGCATATATCCTTGTAGGATTATCAAATGGGCCTTCTCTATGATTTGAAACAGCAACTCTAAATTTAATTGTTGCAGGATCTGCTGTGTTTTCAGAGAATATCTCTCCTGTTACAGTTTCACCAACTTGGAAAACACCAGATATCATTGATATTTCAATTAATTTAGGAACACAATACTTCGTCATGTTCACACCATCAAAAAATGCATAAAGTCTTGATTGGGGTTTAAATCCTCTTCCGTCAAATGAGACGTTCCTTGAACGTATTATTGGAATCACTTCACTACTTACAAGAACATCACCAATTGACTCTTGATCAAATTGTTCAGTGATCAATTGTCTAGTTCCAGTTCTAGTTGATGTTCCTGTTCTAAAACTCTCTAAGAAAGTATCTTGAATCTGTTGTGTTACTTGTCCACCAGTAAATTGATTAATCCCAGTTTGCTCTCTGTTGCTGTTAGTAAATTCTTGTCCTGAACCAGTCCAAACAGTATCCCAACCCTCCCAAATCGTGCTTGTTAATCCTGTTTGTGGATCAAAACCACCAAATGATCTCTCGGCCTCAGCAACAGTTGAAGCAAAATTACCTTCTCTCTCAATAACTCTTGCATCTAATCTTACTGTATCAACCCAAGTATCTGATGCAGGTCTTATTTCTAGAGATGCTTCCCAAAAATTAAGAATGAAAGGTGTAACACTCTCAGTTCTTGTTCCAAAAGATTGTGCTAAAAATGGAGTTTCTTCATAGTCAAGTGTTAAGACATTTCCTGTTTTTCTAATATTTGTTCCCTCTGGATCAGCACCATTAAAAATATTATTTTGACCTTCAACTGGCCCCACTTGTAAATCAATTAAATTACAATAATGTGATGCTCTTAATTCTTTTCTTTTTATATCAATACTATTTTTTAATGCTACTCCAGTTTCTTGAGGTAAAACAGTTGTAAAATTATCTACAAAAAATCCAGACTTAAATTTATTTAATCCATTTTCATCAGACACAAATAAATTAGCTGTATCAGTTTCTAACAGCGATAGAGTTGTATAGTATTCTAAATTTTGAATTCTCTGCTCAAGGACACGAATATCTTTCATTCGATATCTTTTATGCTTTAAGAATGATATCTGAGCATCACTAACATTATAGAGGTATGCAGGTAAAACTACCTCTGCTATTTCTAAAGCATCATCTACTGCAATTGGTTTATCTGGATTTTCACTGGGTGCACCTTCTGCTATAGAAAAATTACCATTTTTTGTTAAAAATATTCTATCAATTCTACCAAGATAGAAAGAAAAATCAAGAATTATTGATTCGTCTGATGCTAAAACATTTGCTGCGGAGTTACCAGATGCATCAAAAGATCTTCCAAAAAATTCAAGTGGAGATCTTTCACTTTCAGTAACATCGTAGTTTGAAACTCTAGGTCTTATATCAATAATATCGGTATTTCTAATACCATTAATAGTTTGTATGTCACCATTATAGTTAAAATCGTTATAAGAATTTTTTACAGTAACATCACCATCATCAGATGTTTCAAAATATGCACTTTCAAAATATACTTTTATTTTTTTTGTAGGAGATCTTCTTCCGTTTAGTCTTTTGATAAATCCAAAATCATAGATAGTTGATTTTTGTCCAGTGTTAAAACTATAATTTCCTGTTATATTTTTACTTACATTATCTAATGTATTTACCACAGCTTGTACCACTGACTCTTCAAAGTTTACAACTTCTCCCTCTCTAAAACCTATGTCATTTAAAATGACAAATGATATTTGAGAGTCTGATAAAATTTCTGCCACAACTGCAACTGCACCTGATTGTAAACCTTTTATTTTTTCACCAATAATTAAATCTGTAGTTTTACCAGCAGGACTATCGATTGATGATAGAATCATTTTTGGAGCAGAGGGATCCGCTGTTGAAAAAGACTCAAATATACCTAACACTCTTAAAACATCTGGAGTATTAAGAGATATTTTTTCATCTTGTACGCGGGTTCCGAAAGGATATCCACCAGCAGTTAATCCATCATTTAATGTTGCACCTCCAGTTCCAGATCCTGTCGAAGACGATTTATCTATTAGTTGAGAATTTATTCTCTGCTTTCTTTTGACCTTTGCTGTTACGCTTGTTTTTGCCAATGTTGCAACAAGTGTAGCATCTAAATTTCCACTTAAATCTGATCCAATATTACTTATTTGTAAAGTCCCATTACCATCGCTAAACTCAAACTTATCATCAGTCAATCTTTCCTGAACTCCATCTTTTCTTATCAGTGAGTATCTTTCCTCATCAAATGGTAAAAATGTTTCATTTGTTCCTGCTAATACAGCAGTAGTTAATTGGTCATCTGATGCATTTATTGTTACATCAAAAGTTTTTCTAATATTTAAAGTTGCTGATGATATATCGACATCTGATACATTTTTTCTTGGCATCTCTGTGAAGAGAGTATTATCATCAGATCTTGAAAAGGGAGTTGTAACAAGTGTTAGATCTGGTATTTCAAGAGATGTGCCGGCTGTCGATTTATATAATGCACCTTCAGTAACTCCAGTTACTGTTGCCACTCCTGTGACAACCACATTAGATGTATTTACCTCAGTTATTCTCACTAAAGATTTGTCATCATTACCTAAACCACCAAATTTAAGTAAATTACCCACCTTTAGTTTTCCGGGAAATAGTGGATTTCCACTTGTAACTGTACTGATTGAAACTGACCCACTTCCAGTTGCTGATGTCATATTTGCGGATCCAAAATTAAATAAATCTTGTTGAACCACATCTGCAACAAAACTTTTTGCAGATCCAACATTTCCTAGATTAGGGCCTGCATATAATGATTTTACGTCACTAATACCAAATGATGTGACTGCTAAAGCTATTCTACTATTTTCTTCTCCATTTATAATTAATGGTTCATTCGGAACTAAATCACCAGATCTATCATAAATTGATAAGGATGTTGTATTACTTGCGTTTGATCTTAAGAATCCAGTCGCTCCACTAAATTTTCCTTTTATAAAAGCAGGTGTACTTAATGTTATTGCTTGATTTAATGTAACATTAGTAAATGTTTGAATATCAAAAAGTGATATGTCATACTCATTAATATTTGAATTAGTTGCATTATATGATCCAGACTCTAAGACAAAATCATATACTCTAGCGACACCTATCTCCGATCCCACAATTGATCCACCAGTTGGTAAACCATCAGATCTTTGATCTCTCAAACTCACTACAAATGTGTTACCTATTCCAACTTCTGGTGATCCTGTTTGTCTATTAAGTGTTAATGTTGCACCTGTTTTATAATTTACCCTTTGACTTTCTATTTTCTTTGTTGTTCTAGGTTTTTCAACGTCAAGGAAAGTTGATGATATGGTTTCTATTTCATATCCTTTTACAAATGCCTTTCCTGCGGATACTTGAAATAAAGCAAGATCATCATTAGCAACAACTCCAGATTCAGTTGCTTGACCTTGACCAAATACACCACCATTTCCTAGATTATCATTTAAAGACTCTCTTACTCTAATTGAAAAAGGTTTTACGGTATAATCACCAGATTCAGCGAATGTTCTTCTTGCTAGTTCATCATTTAATAAATTATAGTCAGATGTTGTTGGCCTTGTTCTTAGAATACCAGACCTTACTGATGCTAATTCAACAAAATCATCATCATTAGTATCATCTAAAGGTTTGAAAAATAATGAGCAACTTATCTTTAATCTATCAGCACCCGGTGCTGCAAAGTTATTGAATCCTTTTGAGTTGTCAGTTAATGATGAATCTTCATCAGAGTTAACAGTTTCTTCTAAAACTCTTAGTCCAATTCTTCCAGTCGGTGTGTTTCCATATTGATCTAAAAGAATTGTTTGAGATGCGACGCTGACAAAAGTTCCTCTTATAAAATAGACACCCTCCGAAATTGAATAAGAAGAAGCTATTGATGCTGCGTTTTGAGATATTGCACCTGCAAATGCCTCTCCTTTGGGTATAAATGTACTGTTTTCTGGGCCAGATATAATGTCAATATCTGCTGCTAATAATTCACCATTTGCAATAGAGGTGTTTTCATTTGTCGTGCTTGAAGTATCATATCTAATGTATAATGTTAAATTATTTCTTATGGAATCTGTCGAATCTAATATTTTTACAACAGTCGCTGATACACCAGTTCTTAAACCTACAATTTTACGATTTAGTAATTGGTCAACATATGATTTAACAGTAACACCAAGATACTCATTATTAATTTCTACACAAGCAAAATTACTATTATAAGTTGTATTTCCGGGTATGACTTTAGCACCCTCTTTAAACATATGGGTGCCAAATTTAGAAATTTGATCCTGTAATATGGACTGTAAACCAGTTAACTCTCTTGCTTGAACTGGAAAACCCGGTTTGAATAAAACTTTGTAATAATTATCATCTGCATTAAAATCGTCAAAATATGGCGATACATTTAGATTGGTTGTTTGTGCCATGGGTGATTAGAATTGCAATATAACTTTAATATCTTCTTTTTGATTAGAAGAACGGGTAATGGCTGGTCGATGATCAACGTATATTATATTACCAGAGTATTTTTTAACCTCTGGGTTTGACACACCTTTTGTAAATGTCTGACCAAGATAGTATGTTTTATTATTTATTGAGGTGGATAAACCACTAAATGATGTTTGAATTGCAAGAGTATCTGATCCATCATCAGGAACAATGCTAAAACTTCCACCGTCAGATATGTCAGCAGTAAATCTATCTGCGTTAAAACCATAAATCGGTGATGTAGTGCCAAGACCGACAGTTGTAAAACCTGCCTGATTACGATCTTGCCAATATTTTAAAACTCCAGTAACTTGATCATAACCAAGAACTCTACCAATAGCAGTAACTCCTGTTCCAGTTGTTTGTGTTATGATCGAATCTGGAGTAAAAGTTGCTGAACTATATCCTGTACCAGTCAGTCTTAAAGCATAAGCAGCACTTGCTTTATCTAAAGTAAGCAAAGATGACGATCCAAAAGCTTGAGGGTTTTCGATTATACCAATTCTAGATATTTGATTACCCGTGATAAAGTCTGGATTTTCTGAATCATTTTCAATACGTGAATAAACCAAAGCATTTGATGCTCCCAACTCTTTGTAAATATCCTTACCATGTCCACCTTGTGGTGGGATGATCACATCAAGTTGAGGATATGAGTCTGGTCTTGGTAAACCACCGGCAACTATATCAACAGTTCCAAATGTATATCCAGATCCTTGATTAGTAACTATGACAGATCCTATTTGTTGATCAGCATTTACAGTTACAGTGCATTCAGCACCACTGCCATCTCCTTTGATTGGAACTCTTGTATAAGTTCTATTTGCAGTTCCTAAACCTACACCTCTGTTTTGCACGATAACAACTTTTACACCACCATCAACTGCGTTATCTCTTACAGAAGAATTATCAGTGCCAGTAGACCAGTCTGAAGGCACTGGCATGAATTCTGTTGAATCAAACTTTACAAGTTCTGATGGTTTTATTGTATAAAGGTATTTCCAAATGTAACCATCTCCACTCGAACCCGCTGCTTTTGGTTCTAAATCTGTAAATGTTGGTTCATCAAGAGATGGTTTACCATTTGGATTTTCTGGATTTGTGCCATTCTCTAAACAAATATAAACTCTAAAGTCACTATTCACCACGTAATAAGTTGCATTGTATAATGTGGTTCCTTGTCCATTCTTTGGAGGATTGTTAATACTATAATCTGGCCTATAATAATCATATGTTGTTCCAGAATTCCAACTATTTTTTCGCACTACTTGCTTTACATCACTCGCATTGACCTTTTTTAAGGCAATCATAGTATCATAATAATCGTTTTGATTATCAAAACTATCAATTGGTGCAGGGGGATTATTATTCCATGTTGCTTGAATTATTGTCGGATCTGTCAAACCGACAAAAGTATAATAAGAATTAGACGATGAAGATACTCCAGCTACAAAATTCTTCGCATTTAATATTCTTATCTGGTCAGTTATTATGGCAGACATTTATTTGAATTTTTTAGTTATTTATGTGGTATAACTTCCTACTTTTAAGGAAGCCTTCCTTGTTAATATAACACCAGTCTCGATTCCAGTGATACCATTTGAAGTATTTACTGTATAAGCACGAGAAACATTACGATCAGACATGATAATTTTACCAAAACTGTAATCACCATAATAAGTGCTATTGGCAAGTCCAACTAGCCCAGCGGTATTTGCAACACTCACAATAACTCTTGTCAAAGCAGTTTGTCCAAATCCAACTGCATCAGTTGTTACTCCCGATACAGCAGCTACACGATACACATTATCTATGAAGGTTGTTCCGATACCAACGATACTGTCATCACTATAATCCATTGATGATCTTGCAGAACCAACGTTTGAATTTTTAATTACAAAATAATCACCAACTGCTATCGCAGACTCTGTGATTGCATTTGTTGCACCTTGTGTAATATCTGAATTTCTTAAATCAGAGTCATATGGAATGACTAAATCTAGTTGAATCGTGGGATGAGTGATACCACCAATAGTTGTGATAGCGATACCACTAATCACACCACTATCACCCGTAAATGATACAACAGTATTACTTTCAGTAAGTGTAGGTTGAGCACCTATTAACACAACAGGAGGGTTTGTTCCTGTATATCCGATTCCAGATTGAACACCTACTGTTATTGCAGACACAGAACCATTTGCAATGGTTGCAGTCGCTTCAGCACGAGCAGTTGTTCCAAGTCCTACAGGATTTTGAATTGTAACAGTTGGAGCACTTGTATATCCTTTACCTCCATCAGAAATTACAACACTTGTGATAGTTCCTGCAGCAGAAACAACAGCTGTTGCAGCAGCAGCGACTCTTTCAGCATTATTAAATATAACAATATCTTTTTGGAAATCAGTTGCAACAAGGTTCTCATTTTTTGGATTGAAGAATGGTCTTAAATTACTTAAGTATGCAATTGTCGTGCCAACACCAACAGATTGTATAAAGTTTGTCGTTGGGAAAATTCTACCATCATATAATTCACGACTCTTACTTACAATCTTACCCTCAATAAAGAGATCTTCAGTTTGTTTTGTCCACTTGACAGGTCTCTTCTCTCTAGTATCCTCAAACACACCGGGGCCATCATATGCATTTGTATCAACTGAATTGGATGATGTTATTTCAACAACACTTCTTTCATTTTCTTGTAACCAATCTTTTTGACCCAATTTATTATGATACCCAAGTGTGAGTGTATCACCAACTTTGACTGTGGCGATTACATCTCTATCAACCACATCAGCACCACCTGTCCCTCTATAGAATAATATTTTTAATCTATCACCGGATTTAGGTGGTTCATCAAATGTAATTGTTGCACCACCGGGGAATGAATATGATTCGCCGGGTATTTGGAGAATATCATTTATGAATACAAACAATGTATCTTCAACTTTTACCAAAGATCCGGGTCTAGATTGTATTGATAATGAATCACCACCAACTGATATTGGGAAGGTTCTTCTTGATCCGGTGAATAGATTTGAGAAATCATCTAATATCTGTAGTTGTCCGACTGCCCAACCAGTAAATTGATCACTATCAACTTCATTAATTGTAAATTCTATTTCTTCAAAATTTGGATTCGCAGTTGTAGGTATGCCAACAGATGAGAAATAAGTATCAATACCAGCTAAAGGTAAAGTTAATATTTGATTTACACCATAACCATATCCTAGATTTGTTATCTTAAAGTCAATAACAGTGGATCCTTGACTTACTACGACATCTGCCCTTGTCTCTGTTCCTCCAATTCCCGGTGAACTTGCACTATAAACAAGAGGAATATCAGTATATGATAATGGTTCATCAATTACAACTTTCATTAACTGATTTACTTTACCGCACCTTGCATAATTATGAGGTCTTGTTGATACACCAGTATTAACCTCAAACTGAGTGCTATTCAAAACTTTCAATACAGTTGATCCATCAAATCCGACATCTTGTCCACTCGCAGAATTGTTATTACCTCTTGGTGCTATTAAAACAGGTTGAACTGTTCCACCGCTTATAAAGTTACTGAGTGTTACTCCGGTTCCTATATTGATACTAAACTGAGTAGCACTAGCAACACCTGCCACAGAAACGCCACAAAAAGCATCATCTCCTGATCTTGGGAAAGTGTGAGTTGGGGTGCTGCCATCAGATGATGATGACATTCCAAGATCATTTAACAATACATCACTACTCTTTCCTGTTACTGATAAACCATGAGCAGCACTTGTCGTTACAGTCATGATTCCAGAGGCACTATGATATATCGCACTTTGCACACCAACAGCAGGTGCATAATCGCAAGTAAATGCAATACCTGATAATACAATCTCGTTACCAACTGACAATCCATGTGCTGTTGATGTTGTAACAGTGGTAAGACCTGTGATCGATGTGTATCCTACATTTGATATATCTCTAGGAACATAGAATACTCTATCAGTTGTTATTGCAACGCTAGTAACATGTCCATCAGATACTGCTGCTGTTCCAATAGAGAAAACACCAGCACCATCAAATCTTTCAGTTTGAATAGCAACATTTACAACTGTTTGTATTCCAGCCCTATAACCAGATCCTGTATTCCCTATTGAAACAGATGAAATGGTTCCGGCAGTTGAAACAATAACAGTTCCTCCAGCAGAAACTAACGGTTGATATCCAAACCCTCTTGTTGATCCCACTGAAACAATTAAACCACCAACAGGTATAGAAGCAGCGTTGGCATCTCTTGTTGCTGTTACGATTCCTGATCCAGTCCATGATAATGTGGTGCCAGAGTCTTCTGCGAGTGTAAAGTCTCCATTTGATCCGGGAGTTTGTAGAACACCGTTTATAAGAACTAAAGCGTTATTAGTGGCAACTCCTGAGATTGAAGTGCCATTATTATGTGTCAAACTAAATTCTTTTGTTAATCCATTGAATCCTTGAGTTAAATCATCAAATAGGTAATTATCAGTATATGTCTCCTCAGTTCCTCCAATAACACCACTTCTAGTAAATACTCTACCTTGGAAACTTGATGAAGTTGTTATACCCTCAAAGTCTCTTGCATCCGGAGGATTAGTTGTTGATCCGATTGGATTTTTTCCGGGAGGTGCTTCAATAAAGTTAATTTCATTCTCAACAATATTATAATTACCTCTTATTTTTTCTACTAAATCACCGGTGCTAAATCCTGCTATTGTTGTTCCCAACCAACCTCTTCTTACTTTTATAGCATTGGTTGATCCCACACCAACAGATATAATTTTCATTATCTCCTGTGTATCTCCAGCTCCAACTCTAACATAATCTGCACCAAAGAATGATGTGATACCGCTAAAGAACACAACATCATCACCTATATTTGTTTTTTCTGAAATAGTAGTGGTGACTGAAGTTCCAGCAATCGGTGATTGTATCGCATTATCAATCGCAACTAAGACTTTTTGATTCGCATCAATTGCAGTAAAGGTATGACTTGTTCCAATACCAACAGTTGATAAACCTATTGGGAGTGCAATTTGTTTTAATGCATTTTCAGCTGTTAGAGCAACTTGAACTTTATCCTCACCTTTCTTTATAATAAAGACTGATGATGGCATGCTAAACGGTGCAGTGCTTATACCGATTGATGTTCCAGCACCTGCTGAATAATTTACTTTCTGACCTGTGGTGAAGAAATGATTAGGAAGGGTAATTATATTATTAGTAAGGTCAACAACATCAGTGCTAGATCCATCATAAGGTTTTTTGAATATTGGATTTCCGTTATTTTCTAATGCAAATTGTCTCTTGATTGATGTTTGAGTTCCTTCATAAATTGCAAATCCACTCTCCAATGAAGCATTTTGTAAATCTTTAACTGCCTCTCCACCCACTTCTCTTGTTGCTTCAGTTGGTAGTAATGATGTATTTTCTTCAGGTCTCAAAGCATTCATAAATGTTGTGATTGAAACACCGATACCAGCATTTGGAACAAAAGTTAATTCAGTAATTTCATCATCTGCACCAGTTCTCCTTGCGCTTATTGTTCCCAATTCAGTAAAGGCTGTGCCTACTTTGACATTACCAAACTCAGTTAACATTATGTTTTCAGGATCAGTTCCATCGTAATCATCTATCATTACAACTTCTGCTAACTCATAACTACCATTCAACTTATCTGCGATTTGAACTATACAATAAGCAGCATCATATTCATCTCCATAACTTGCAATACCGACTGGTATAGGAGTCGAACTTGATGAAATACCTGTTGATTGAGCAGACATTTCTGCGTAAGAAAATTCATAAGATCCGATTCCAATATATCCCTCAGTTGCAATACCAATTGCCATGGCATTTATAAATGCTGTTGACATTCCAGCTTCAGGAGTGTATGAAAGAACTAAATCATTTCCATCCATGAATGGGAAATAAGTTCCAAGATTACCTGTTGATGAATATGCATCAACGGAATGAATTGTTAACTGACCATACTCTTGGAAACCAACGTTAGTGCCATCATGAATCAAACTCACTTGATCATATTCAACACTACCATTTAATGTTCCTCCCCCAGCTTCAACACTTACTAAGACTTTTGCTGATCTATGTCCTGATATATTTGTACCAATACCACCCAATGTAAAGACGGTTCCTGCTGCTCCTCCAGCGATTGTGACTGCTGTTGTGGCAATACTTATCAATGATCCATTCAAACCTGTTGTAGGATTAGATGGTGCACCGGGAATAGTTGTGCTACCACATGATACAGTATCAGTTGATATTCCTAATCGTTGAGCATCAATTTGATATGACCATAATACAACATTGTAGTTGTTAAGTGTAAATTTGTTTGGATAGTATCTAAGAACAGACTCATTACCATCGATCGCATAGTCGAAAGATCCTAAATCAAGAACTGTATCAATGTCACCATACTGGTTCAACATTGTTTGCCCTTTCCCAGTATCATGAAGTGTATTGACAATGGTTATTTGTCTTTCACCGGTAAATAATCTATCAGATACAAGAGCGAAGAACATTTGAGTTCTACCATCCGATAAAGCATTACGATATACATCAGCATATGGAGTTGATCTAGCATTGTTATTAAATATATTACTAAAGTCATCAATTTGAACGACACGGTTTGACACTGATTCAGAGTAGTCTGTTATCAACCTTGTTTGGAAGTTTATCTCATCTGAGAATGGTTTCTCAACTGCGATGAGATAATTTTCTGTTGCTAAATCAAAATCATAGATGGTGTTAAGACTCTCCACTCCTACTAAATCAACAAGTGTTGTTACTGTGCTTTTTGTAGGATCGATATTAGATAATTTTCCTGATGTTGATGATAATTTATCTGACTCAACTTGTAGATCACTAAATTTTTTAAATCCAGAGGTATGGTTTAAAGATCCAACAATATCTTTCCACTCGTCAAATTGAACCTTTGATTTTATTGAATATGAGAAGGCATGATAGTAATCATTATCATGAACTCTTTGTAGTTCATCATTTAAAAATCCAGTATTATACTCCCACCCATTTTCAACAATTGAAAAATTGTCTAAGTCGTATTTGCTTTCAAATTTGACAATTTCTTTTATTAAACCTTTAGCTCCAGTTGGTGATGCATAGACTTTACCACCAACTCTCTCACCTCTGAATCTCACTTGTTCAATTAATTGTCCAACCTCAAATTCTCTATTGCTTTCAACTGTTAAGTATTTGTTTGAATTATTCCAATCAAAAACTAAACCACTAACTTGAGTTCCTGCTGAGTTGAAACTCTCAACCTCATCTCCCTTTCTAAATCTATTAGGTTGTAACTCAACATCAAACTGTGGGAACCATTTATCAGGTATAAGTGTAGCGACTGAATTTACTGAATCAAAAATGCCGGGAAAATCAACATTTTTAGATAAGTAATTTGACATGCTATATTTGACAGTCCCGATACCACCATAATTTGGAGTTACTTGAGTAATTTCAAATCGAGCATAATCATAGTTAGCTGAATTAAATCCTGATGCTGTTGATCCAACACCAACACTCGCATTCTCGACTAAAACTTTATCACCGACTGTAAATGGGAAAGGATCAATGTAAGTTCCTGAGAAACCCACCACTCCACTAAAAGCATTTTTTATTGTTGCTGTAACTGACTGCTCATCATTATCATAAACCAAATTAGAAATTCTTATACCATTAGAGTTACCTGTTGGAATAATTGTTGGAGGAGCATCGTTCATAGACTCACTATTTTCCAATATTTCAACAAACAATTCATCTGGTCTAAATCTTAAATCTATATCAGTGATTTGTTTTTTTGTTACGCCATCTATAACAACTAAGTTTGGATCTTGTATATAACCTACTCCTAAAGAGGTGATACCAATGGATCTAAATCCAGTAAGCGGTGTTATTCTTAAAACTTGAGGGAATATAACCTCTGGAGATAATGTATTATCACTTGGATAATCAAATCCTATATTTTCTAATGAAGTTCGACTGACCTTACCTATCGTTGTGCTAAATGTTTCAATAACCGCACCTATGCCAACGTCAGATGTGATTGTGGTTATACCGGGAACACTATCATATCCACCACCACCATCTATTATTCTAACACGTTCAATACCACCATAGGCAGTTGTTGAAATAGTTGTATATTTTAAAGAGGAATCAGATGAACTATAGGATGAAGCTTCAGGAAATGAATCAATATTATATGTAAATGTCGTTGAACCTGTGGATGTTATTCTAAAGGTTCCATTGTATTTACTACTCTGTAATATTATTTGATTGTTTAAATCTATAGTATCGTCAACTATAATTTGTTTATTAACTTCTTTATTTTCTAATTTATTAACTGGGTTTAATTTATAGTATAATAAATTTGGTGAATTTTCATTAATTTTCAAAGTTAATTTAGCATCGGCAGTTACACCCACTGTGCCAGTTGTAGATACTTCAAAAGTTTTATCATTGCCATTAGTGACATATGGATTGTTAAATTTACTATCCTTATACAATTCGAGGAAGAAGGCTGGTAAACTATTTGCATTTTGAACGTATGATAAAGATGAATCTGATAGGTCAAAATTTACTGTCGAATTTTTATAGAATTTTAAAGGTGGATTGATAGGAGAAAGAGTTCCTGTGGTGGATATTCCTAGTTTAACGAAATTAGGCTTTATTTTACTTACTTCATATTCATCTTCAACTAATGATACTCTATCATTATCAATAACATAAACATAATATTCTTTATCATTTACAAGAGAACTAACTTCATCATCAAAAGTATGAATTACTTTTTGTCCAGTTATAAGGCCATGTTTTGCAATTTCTATCGTATTAGGTATTCCTGTTAATGATGTTGCTGATGTGACTCCTGACACTGTGAATGGAAGAGGATTGAAAACTGCTTTTCTGTTAGATGCATTGTATTTTACAGTTACAGTTGTAGTTAAACCGGGATTTACATCAATGAAGACTGTATCGTTGTTTAACAATCCATGAGTGCCAGATCCAACAACAGAAACTGTGTTGCGTTGTATTTGACCAGTTACAGCATCTCTGAAATTTGTTTTCAAACTGTGAATGTTACCCGTGCCTGTTGTCAAGAAATATACTAGATCTATCTTTGCATTTGTTCCAACACCTACTCCACCAACAACTTTACTTTGTAATGTTGATCCAATACCAACAAAAGTTCCAGTGGATCCAATACCTATTTTAACTGTAGATAATCCAATAAAGTTATCATCTAACTTTGCAACAAATAAAGGTGAGTCTTCAAAAAGTGTTACATCTGCTTGAGCAACATTACTATCAAACTTAACTTTAAAAGGTGTTCCGTCTGTCTGATATGTAACTTCATCCCCAGTTTCTAAACCATGATTCAGTAAATAAATCGCTTGACTTGGAATAAAAACAGAACTTGGGCCAGCACCCGGATTAGAGATTGTTCTGAATGTTCCAACACCAACTCCTGCTGTGGTTCCAAGACCAACTGCCTCCTCTGGATTGAAATAATATTCTTTGTTTCTTCTTACTAATAATGATGATGTAAATCCAGTATTGATTGTGAATGTTCTAGGAATTTCCTCTAAGATGGTTGTAGCTGTATGAGAAATACCTATATTAGTTGCTATACCACTTTGTGATCTTAATACTCTTATTCTTGAAGAAAATTTATCAACATTCAATACTTTAACTATTTCAGTTCCTATTCCAACTTTAAATCTGTCATTTTCCCGAATTTTAGTTACATCACCAGAAATAGACATAAATGCAACTACTCCTGTTGCTGCTGCTGTTCCTATTCCTTGTGATAAAACATACTTATCAGATCTTATTCCAATCGCATATGAACCTTGTAGAGAGGTTGTTGTTGTAGATAAGGATCCAACATTTACAACTGTGGTGTTAAGTAAATTTAAACTTGTGGTGGCAATACCAACGAAAGTATTTTGTGAATCTGGATAAAATTCTATATTTGAAACAGTCTCTTGAGATGCACTAATTTCTGATATGTCAAATCCAGATAAAAGACTTACTTTTGCTGTAGCTCTAAATGATGAAGATACACTATCATCAAATACTAAGGTATCATTAATTTGATAACTTCTACCAGCAGATAAAATTCCAACTCTATCAACTTTACCTTTTTCGGCAAAATTTATTACAGAATCCTGTGATACAAAATTATTTGATTGTTTGATATAATCATATCCACTGTAATCTTTGTTAAATGCGTATGGATATGTATTTCTTGTACATCCAGAATTTTCAAGATCATAATAATCTTGACTTGATGACCTTAAGAAATTAAATTTATTTGGTTTTGAATTATACGCATCACCAATGATATATGGGAATTGTGGTTTTTTAAAGTTTTTAAATATTCCATCAGATGAAGATGTTTTATCAAAAGTTGCAAAGTAAGCATAAGTTCCATTTGGAAATTCTGGTGTTATACAAAATCTACCATTATTTTCATCTAAAACACTATCTTCTTGAGAATCTTTGAATGTAAAATCCTCAACAAAAAATTCTGGAGGAAAAATACTAGCTGGTGGTCTATTTGATTTTTTATTTGCCTCTTCTACGTAACCTGATGATAATTGAACAATGTCTCCACCATCTTTATTTTGAAAACCATAAGGCCCATATATGGGATGTCCATCATAAGCATAACCTAATATTGGTGAATGAGAATCACTATCTGTCTCTACTCCATTTACTAAACTCAAATCTTTCTTACCAAATAAAACATTTCCATCAGCATCTGATGCATATGATATTTTTCTTAAGTTACGAGGAGCGTATACATATGAGCATTGTAAACCATAATCTCTATTAACAGGTGTGGTAATAAAAACATCATCATCATTTAAATTTAATAAATTCTTTTTAAATTCATTTATTGTCCACTTCTGTAAAATAGGATCGACTTTAACACCCTTTCCTGCAGGATCAACTCTTACAAAAGTTGATGATACTCCATATCCAACTCCTCCACTTTGTATTTTTACAGAAATTATATTACCAGCAGAGTTCATTTGAGGAACTAATTTTGCATCAGATCCAACTCCAGAAACAACTAGATCAGGAGGTGAATTGTAATCGGTTCCACCATAACTTACACTAACATCAACTATCCTTCCATTTGAAACAACTGGTACGATTACTGCGTCTCTCCCAGAATTAAAATCAACATCAGGTTTTCGATTTAATCCAATAATTTCAGAAGCACCATAACCTACACCATTATTAGTTAAATTGATTGAAGTTATTTCCCCTCTAACAATAGGTTGCACAATCGCATCATATGTTTTTCCAGCTATAGATGATATACCAACTTTTCCTATAACTTGTACACTTATTGGTGGATAATTAAATTTATGAGTTCCTAATCCAACACTTCTAAGATTTTGATATTGTTTTGTATCATAGTAAAAACTTTTTACTGTTGTGCCAACACCGACTGCTGATAATCTAAAATTATCTTCATCAATTGTTGTGACATAGTAATCAAGTGTTGTTGATAATCCATCTATGGATGTTCCGTCCACAGAATATTGAATTACCTCTCCACTATTAAAAGTGTGATTAGGTATGTTGATTGTGTTAGATGCAGTATTAATCCCAATATTATTACACGTTCTCTCTTTATTTTCATAGTTAGATCCAGAATCTAGTAGTGCAATAGAACTGACAATCGCCTTACCATTTAAAGATTTAAATACCTGAACGCCATTTCCAAAATTTGTAACAGATATAGTGTTAAGTCCCACCACAGCATCATCATATTTGGAGTGTAACTTAATAGAATACTCACTTATAGTATTAACATAGTAGACAGATCCTGTCGCTAAACCAACTAATGGAATGCCCCCCAGAGGGTCGTATATGACTCTCTCACCGTTCCTAAACTTATGATAGGTACTAAATCCTATTAAAGACGTATTTACGCCAGCAGTGCTTGATGATACAGATCCAATATTAACAGTGCCAAGTCCAACACCATCTGCGTTAAATAAAACCTCATTTTCTACTCTGTTTAATTTTGCAGCTGCTCTTGCACCTGATCCATTTCCTCCTGATATTTTTACTGTTGGATATTCAATATAATCAAATCCAGAATCAACAACTCTTATTTCTTTAAACGATCCTTTTACTGAACATGTACCTGTTGCACCAGATCCAACATTATCTGTAATTGAAATTGCAGGTGGATTAATAACGTCATATTCTTCACCTCCCTTAACAACATCTATGTTGTTTAATTCGCCATAATAGACAGAGTTTTTAGATTTATAATTAAGTATTTCAGTTCCATTAATTAATATTCCAGTGTATCCACTTGTTGTTTTTTCTTTTACATCACTTGGTATTGGAGTTGATACTTCTCTAAAGAGTTTTTGACTTTCAATAAATTTTCCATGATACTCAAATTTTTCAATATCATTAGATGTGATTGTAACAGTATCAACACTATTGGGTGTTTTTACTTTAACAAAATTATTAGCACTTAAATCTGCTTGACTTTTAGCAAATTTTACAGTGTTAGAATCAACTCTTTTTACATAATATAAACCCTCGTCAAATATTTGACTAGCTATTGATTCTTGAACGATAAAAGTTCCATCGGGAAGAGTTGTTTCTATTTTTGTTTTCTCAGGTGTATAATAAACAGCATCACCTGAAAAATAATTATGATCAACTTGATCTGATATTTTTATCTCTTCATCATTTAAATTGTATGTTCCACTAAAAGTAAATTTTTGTAATTTAGGGTTTAATTTGGTGACACCGGCAAATGGAAGTGAAGATGATGCAACTAAAACTTTATTTGAGTTTGGATCGGGATCAATAAAGGCGTGTGGAGATGGTGTATGTTTTGCACCAACCATTCTTCTTCCTTTATGTTCATGAGATGGCCCATAGTAAGGAATTCCATTTACTAATCCAACATCTGGTTTTAAATAAACATTTTGAATGTTTGCAGTAAATGTATTTAAATTGGGATGAAGATCAGAATCAATTTTTGATATCCTACGTGTTACTTTTGTTATCTTAGTTGGATCTGAAATGCCCGTACCAGTTATCAAACATGTGTTTTCATCAAAAACATCAGTGACAGTGTAAATTTTATTAGATGCAGGATCAAAATCAACAGTTATTTTATCACCCCATTGTGCAGTTGTTGAAACTGATTCATGAGTTGTTATTTTATCACCAATTCTTAATATATTTTGATCTCTTGTTTCAAGTCTATAAGTGTTATTAACAGAATCGACAACTGACAGTTTTTTTACAACATAACTTTGAGCTGTGTTAAATAACCAATTATTTTCTTTAAAATTACGACCAATTTTACCCAAAGATTTTATTTTTACTTTTGAACCAGTTTTTTGATAATATGTTTGATTTGGTATTTGTAATTCTTTTAAAACAGATCTTATTTTAACTCTAATTTCATCACCATTTATATTAGTTCCATAAGCAAAGGTATCTTGATCAACTGATGTATTATCTAATATGGTGGTTGTAATTCCTGTGGTATTAATTCCTAAAAATTGGTTTATTGTTCTATCTGCATATGTACAAACACCAATAGTTCCGTTTTTATATGCAAATGTTAAAGTTCCTGATTTTGGAAATCCTAAAGTAGAGTCAACATCAATATATGTTTGACCTATTCCCACTTGACCTATAATTTTAGTTTTTGAGTGTTTTGAGAAATTACCATAAGTTAATACTGATGCCCCTTCAGGAAAATTGTAAGATCCATCTAAACTAATTTTATAAAATTTGTCAGTAAGTATTCCAACTGAAACATTTTCAACATCTGAAATAGGTGCGTATGCTTTTGATATATTTTCAAACTGATCTTGAAATAAAGTTAAGTTTTTTAAGTCTTCGGGATCTCCAACATATGGTTCTACAATTAAATCTCTTGTAATTCTATAATTTGCATTTGATGGTGAAATAACATTGTCAATTGGACGAATAATTTGCACTTGCTCACCGTAAAGAGCTCCAAAAAGTATTTTAAATGACTCATCAGTTCCTCTTGTAGAGTAAAAATCTTTTGATTGTCTAACAAATTGAGCTTGATTTAATTTTTTATCTAAATCTTTTTTAAAACCATGTAAAAATTGACTTTTTACCTTTTTAAGAAATTCATCTAAGAATAAAACACTCAAATTTTCAACTTTGGTGCCTTTTTCATGAATTGCTTCTGTTGATGATGAAAAAACAAGATTTTCTGGATCTGAATCGTTAGTAAAAGTTGTAATTCCACTAAACCCTCTTGTACATTCAACAAAACTAATATCTGTTTTACTTTTGTATGTTAAAATTTCATCATTTATCTTTATTAAACCATAATTTTCAGGAAATCCTTCTGTGTTTGATACAAAAATTGTTTCTGTACCAATTCCGGCGTATTTTGTAGTAGAGGTAGATTTTATATTGTTAGCATTTTCACTTAATTTAATATAAGAGTCAATATTTTGAATTAAATCAACTGGCCCACCTTTATATTCTTGTCCTAAGTAATATTGTGAGAGAAATTCACCCACCAAAGGAAAATCCTCTTGCACATAGGCAGGTAATTGATTTTTTACAATCTGATTTAATTGAACTCTCTTTTCTGACATCTTATCTTATGATGTTTCCGTT
>Ga0209348_1000312_pt1 | contig 26817 bp, 29 predicted proteins | sample ETNvirenome_2_30_FD_184065 | JGI IMG/M metagenome (GOLD analysis project Ga0209348, IMG submission 184065) | Marine viral communities from the Pacific Ocean - ETNP_2_30 (SPAdes) (version 2) | ecosystem: Environmental > Aquatic > Marine > Oceanic | place: Pacific Ocean | collected 2013-06-22
CTACTGAAAGTTCAGACAGAGCGTTTGAAGAGGAAGTAATGTTATCAGGATTTGCTCAAGCTCAAGTTAAACCAGAAGGTTCTGGTGTAGCTTTTGACAATGCTCAAGAGACTTACACTGCAAGATACAGCCACGAAACTGTAGCTCTTGCCTTCGCTATAACTGAGGAAGCAATCGAAGATAACTTGTACGACCAACTTTCATCTAGATATACAAAAGCATTAGCTAGATCTATGGCGAATACTAAACAAGTTAAGTCTGTTAATCCATTAATTAATGGATTACCAAGTGTGACAACTGGAAAATTCACATCAGGTGATGGTGCGAACTTATTCAGTACATCACACCCTACAATTGCAGGTAATGTAAAAAACACATTAACAGTGCAAGCTGACTTAAATGAAACTTCATTAGAGCAATCATTAATTGATATTGCTGCATTAACAGATGAAAGAGGTCTGAAAATTGCTGCAAGAGGAATTAAAATGATTATTCCTAGTGAGTTACAATTTACAGCTGAAAGATTGATGAAATCTGCAGGTAGAACTGGAACAGCAGACAACGATGTTAACGCAGTTGCATCAATGGGAATGATCCCACAAGGTTACAGAGTTAATAACTTTTTAACTGACACAGATGCGTTTTACATCATTACTGACGTGCCAAACGGTATGAAGTATTTCGAAAGATCTCCTATCAAAACAGCGATGGAAGGTGATTTCGATACTGGTAACGTAAGATACAAAGCTAGAGAAAGATACTCATTTGGAGTATCTGACTTTAGAGGTATTTTTGGCGTAGAAGGTGCTTAATACATAATTAAAGGGGCGGACACATTTTCGCCCCTTTTTAAATTTAGAAAGGAAAAATGCACCCTAAACAATTCAGAGTACAAATATCAGCCTACAGTCATTATGCTGATTTTATTATTGAGTGTTTAGAAACCCCGATTGACATAGAAAATGCCATCATTGACAGATTAGGAAAATCTGATATAAAATGGGAGTATCTTGGAGAAATGCATGATCCAAGATGTAACAGAATAACTTATGAGGAAGTTATAAATGGAGGCGATAATGCAACAATTAGAAAACCTATACTCTCAAAAGAGAGTGTTGGATCTAAAGTGGGAGCAGGAGCATCTGCAAGAGGGTAGATATACTCTCAACATGGTTAAGATTGACAGAAAAGTTAGAGAAGTTCTTAGCCACATAAGAGCAGCTGAAGAAGAAAAAGCTCATATGAAAAATAAAATAGAAGATGCAGCCCCTCAAGTTTCTGTAGCTACTTAATAAAAAGCTACATCGTTGGAAAAATCAATCCGCATTACAGGCTCTCTTGCGCTTTATTAAAATCTAATATATAAAACAATTACTATACAATTAATTAGAACATAGACGCGTATAGTCGACGGCCTAGAGACTATGTTCATTAAACTAGGAGGATATAATCATGGCAAAAACTACATTTCAAGGACCAGTAAAGTCTATTAATGGTTTTCAAGGTGTTGGAACTGGAAACTCTGTATCAATTGCAGCCGGTTCAACTTCTTTAACTGTTGATTCACACGCTGGTAGAATGTTGTACCACAATGTTGCTGGTGCAGCTACTTTGACTTTACCTGCAATTAACTCGTCATCTGATTCAGGTGTTGCGGGTCCAGGTAACGATCCAAACTCAGCAAACAATTTAGGTGCTTCTTTTGAGATATACATTGGAACAACTAAAACTGGCAGCTTTATTTTACAAGTTGCTAATGCTGATGATACAATGACTGGTAACGCAATCATTGTTGATACGGATACAAACGATAACGCTGAAGGTTTTATGACTGCAGCTGCTTCAGATACTATTACTTTAAATGGTAGTACAACTGGAGGATTGGCTGGATCAATTGTAACTTGTAAAGCGATTGGTGCAAATAGATGGGGTGTTCAAGTGAACACAGGTGGAACTGGTGATGCAGCCACACCATTTAGTGCAGCAGTAAGTTAATAAGTAAATAATTAATGTGGGGCTTCGGCCCCACATTTAATTTAACGGAGAATATAAAATTATGAAGAGTGATGTAAAAGCAGTTAGAGTTACAGGAACTGGAGTAGTATTTGCAGGAAGGACTAGATTAAGAGGGATGATTTTAGCCTCTGATGGTTCTGGAGCAGGATCAGTTACTTTGCAAGATAACACAGATAGTACAACTTTATTTCAAGGAGATTGTCCTGAAGGTGATGTCTTTGCATTTAATTTAGCTGAAGATGGAATTTTATTTCCAGGTGGAATGAAAGTTTCTGCAATAGCTAACTTAGTGGGTGCTACATTTATAATAGATAAATAGGAGTTTAAATGGCTAACACAACTTCGGGAACAGTTATATTTGATAAAAATTTTTCTATTGATGAGATAATAGAGGAAGCTTATGAAAGAATTGGTTTTCAAGGTGTATCAGGTTACCAATTAAAAACAGCTAGAAGATCTTTAAATATTCTTTTTCAAGAGTGGGGAAATAGAGGATTACATTATTGGCAAATAGCAAATAATGATATTACTTTAGTCGCTGATCAAGCAGTGTATACAATGTTTAGATCTACAGGAGATGGCACGTCAGATGCTACTGCTGTTTATGGTGTGGATGATATTTTAGAAGCTGTATATAGAAATTCTTCAAATGTTGATACGCCACTTACAAAAATAAATAGATCTACTTATCAAGCTTTATCAAATAAAACATCTACAGGGACTCCAACACAATATTATGTTCAAAGATTTATAGATAAAGTAACTATAACTTTATACCTAACACCAGGTTCATCTGAAGCTGGCAATAAATTAAATTATTATTATGTAAAAAGAATTCAAGATGTTGGTGATTATACCAATGCAACAGATGTTCCATATAGATTTGTGCCTTGTATGGCTTCAGGTTTAGCTTTTTATTTATCTCAAAAATATGCACCAGAAAGAGTGCAAGCTATGAAATTATATTATGAAGACGAATTACAAAGAGCTTTAGCAGAAGACGGATCTTCTTCTAGTGCTTACATAACACCAAAAGTTTATTACCCAGGAACATAATGTCAAAATTATCAAGTGGAAAATACGCAAAAGCAATATCAGATAGATCTGGTATGGAGTTTCCATATAATGAAATGGTAAAAGAATGGAATGGATCCTTTGTCCACATTTCTGAATTTGAGGCTAAACAACCACAGTTAGAACCAACTAGATATACAGGCGATCCTCAAGGTTTAAGAAACGCTAGACCTGACAGAACAGAACCTGCAACACAAAATTTATTACCATCTAATCCGTTTAGTTTAACTTCAGGATCTTCAAGCGTAACAGTTACAGAGCCTAATCATGGTAGATCAAATAGTGACACTGTTAGATTTAGAAATGTTGATGGTAGTCCAGGAGGATTAACATATACAGTATTTGAAAATTCATCAGGATTTAGTATAAGTAGTGTAACAACAAACACGTATGTATTTGATTGTGGATCAAGTGCTACGATAACAGAAACATCAGGAGGGTTGACTGTAACTGCAGGACCAGTTACTCAATTAGCATAATGGCTGGATTAAGTGCATCAGGATTAAAAACACAAATTAGAAGTTATACTGAAACAGATTCTAATGTGTTAACAGATACTGTTTTAGAAAATATTATTTTAAATGCACAATATAGAATATTTAGAGATGTACCTATTGATGCTGATAGAAAGCAACAAACAGGTTCAATGGTTGCAGGTCAAGATCAATTTAACGCTCCAGCAGGTTCTTTATTTGTAAGAAGTATACAAGTTTATGATTCTACATCAGCTGTAACAGGTGCTAATTCATACTTAGAAAAAAAAGATTATACGTATCTACAAGAATATGTGCCTTCTACTGAGTCTGCAAAAAGAGGTAAACCTAAATACTATGCTATGTATGGTGGAGCAACAGGAGAATCTGACACCACTTCAGGGCGTATAGCTTTAGCCCCTACTCCAGATCAAGCATATAAATTTAGAATACATTTTAATTTTATGCCTGTTTTATTAGAAAATAACGATACTAATTATATTAGTCTTAATTTTCCAAATGGGCTATTATATTGTTGTTTATCAGAAACATACACATTTTTAAAAGGTCCTATAGATATGTTGACACTATACGAAAATAAATATAAACAAGAGGTAGAGAAGTTTGCTAGTGAGCAAATTGGTAGAAGAAGAAGAGACGATTATACCGATGGTACAATTAGAATTCCTCTACCTTCTCGAACACCATAATTAAGGAGTAAAATATGGCAATAACATCGGCAGTATGCACAAGTTTTAAAGTAGAACTTTTAAAAGGGGTTCATAATTTTAGCGCATCAGGTGGAAACACTTTTAAAATAGCGTTATATACAAGTTCAGCTTCTTTAGGAGCTAGTACAACAGCGTATTCAACATCAAATGAAATTAGTAACACATCCGGATCAGCTTATACAGCTGCGGGTGCAACGCTTACAAGTGTTGATCCAGCCGCTTCAAGCACTACAGCAGTTTGTGATTTTAGTGACGTAAGTTATACTTCAGCAACTTTTACAGCAAATGGTGCACTAATATACAATGACTCCGCATCAGGTGATCCTGCATGTGTTGTGATTGCTTTTGGTTCAGATAAAACTGTAACATCAGGAACTTTTACAATTCAATTTCCTACAGCAGACGCAAGCAACGCAATCATACGATTAGCATAAGGAGGAAGTCCTTATGGCCAATACTTGGAACCAATCAGGCACAACCTGGAACACTGGTCGTTGGGGCACAACTGATCCCATAGTAACAGGTTGGGGTGCAAAATCTTGGAATGAACCAGGAACTACTTGGAATGATTTAGGAGACCAAGAGGTTGATTTAACAAGTCCTGGTGCAATCACTGCATCTTTAGGCACTGTATCTATCACAACAGAAATTAATAAGGGTTGGGGTCAAGATACTTGGGGTAATGAAACTTGGGGTGAATCAGGAATGTTAGTTGAACTAACAGGACCTGATCCAATACAATCTAACGTATCTGCAAATGCTTGGAATGATGCTTTATGGGGAGAAGGTCAAGGTTGGGGTATATTCTCATTAGCGGTTGCAGATGTAATGGGACTAACAGGTGTATCTTCAACAGGAAGTGTTGGTTCACCTACCATAATTGGTAACGTAAGTTTTTCTATAACAGGAGTTTCAGCTACATCAAATGTTGGTTCAGTTACTATCACTGATCAAGCAATGGGATTAACAGGTCAAGCAATAACATCGGCAGTTGGAAGTTTATCTCCAGCTGATGTAATGGGATTAACAGGGGTTTCTGCAACAGGAAGTGTTGGTAGTATTAGCATTGGATCAAGTCCTGTTATAAATTTAACAGGTCAAGCAATTACATCGGCAGTTGGTAGTTTATCACCTGCAGATGTAATGGGATTAACAGGTGTTTCTGCTACTTTTTCAGTTGGATCTTTATCACCTGCTGACGTAATGGGATTAACAGGTCAACAAGCAACTGCTTCTGTGGCTACATTTGGAACATCGACAGGTTTTGGAATTCAAGCATATCAAGCTGTTGACACCGGATCAAATATCTCATATTCTGATGTTGCAACAGGTTCAAATATAACATATAGTAACGTCGCATAGGAGATAAAAATTATGGCATCAACATACACACCTTTAGGAGTTGAACTTCAAGCAACTGGTGAAAATGCTGGAACGTGGGGAACTAAAACTAATACAAACTTACAAATTTTTGAACAAATATCTGGTGGATTTACACAGCAATCAATAGCAGGTGGAGCACAAAATACTGATTTAGCTGTTTCAGATGGATCAACAGGTGCAGTTTTATCTCACCGAATGATTGAGTTCACAGGAACTATTACAGGAAATCAAGTTGTTAGAATACCAATTGATGTTCAAACTTTTTATTTTTTAAGAAATTCAACATCAGGTGCATACACAGTACAATTTAAATATATAACTGGATCTGGTGATTCATTTACCTTTGCAACAACTGACAAAGGTGATGCTGTTGTATTCGCAACTGCGAACGATGGAACTAATCCAGACATTCTTACGTTACCAAATGGTAATGTTACTACTGCTGGAACACAAACTTTAACAAACAAAACTTTAACTTCACCTAAAATTGGAACTTCAGTTTTAGATACAAACGGAAATCAATTAGCTTTACTTACAGCTACTAGTTCTGCGGTAAATGAGTTTACAATCGCTAACGCTGCAACAGGAAATGATCCAACATTATCTGCAACAGGCGATGATTCAAATATTGATATAGCTATTAAACCAAAAGGAACTGGTGAAACTGTTTTTGGAACAGGAGCAGCGAACGCTACAATAACATCCAGTGGAGCACACGATTTAATATTAGATACTAATTCTGGAACAAACTCCGGAACAATTACAATTACAGATGCAGCTAACGGAGATATAACTATTGCTCCTAACGGAACTGGAGTTGCTAAAGCAGTAGACGCAGGAGATGCTACTGGTGCAATTAAAATTGCAGGAAAAGAAACTATATGGGTTCCAGCGGTTGCCATGTATCCTAACACGACAAGTGGTTGTGCAGATTTAGCACAAACAGAATTATCAAATGGCCCTGAAATAAAAACATTAGATTTTGACAAAGACTCAGATGAGTTTGCACAGTTTGCTGTCGCTTTTCCTAAATCATGGAATGAAGGCACAGTAACTTTTCAAGCATTTTTTACAGCTGCTTCAACAAACACAGGTACAACAGCATTTGTTTTACAAGGTGTTGCATTAGCTGACAATGGAGATTTAAATACTGCATTCGGAACAGCAGTAGGACCAACAGCAAAAGCTATGAGTGGAACATCAAACGATTTAGCAGTTACAGCAGAAAGTGGAGCAGTTACTATTGCAGGCTCGCCTAGCACAGATGAGTACGTTTTCTTTCAAATATCAAGAGACGTATCAGCAGATAGTTTAACAGCTGACGCAAAACTATTAGGGATTAAATTATTCTTTACTACTGATGCTGCTAACGACGCATAATAGGAGGAATACGTGAAAGATTTAAAACCAGGATCTTTTGAAATAAGAGGAAATAAAAAAAGAAACACTAAACCAAAAACTAAAAGTTTTGGTTATCAAGTATTAGGTTTTGGTTCGGGCGGAGCTGGACCAAAATTTGTAGCTGGTACAGGTGGTTGTGTAGCAACATCTGGAGATTTTAAAATTCATACATTTAACAGCCCAGGAACTTTTTGTGTAAGTTGCGCTGGTAGCGTAGGTGGATCAAATTCAGTTGATTATTTAGTAATTGCTGGTGGCGGTAGCGGAGGTGGAGGACCATCTTCAGTTGGCGGCGGAGGCGGCGGAGCAGGTGGCTATAGAGAATCAGGAGGACAAGCTTCGGGTTGTTTCACTGTTTCTCCATTAGGTTCATGCGTTGCTGCTGTTCCAGTATGTGCACAAGGATACCCAGTTACAGTTGGTGGCGGAGGATCTGGTGCACCAGCAAATGGAAATTCAGGATCAAATTCAGTTGCTCTTGGAATAACTTCTGCTGGAGGAGGCGGAGGAGCAGATTATCCTTACCCTGTATGTGGAAATCCAGGTGGATCTGGCGGCGGAACTGGAGGAGGAATTGGTACACCATCACCAGGCCCTGGTATGGTTGGATTAGGAAATCAACCTCCTGTATCACCACCACAAGGGAGCAATGGAGGAGAAGCTCACGGCCCTGGAGGCGGAGGCCAAGCTGGAGCTGGAGGTGGCGGAGCCACACAGGTCGGCGGTAATGGCGGTTCACACGGTGATAACGTTAGAAATGGAGGAGCTGGAGGCACTTCATGTATTACAGCATCTCCCACAGGAAGAGCTGGAGGCGGCGGAGGTGGATCTGGAGTAATTCCAGTAACTGCTGCGGGAAATGGCGGACCTGGAGGCGGCGGAAATGGCGGCGGACAAGCGGGATCAACAAATAAAGGCGGCGGAGGAGGCGGCGGCAATAATGGCGGTCAAGCAGGATCTTCTGGTGGATCTGGCGTAGTAATCATAAGGTACAAATTTCAATAATATGGCACACTTTGCAAAAATATCTGAAGAAAATATAGTATTACAGGTTTTAACACTTGCAGACAAAGACTGTCAAAATGCAGAAGGTGTTGAAACAGAGTCTGTTGGACAAGCTTATTTAGAAACACATAATAATTGGCCTGCAAATTTATGGATTCAAACATCTTATAACACGCAAGCTAATCAACATTTAAATGGTGGCACACCTTTTAGAGGTAATTTTGCTGGTATTGGTGGAACATGGGATTCTGAAAATAACATATTTTGGCATCCAAAACAATATGCAAGTTGGGTAAAAAATACAACAACAGCTTCTTGGGAATCGCCTTTAGGAGCAAAACCTACACTAACAACAGAACAAATTAATGAAAAAAAAGATTATTTGTGGAATGAAACAGGACAATCTTGGGATTTAAAACAATGGAGTGTTGAACAAGGAACTCATATAGACCTTTAATTAAAAATAGTATATATTATAGAAAGAATGAAATACATAAGAGAAAGAATTTTTCCAACTAACATATACATATTGGATGATGTTTTAGATCAAAAAAATATTAACAATATTAAAGACAATGTGTATTTATTGTATAATAAAAATAAATCAGATATTTGGCAATCAAAATCATTACTACACAAAAAACTTGAATATAAAAATTTGTGTAAAAAAATTAAAGATTTAACAAAAATAATTTTTAAAGACCACAACTATTGTTATGACTCGTTTGACATAACAGGTATGTGGGCAGGTATTTTAAAACCTAAAACATTTCACGAACCACACTCTCATTCAAATTGTATTTTAAGTGGAACTTTTTATCTTGAGTCTGATGAAAAAAGTCCAATTTGGTTTTGTGATCCAAGACGTGTTGGTCAGATTATGCCTGATATTAAAAAACAAAATGTTGATAACTCTACTGTATGGTATTACCCTTCTATAGAAAACAGATTAATTATTTTTCCATCTTGGTTGCAGCATTATGTTACTACAATAAATTCTAACAAAAATAGAACTTCAATTTCTTTTAATATAATGTTAAAAGGCACTGTAGGTTCTCACGCACAATTTAATTATATGTCTATATGAATGATATAAAGAAAACAAATTTTTTTGAATTAAGTATGTATGAAGGCAAGATTAAAATGCCTAAAGGATTTGAAATAAATTCAGATGTTTTAATTAGTAAACTTTTTCAAGAAAACTTATTAGACAACAAATTTAGATCTTCAAAAGAATTTGATAAATTAAATTCTTACATTATAGAATACATGTATATTCAATATCAATTACCTTTTCGATTCTTAAAAACATGGGGAGATTATTACAAGTCAAAAACAATAACTAGACCATTAAGACAATTTAATCCATCTTTTCCTGAAGAAACAGGAAACTTAGTTGCTTTATATGGAATAGATGTTTCAAATTGTTTTATTAGATTACAATACACAGATAATAAAGATTTAAAATGTAGTGAGATAGTTGAGCTTAAAAAAAATAATTTTGTTATTTTTCCAGCTAATTTTGTTTATCAAATATCTTCTTTTCAAGAAAAAAATTTTAATTTTATACAGACTATAATTTACGATGCTTTCTAATTATTTAATTTTTAAAAGTGCTTTAACAAATAAATTTTGTGATGAAATAGTAAAATATTCTTTATCTCAAAAAGATAACATAGCTGTAACTGGCGGTTATGAAAAAAAATTGTCTAAAGAAGATTTAAAAAAATTAAAAACTGTTAGAGATTCTAATATAGTTTGGCTTAACGAAAACTGGATATATAAAGAAATTCATCCTTTTTTAATTGAAGCAAATAAAAAAGCAGGATGGAACTATAATTGGGATTATTCTGAAAGTTGTCAATTTACAAAATATAAAATAGGTCAATACTATACTTGGCACACAGATACTATTGCTAATACTCCTAATGGTAAGGTAAGAAAAATTTCTATGTCTTGTGTATTGTCGAACAGTGACGAATATGAAGGAGGAGAGTTTGAATTTGATTTTAGAAACTATAATCCCAATATGAGAGATGAATATAAACATGTTCATAAAATTAATAATAAACTGCCTAAAGGTTCTATAATAGTGTTTCCTTCTTTTATATGGCACAGGGTAAAACCAGTAACATCAGGTACAAGGTATTCACTTGTATCTTGGCATGTTGGAGATCCTTTTAAATAATGCTGTACCCAACCTACGTAATTGATAATTTTTTTCCTAATCCCGATCAAGTGGTTGAATTTAGTAAAAGTTTAAATTTTGAAAGAGATACTAATTTAGGTAAATGGCCTGGAGAAAGAACAGAATTAATGCACGAAATTAATCCAAGGTTTTTTCAATATACAACTAAAAAAATTTTAAGTTTAATATTTTCTAATAATTTTCCAAACGTAAACTGGGACGCACAACAATATTTTCAAAAAGTTCCTTGTGATAAAGATGTAAAAGAAGGTTGGGTGCACAATGATTCAGATCATCAATTAACAGCTATTGTTTATTTATCAAAACATAAAGGTTGTGGAACCTCTGTATATCGAAAAAATGATTTTTTTACTATAAGTAAAAACTATAGAATAAAAGAAGAGTATTATTCTCAAAACAAAAAATTTGATAAAAGATACTATCAAGCTTTAGAAGAAAATAATTCTTGTTTTACTAAAACTATAGAAGTTGAAAGTGTGTATAATAGACTAGTAATATTTGATGGTGCACAATGGCACGGGGTTAATGGTTTTTATGATAAAAATATCTCTGAAGATAGATTAACTTTAATAACTTTTTTTCACGACATAAACGGAAAAAATTTAAAATTTCCTGTGCCAGAAATGAATAGGATTTTGTAATGAAAATAATAATAGTAGGGGGAGGAAGTGCGGGTTGGATGACAGCAGCAACTTTACAATCTCAACTACCAGAACATCAAATAACTTTGATAGAATCAAAAAACATATCTATCACAGGAGTGGGTGAAAGCACTATAGGAGGAATTAGAGATTGGACACGTTTATTAAAAATAGAAGATAAAGACTTTATGAAAGATACTGATGCTAGTTATAAATTATCAATTAAGTTTACAGACTTTTATAAAAAAAAATCACAGTTTCATTATCCTTTTGGTACTCCTGAAATTAAAGAAAACGCTGCTTCTTTAAATGATTGGTGGTTTAAAAAATTATTTAATCCAAAAACACCTAATTCAGATTATGCAGACTGTATTTTTCCAACACAAATGGCTCACGTTAATCAAAATAAATTTGATACAAGTTTAGAATCTGCATTTCATTTTGATGCAGTAAAGTTTGGTATTTGGTTAAGAGATAATCGTTGTAAAAAAGTAAAACATATAGTTGATGACATTGTATCTATTGAACAAGATAAGAATGGAATAAAGTCATTAAACAATAAATATAAGGCAGATTTATATATAGACTGCACTGGGTTTAAATCTTTACTTCTAGATAAAACTTTAAAAGAACCCTTTGAGTCTTATGCTGATATGTTGCCTAATGATTCTGCTTGGGCTACAAGAATAAAATATAAGGATAAGAGAAAAGAACTAGTTCCTTATACAAACTGCACAGCTATTGAAAATGGTTGGGTGTGGAATATACCCTTATGGTCTAGAGTTGGAACAGGTTATGTATATTCAAGTAAATTTGTAGATGATGAAATAGCATTAAAAGAATTTAAAAAACATCTTGGTCAAGAAGATTTAGAATTTAAAAAATTAAAAATGAGAGTAGGTATTCATAATAGACTATGGGTTAAAAATGTAGTTGCTATTGGTTTATCTGCTGGATTTATAGAACCTTTAGAAAGTAATGGATTATTTACTGTTCATGAATTTTTATGGCATTTGCTTAGAAGTTTACGAAGAGGTAAAGTGACTCAATGGGAAAAAGATAATTTTACTTATAGATGTAAAAAAACTTTTAAACAATTTTCTGAATTTGTAGCAATGCACTATGCTTTATCTGTTAGAGACGATACTGAGTATTGGAAAAATTGTTTTAATAAACAATGGTGTGATAAATTAATTAATTTACAACAAGACCATCTTGTAGGATTTCAGACTATAGCTTATGATAAAATGCACAAATTTCATTTTAATGAAAGAAGTGGTATTCATTGTATAGCAGCAGGAATGAATTGGTCCCCAACAGATATAACTAGTTTAATATATACTAATTATAGAAGTATAGAAAATATAAAAAAAGATTGGATACCTATAATTAAAAAATTAAATGATAAAAAACAATATGCTATAAAACAAACAAAAAATAAAATTAATTTATTTGACTATTTAAAAAAAAATATTTATACATAAAAATGAAAGTATGAAAAATTATAACCATTTTAATGTACCTATTTGGGTAGAACAAAAACCTGAGTTTGTTAAATCATTAATACACTCTTCTAATAAATATATTACAGAAGCTAAAAAAAGAAATAAAGAACATATAAAAAAATATGGAGATTTTGGCATTAGTTATCATTCTACGACACTTCTTTTAGACAATAATTTTATTGATTTTAGAGATTACATTGGACAAAAATCATGGCAATATTTAGATCAACATGGATATGATATGTCTAAATATCAAACAATGTTTTCAGAATTATGGGTACAAGAGTTTGCTAAAAAAGGTGGCGGTCATCACAATGCTCACATACATTGGAATCAACATGTCTGTGGTTTTTATTTTTTAAAATGTAGCAATCACACTTCCTATCCAGTTTTTCATGAACCTAAAACTGGAGCAAGAGCTACAAAGTTAGATATGAAACCAGATATAAAAGGTATTTGGCCTGGACATGATTTAGTTCACTACTTACCACAACCAGGAACATTAATATTATTTCCTGGATATCTACAACATGAGTTTTCTTTAGATTATGGGAAAGAACCTTTTAGATTTATACACTTTAATATACAAGCAGTTCCTAAACAAATGGCTAAAGATGTTTAAAAAAAACAAATACGAAATTATTAAACAAGCTATTAGTAAAGATTTGGCTTTATATTTGTATAATTATTTTACAATAAAAAAACAAGTGTACGATACTTTTCTACAACACAAATACATTTCACCTTATGAAAAAGCTTTTGGTTATTATGAGGGCAAAGATGATCAAATTCCAAACACGTATTCTAATTATAGTGACATAGCTATGGAAACTTTAATGTTAAAATGTCAACCAAAAATGGAAAAGACAACTGGTTTAAAATTATACCCAGCTTATACTTATGCAAGAACATATAAAAAAGGCGATGAACTTAAAAAACACAAAGATAGATTTAGTTGTGAGATATCTACAACTATGAATCTTGGTGGTGATGATTGGCCAATATATTTAGAACCATTTGGAGAAGTCGGTAAGAAAGGCGTTAGAGTAGATTTAAATCCAGGAGATATGTTAGTTTATAGAGGCTGTGATTTAGAACATTGGAGAAATAAATTTAAAGGTACAGAGTGTGTGCAAGTTTTTTTACACTATAATAATTCTAAAACACCTGGAGCAAAAGAAAACATTTTTGATAACAGAAAACACGTAGGATTACCTTCTTGGTTTAAAGGAGTAAGGTGAATATAGCAAACCTAATATTACATAAGAAAAATTTTTTAACTTCTAAACAATGTAATTTATTAATAAAATATTACGAAAATAATAAATATAGAAAAGTTAAAGAACATTGTTTACATGCGGTAACAGGTCTTAACGTTCAATCAACTTTTGACGTAATTGATATAGAATACGCAACAAAAGAACAAAAACTTGTGTCTTCAGCAATTGAAAAATTAATAAATTTATATCATAAACATACAGATAAATTAAAAATGTTTCACATCTTAAAAAAAGATAGCATGTTATATTCTCACAAATTACGATTAATGAAATATGAAACTGGTGGTTGGATACACCCACATATAGATCACATACCACATATATATGGATCATGCACATTTAATTTAAATGATGATTATAAGGGAGGTGAGTTTGTATTTTTTAGAGGAAAGAAAAAAATTAAATTAAAAAAAGGAGACGCATTAATTTTTCCCGCTGGTTATGAATGGGTTCATGAAGTAAAACCAATTAAAAAAGGAACAAGATATAGTACTAATTGTTTTTTACAAGATCTTCCAACTTCAATATTATCTCAATTAAATAATATACAATCCTCTCTGTGTGAAAACTATAGATTTGATCCATTAGATGGTGAAAAATACAATATAAAATGAACATTACAAATATAGAAAGTATAGATTTTAAAGCGATTCCAATTAAAATATATACCACAGATTTTTTTATTCCTACAAATGAAATAGAAAATTTAAAGAAAATATGTTCTTATAAAAACAGATCAGATGACAATGTTAGATTATCTAAAAATATGAATGTATTAAAACATAAAAAATTAAACAATTTAAATAAATTGTTTAAAAAAGTATCTGATCATTATCATAAAAAAGTTCTAGGTTTAAAAAATAATTTTGTTATGACAAGTAGTTGGAGTAGTTTAGCTAAAAAAGGAAACTGTCATCATACTCATAATCACCCTAACATTATTTTTAGTTTAATTTATTATGTTACAAGTAATAATGGTAAATTGGTAGTTGGAAACACTAAATCTTCTATACAAGAAAATTTAAATTTTGATTATGATATTAATGAATATAACATATACAATTCTTCTAATTGGATTATAGAACCTAAAAAAGGAAATATAGTAGCTATTTTAGGAGATTTAACTCATAGAACATTGCCTCACGAGGGGGATCAAGATCGCATAATCATAGGTGCAAATTATTTTTTAGATGGCAATATAGGCCTTTATAAGGATCGTTATTCTGCTTTCAAAATAAAAACCTCTAGTATATAATGCTGGAACTATGCTACAAAAAATAGGTTTCCAACCAGGTATAAATAAACAAATAACACCGACTGGAGCAGAAGGTCAATGGACTGACTGTGATAATGTTAGATTTAGATATGGCTCACCTGAAAAAATAGGTGGTTGGAATCAATTAGGTAACGTTAATGAAAATGAGTTAACTGGTGCAGGTCGTGGTCTTCATCATTTTGTAAATAGTTTAGGTAGAAGATACGCTATTATCGGTACAAACAGAATTTTATACGCATACTCTGGAGGTGTGTTTTATGACATACACCCAATTAAAACTACAACAACGCTTACAAGTGCATTTACCACGACTAACGGATCACCAACTGTTACAATAACTTTTTCAACAGGTCATGGTATTAATCCACAAGATATTATTTTATTAGATAATTTTACTACAATTACAGGATCTAATTTTGGAGCTAGTGATTTTGATAATAAAAAATTTATGGTAACTTCTGTTCCTACAACAGAAACAATTACAATAACAATGCCATCAAATGAAGCTGGATCTGGTGCAACAACATCAGGCGGTATTAGAGTACAACATTATTATCCTGTTGGATCTGCGGTTCAACAAAAAGGTTTTGGATGGGGACTTGGATCTTGGGGTGGAGAAGACGGTTCTGCAATTACAACAACTTTAAATGGAGCGTTAGGAGACAATGCTTTTGGAACAGGAGGATCAGGAACATCTATTACACTTGCAAGCACTACTAACTTTCCTGACTCAGGAACTAATTTCATAAAAGTAGGCACTGAAGAAATATCGTATACAGGTGTTTCAGGTAATGACCTAACAGGAATTACCCGAGCTGTTAGAGGTACGACAAGAGCTGCACATAGTAGTGGCGCAACTGTAACTAATACTACAGACTTTGTTGCATGGGGAGAAGCTGCGTCAGGTGACTTAGTATTAGAACCTGGTATGTGGTCGTTAGATAATTTTGGTGATAAAGCAATTTGTCTAATTCACGATAGTGCAGTATTTGAATGGAACTCTGCTTTATCAAATGCAACAGATACAAGATGCACAATTATAACAGGAGCACCAACTGCATCAAGACATATGGTAGTATCAACACCTGATCGTCACTTAGTATTTTTTGGAACAGAAACAACCATTGGAGATCCAGCTACACAAGATGATATGTTTATTAGATTCTCTGACCAAGAAAACATAAATAGTTATACACCAACAGCAACCAATACTGCTGGTACACAAAGACTAGCCGATGGATCACAGATTAGAGGAGCAATCAGAGGTAGAGATGCAATCTATGTTTGGACAGATACAGCTTTATTTACTCAAAGATTTATTGGTCCACCTTTTACGTTTGGTTTTTCTCAAGTAGGAACTAACTGTGGACTCGCAGGGCAGAATGCATGTGTGGAAGTTGATGGTGCTGCATATTGGATGTCAGAAAATGGTTTTTTTAGATATGCTGGTAAATTAGAATCTTTACCTTGTTTAGTAGAAGATTTTGTTTTTGACGATATAAATTTAGAATCTGGTAATCAAATGGTATCTGCGGGATTAAATAATTTGTTTGGTGAGGTTATGTGGTTCTATCCACAAGCAAGTTCCTCTGTTGTAAATAGAATGGTTTCTTATAATTATTTTGATTCATCACCTCAAAGACCAGTATGGACTGTAGGCTCGCTTTCTAGAACTATGTGGCAAGATTCTGCAGTATTTACCAAACCACACGCTTTAGAATATGATGCTAGCACTGATACATCTTTTGATGTGGTTGGAAACACTGAAGGTAGAACAGCATACTACGAACACGAAACAGGGACAGATCAAAATAGAAATGGAACGATCACAGCCATAACATCAAATATAGCATCAGGAGATTTTGATATAAGTCAAAGAGCAGCTCAAGGGCAAGCTTCAGGTGTTGCTGATCTTAGAGGAGATGGTGAGTTTTTAATGAAGATAAGAAGATTTATACCTGACTTTATATCTCAAACCGGTGACACACAAATCACACTTCAATTAAGAAATTTTCCAAATGATACACAAGCTAGTTCAGCACTTGGACCGTTTACAGTATCTTCATCTACTAAAAAAGTAGATACACGTGCAAGAGCTAGAGCTATTGCATTAAAAATAGAAAATACATCATCTTCTCAAAGTTGGAAATTAGGAACTTTTAGATTAGATATACAACCAGACGGACGTAGATAATGGCAAAGATAGTACAAGTATTAACAAGACCAAGTAGAGAATATGACCTCTCAACAGCAGAGGCTCAAGTAAGGGATCTTGATGCAATTGTAGAAAAATTAAATTCTACATTTCAAGAAGAATTAAAACAAGAGGTAGAAGCATTTAACTTCTTTATAAATTAATGGCTAATAGTTTTAAAAATAAAAAAGTAGATTTAACTACAGCAGATCTTACAACCTTATATACAGTGCCGACTGCAACAACCACTGTTGTTAAATCATTGTTAGTATCAGAGGATGCTGGATCAGGATCTACTATAACTATAACATTAGTAAATTCTAGTGGTGCTATATTTAATTTATTTAAAGATAAAGCCATAGCATCTAAAGCAACAACAGAACTTTTAACTCAACCTCTTGTAATGGAGGAAAGTGAAGTATTAAAAGTACAAGCTGCTGACGCGAACGAGCTGCACGTCATAGCTTCAATATTAGAAATACAGCCAAGAGAGGTAGTATCGTAATGCAAGTGATTAAACCAAAAGAAATTATAGAAGAAATAAGCAATCTTAAAACTGGTGAAAAATATAAAAACGATGAAGAATGGAAGGCTAAAGGTATACCAGAATCTGACATAAGAAGAGATATTAGGATCATTATGCCCTCCCTTGACTTGTTTGGAGAAACAAAATAGTATGATAGTTCGGGATTTTTACGCCTGCAACAATCATCAAATTTGACAATATTATGGCAATAACAAGAGGACAAATGCAAAGACAATTAAGAGAAAAAGGTGGAGTTATGAGTGTAGCTCCTAGGGAAAAATTTGGATTTGGTAGTTCATTTAAAAGAGCCGTTAGAAAAATCATACCTAATGAAGTTGCTAAAGTAGCAACAGTTGCTGCTCCTTTTGTTGCACCTTTCAATCCACAACTTGCAGGTGCTATGGCAGGTATAGGTAGCTTTGATCAAACGGGTAGTATTAGTAATGCATTGAAAAGCGGTGCACTAACTTATGGAGGTGGACAACTTGCAAGATATGTTGGTGGAGCAGGATTTCAAGATCCAAGTATGAGTCTACAAGGTTTTACAAATTTATCCTCTCCTATTACTGGAAATACTATATTTCGTGGTTTCGGTGCGCCAAAAGTAGATGTTTCAGGTATCACTGGTATTAATGAAGGAGCTTTACAAAAAACTGTAGATAAAGCAGCTTTAGAAAATTTATCTCCTGAAAAAAGAATAGCTGAAGAAGCAACACAAACTTTTATTGAGAATCAAGCTAAAACTAATGTCACTCCTGCAGGTGTAACAGAGTTACTTAAAAAGGGACAATACGGTGATGCTGCAAAATTAGCTGCAGAAAAAGGAGCAAAAGCTATTTTCTTAGATAAAGATAATAAATTAGATAAAAATGTTCTTTTGGCTGCAGGATCTTTTGGTCTTTCATATGCCGATGCTAAAAAAGTGGCTGCTGATGCTGGAGTCGATATAGGAACTGAAGAAGAGTATGATGAAGCTACAAAAGCTGAAAAACAAAAAACATATGCAGGTTACTTGACTAATTTCTTTGAAGGCAAAAAAGACGGCGGAAGAATTGGGTATGCTAGTGGTTCAGATATATTTGGTATAGGTGGAGAAGAAGTTATTCCAAAAATGGGTGAAAAAATGGGTGAAGGAGCTTCTTTTTTATCTGATTTAATTACGGACTCTGAAGGAAATGTGTACACAGTATTACAATATTTAAGAAAATTTGGAGAAGATGCATTTTTTGGTGGACAAAAAAATCCGGAGTTAAGTGAAAAATTTTATAATAAATTAGGTGATGATTATATTCAAGAAATGAAAACAGTTAAAGAAAGAGGTTATAATACAGGCGGAAGAATAGGTTACATGTTCGGTGACAAAGTTGAGGATAAAGAAGGCATCATGTCTATGCCAAAAGATAAAGAAGATGAAGATATGAGAATGGCTTATTTTCCAGGTGATGTTTTTTCAAAAGATGAGATCTCTAGATTATTTAGCGACAGATCTTTAACAAGTAATCAAGATCGTAAAGATTTATATAAAATATTAATGAATCCTGGAATGTACCCTGAAGCAGAAGATGCATTAATCAAACTGTTGAGAGGTAAACAAGACGGTGGTCGTATAGGTTTTGAAAGTGGCACTATGCCTATGGCGGATAGTTCATTTAAATTTACGGAATTAATTGAAGACGACACAGATGAAAAAGAAAAATTAATAAACGAACTTATGGAAAAAGGTTATAGGTTCGAGGACATTATGCAATTAGTATCTCCAAAAACAGAAAGACTAATGGATGATGGAACTTATAAACAATACGGTGATGCACCATCTATTTCTCTTGGTAAGATAGGATTTAATATGGGTGGTGAAGTACCAGTCAAGAAAAACAAAGCAGGGATCGAGGAACTAGACTATAGACAAACAGGCGGTTTTGTACCAGTTGGAGTAAAAGAAAAAGCTGACGATGTGCCTGCTATGTTATCCAAAAATGAATTCGTATTAACTGCTGATGCTGTAAGGGGTATCGGTGGAGGAGATGTTGAAAAAGGCGCTGAAAAGTTATATGGTGTCATGAAACAAGCAGAAAAAGTAGGTAAAGCATAATGGCAACTCAAGACGTAACACAAACAACTAGACGAGCTCCTTTTTTAGAAGCTGCACAAGAAAATTATATTGACCTGTTAACGAAACAGGTAGGTAGAGCACCAGGCTCTGCAGGAGTACCAACACTCGCGGAACTTGGACCTCAAGTAGCAGGTGTTGATCCTTTAACACAAGCCGCTCAACAACGAATAGCAACTCAAGCAGGTTTAGGTGCATTAACTTTTGGTACTGAAGGACAGGTTACGGGAGTTGGCACAGGAACAGGGGTTGCAGGTTTTGAACCATTTTTAAATACAGCACAACAGTTTCAAGCTGCAGCAGGAACTGCAGCGGCAGGAGCAGGAGCTTTAACAGGTCCAACAGCTTTTCAAGCTTTTATGTCTCCATATCAACAACAAGTTGTTGATACAACATTAGCAGAATTTGATAGACAAGCCGCAGCAGGTATACCACAATTACAAGCACAAGCAATTGGTGCAGGTGCATTTGGTGGTGGTAGAGAAGGTGTTCAATTAGCAGAGTATCAATCTCAATCAGATAAAAATAGAGCAGCATTACAAGCACAATTATTACAACAAGGTTTTGGACAAGCATCCGATTTAGCTGCTAGAGCATTTCAACAGCAACAAGCATTGTCACAACAACAATTAGGTTTAGGTGAGTTCTCTAGAGGACTTGCATCATTACAGCCTGCATTAGAATCAACTGTATCACAAGGCTTAGGAACAACTGGCACAGGTGCATTAGCATATCAACAAGCTTTATTAGATGCAGCACAACAAAGATCACAACTTGCATATCAAGAACCGTTATCTAGACTAAATGTATTTGGGTCTGGACTAGCATCACAAGCAGGAGGCGTACCTACTACAACTCAAACTATAACACCTGCAGGACAAGCAGCTAGCCCTCTATCACAAGCACTACAAGTAGGTTTATCAGCATATGGCCTTGGTAGTATATTTGGGAGAGGATAATGTTATATAAAAGACCAAACTTTAAAATGGGTGGAACTCCTACTGGTATCGAGACTTTAGAACCAAGAAAAAAATTTCAATTTGGTACACCTCAATTTAGTTTTTTAGAACCTGGATTACAGAGAGAACTTAGAATTGAAAATGAATTAAAAAATAGACTTAGAACTAAAACACTACAAGCTAAACAAAATATACCAACAGGAGGCCTTACCAAAGGATCAAGAACTGCACGTTTGTTATCTCAACTCCGTCCACTAACTTCATTAGCGGGTCAAGGAATTAGAGGAATAGGTCTTAATCCTGGTACAGGATATGCTGCTTTAGGAACTGCATTGACAGTTGGACCACAAGTTGGTTTAGCTTATTTAAATAGACCTAAAACAACTGAAGCTTTAAAAGTTATGAAAAAAGCAGATCCTAGTATATTTGATGAAACTGCAATACCAACTATGGGTGATGAACTTGGTGAATATGATCAATTTTTAAAAGAAATGAAAGACGCTAATCAAAAAGGAGAGTCTATTAGTTTCTTAGATGCGTTCTTATTAGATCCTGAAACAGGTACCTATCCAAAATTTGCAGGTAGAGTAGAGGATCAAGAAAAAAGAATACAGGCAGAAAAATCAAAAAAAGATCAAGATAAAGCAGAAGAGATAGATGATTTTTATACTGAAGGTAAAACAGCAACAGTATTACCCGGTGAATCTGTGCTTGATGCAGTATTAAGAGAAGGTAAAGTAATATCAGAAAAAAGAACTGAGGATAATAAGACACCAAAATCAAAAGATACTGATCCTGGTGGTGAAGTAGTAGAAGATTCTTTTGATACATATTTTAATAAATCTTTATCTAAATTAGAAAAATATTTAGGATCTAGTAATAGAGAAACAAGAGGTAAAATATCTTTAGCTTTATCCGAAGCTGTTGGAACACCAGGTTCTTTAGCAGATAAAGCGTCAGTGTTAAATAATGCTTTACTAAATATAGCTACAGGTAAGAGAAGAGATAAAAAAGAAATAGCTAAATTAGCTTTTGCTGCAGCAACAGAGTTAGAAAAAGCAGATAGAACTGCAGGTAAAAAAGGAACAACAGAAAAATTAATTGAAAGAGCACAAACGTTATCTGCGATAAATAACAGAACACCTGATCAAGATTTAGAATTAAGATTAACTAGATCTGCATTAGGAGATAATAAAAAACTAGCAAATCTAAATCAAGTATTAGCTGCTGGAAAAGAAGTAAGAAAAGATATTGTTAATTACAAAGAACAATTATCTGTAGTAAATGAATTGGAAGGTAAAAAAGGTAAAGAACAAGCTCAAAAAACAGCAGATGATACAAAACAAGATATTTTATCTACCATACGAATATTAACAAGTTACGGGGTAGATCCTGCAACATTAAAAAGTTTATTTGGTGACGATATACAATTATTTATGGCTGATGGTGGTAGAGTTAACATGGCCATTGGTGGAGCAACAGAAGCTTCAGCTAATCCTGTTAACACTAAACTATCTTTTAATGATCTTAGAACTAGATTACCTCAAGAAATAACTGATGATGTTGTAAACTTAATTGCAAATAGTGAGGAAGCTTTACAAGATTTTGCATATATTAGAACTCAAGGTGATGTAGAAAAGTTTAATGTAAAATACGGAGTAAACTTAGTATTACCACAAGACACAGCATAGGAGGGTTATGTCTAGTTTTTTTCAAGACCTTTTATCCACAGATCCTTCAGAAGTAGAACCAAAGAAAAAACCAGGTTTTACAGATTATCTAACCGACATACCTGTAGGTGTTGCTAGAGGAACTAGCATAGCTGTAAAAGAACTTATTAAATTGGGCGCTTTACCAATTGATTATGTTGCAGACACAAATTTATTATCAGCAATAGATAAAACTTTTGAAAAGATAACTCCTGATGTTGACACACCAGTTGGAACTATTAGTTCTGTCTTAGCTCAATTTGGTGCTCCCGCTGGATTAATAGTTAAATTATCTCAAGGTATTAAAGTTTTAGCTAGTGCTAGTAAAATTACAAAATTATCTAGTCTTCCAAATGTTGGTGCTAAAACTTCTGAACTTGCAAAACGAGCAGGGTTTTATGGAGCGATAGGTGGTATCACTGATTTTGTAGTTTCTGACCCTGCAGAAAATAGAACAATAGCTCAAACATTAGGTTATGCAGAAGACTATAAGGGAGAACAATTAAAAGGATCTGCTAAAGCAGCAGAAGCTTTTAAACAAAAAATAAAATTTGGGGCTGAAGGCACCTTATTAGGAGGCGGTATTACAGCAGCACTACCAGTTGCAGGTACTTTAGGTTTTAAATATGGATTAGTTCCTGCAGGAAAAGGAGCAGCTTTTGTTGGTGGCAATACACTAAGAGCATTAAACTATACGGTAGTTAATCCTCTTACAAAAATTATAGGAACAGAGACTGTTGCAGCTGGAGTGAGAAAAACAGGTTTAGCTTTTGACAACGCTGTTGATAAGGTTATGCAAAAAACAGGAATACCAAAAGCAGAATCTTGGAAATTTTTATCTTCTTCACCAAATGCACCTTTAAAAGATAGATTATTAAAACGACTAGATAATTACAAAAACATTTTTAAATCACCAGGCCCGTTAGATGTAGAGTCTAAAAGACTATTAGAACAAGTTGGATATCAAGTAAATAGAGATGAAAAAACTTTAATTAAATTAATGGATGATATTGATAAAAATTTTAAAGACATTGCAACAAATTATAGTGTTCGATTTAAAGAGGGTTTTAAAAGCACTCCTGTTGCTCAAGCAGAAAATGATTTAATATTTAATTATTTAAGAACTTCTGGTCAAGAGGCTAAAGATATATTTAATCAATTACCCAATCAAGCAATTAAAAGGTCAGCTAGAAGATTAAAAGCTATGATGAAAAAATTAGGAAAGCAATATGGCAGGCTATTGGGTGAAGATGATGCAACCGCAGATTTTGGTGCTCAAATTCTTGCAAATGGTGGTGCTTATTTAAGACAAGTTTTTTCTGCTTTTAAAAATAAAGCATATCAATTTAATCCTGAAAAAGTTAAAGGAGCAAAAGAATTTTTTAAAAAAGAAGTTGTGATGAAAGATGAAAGTCTTCGTAAATTGGTTGATGATTTAGCAGGTACAACTAAAAGAGATGCACCTGAATGGCAAAAATCTTTAGATGAATTTGCATCAAATAGAATGGAACTTTTAAAAAGACAAGTTGTTGAAAGTGAAAGATCTCCAGATACAATTTTTAACGCAGTTGCAAAAGTTTTTAGAATACCAACTAAAGAGTTAAGAGATGAAGCGGGTAAATTAGTAGGAACTGTAGAAGGAAGCTTGTTAAAAAAAGGTCAAACTGTTCAAGATCTTGTTGATGTTAATAAATATAAATCTGTAACAGATGCGTTTTTGGAAACATCCACAGACTATAGAGCGGCGGTTACAGATACTTTTATGCAAATAGGTAAACAAATTTATCATAAAAATTTTTTTGATAGATTTGCAGATACAGGTCTACAATCTGGTTTACTATTTAGATCTGCAGATGAAGCTGTGGCTAAAGGTGTGAACCCTAATAATTTAATACAAGTTAGCAAAGACTCAGTAAGAAAATATGGTTTAGAGTTTGATAGCAAAATATTTAATGGAGGTTTAGATCAAAAAGGTTTACTTACCACTCCTGAAATAGCTCAAGCCATAAAAGGGGTAGATGAAACTTTTGGAAGTTTATACAATGTGCCTTTATATAAAGCTTTAATGTCAGTAAAGGCTACTGGTCAAATAGGTAAAACAGTTTTCTCACCTATGACACAAGTAAGAAACGTATCAACAGCTTCTTTCTTTGCTTTAGCTAGTGGTCTAATAGGTGGTAAAGCTAGTTTAGGTGCATCTTTTAAATTATTAGCTGATGATTTATTTCCTGGCAAAAATGTTTCTGCAGCAGAAGTTGCCAGAGTTTTAGGTAGAAAAATTGAAAGAGGTGTAATTGATACAAACATCGAGGTAAATGAAATAAAAACTATTTTACAACAAGCAAAAGATGGTAAATTTAGTTTGTCTGCTTTGATGAATAATCCAACAGTAAAAAGAGCTTTTGATTTATATCAAGGTGGTGATAATGTTTGGAAAGTTTATGCGGATGAGTTTTATCAAGATGCTTTAAATACTGCTTTTAAATTTAATCGTTCTGGAATAGATGGTGGTCAAGCTTACAGACAAAATATAGCAGATTGGTATAGAACTGTGGGCAGAGAAGCACGAAAAGCAGATGAATTAACTGCTCTTAATCAAAGAATTTTAGATACAACAGATTTAAGTCAAAAAAATGGTTTAATAAAACAATTTAATCAAATAGGAAATCTTGAAGATGTGTCTGCTTATTTAGTTACAAATACCATACCAACTTATAGTAAAGTTCCTGAAGTCATTAGAGCAATAAGAAAACTACCCTTTGGAAATTTTATAGCTTTTCCTGCAGAGATATTAAGAACAAGTGCTCACTTATTAAATATTGGTGCAAGAGAATTAACAAGCACAAATCCTTTTATTAGACAAATGGGTGCTAGAAGATTATTAGGATCCTCTGCTGTATTTGGAGGAGTAGGATCAACTATTGCTTATACTGCAGAAAAAATAACAGGAGTCAGTGATGAAAAAGTAAAAGCTTTTCAAAGATCTGCGGCTCCAGATTATCAAAAAAATGCAACATTAATTCCATTAACCGAGTCTGATGCAAACGGAAATTTTAAATATTTTAATTTTTCTTATACAAATCCTTATGATTCTTTAATTAGACCCGTGAACTCTGTATTTAATGCATATGCAAATGGTACTTTAAATGACAAAAATGTAGATCAAATAGTATTTGATGCTTTATTTTATGACAAATTAACAGACACTCCTGGTGCTCTTACAGAATTTTTCTCTCCATTTGTATCAGAGTCTTTAGGATCTGAAGCTGTATTTGATATAGCTTTTAGAAATGGAGAAACTAGAGATGGAAGAACTATTTATTTTGATCAAGATACAGGTTTTGAAAAAATAGATAAATCTTTGGGACATTTATTTGGTCAACTAGAGCCGGGTGCATCAAGAAGTGTTAGAAGAGTATACAAAGGAATTACAGGAACATTTACACAATTTGGACAACAATTAGATGCTAACACAGAATTAGGTGCTTTATTAGCTGGAGTGCGTGTAGAGGAAGCTAAACCTTTAAACAGTATGCCTTTTATAATTACATCTTACGGTAAAGATAAACAAAATATTAGAAGAGAGTTTGGTAGAAATGCATTTAGAGCAAATGCATCAGGAGAAGAAAGATTAGCTGCTTTTAAAGAATATATTTTAGATTCTTTTGATGCTCAAAAAGTTTTTTATCAAGTATTGCAGGATATGAAAACAATGGGAGTATCCTCTTCTAAAGTAGAAGAAATAATAGAAAAAAGATTAAGAAATAAATCTGAGGTAGAACAACTAGTAGATGGTGAATTTAAAGTTCCTGGTTTTAGTGAAGAAACTTTTGAAGAATTGATAGGTAGATTAAGAATTGAAGATCCTGTTCAAGCAGCTCAAATTTCTTTTGAAGTTAACCAAGCAATAAGAGCAATGAACAATGTTAGAGATAGATTAGATATTTTTGACTTAGATAATTCTAGAGATGAATTAGATTCTAAAATTAATGAAATTTTATTTCCTACAGTATCTCTCTCTAGAATTTTAGAAGATTCTCCAACAACCACGACTGTAGAACCAAAAGCAGAATTACCTGCAGATCAAAGAGCTGCAATACAACCATCAGGCAATGTATTAGCACAAACAGTTAAACAACCTAGTTTAACAGAACTAGCAAAAGCTAATTTAGGAAATCAATTTAATTTATTTAGAAGAGTATAATGCCAAGAAAATCAGCACTACAAAAAATAGAATATCATGAAAAGATCTGTCGAATTATGCAGAAACAGACATTTGAGCGAATCGACAGAATGGAAACTAGAATAGCAAGATTAGAAAAGTGGAT
>Ga0209348_1000313_pt1 | contig 26783 bp, 12 predicted proteins | sample ETNvirenome_2_30_FD_184065 | JGI IMG/M metagenome (GOLD analysis project Ga0209348, IMG submission 184065) | Marine viral communities from the Pacific Ocean - ETNP_2_30 (SPAdes) (version 2) | ecosystem: Environmental > Aquatic > Marine > Oceanic | place: Pacific Ocean | collected 2013-06-22
GGCAATATCTCCACAGTGGATAATGTAGTCTACTTTTTCTTCTTTTAATGATTTATATAATTGCTTGAATACTTCTTTGTATTCAAAGTGATATTTTAAATTTCGGATGTGGGTATCCGCAATATGAGCAAATCTCATTTATTCTCCGTAAATGGTTATAGTATCTTTATTGTATCAAGGACATTGTGGGTTGTCAAGAAAATTTCGTATTTTTGATCATGCTATACGCTTTTAAAGTAAAATCCTTAAAAGAATCAATTGGTTTATACTGTTCCATAAAGTAGTCAGCATTGTATTTCTTAAACGCGTTTTCTGTTGCCTGTTTATAAAAACCTTCCGCATTTTTTTCAAGCGGTGGTTTTGGTTGGCCATTGTACTCCATTTGAATCGCTCTCAGCGCTGGAGTAATATCATCCAGATAGATACTCACCATTTCGCTCTTGGTGAATTTGGGCCCGGGGTTTTTCATTTTATATTGACTATATGACTGTAGGCGATAGAAGGCAAAGGCTAGTTTGGTATCTGGTTTATCAAGGGTCTCCTGAATTTTTTTCCTTATATAATCAGGCCCACTTTCTTCTTCCTGCTCGCCTAGTATTGAGCTTATTTCTTCTTTTATGATTTTAATAAGTTGTGACTTTTTCATTTCAAACCCTCTTTAGACCCATCTCTTCCAACTGCTTTGGCGTGAGTTTTTCAAGAATAATCTCGAATGCTTTCTTTTCTGCTTCGGTGATCATATTAAGGTCACCTGTTTCTGCTAGATGGTTCATCTCTTCTGCGATGATTTCTTTTAGTCTTCTTCTTGTAAGTTCCATTATTGTGCTCCTAAAAGTCAAGTTTATAGTGTAAATAGTCCAAATCAGATACAATATCCGCATTTTGTTTTCTCTGTGTAACTACCTCGTGAGGCATATCTCCAATGTCTGAGTATCCGCTTACGTCTATTGATGCTACTTTAATTCCATATTCTCTTAGCTTTTTTGCTATTCCAAACTCTTTTGACTTTGCGTCTTCGTCCAAAGCCAAGTATACATCTGGCTTTCGTTCGCAAATTTTTTGAAACAATCTTGAGTTCTCTCGTAAGGTCGAGCCAAGTAAAGGCACAGCGTTCTTGCATTTCATTGCATCGAACACACCCTCGGCCAGAATTACGTCATCATCCCAGTCGATGTTGAGGTCATTGAAGATAATGTCTTTACTGACTCTTGGGTTCTTGTATTTCATCCAGTCGTCCGTATATGACCTCGCTACAAAGAAGTTGACATTACCATCATCGTCGAAGCTCGGGATGATAACCCTGTCTTGATACTCTCCATAATTACAAAACCCCACTTTCCAAGCTAAGATGTCTTTGTCTGTAAAGCCTCTAGAGTAAAGGTAATTTAAAGCTTTGGTTTTTATCGAAGTCTTTGTGCCTGTTAATGTCTGAAAGTTTTCAGGCAGGTCTATGATCTGTGGTGGTTCAGGTATATGCTCTGCAAAGATAGTTTCGTACTTTGCAAGATCAACTTCGCCCGCTAAGGTTCTCCAGTCTGCATAGTATGCTGGAGCGAACCTGCGAATAAGTGGCGATATCGTGGTTCCAGAATAATCACAGATCCAGCATTTGAATACATCTTTTTCTATATTAATTGATAGTTTTAATTTATGATGGTTACACTTTGGGCAATGAAATTGGTGCTCATCGTCATTAGACCAACAGCGGCCTAGGGCTTTTTTAAGTAGTTTCAGCTTCTCTAACAAGTTTGTCTCCTGCTAATGCAATTACAATGCTATCACACATATCTAGTGTGCCTGGTTTAGGGTTTCCATGCTTTGTATATTGTACTTCAATATCAGGGTAGTTGTCAAGAATAAACTGTAAAACTTTTTCTTTTGCATTTTCGCCTCTCTTTAGTCCCACGCCTGCTTGTTTTCGCGCCGAAGTAGCTGCGATCATTTCAGGTTCTATGCCTAGTAGATCCCAACATATCCAAGATACGATACCGTTGAACCTTGATAATGTTGAAAGTGTCTGAGCAGACGAGAAGCCTGATCTAAACGAGTGAAGAGATTGTTCAATGTAAACGTGAGATATGTGATGTTGCAAAACCAATTCTTCTATCTTGGCTTTCACATAACATGCTTTTTGGTAAATTGTTGGAAAGCGCTTTTTGTTTCTTGTGTCCCAAAAATTCGTCTGCAAAATCTTACCGTCTTGTATTACTGTCGCGCCGGTTATAGAGGTTGAGATATCTAATCCCAAGATTATCTTTTTCTTATTCATACAGTATGTATAATACTAGAAATCCAAGCGAAGTTTAAACAAATAATCTTGAAGCTCTGTTTTCTTCACTGGGTTTGCTAAAGTGGCTATACCTATAAGGTTTTTATACTCATCATATATTCCAATTTCTGATATGTAAACTGTATTTTCATACTCCTCGTCATATCCAGTGTAGTTTGATTTTGTTATATTTTTGATATCACCTCCGGTTTCAGTAAAAGAACCTTCAGTAACCGCGCCGCTTATAGTCTTTCCATTTTGTATAAATGTCGGATTTGTGGAAAAGTTCAAATCTCCTTTACCAGCATGTGCTAGCATGGTAACAGTTGGTACTTTGTTTGTACCTTCTACCTTGACATTGTATGATGGGCTTGTTGAGACAGCTTGGCCAGAGTGTGAAGATGATGCTCCAGGCTCATTTATTCCTGAACCGAAGGCTAACCATGATGGTTGAGTTGTAGTTGAAGCATTAAAGTAATTATCTGCATCAGATGCGTCCAGTGACCATGATCCTGTTAGTAGCAAAATACCATAGTCGTACAAAGCAACACCTGCAACATTTCCTGAGCCTGTACCGTAAGTTTGTATTAGTCTGCCATCACTCTTTGTGTCTTCCAATGTTCCTATTAGAACAGAGTCATTAAAAAAGTCTAGCTTAACAGAACCTTTTTTGACTGAGGATCCGTAAAAGATAGAGGGTACGCATATAGCATTCACGTCTTTTGTGTTGAAATCAGTGTACACAAATTCTTTTTTTAGCGTACTATTACTTTCAATTGGATTCTTTAATGCCCTAATATATTTTTTGTTAACGTGAGCAGATTCTCCAACATCTGTACCTGATGGGATATATATTCTGCTTACCGAAGCACTTAAAGGGTAAGAGCCCGTTATGGTATCGCCAAAATTAAACTGACTAGAGTCTTGAAAATTAGAAGTACTAATGGTTCTAAATGCTGTTCTCGCTCCATCTTTTGCTATGAAAGGATATACTAAGTCTCCGGAAGCTCTGTTAACATTTAATTCATGGAGTGAAATATGACCTTGAGGTACATGCTTTATCTTGTTAGAAAAATCTCCGTCAACTGCAGATTCTCTATTTGTGTAAACGTTTTGATTGTAAACAAAAAATTGATACTCTGGATGCGTCACCACAACATTATGGAACACATCATTTTTCTCAAACTTCTTGTGACTCATTTTAGTAGTCCAAACGGACCCTCAATGTTAGTTCGTTAGATGGGTCTTTTCTCAGTGGCTCAGATACCTTTGCAACAGCTAGGAGTTCGTTGTCTGCAGAGTAAAGCCCTACAGTAGTAATATACGATCGAGAAGGAGTTGTAATTTCATTAGCCTTGACTCTGATCTTAGAGTTCTCTAAGTATGTTGGGTTAGAGCTGTAGTTAAACTCATTGTGGTTTGCTCTACAAAAGTAAATTGTAGAATTAAGTTCTGTTGTGTTGTTAAAAGTAACAGACTTCATTCTTTCTCTAACAGCATCTGTGATGACTCCTATCTTGCTGCCTTCTATAAGCCTCTGAATACTAAGATTTGTTGAATTGGTCATCGCGATATCGTTATCGCCGCCGGTGGAGTCATCATCTATTAATCTTAATCCCATATTAGGTGTACCCGTGGTGCCGTCGTTGTCATCTTTGCATGCAAAGATACCCAAGTTTAACACAACAATTCCTGCTTGGTAAAATATCAAGCCGACATTATTTTTGACTGATGCATTGAGACTTTGAGAACCTCCCGCCGTTGTAGCTTTTAATATACCAAACTCTCCTGCTGGCGAATTTACTTTGTAATCAGTGGCATTTCCTGTGTCGGAAATTGTTATTGTAGACGTGGATGGTGAAGAATGAAAATTATCAGAGAAGGCTTGATCTGTATGAAAGACCATAGAGAATGTGCCTTTCTTTATTTCATCTTTTGTAAGTAATCTAGAAAAGTTAAAGAATACAACTTCTTTGTGGTGACCGGCTCCTGAAAAATCTCCGTCCATGTCAAACTTTCGCACTACTCCGTCTGTATCATATCCAACGAGCATTTGAGCCATTTGGCTGTAAATATTTTTCTCTTTTGTCTCTGCGCCGTTGGTGCCGGATATTCCAGTCAAACCATGGTCAGGTGCTAAGCCAACGCTCATATCAAATACATGATTTGCAGAAGAGCTTGCATGTGGATAATCGTAAACCGATACAAACATGTTGTGAGAAAACGACTTTACGTTAAGCTCTCTTGATACGCCGTCGGCGCCGCTCCCTGTAGTGTAAGTTCCGTGTAATATCGCTTGTGTAATCGGAATGTTTTCATGTAGTAGCGTTCTAGTAGTTGTTTTATCCGAGCTTGTTAGTGTTTTAAAAAAAGATCCTGCAGCCATTGTTTTCTCCTAAGTATTATCTTTTGTATAGTCTAAGTGGTATATCAATTGAGTACCCCGTTGTGATTCCAACCACATTCATAACGGTGTCTATAATTTTGTGCTGTGCTGAAACGTGGGTAGAGCTGCCTCCAAAGGCAAGAGTTTCAGTGCTACCAATTTCTGTAAACAGTGCGTCACTATTTTGAACCAAAGATGTTGCAATTGGGTGAAGATATATTCTAGGTCCAACAGGTCCATTTACCGAGGCACTTGAGAAGAAAACTTCCTCATCCGTCGCTTTTCGAAACTCTGAATTATTAGTAGGATCAGACAAAGCGAAGCGAACGCCATCTCTATCACCTTGCACAATCTCGCTAGTTGCTGGAACATAGTATGTTGCAATATTATCATCATCAACAAAAGAACTATCAAAAGATACATACCTTCCTGTACTAGCACCGCCTGTGCCCCTCGCGTAACCATCTAGTGTTAGAAGTCTATTATCTAGTTTAACTAAGTATGCTGTTTCTTTTAAATCTGAATCCATTGTTTGGGAAATTTCTAAATTTGTTGCTCCAGCTCCGTCAATTCCTTGGTCTATTACAATAGCGCGTGCGCCGCGCCGTACAGCAGCATTTATTTGTTCAAAACCAAGAAGGAATCCTGGGCCTAATTGCGATGCTTGTAGTGGAACCACTCCGTCACCAGCTACTGAAGCTGTATTCTGATCAACTATTATACCGTGGTAGGGCTTACCAGTGACTTGGCTTGCATCGAAGCCCGGAAGTGCACTTATAGTATTCAATTTAAATATTGGCATAAATAAGATATTTTGTCTATTAAGTGATACTAGCTTGGTTTTCATAAGCGAACTGTTGTTAGTAAAAGCTTCCAAAATAGGTGTTTGCATTATATCTATATCGTAGAATGCTGATCCACTGGAATGTGAACTATTAAAAATTGTGTAGTTAATTTCTTCATCGCTGAATGCAAACTTTGTTATCGAGAATTCTCCTCTCGCGAGTCTTTTTCGACCAGCGTCGGTAAGTACTGCGTCTAATATGATGTCTCCGGAATTATCTAGAAAGGCCATGTTTTGCTCCTTGTGTGTTCAAATCAATAATAAATAGTATTTTCATTGCAATAATTCTTTTTTATTTAATCTGGTTAGTAACCTTCGCCGTCGGATGAGGAAGAACTAGCTTGGCCTTGACCATTGCCGCCAGGTGATCCAAGAAGGCTGATTTGTGGACTACCGTCATTTATCTCAGCAGCGGTGGGAAGACAAGGGTCTTGATTACTAGAGCTTTGTATTGGCTCAGGATCACTTATCTTAGTTAAAACACGTTTATTTTTTGTAAACTTAAAGTTCACGTTTATTTTTCTTCCTGATGTTTTCGATGTTATACGCATTTGATACTGTTTGCTCCAAACAGGTTTGGTAAGTTCATTTCCAATGTTTATATCATCAATATCTGGTGGTGACTCAAAGAAATCTCTAGAGTCAATATTTAAGTTTGGATTAACACGAAGTGACTTTTGCTTCATTGCTGGGCAGATCTGGAGCGCGCGTGTAAAATCCATAGAGTATTGCTCTCTTGTTGTTGGAAAATCATACAACTCTAAGTCCATAAATATACCACTTTGATACTCGACCATTCTAACTCTAAATACTTGAGTTGGATTAGATATTCCCGCTTTATCAATTGTGCGGAACATGTAGTAGTAGTTAGTGTTCTTTTGAAATTCTGAATCTTCAAAAAATACTGATTTACCTGTTGCTCTTAGTTTTCTGTACAGTTCAGGTTCTGCAAAATCTTTGTAGCTTTTCGGTGGTACAGTTAGTCGGAACACTTCAAAAAATTCAGGCAGTGTATCTGTTCCATACAATACTGTGTTATCTTTCTCAACTGTTGTACGTGAGGCAGCAATCATATTTTTCATATGTTCATCGTCTGTTTCAAGTATTTTTACAGGTGCCTCTTCTATCTCACCAGTATTCTGTAGTAAGAGAATATTCATCTTATTTGCAACACCCTGGTTTGGCAGAAAATTAACTTGTGGAAATATAGGTGGTTTATCAGCTATAAATACTTCTTTCTCGAAAAATGGCGCTTCAATTATTCTGATATGTGGAAGAACAGATGCATTGAAACCTCTGCTGTATTTGTAATATTCTCCAGGTTCTTCAAAAAGATGACCTGTACCTGCTACTTCATACGAATAGGCTGAACCTATTACAAAATTTATAGAATGAATTCTATATACGTATCTTTTACCTGGAAATACTTGAGTGTCTATAAAATCTATCGTTCTAACATCATTACTATCTGCAAATAAAAATTCTTGTATCTTTTTACCGGCGGCGACAAATCTCCCCAGATCGTCCGTTATAACCTCATGCTTAGCCACTCTATACCCTATAATTTGACTGTAGGACTTTTTACCATTAAAAATTTCTTCTATACTTCTAACATTTTCTCTTTTTAATATTTGATCTCTAAACTTGCTCATGAACATTTGAGATCGTATGGTGTCTGTAAATCTTAATATATTTGACTCTAATGGTCTTCCAAACTCAAAAGGTATTGGGTAATCTTGTTTTCTTATTCCTGAATGGAAAAAGTTAAAGTCTTGATTCTTTATGGCTTCGATAAATTCAATAATTCCATCTAAATATTCAACAGTTGCTTCTGATTCACCTCGGTCGTTTTGGTAAAATGTAGCTCTGAGGTTTTCATCTTTTTCAATTATATCTTCGTCTTGTATTTGGGCGACTTGCATAGGTGTGCCTAGCAGTGTAAGCATCTGATCTGACTGAGTTGCAGATGCGGTTGCCGTCAAAGCTTCACCAGCTTCTTGCATCGACGTCATTCCGGTAATTCGGGTACCAGAGCTAAGTCGACTCAAAGTGTCTTGATTTTCCTGTTCTGGTTGAGTGGGTCCTTCACCCTGCATGACGCCAGCACCAAAGGGCATATAGGATGTCTGTGGGGCTGTGTACAACTCTAAGAAGTACTTGTCCATATTATACTCATCAAAGAATTCTGCTAGTCTAGATGATTGATTTGTGTTGATAGTTATTTTAACATAATGATCAAATGCGCCGATCATAGTCTTATTAGCCTCGGCCATTTCAGCTATAGCACCACATGTAAACTTTTGAATTGTATCTTCAAATTTGCAAAAATCTTGAGGACCTAAACCATACAAGAAATAGGATAATCCAGTGTCGGAGGGGTTCTTTTTCTGTGTATACAGCCTGTAGAGGCTAGTTTTATCTGTTTCTTTTAGGTCGCCTGAGTACTCTACATAATTTGCAGAGTAGGTATCAACATCAACACTGATAAATCTAGATGCTTCTAAATAGTTAAGCTCGTCTAAGAAAAATGGCTGCTTTGCTGCAAAAGTGTGATCTAAAAAAGTTTTATCTTCTTGAACAAAACCAAGACCGTACTCGTTCAAAAGAAACTCATGTCTGTCCGCGTTGGTCGCTTCAGTAGTTACGAACAGATTAGTCTTTAGCTTCATTGTGTTTTCTGTAAGTTCTGTTTGCTCAAAAGATACTTTTGGTTGCATTAAAACCGCAGAATTATACAAATTCTGCGAGAGGCCATAATAGTAGTACGTGTCTTCTATAGTATTCTTAAGTAAATTCTCATTAGCCGCAAATTGATCCTGAATCCAGATAGCTTCAGTATCTAATCTTAAATTATCAATTAGTTGTGTAGTATTTGCAAGACTTGGGTTTTCTGCATTGACTGGAAAAAGTTCGTATCTTGCACCTCTAGCATCCAGAGCTGTGTACTGTTCTGCATTTGCAAAAGAGATAAAATATTTTTTTACATCCGTGGGCTTAAGAAAATATTGCCTAGGTATTATATTTATCTCTCTGTCCGCAGTTAGTACAACTTTACTAATGTGATTATCCGGAGCTAGAAATTCTGGTGGTGGCGGTACAGGTGGATCTGGCGGGTTATTCTGAGATCCCGAGCTGTTGTTGTTGTTGTTTCCCTCTCCAGATGAAGAAGTAATTTCTTCTCCGCATGGTTCATTGTAAACTATTGTCATCTTTGCGCACTCTCAAGATTTTTCGCTCTAATATTATCACATCTAGCAGCTAACTTTCTTGCTTCCTTGATACTCATATTAGTCATATTATTAACTAATATGATTTTATTTTTTTGACTTTGCTCTGTAACATAATCCGCTTTAATCATTACAGTATTCTTACCAGTGAGAGAAACATATTTCTTAAGAGACACTGATGTAAGCAAAACCTGCTTAGGTTGAGGGCCGCGCTGAGGCATCATTAAAAAGTAATCTAAACCTCTACCTTCAAAGTATTTCTTAAACATTGCTGGCTTTTCACCTTGCATATCTTCAAGTGAATCTGCTCTTATCTGTTCTTCTCTTCTAAATTGTGCTTCATAATCTTGAGAAGATATTTTTTCTCTTTCAAGTTTCTGTCCATTTTTAGATTTTAAGTACTCCTGCAAGACTCCATCACCATTTATAGAATTGTATATTGTGGACCTTGCAGCTTCCGAAAGGCCATCGAAATTGGTACCTGCCTCAACTACAATCTCAAATGATTCATCTGCGCGTGTTAACAAGTCTCCATTGTAAACTTCAAATGAGCCTTCATTGTGATCATAGCTTGCTTCAAAAATGCCTGCCGAATTTGCTGTTGTATACTGATTCAATACCTGAGAGGGTTCTGAATTTGCTATGTTATCAAGCTTAATTTCCAATTCTCTTGTATCTAAACTTGATTCTGCTTCAATTCTTGTTAAAATTTTTGTTGCGGTGTCTTGATTTTTAAAGTAAAAACCTTCAACACGAACTGCAGAGTCTTGTGCTTTTGCTAACAGACTTGATCTTTCTTCTGTTTCTCTTGGTAAATTTATTTCTATTCTATATGACATTAATATCCTCCTCCTCCTGGCCCATCGTCAGCCTCCGGTATGACGGGAAAAGGCCTATCGGCCTGGTCTGGTGATTCGAATTCAGAAGCGCCTGATTCTGAAGCTTGAGTAATGGCTGTTTCAATTTCTAAATCGCCGGCTGAGGCGGTTAGTCCAAAATTAAATAAGTCTTCGAGGCCAGCGTCAAGAATTAACTGGCCGTCTGGTATTGCTTCTAAGAAAAACCCTGATGGCAATTGTTGAGAGAAGCTTGTGTAAAATTCAGGAAATGATCTTGAAACGCCTGATGTTTTTGCTGTAAACATTGTTGTATCAGTAGACAATTGTTTTGCATTTTGTGTAGATAATGCACTGTCTCTATTCTTTGCTAGAAAATCTCTGTAAACAGACTCTAATTGTATGCACCTATCTAAGAATTCATATGACCTCTTAAGTGATGATGTGTTCGTAGTTGCATACATTCTTTTCTTGATATCAACTACAAATGACTTTGATATATTATTAGTCTCGCTATAAAACATCAAAGTACTTAAAACAACATACAAATCAATCATTTCGCCAGCATTAATTCCAAGCTGCTGAAACACTTCAGAGTTTCTAAAACCTATCTTGTACCTGTCTATCGATTCTGTATAATTTTCTTTTAAGCCAGCATAGTTATGTAATATACCTTGTACGCGCTGTATTCTTTTTGTAAAAGCATTTACTAGCTGCGTAATAAAACCTTTTAATCCACTATTAACTTCCATTTCAACTAGGTAAGTGTAAGTTCCGTAGTTTATTTCGCTTATCAATTCGTAATCAGCGATTCGAATTTCTAGTTCTCTTTTTGTTGGTGAGATAGAGTCTACTGTTAAATTGCCTATCGAGACCCCTGGTGTGTAAACTGGGAAAAACAACCTTGGCTCCCCAAGGATACGCCCAAACATACTTCCCAATCCAATAAGTTTATCTATTTCCTGTGTGGATCTTTTTTCTCTATCCTTTGTTGAAAGTATGTTGTTAGAAGTTGGTTGGTTTTGCAATCTCCTCCTGTAAATTCTAACTTGATAATATTCCATTAAATTGTTTATAAATCCCTTGATAGTCTCTGGGGTTATTGCTATTGCACGACTGTAGTCAGCTGCTGCAACTGCTGATGTTATTGTCTGAGAAACTAATGACTCTAGGCTCTCCAAGCGTTCGTAAATAGACTTTGTGTCTTCACTACCCACAAGCCTTTCATAGAATCCATAGTAAGGATCTTTTTTTAGTACCTCATCCATATTTATTGTGAAGTTTGTTGACTGGTAAACTCTAGAAGTTGCAAGATTCGTAAATGTAAACACTTCAGAAAAAACATTTTTTTTCGTTCTTTTTTTTATTGCTTTTAACAATAGATCAGCTTTTTCTTGCTTTGAAAGCTGAGATGGCTCTCTAGTTGATGGGTCTTGTACAATTGAGCTTCTGTAAGATGGCGGGGTACCTCCTATAAAATCATTCTGATAGTAGGCTTCACTACTCCAGTCAAAACCCCATGGTGCGTCGGTGTCTACAAGAAAATTAGCAGTTACCTTATTGTTTGGTATATTTCTTACAGTTAGTATTTTAGCGTCACCCATCGGGTGTCCAGGAGGGCCAGACATGTAACCTACATATCCGTTAGGGCCGGGTCCCAGTGGGCCTTTCGCTGGATTGGTGTTATTGGGAATTGGAGGGTCTGCGCTATGGTAATGGTACTCTCCTTCGTATAATTCACCGGTTTCAGAATCAAATAGTGACTGTATTGGAGTTGCTATTTGCAATTTAGCGTAGACCCCAACCTCATCTCTTCTTATTAAGGGCAACCTAACTAGGTTGCCGCCTATTTCTGTTAAGCTACTATATAAATTTGGGTTGACTCCAAACTGAGACTCCATTTCTTTCACATCCAAATGAGAGAAAGTTACTAACTCTACTTCATCTATATCATCATCGTCAAATTTAGTGAAGTGCACGCCGGAGCCTTGAATCATATCTCTTAATGAAAATTCTATTTCAAAAAGTATTTCATTTTTATTGAGAGTTTGAAGACCCAAGGTGCTCTGTACATCGCTATCCACTTTAAATCTTTCTTTCAAATCTTTTAGTGAGTAAGATTCGTAAGCCACTCCCTTTCTACCATGCACCATCATTTGCATAGGGTAGTCGTTAAGCCTAGCTCTTGTTATAGGGTTTACATACTTAGCTACGTCTAGCGGTACTGTTGGAGTACGGCCTTTTAGTGAGATAATGAACCAGAAGCGTATAAACTCTGAGAATAGATCCTCATTTAACCAAAAAGGTTCTACCTCCAAAGCTTCTTCTGTTTTTATAACAAACCTAGCCTGGAAAGTTTCTCTTTCCATTCTTACATACTCTATGTCTATAAGAGGAAAAGGGCCAGAAAGTTGTTGTAAATTAGACATTCATATTCTCCTATGAACTCATAAAAAAGTTTCGAGTCGGTACAGAGCCACCAGTAACTTTATTTGCATCTTGATCTTTTTTTATCAGAAATAGTTTATCTACTTCTTCTTTAGTCATTATCGGTACAGGGTTATCTTGATCATCCAACTCAAAAAATTCTACCGTAAATCCATCATCCACTAGTGGAACATTTGACTCCTCTAAAAGAATTGCAAGATCTTCTGGTTCTATCTCAATTGTTGTATTGTCTAAAAATTTAACTTTTTGAGAAGCCATACTAATATACGTTTCTGGATCATACAGGTCTTCTGAGATTGTGTCTGTCTGTTTTGTGAGATCTTGTATTAATTTGTAACTTGCGTTAATGTTAAACTGCGGGATCCTCATAGAAGATGCAGAAGACGTAATGTAAGAAATTCCAGTTGTAGTATCTATCGGAGCATCAAAACAATTCAAAGAAAAAAGTGGAGCCACTTGAGAACCCAAACTGCACTTACTTATTGGATTTTTTAGAATTCCTTCTTTTTCTTGTACCTTTTGATTCTTTCTTAGTGTTAAGAAAGTACTTCTTTTTTCTTCTTCTATTTTTTTTGTCTCTATCTCAAATCTATCTTCTAGCGAATGATTCACATATCTAGTTTCTGTTATAGGCGCTATCTTTATTCTTTGCTGTATATCGTTTTGTGTTTCTGTTAATCCAGCTCTAGCTCCATCATAGATGACACTATCATCAAAAAATTGGTAGTAGGCGGGCTTCCACGCTCCTTGTGATAGTAAGGTTTTACCAAACTGTGTAAGGCGTATTTGAATTACATCTTCATTTTTATCTAAGAAAGCCATAGCTAAGATCCCTTGTTAGTAAAGTCAACTTTTGCATCAAATTTAACTAGTTCTACAATTGAAAAGTAATCATACGGCCAATTGAAACTATAAGGGAATTTTCCAGTATCTATATTATTAACGATGTTAGTTTTATCTATTTTCTTGTTATCAAATCTTATTCCTGGTAGAGAGTTTATCTTTACTTCTGAAAGATCTGTCTGTGCTTTCATCTTTACCTTAAAAAGCATCCATCTAACCTTCTTCTTTATAAAGTCTTCTCTTTCATCGGCACTGATAGGGAAATTTTCTGTGTGCAAAAGATGCGATAAATACTGCACGTCTGGCGTGATACCATACTTTTCTTTATTAAGTTTGATACTAGAGTACCTTGGTGTACCTCCGGATTGTGCTGAAGTCGGCATAACATTCTGCCATATCTTCGAAAGATCTTCATCGGACAATTCTGCGTTAAATTGAAATGTATACATCAATCTGTTTTGAGATACGTAATCATTTTTCTCAAAGTCAAACGAAGGAGGATAGATAAATTTTTCCATCATTCTTAACTGATACGCAGCTAGTAGTACATTTTTATCAACCTCACTTGGATCATCGAGGTCTGAATTTATTGGTTGCTGAAGGTAAATCCCCGCTGGAGAATTAAAAAATACTTCGTAGCGGTCGGTGGCGCGTTTGCGTAGTGCGCTATCTGCATTAGATCTCAAAAAAGTATCCAGCTTAAGCTTTGCTTCTTGATTGTAAAGCCTTGCGCTTTCGACGACCGAATCTGTAAAATTAAACCACTTTATAATAGTTGGTGAGTTTTCGTCCACTTTATACTCCCAAAATGGAACTGCAACTACTGCCTCAGAAATTTTCTTAGTTGGTGCGAGCTTACCAATCTGAATTTGTCGCTTTTGTTGCGAAGCGTTTGTAAAGCCCAAAATTCTAGCTAACTGTGTATCATCTGATTGACTTGGGTGATCTTCTACTGATAAGAAGTAACCTTTATTTGATTCTCTTACCACAGAACCAAACTGATGCCACATTCCTCTAGAAGAAGTTAGATATGTTTTTGTGCCTGGTTCTTGCGCTGTTTGAAACAAGTATCTATCCCAGGTTCTAGTCTGCCATACTGACTCAGTAACAAAATCAACGGTCCCATCGGTCATGTTTAGTGCAGAAGAAGTAACTGATGTAAAGTCAATAATTGGAGTTTCCCACTTGCTTTGAATAACCAAACGACTTCTTTGTTCGGGAGACCTTGGCCGAGAACCCTCTGGCCCGTCATCGTATGCAACAAAAGAAGCAAGATCCAAAGAAGCAGCTAAGTTCATCGCATGTGTAAAGTTGGTATTTGAACCTCCAGAGTTTGAAGGCGTTTCTTTAAAATTAGAGTAAGTAGCCGTAGCATCTCTTAATATATCCTGTACTGTTGCACTAGTAACTGTTGAAGGAGTTGTGTAAGATATATCTATATATGGATCCGCTCCACTATCTAAGAAAGGCGGATAAAAAGGAGCATACTCATGTGAATCGGTTACAGCTTGAACAGAGTCTGTAAGGCTATTAATTGAAGTGCCTGCAGAACCATCAGTGAAGTTTGATGGGTTTGTTGTATCAAATAAACCCTGAACAAGCGTTGCATTTGTATATGTTATCGCCAAACTACTAGAGAAGGATCCTGCTGTAGTATCCATCAATTTTAAAGAATGTCTTACGTACCGGGTTGCTTCTGGGTAAGAACCTGGGATGAACGCGTTTAACTCTGCTATCTCTGATGCGCCAGTAGTTACGTTCTGCACTATGTAAGGCTTTATTCTTGAACTAAGATTGTTTTTGAATTCATCAAAAGCTTCTTTCATTAAAGAAATAAGGGCGTATGCTTTGTTATCTTCTATAACTGTATTCGAATTAGACCCTTCATCTTGCCTTAGTCCAAATTCTGTTCTGGATCCACCTAGCGTACTTGGAGCTATGTCTATATAAGCTGTTCTTGAAGAGTTGTTGATTTTAAGAGTGCCTAGTCCGGCAGCAGTAATTCTAGCGGCTGTGGCTGTACTGAGATGTGTAGCTGACCCTACTGCGTTCGGGACAGTTTTTGTTGAGTTGTAAAATTTAATAGCGAAAGCAGTTGTACCGTCGTTTTTTAGAACAGAAATTGCCGGCAGTTGTGACTCCGAAGAAGTTGAAATATCTACACTATCAAAAATGTGCTTTGCTGGACCGAATATAGCGTGTCTCTTTGTTTTACCAGTAGTTACAGATGACCAAGTTCTAACTGTTTTATTTAAGTCTCCTTCATCTACAGGAGGACCAAATGCAGAGTGTCTATCATACATTTGCTGACCTTTGTTTCTAACATAAATTCTCATTTTGTACGTTGTACTTGCCGGTAATCTGTGAGTAACAGCTGTGGAATCTGATTCTAAAGTAGCTACAGATGAATCCTCTAAAAAGAAATTAACCGTTTCAGCACAGAAGTTGTTAATTGCTAATTTGTAAGCATCTAAATTATTATTAACTTTTAGTTTTTCAACTCTAAGTTTGTTTTGTGTTCTAAAAGAATCAAATGTACCAAACTGAAAGGGGTAGTCAAATACATGTGATAATGCATTATTACCGTAGTAGATACTAGCCGAAGGATGAGGCTCATTGTCGTATATCTTTTGACCTACAAGGCGATCAGGATCAAGAAGATCTTCAAAAGTTACTCTCTTGGAAACTTCACCCTTAAGTCTTGGTATGCCTGTGTCTGCACTACCAGTGGATACAATTGACCCTGTAATATTTCCTAAGCCTCCAAGACTTGAATGAAAGCTTGAAAAGTAATCTGACTGTGAATCTATAGCTGTAGCGAAGTTTGACAAAGCAGTATCATCTGCGGAAGATCCAAATATAGGATAATCAACAGCCATTCCAGACTTTATAGAATTCATAAGGACACCGGGAGCCATCAAAGGCTTTATTGCTTGTTGCAGATTCGCAGTCTTTTTTGCATTTAGCAGAGCATTTCGATCAACTAGTATATTTGCTTCGGTAGCACTTAATGGTGGAAATTCTGAACCTTTAAACGAATTCATATATCCTCTACTAAATATTTCACCAATCTGGGATACTCTTTCTGCTGGATATAACCCCTTGTAAGGTATAAACTTTATACCAGCACGGCACTTTAGTGTTAGTCTTGTAGGGTCTAACGTCACAGAATTTTCGTTATCATCAAGATAGTCATCTACTTGTGCAAAATATTTCATAAAATCAGAGGTAGAGTAAGTCTTGTAGAAGCCTCCGTCTACTTCAACTGTTGCTGACGAAGTGTGATAAACTGCTCCCGTGAGAGACAGCCAGCCGGCTTTGTTTTTAATTGTCCTCATGTCATTATTATCTTGCTGAGACAGGATAACATCTTCTATAAAATCACTGATTTTGAACTCGGGGATTAAAGAGTGGTCTTTTGCTATAGTCCTTAAATCAGAGAGTTCACTGTCATATGAATTACCAAAGGGCCCCACACCTGCTTGAACTGGTGTTTCCCACTTTGCTTCACCTGCTAGAAGTTCTGCAGAAGAAGAAACTTGCGGTATTCTTCTACTGTATAGTAAAGCAGGCGGTGGTGTACCGTGTAACGTATTTATTCCAGAGCCGAAAATGCTGTATTCATTTTGGTATTCACCTTCTTTTCTAGTAGAATGAAATCCCTTTGAAGCAAGATAATCTTGAGGCTGCAGGAAGTAACCGTCGGACGCTAAGTCTCTTGGCTTTTCAGAAAACGTTTCTCTTGAGTCTAATAGCCATCTTGATGTTCTAATAGGACTAATCGTATCAATGCTGGCTGTTATCTCGCTTCTATTAAATGCTCCCGCTATTTGCAAGCTATTTACAGACGTAGATTTAGACACTGTTCGAGCTGGAAATAGCTCATACTCTCCGTCTAGGTTTAAAGACGGTGATCCATAACTTACACCTCCAGATAAAGATACTGTTCTATCTGTTCGGCTATCCCTCCAACTATCAAAATCAAATAATGTTCTTTCTCTGGTCTGTTCTACGAACGTATTCTCTTCTCTTGGATATAAAGTTTCTGAATAAGTCATTATTACAGAATTAGCTCTTGACCCAAAAATATCCCTCTGTGTGTCGGCTAGACCTTTAGAGACCAAATTTGTATCATCCAAGCCAATTTTTAGAGATAAACTAGGATTTGCAAATTTTGATATTCTGTTGGCATGAGCACGAGTTGATCTATTCAAAGAGTAGCCATCTGAAAGACCCCAAAGTAAAAGTGGCTGTCTTTCAGTCTGTGACCATAAAAGTTCTTCTGCTTGTTGGCCTATTCTTTCTGGATCATCAAAAGAAGCTATCGACGTATTTAAGATACTGTAGCATGTTAGTGGCTTAAACTTGCTTGTAACTGGTACTTCTTTGTACAGGCTGACTGACCTATCAAGTGTTCTAGAAATAGAATCATTGTTTCCATTTCCTTGCGGGTACCAATCCCAGTTGTATGAGTTTTGAGAATCAGGAAAAATAATTTTACCTCTCGTTAATATACCTATCTCATTATTTTTTCTTTGGTGCCTAACTGAGGGGTGGTCAAAGTTTCTAATTTGTTTCCAAGATGGGTAACTGTTAATTCCTATATTTATTCCTAGGTTTTGCGCTTTGGTTTTTCCAGATGATGCGCCGGAAATTGAAAGACTGTTAACTTCATATTTTTCATTTGTATCCGCATAGTTTCCTATTTTGCTGGTTTCTATAGCCGGGGGATTTCTAATTATATCAGTTGAGCTTCCTGTTAAGTGTGTAGTTTTCAAGAAAGAGAAGCCGCCAGGGGTGGTCGTGTAAACCACCTTATCGCCTATCAATCCCTCAAAAGCAGACACCTGTATTGCTGTATTCGTACCCAAAATGAAACCTCCTCCGCCGATGGTGGACGTCTCGTTTGTGTTTGGGTTTGTTACTGAATAATGATCTAAAGTTACTGATCCAGTTATAACATAATACGCCTTTAAATTTGAAGAAAAACTTAAATTTCTAAAGTCTGCATAAATAGATGAGTCTACTAATTTTGGTTGTGCACTCGTCTTTTGAAGAGATACTATTTCTTCTACGTTTTCCTTAGTCAAGAGATTATCAAATATAGCAATACTAGAGTATTTCATACCTAGTTCGTTGTTTAGAATGTTAGCGCGCGCGGATTCGCTGATAATTGCTGAGTCTATGACTCCTCTGACCTCTCCAAAGAAGCGCGCGCAAAGATTCTCCACGCCGTCAGAATTTTCAGCTGCAGCAAAAAGGCTCGAATTATTTATAAATCCTCCAGCAAGTGCAAAATTAGAGAGTGGTGTACCGAAAGTGTATAAAGTTCCGGTGTTGCTGAGACCACCAGTTTTACGGCGTATTCCATACTTCTTTTGTGTTATGGTCAGTGTTTGGGAGGAGTTTTCAACATTCAAAGAACCAAAATGAGAGGCATCTATTGATGCTTTTAAATTTGCAACTGTGTCTGCAACGCTGGATCCAATTTCAAATTTCTGTGCACTATTAGAAGTTGAGGTCTTCGCTTCATAAGTTCTGTTAATATTTTCTACAGAAGGTATCACAATGATATCTCCATCACTTGGTTGACTATCAAAAGTCACAGTATGTACAGAGCCAGTAATTGGAGTAGCTCCCGCATTGAGTGGTCTGTTGACCATGCTAGAAACGTAGTATGTTCTATTTAGATAATTGTGTGCCGAAGAATGCTTCGTCCTGTGCCATGATGAATCGGGCAACTGAAAGTTACTACCACTATTATATAGAGTCCCCAAGTCTCCAGCAGTATGAACTGATCCTGCTGGAAGGTTAATAGAATTACTTAAACTAGTGTCTTCAGCCGGTATTATAGGTACCGGAACTCCATCAATGTACATCTTGATTCCCGAGTGTCCTCCTGAACCATCATAAGTTACCGTCACGTTAGTTAAATTACCTTCTTCTATCCCTACACTAGAAAGTGCACATAGAGAATGTATTTTTTCTGTAGACATATTCTGTGTCGAGTCGAAGTCAATCGCGACTCTTCGGTCGATCGAAAAAACGACACAATTGCGAGGAATCGTAAGGCCTGATATACTAGAGGGTCCAGTATGAAAAATACCAACCTGGTAATTTTCTGGAATTATCATGACTTCTGTATATGCAGAGTTAGTGCCTAACTGCTCAAGGGTGCCTGCTTTCACAGCAGCATAAAAATTAATTGATACAGGGTCTCCGGGCTGTGGACAAGTACCCTGTGGTGCAAAAGATCCAGACGCGAATACTCCAGTAGATGTATTATACCCTGGAATAGCGCCGGATGCATATAGAAAACAAGTCTTGTTAACTACACCGCTTCGCGTTCCGGGGTGGTAACTAGTCGACCCAGGGCCCAAGAATGCCTTATTGTAGTGAGTAATTGAAGGTTGAAATCCATTTATTCTAGAATATCTTGGGCTTGTCTCAAATGGTATCCTTGATATGTCAGAGCCGGCAAAAGTAACTCCATCTCCAATTACGTGGCCTGAATTAGAATTAGACTTTAGAAAATCATAGATACTACCACTAACTGAAGCTGTAATCCAAGAATACTGATAGTCACTTTGTGGTATTGGATGACTTACAAAAAAGTTATCGTTATTAACTTCTTGTCCTAAGGATCCAGTGAATCTACTTGGGTTTCTGTTAGGTATATTAATGAACCCTGTTCCAGCTCTTGCGAGAATGCCACCTGCAAAAGTGATATCAGACGCGGCGAGGCCGGACTCGGCGGAACCGGCGGTAACCAATTGCGGGCTGAGTGTGGTAGCGCCTGCATTGATGGCATACTGTATTAGTGTATTACCAGACCGTCCATGCATGGTTTGAACTAGGGTTACAGTTCCTCCGGAGGCCGTTGCGGTAATTTCACCGTTATGACCATTAGCATCATTTATGCATGCAGCTAGTGATGTGGCTATAATGCTTTTTGGGTCCCCGAACATGGTAATTCCACGGAGAAACTTTCTATTTGCAAAATCTTGAGTGTTTGATGATGTGTAAGTTAAGGATGTGCCTTGTGCTGAAGTTATTGTTATCGAAAGGCCACTGTTCGTAGCACCATCAAAAACAATCGACGCGGTGGCGAACGTGTCTACCTGTCCATCTTCTTTGTAAAAGGTGTATTCTGTATCGTTTTTAGAGATGTTATCGACATCTTTCCTTACTTTGAAATGCCTGTAGTTCATTACGTTAGCCACAGACATCTCTTCAAAATATGGGTCGAGAGACTCATTAGCTTTGTGATCGCCACTAAAACGGTTAACTATAACATGGCTTTTTCTAGTCCTAGAAGGTTTTGTTCTTAAAGATCGTGTGCCCGTAATAAAGGAACTTGATAGATAAAGGTTTAAAAAGCTATCAGAATTTTGTGCAAAGAATGAATCATTTTGAGTCCTGCCATTTGTTAACACTAACTCGTACTCTTCACTGTAATTTCCAAGTACTTGTCCACTAGCTGAATCTTTTATATTTCGAATAACCATGTTCGAACCGACGCCAAGATCTCTGTGTATAAAAGATTTGGGTACATCCGGAGCTGCTCCCGAAATAACCATTGTAGTAGCCGAAGCAGTTATCATATATGCCTCTGGTCTTTCGGAAGCGGCAGTACCTAACTCTACCCTTCTGTGAGGCATTCCACCGACGTGACGGCGAGAAAATGGACTCTGTAATGAAGTTTCGCCGTGAATGTGTATATCTAGATGGTTATTTGATATAACCAAGTTTTGCTTAAATGACGAAAAGTCATTACCAGTTGAAGAACTAATAAAATTGAAGGGAAGTAACATGTTTGCATCCAGCTTCAAGTAATCGTCAGTATCTGAAATACTCAACAGCGTCGAGTATGATTCTTTTTCATTAGGAATTATAATATCACGGCACTTATCTTGATCTATAAAAGATGAGGCCGCAATGGTGGCAGTTCTACCTGTGTTTAATATTTTAAATGCTTCCGAAATTTTTGTAGATTTTGAGTTAAATCCTGTTTTAACTGTTTGTGCTCGATCAACAGTAAACCTGTATGGTTTTGTTAGCTTTCTTAAAACATAAGTTGAACCTGAAACTTCAGTATTTGCTATCCTCCTTAGAGGTTCAGTGTCTGCAGATCCCGGGCGGCGGTCTGCAAAGTACAAACAATTAACCTGCTCATCTGGTCCGTCTGAAGGTAAAGCCGTTGAGCTTTCATCTACTATGGCAGCGCCGTTAGTTAGGGTACCATGATTTGTACTCTTATAATCTTTGATTCCATTAGCCTCAGATGTATCTTGATCGTCTCCCATTTTCCACCAAGATATGATATTATTGTAGGCGCTGAACAGCTCCATATTCTTTACTTTGCCTGAATTATATACTTCTGATACTTCTAACGCAGAAAGACTCTTATCAAACATACAAACATCAGCCATTCGATCTTCGAAAGCCTGGCCTGCGGCGGCGGGGTCATTATTTGTTTTACCTATAATGAGTGGAGTAGTCTGATTTATCATTCCATTGTAAGAGCCAGCATTTAGCGCTGTGTTTGTGGAAGTTATTTTTGATCCATCTACATATAAAGCTATACCACTAGATAGATTATTTCCAGTGTAGGTCATCACGACATGATGCCACGTCTGATCAGTTAGTACTACTGAGTTTGTTTCCAAGGAGATTCTGTTCCCTGTGCCTGGATTTGTATACAGAAACATCCTAAGTTTACCACTTGCATGTTTAAATATGTATTCAAGGCCGTCACCACCGCCGCTAACTAATGCTTTTGTAACAAATGGCCCGTTGTCTGCTGAAACGTCATCAATATATATCCACGCAGATATTGAAAATGGTGAATCACTTCCTGAACCATCTGTAAAACTAAAAGCATCGTAGTCTCCCACAAGAACATGATCATTACTGCCATCAAAAGTTATGGACTTGCTATTTATCAGAAATTGATTCAATGGCGCATGGCCGTGTTCCCAGTCGTAAAGAAGTTCTCTTATGCCTAGGATCGGAAAAACCCTTTCCGATGGGTCTTTAAATTCAATTGTTGGGGCTTGATGTTTTATTTTATTTCTTTCTAGTATGTGACTTTCTACAACATCTGTTATATTATTGCTGAAGTAAGCACTTGCCGGTATAAGTTGAGATAAAAAGTGGCTTAAAGATTGATCTATCCACCTATAGTAATCTACAAACTTTTCTAGATCAATAGTGTTTGTTACTCTTGAGAAAAACTTAGCTTTCATTTTTTCAAGTAGTTTATACTTTTGTCTGTACTTATTTACTGGCTCTCCAATGAGGTTGTTAAATCCTTTGATTCCTGCAAAAAACGATATCATTTCACGAGATATCGAATCATACATGCTCTTTTCAAAAGAGTAGTAGTGAGTAATTGGTCTACTATCTACTTCAAAAATACTAGTTTCTGACTCTTTCACTTTAACTTTATCACTAGAATACACATTATCTAATCCAAAATACTCTACAGAAGGTATCAGTTCTAGCTCTATTGCGTTTGCGTCACTATTTTGAAAATCAAAACCATAACCTCTATGCTTGAACTGAGTTACCGCGTTTGGCTTAGTTGTAGCATCACCATGTGAAAAGTCAACTATATCTAACGTTCCGGTACCTGAAGATGAGGTCAGTGTGGAAAACTGCCACCGGAGTGCTAAGGAGTCTCCAGCAAGTTGATTATTACCATCATCAAACAACGAAACTAGTTCTGGATTTTTTCTACCAAATACTGATGGGTTTTGAGCATGCTCCTTTAGTTCAGCCTCTTCAAGTGCATCGTTCCAGTAATTAAAAGACAGTACTCTTACATCTGAACTACTCTGAACACTTCCTGAAAAGTTTGTTCTATGTGCACCAACATATACTGCTTTATTAAGTTGTGTAATCTTTTCAAAATCAGCCTTTGATATACTGGATGTAACGTAGAAACTATCTTGCAAAACATCTAAATCATAATTGTATCCTGTAAACTCTACAAGATAGTTTGCTCCTCCTGGAACAGGTTGCAAGTTAAAATCTATGTCTCCCTGAGCGCCGACACGAACAGAGATATTCCAATGAGAATTATCATACACGTCCAAAAAGTGAGAAGAAGTCAGCGCTGTGAAGACAGAATTACCACTTGATACTTTAAAATACCCGTCCTTAGAGTTGTTAGTTCTTCGAACAAATTCTACTTGTATACTTCCGCTATCATTAGTGTGCCAGTCTAAGTTATTTCCAGATTCAGATCCTTTTACATTGTGCATACCAAAAAGCGAAGATGTTGTAAGCGAACTTGTTGTGCTATCATTTTCTTCAGGGAAAACAATGTTTGCCTCTAAGGTAAAAGGAGTGTAATTAGTCGAACCGGTTATGTAGTCTCTTTCTCCCGAAGATGAAGAAGTTTGGTAGATTGTTGCAGTTTGATTAAGTCCTTCGAAAGAAACAGATTTCTGCTTTAACACTCTATACACTGGTTTATTTTCTATCTTGTACTGCTCATTATTTCCGTATGTTTTAAGTTTTATTAAGTCATCATCTACACCAAAACATCTAACTAAGTTTCTAAAAGAACTTTCTGTTCCCTTTGACTTGTAAATGTTTACAAGATTCTTATGTATATTTGAAAGTATAGAATTCTTCAACTCGTGCAGATCATGTTCAAAAGTTATATTCTTTGTTCTACCAAGAAATGTTTCTGCTAAGGATGCATTCGCAAAGATTTCAGTTGTTACTAGTCCATAGTGCTCAAGTATATGGTTCACCCACGGCTTAGTATGTGACCCAACAAAATCAACTTGCAGGTCTTCTGGGCACCCAAGAAGAAGTTCTGACTCTTGTTTTGTGTACGAGCCTTTAGTTTTAAAAAAATTGCTATTATCATAGCTTTTCATCTTTGGTAAGTTTTTAACCTTAAGAAAAAGGTCATCAAAAGATGAAGCCATAATTTGTAGTAGTTCTTTGAAGAAACCGTTATCTTGATCTACAAAAAATTGAGGTACTGAATTTCTTAAAGCACCTGGATTTTGTATGTCGTGTGTTTGTCCTCTGTTACGAAACTTTGATACAAGGTCAGAAACAAGGGTATTTTCTGAATTTACAATTGGATCTTTTACTTCCTTAAAATTCTTTTCAGGTAGATTTTCCGAAGATTCAACTCCCGACACTGTTGACCTTAAATCAGACTTCCACCCTACAATCTTTCCATTATTTATTCTTCCAGAATAATCCAGTACAATTTCATCATGAGCTTGCACCCCAGTAACACCTTCATTAAATTTAAAGTAAACTCCTAAGTTAGCATTGCTATTATCATTATCAGAGCCTCCATGCACTGCACGATACCAATTTTCGCCAATCTGCTTTTGTGTTCTTTCTTCTTTCCAAAACCTAAATTCATCGATTGATCCGCTCATTTGGCCAGTTCCTAGAGTAGAAGCCCCACCATTAGCGGCACCAAGTACGGCGTTAGTAAAGTTTACAACGGGCCCGATGGAGTATGATTCAGTTACAGCTTGATTCAAAGTTCCGTCAACATACAGTTTATAGACAGTTGAGGATCCTGATGACTTCATTGATATAGCGTAATGGTGCCACTTACTATCAGCAATTGAAGTGGTGGTCACTGTAGAGTCTCCTATTCTAAGACCCCTTTCATTACCAGAAGTAGAAGTTCCAGTTGACCCTGAAGTGTACGTTATCATAAAAGGACTAGCCGCAGAACTTGAAGGAACCTGAAGTTCTATTGTGAGTCTCCCTCTATCAACGCTAGCATCATTATACTTTGTATCTACATCTAATATTACCTCTCTCGATAGCGCAGACTGCCAGGATGCATTATCTTTCTTGAGCCAAAATTCTACAGTGTTACCTGTTGTACCATCAATCTTAAGATTGCTTTCTCTATTTTTTGAAGCGTTGTATATTGTATTCTTTTGTGGGCCACCACTAAAACTTACGTATCTAGGAGTAGTGTACGTATTGTACAGTGTATCAGCGCTGGAAATAGATGATCTTTCTAACTCAATGTGACCTGCAGACTTAGGATATTCGTGCTCTAGCATATACAGATCTATAAGAGATGCTGATAGAGACCAGTCTACTTTTTCTGCGCGGGATCCATCATATGGGTATGACTCATATATATGCTCAATCGCATCTTCATAGTACTTCTGAGCTGATCCGAAAAATGCAAAGGTTTCAGGCTTATTGTAATCAATTCCAGGGATGTACCTATTTTTTTGTTTTATGTAATTTTTGACGTACTTTTCTGATTCCACTTCTGACAAGAAAGTATTATCAGTTTGTTCAATAACTATTTTGTTTCCATCAATATTGAAAAGCTTTTGCTTTCTTTGTTCATCTAGTTGTGATAATTTTTCGGACTTATTGTTGTTAAATCTATCTCTGTAATTCGTCATGGATCCACTCTAAATTTAAACTTTTCCTTTTGCTCTGTATAAGATGTTCCATCTTTGTACAAAAAGGATATCTCATATAAATAGTTTGGTTCTAAAATTGACATGTCTAAATCGAAATAAGAACCGCTCGCATCATAAGATAATTGAGAGTAAGATGGGGTGCTTCCTGTCGAGTAGTTTATAACAGTAAAATCATCCGCCACTCTTCTTAATCTGTAATATGCATCAGGTATAACATCTACTGGTGCTTTATTGCTAGCAACAGTATAGATATTTGGCTGCCAATTCTTATTTCTAGTGTATATTCTAAAAGTTGGAGTTTCTGTTGAACAATATGAAGATTTCAGGTTTGTTATGTTTGTAGTGTAAGATGGTACATTGTAGTAACTATTAGCCGATTCTGCATTAATTGTTATTGCCGAACCAGTTGCAACCTGTGTGTAATTTAAATCCAGGCCACCTTGAAAAGAAAGAGTTCCTTGTGCTGATGAACCAGTATTATTTACTATAATTTTGTTTTCAGAAACTAATGTGCCTGTTATGGACTTATTGCCGGTGGTGCCTTTAGTAGATTGAGTTAAAGTTATAACTCTAGGGTTTCCTGATGAATTGTTAGTAACCGCCGATACAGTCATCTTTAAAGTACCTGCAGCTGCTGCTGCATCTAGTGATGCTTTTAACTGCGTCGCTGCATCATTAGCGTTACTGATAAGATCAGTGTTTATTTGAGTTGCTGTAGAAGGGTTTCCTGCTCCGAGGGGCGCTGCAGTTAAGGTTAATGTTGTATCGTCTGCATTTGTAAAAACTATATTACTAGTACCTAGGGTGCCAGTATCCAACGTAATTGTTGCTTTTGCGGCTTCTCTTTCTTGGTGAATTGACCATATATCAAACAGCCTCTTCTCTGTGCCGGCATAAGCAAAACGAGCTTTATATATACCCTTTGAGTCCCTACTAGCAGTTATGTAATTGTTTGCCACAGTTGGGCCCGTGATGGTAACTGGTGTACCACCAATACTTGGTACTAACTGTGCTACTAAGTTGGAACTTGTACTAGGTATATCTACCAAGCCAGCTTTTGTTCTATTATACAAGTAAATGTTATTTATATTTTCTTCTGCTGGTAGCAAAGAACTTGATTTGAATATTCTAGATCTATCATCTTTAACTGATTTATCCCATTGAGCTTCTATAATTGGCCTTTCAAGAAAATGATGTGAAGATCGAGCAAAAAATTTCTTAGTGTAGTAAGATCTGGAAAGAGATCCATCTTCCTGCGATCCACTTAACTTAAGTAAAAATCCATAGTTCAATGCACCTTTACCACCAGCAAAGTTTGTGACTGCTATAACATTACTAGCAGCGGAAGACGATATAATAGTGTTTCCGTAAAACGTAGCAACTCTTTGTGTCAAACTTGCAGTCAGATCATTGTCTTGTCCCGTAGCAGCAATAGAAGACGATAGTGGAGAACTGTTTACTGCATTTATAAAATTTGTACCAGATGC
>Ga0209348_1000314_pt1 | contig 26756 bp, 26 predicted proteins | sample ETNvirenome_2_30_FD_184065 | JGI IMG/M metagenome (GOLD analysis project Ga0209348, IMG submission 184065) | Marine viral communities from the Pacific Ocean - ETNP_2_30 (SPAdes) (version 2) | ecosystem: Environmental > Aquatic > Marine > Oceanic | place: Pacific Ocean | collected 2013-06-22
AGTTGAAGCACTATCAGTTCTATCACCTTTGTGATCAAAAGAACCAGTGGTTGAGCCAAGAGAAGACCCAAGTATGTTCTTAGACTGATGAAGATTAACAATATAAGAGTATTCTAAAACGGCCTCTTCATAATTAGCATAAACACTACCAGAGGTTAGCTCTATATCTAATACATCTCCACCAAGCTTTTTATAAGTATAGGCGACCTGTGCTACGGCGCCGGAAACAAAGTCTGCTGATGCTGTATAATACCCAATAGGACACGCATCTGATACATCTGAATCAGCAGGTGCAACCCCTGTAAAAGAAACTGAACTTGGTAATACAATTGCGCTAGTGGTAGCGGCTGGTGTTAAAGTTGGTAATGACATTCATGAAACCTCCAATCATTGTAAATAGTCTGGTAACTATAGATTGGCTTCGATGGCCTTTATAATGTTCGCTTTGGTCATTGCAGCATATACTTTAATATTATTCTCTTTTGCAAATTTGACTAAGTTTTTCTTCGTCATTGTCTTAAAATTAGGGGTCTGCTTTATTGTTTCTATAATTTCTGGAGGTGGTTCTGACATTTTTAACATTGGAGCCTTGACGTCACTATGCTCATCAATATTATTTTGTTCAGGCTCTGTTGTATCATTAAGAGTGCCGGGTGTTGGTTCAAAGGTTTGTAAAATTTTGTCACAAGAATTTGACACGTTTTTCATTCGCTCAAGCACAACCGAGTTGTCTTCAACAACTTTGGTTAGCTTTGCTTCCTGTTCTCTTGCCCTCATTCTTTCAATTCTTCGCTGTCTTCTGAGGCGTTGTGATCTTTTAGCCATGGTAACTCCTTTTTGTTAAATAATTAGTCTCAAACAGAAAAAGCCCACCGAAGTGAGCTTAGTCTTAATAATGCGGAGATTATGAATTAGGTATCCACAGCAGCATCAGCACTCACATCGAATGAGAGACCAGATACATAATATTTGTTACCATCACAAATCATTTCATAATGGGTTCCACCCTTTGCTTCCCCATTGATCGTAAGAAAGTCTGCATCAGCATCCTGCAAATTTTGGCCCGCAGCAGCCTCAGCTTCAGAAACCAAGATAATCATTAAATTATCAACAAAGGTAGAAGCACCTGCGTCTCTAACTTTGATAATACAGTTATCACTACCAGCGTCGAGAACAGCAGTTTTGACGATGAATTTACACCACCAGCCTTCTCCAGCCTCGGAAGGGTGTGGAAGTGAATGGGTCACATCGGCACTGTAGTCGGTGCCATCTAACATAAAGATGGTTCCGCATGCTGAAGGTTGAATTTCAGTAGCGGTGGTTGTTAAAACAGTAACTTTTTTTCTGTCCGCAGAGTATCTTCCTAATTTAGCCATTTATCTAATCTCCTATAATCAATAAAATGTTTTGCGTTTAACTCGCAATCATTAGTAAATAGTGATCTCAAAAAGAAAACCCCCAACCAAAATGGAAGGGGGCATCTTTTTCAAATTCCTAAATTAAGGATTAGGAACCGGACTCTCCAAGAAGCCCACGAACGATAACAAGACCGTACATGTCAGGACGAACCATCTTCTTAGCGTAACGGGTCATAACACCCTTACGAGGAACGAAGTCCTCTACGCCGAAGATCGTTGGTGTGGTTTGTAGTGGCACGTAAGGTGCGTATACATAACCGCTTTCAAGGAAAGAATTACCACGACGACCAACAAGAAGTACGTTTCTTGGGAAGTATGGGTCAACCATAACGTCGAATTTACGGCTCAAGGCACCAACCTTAACAGCGCCGATGTCGCCTTTATCAGCATCAGCGGTAACGTTAGCACGAAAACCAGAGGTAAATTCAAGAACGTTAGCAACTTCTGGAGAGCAAACTACGAAGTTAGCTCCGCCGCGAAGTGTCTTTCTGTGAATTTGAGCAGAAACATCATTGATGGTTTCAATGAGGGTTTCGTACCATTCGCTAACAGTTCCGGTGAAGTCAGGAGCAGCAGAAGTTGCGCCAAGCTCAGCACCAGTTTCACGGTTAACGAAGAGGCCCGGTGAACGAGACCAGTAGAAAGTACCAGCAGTTGCACCATTTACAAGATCAGCAAGGATCTCACGGTCAATTTCAAGAGCAATTTGCTCAGAAAGGATAGAAGTCAATTCAACTTCAGCATCAAGGTTGTGATAAGCATTCAAGTCTTGACCAAGCTCAGGAGTCCACTTAGCTTTAAGCTTCTTGGTTTGAGCGGTGATCGCGGTTGAATCAACCTTAATGTCGATCTCTGGGATCTCATCTTCGCCTTCCATTGGAAGAGCAAAACTAGTTAGTGCTCCTACAGATGTTGCAGTTGAACTGGTTGAGTCCTTAAGAGGAACAACAAGCTTTTCTTTACTGATAGCTTGGGAAACTGTCGAACTAGCAGAACCACCGTTTGAAGTAAGAACAAAACGAACAGCCTTCTTGGTTGTCGCAGCTTCAGAGGCAGAGGCCAACTGAGTCAAACGACGAATTTGGTTTGCATCAGAAACAAGACCAGCAAATACAGCAATGGCTTCGGTTTCATCGATCTGGAAAGCAGAAAGGTTGTCGAAGTCTGGATTTGCAGAGGTTGCACTTTCAAGCTCTTCTTCTTCGATATCAACTACAATTACAGATGTTCCATCAGTAATTGCCAAAAGATCTGGGTCGTACTTAATAAGCTTTTTATTAGCTTCTGTTACTGCGCCATTAAGCAAAAATGCAGATTTTACTTGCATGGAACCAGCACCGTCAGCGATTGTTGTGGCATGGTTTGAACCACTTGGAGAAGCATAAGCGTAACCAACACTACCATCACGGCCTAGTCCGCTAAGTCCTTCACCTGTGCCAGAATCAACAAGGCTAACACCATCAATTACGCCAGCACCGACTTTATCAGTACCGTAAATTGAGTTAGATCCATCACTAGTTTTATTTCCAAAGCGAGGATCGATTTGTTGACCTGTAGCGCCCATGTTTGGTGAATAAACAAAGTCAAGGAAGAAAATGAGACCAGAAGGAAGACTCATAGGTTGAACACTAACCAATTCGTTAGCGATAAGTCCGGCGAATACACGACGAACAATTGGGAATGCTACAGCGGCGAAACCTTCTACATCACCAGCACCCATAGATGAACTTTCACGAAGAAGTTCTTTAGCTTGATTTTCAAGTAGACGAGCCATGTTGTGCTTTGAGCGCTCGCCTTCAAGGCCTTCAAGTAAACCGGTTTGTGACCACTTGTTCAAAAGGGCTTGTCCTTCTGATTTCATGTCACGGTTCACGATGCCTTCAGTTAATTTTTGTACAATAGACATATTAAAACCTCCAATAGTGTAATGTCTTAATCATCAATCCCTGCAAGTTTTTTCATTCGATCTGCAAATGAAAGTTCCCTGCTGGGCTTGTGTTTACGCGGCATAATACCTGACAAAGTTGATTTTCTCTGAATTGACTCGCTCAGTGATTTTGGCTTAAACCTTTTGCTTGAGCCCACTGTAGCACTAAGAGTCTCTTGAAGATTCTTTGCTTCATCTGGTGTGTTTGCCTTGGCGATGGCTTCAACAATCTTTCGTTTTTGTCGCTCATTCAAGGAGGCATCGCTTAAAGTTTGGTTGCTATAAAGCAACTTAGCATTTGATAGAAGAGTCTCATTGAGAACTTCATCCATCTTTTCAATAATTTGTTTAAATTCTTGTGTTTGATTCTGGGACCTTTCGAGAGATTCATCTAATTCTTCGATTCTTTTTTCTAGAATTTCATTCTCTTCTTTATATTCAGTAGCTTCCATTCTAGCGAGTTCCATTTCTTGTTGATATTTTAATGTGCCTTGGCTTGTTTCAAACGTGCCGTTCTTATGAGCACCAGCCATATCAACAACCAACTCTTCTTCTAGTACTTCATTATCAGAATCAATTTCATCGAGAATATTCATGATCTCTTGAAGAGCAAGGTCACCTGCTCCTTCTTCCTCTGGGGCTTCGGCTGGTTCATCACCCCCTAAATCGCCAAGTCCTCCTAAGAGGTCATCTCCAGCACCTTCTTCAGGGCTTTCTTCTTCAGTCCCAGAAAGTTCTAATTGTTCCAAGTCTATATCAAACATGGCAGGATCAAATTCTAATTCCATTTTCATGTCAACTGGTTGATCGGGACTAAGATCAACAGCGCCCAGTGGGGCTTGGAAACTAGGAGCAGCGGCCTCACCGCCTAATGCAGCACCTTCTTGCTCATTAAGCAAGGCTTCTTCTGTTGATTCGCTGAGTTCCGACTCTGATACAAGTTGAGTTTTACTTTCCCCAGCTATAACGATGCCGACTCTTCCATTATCAGCTTCTGTGGTCACTCTAGCATGGCGTCCATCGTATTCAACCACGTCACCTTTTCTAAATCTAGATTCGCTTTCTAACAATGAATCAACTGCTTCTTTTATTTGCGGTGCAAATTTATCAATAATCGCTTGCTCAGCATTTTTAAGAGCGGCCTCACGAAGGGCCGCAGCATCAACGATTGCTTGTTCTAACATTGAAGACATTAAACATTTCTCCCGGTAATAATATTATCAAAGATAAATAGTGTTAATTTAAAGAAAAGGAATTATGATGCCGCCATAGTAATACCAGAGTTATTAAAGTTGATTAGTTCTATCATTATTGTTGCGTTAGAAGAGGAACCGTCAGAGGTATCAATGGTTAATTGTAAGGTAAATGTCTGCGATGCACTGTTAGCGCCAGTATTAGCACTACCAGCCGCAGCAACTGTAAAGTTAGGAGTGATACCAGCAGATTGTGTTGATACAACAGATGAAAATGCTTTGTCGGCTGGGCTTCCCGAGGCGCGTGATATAACACCCTCGAAAGAAAATACTCTAGCATATGCACACCCATCAAAATTAGCAAGCCCCGTAACTCGTATGGATGCTGCATGGTTTGCATTAGGAACAGTAAATGTAATTATATCTGTTGCGGTGTTATCAGCTATGGAGGTCTTTCTTACGGTTAGTCTTGTATGAGATCCGGCGGCACCTTCCAAGTTTCCCTGTGATATTGCCCCGCCATTAGCAAGTTTATTTCTATGAAATAATAGACCGGGAAAGGTTGAGTGGCTTTCACCGGCTAAAAATGCTGTTGGATCAGCACTGCCCTGTTGCATGATTTGAAATAAATGTTCAGTATTAGAGCCAGAAATTAATAATCTAACATCGTCAAATCCGGTTCCGGTATAATTTGTTCGGAACCTTGAAGCAGAACCAGTACCAGCAACGGTAAGTAAGTTCCCGTCAAATGTTAAATTGGCCTCTGCATTCATGCTGTCTGCGTTAACAGCAGTGACTATTCTATTGTCAGAACCATTAGTCATAAAGTCAGAAACATCGACAGAAAGCTGTCCACCAGCAGCGTCTAATCCGGTGCTAGCAACAGCAGATATTAAATCTGCGATTGATTCTTTCTTTGTAGTATTAGAATCATTAGCATCAACAATTGCAATAAAGTCATCAGCCACAGCAACATCTGCTGCTGCTAATCCATTCAAATCAAGATTTATAGCGTTTGACGCATAAGCCAAGCCACCACCGGCTGCGTTTGAGTTAATCATTGACCCCTCAACTGCATTTGCTGAAATGGTAAGAGTGCCTCCTGCTGCTATGGTTGCATCGCCGCCAATATTACTAAATATTTCGTCTTCTATATTTGAAAATGTAATGCGCTTTTCCGTGCCTCCATTCGAATATATAAAATTATCCGTTTGAAGAACAACCGTACCCTCTGCAAAGCTGTCTATGTCAATTTGCTCTGCGGTTAATTGACTATTCACAACTTGAATACCAGAGCCGGCTATTGTAGCTAGAAAAACCCCAATAGTGCATTTGGCATCCCCTGAAGAATCAATGAATGGAATACTATCTGCTGTAGGGTCAGGTACATCAGTTAGAAGACTTGCAAAGCTTGTTTTTAAGCCACCCACACCAGCGACTGTGGGAGTGACTTGTAATCCTGAATTATTGTTTAGTTTTATAGCCAATCCTGAGATACTATTAACTCCTCCGGCGTATGATAGTCCATCACCGGCAATCGAACCAGTAATCGCAACCTTATCTGATGTGAGGTGAATGGCTCCTGATACGCCAACATCTAAAACTCCGCTGTTATTGACCAATCCGTCACCAGCAATCGCATTTGAAAAATTAGAAAAAGTAGAAGTTTTTACAAGATTATCGTCTGCGTCAAAGATATATATCTTGTCATTGGCGACAGCGGGTGTGGCGGCAACTACTCCGTCCAAACGCACAGTCCCGCCTAATTCTAAATTAGTAGATGCAGAGAGGGCACCGGTGACGGCCAGCATATTGCCGCCAAAGAAATTTAAGTTAGCGGCACCGGCAATCGACCCTCCACCAGCACCAATTAGAACTTTGTTAGCCCCTTGAGTTCCATAACTATCAACAGCGGCTAAAGCTGCAATACCTCCGGCGGTCGTTCTCTTTACGGTGTCACTATCGTCTGCATCGAAAATTAATATTTTGTCAGAACTGTTTAAAGAACCAACGGCAGATACACCAGAGTCTAATTTTAGACCGGTTGAATCAGTTATACCACCCCCTGATACTAATTCTATTTTGCCACCATCAATTGTGTCTCCAGACCAAACTCCATAAATATTTGCCCACTTTTTTGATGCAGACCCTAGATTTCTAGTATTGTTTGCATCAGGCTCTATATTTCCAGCAACTGCGAGGACAGATCCATCAAAAGTCAAATTAGACTCAACAGTTGCTTCATCTGAGTCCTTAAATGTTAAAACGCCGTTTGCCGTACTACCATCAAATGAAATACCTGCCCCTGCACCCAGTAACACACCATCGGCGTAAAAGGCCGACGCAGAAATGTTCACTGATGCACTTACATCACCAGCTACGCAAATAGCATGATCGTTAGCGTGTGTTTTAACGCTCAATGAAGTAACCACATGGGCGGTTGAACCTGTCACAACGTGAAAATCTTTACTACCAGAAATAACTTGATCTTCATGTGTATCAACAATATCTTCAATTGTTCCTTGAGTTGAGCCTTGAAAATTAACTTTTTTGTTAAGAATATTATATGACATTTATAAACCTCTGATTTGACAGTATAAATAGACTAAAATATATGTTATGTTACTGTTCGGTTAATTTAAGTGTTACAACAGCATCCTTGAGATCGCCTGTCGATTTTTCTACTTTTATTTGAATAAGGTCCCCTTCCTGTATGGATACGTTAGTATTGAAAGTGCCTGTGTTGACATCACCGTTGGTCGTCCCCAAGTTATTAACAGTTTGCACAAAGTTGTCAGCAGCCACCGCGATAGCAGTTGCAGAATTAAAATTTGATTGATTCTTGTAAATAAAAACTGTAACAGTGCCGTCGTTTGATGTAGAAAAGTTATTTGCCTTCACTGAAAGGATGACTTTATTAACTTGGCCGTTGAAGGGTGCTATGAACCAACTTTTTATATTTTCTGGGGCGTTACCTCCAATTGAAACAACATTATGAAAATTAACCGGCTTTGCTGTGGTGTCAATTTCAACATGACCTTGGAAAAATTGGCTGCCACCTCCACCGCCTCCGCCTGACTGATTTGCCCATGTTAACTGCCCAGATCCGTTTGTTTGCAATACTTGATTAGCATTACCATCAGAGATTGGAAATGTAAAGGCTTCGTTAAAAGTGATAGACCCGTCAGAGCCCGATATTTTTAAACGCAACGACCCACTTGTCTCAAAGCCAATGTAGTCTTCCCCAAAATCAATTTGTGTATCTCTCTGGGTATCGTCTTGTGCTTTTAAGTCGCCTATTACTTGCGCGCCTTTTGAATATTTAAATGACATGCTTTATCTCCGAAATAAATAGCTATAAAAATAAAAAAGGCTGGTGCCCGAAGACACCAACCCAAGTAAACAACCTAATAAGGATTAGAATACTTTCCATGTGTTTGCAACGACATAAACTAACATAACAGCAGCATGTGGTGACTCTAGTACGATTGAGGCTTCACCATCAATTGTATGAGATCCTTGTCTATTGATTGTGAGTGTGTTTGTTGAAGAGCAGTTGCTTGGTGCCTTAACATATACATTATCACCAACATCTGGTGACGCTGGTAAGTTTACTGCCTCTGCCCCACTAAGATCAGCGAAATAATTAACACCGTTAGACAATGTATTGGTATTATCTTTGAGTGCCACATTTAGACTGTTATCAGCCAGATAAGTCTTAAAGTCAGATGCAGGAATCTTTTTCATAGTGCCGGCGTCATCAACAAGCACACCATCAGAATCAGCTAAAGTAATTGAAGAACCTACAGCAGTACCTCCGTCAAGAAGATTTAACTCAGCAGCAGTAGTAGTCACTAGTGTTCCATTTAAACGCAAACCCTCAGATGAACCATCGTGGCCGTTAACATCCAAGCCATGTGCAATGCTAACACCCTTGGCAAGAGAACTATTGATGTCCATTAACGTAGCAGGGTCACCAGTCCCAGCACCAGCACCAGTACCATCACCTAATTCAAAAATTAAGGCACCGTGTTCTGCACCAGAAGAAACATCTCTTGATTTAGCGGTTATCCTTACATAGGTATGTGAGGAGTCACCAGCATCTTCACCTCTGAAATCAATTTGTCCTAAAACATCAGCGTTAGCAGATGAATCATCACTCGGAGATTTAAAAAACCTTAGCAATGGACCAGTTGCGTCTGCATTAGTGTTGCCCATTCTTAACACCGGCTTATCAGACACAGCACTCGACAGCGTCAAGCCATCGTTGTGTTGGTGCTCCAAGACGACTTCTGAATCTGCACCAAAATGAATAGCAGCACTATCGGACTTCATAAAAATGTCGTCCCCAACTTGCAAATCATTAGCAACAGTAACACCACCGTCAAGAGTATTGTTAATATCTAAGAGATTTGTTTCGTCACTTCCGCCATCAACCACTGCAAAAATGATAGCACCCTCTTCACTACCCGCATTTACAACCCTTGATTTAACTGTCATCGATGCATAAACATGACCAGCATTACCAGAGTCTTCACCGGTGAAGTCAATAATTCCTAGAACATCATTGTTCGCAGCAGAATTACTAGTATCTTTAACGATTCTAAGTTTAGCACCATTGGCATCATCATTAGTATTCTTGATTCTAAGAACCGGCTTTGAAGCAACAGATGAAATCAGCGTTACTCCATCGTTGTGCTCATGTTCTAACTTAACCTCACTATCTGCACCAAAATGAATCGCTGCCGAGTCTGATTTTAAAAATATATCATCACCGACCTGCAAGTCATATTTAACATTGACGCCACTAGCCAGTGTGTAGTTAATATCCATCAAATTTTCTTTTGGGTGACCTCCGTTTACCCTTGCATTAAACAATAAGCCACCATCTTCTGACCCGTCAGTTACATCAACTGACCTACCAGTAATATTAGCATAAGCAAGAGCGTTTCCGCCACTGTCTCTACCAGCAAAATTTAAAATTCCCAACTCGTCATTGTCAGCGGCATTTGAACTACGATCTTTAAAAAGTATAATCTGACCAGAGATAGCGTCATTACTGGTATCAGTGACAAGTAAATATGGTCTGTTATTGTCTGAATTGCGTAATTCAAACTGACCAGCCGAAGCTAATATTGCTCCGTCGCTTGTTCCCGGATAACCAGCACTTGGATCATATTTGATAGATGCATCTTGGTCAGAACCTAGATATATCTGTCCGTTGTCAGCGAGATATAAATCTGACCATTCTTTTGTGGTACTACCCAAGGCAGCGCCATCAGCGTTCAGCGGGGTGATATCACCAGATGTCTGGATAGACCCCTCCTGAATAAGAGAGCCACTCAAACGAGCGTCCCCTAATTGAAATTTATAAGCCATTTAATTTGTCCTCCTATAAAATTAAAAAAGCATTTCATATGCATTCCAATATTGCCCCTCCAAGCAATAATGAAAATTATAAAATAAAAAGGGCTGACGCCATAAAGACGCCAACCCTCCACCATTAAAGTGTGTATGAAACGGAGTCCATATTAGAATACTCTAAATGTGTCCGCAGCAACGTATACCAATTCAACAGCAGCGAATGGTGATTCAAGAACGATTGAGGTAGCACCATCAATAGTTTGTGAACCTGCTTTGTTAATTGTCAAGCTATTGGTTGAACTACAGTCAGCACCAGCTTTAATCTTAATGGACTCACCAACGGTAAGACCAGCAGATGCTGGTAAAGATACTGACTCGGCACCACCATGATCACCGAAGTAGTTAACACCAACTGCAAGAGTATCAGTGTCGTCTTTTAAAGCAACAGCAGAAGTACCATTACCGATGTATGTCTTGAAAAGACTCAAATCAGCGCGCTTAAGAGTACCACCATCACTGATCATCAACTCATCAGTGTTAACGAGTGTCGCAGTCATTTCAGTTTGACCAGAGATAACATTGTCGTTTAACATTCCAGCTTCAACAGCGTCTGCTTGAATAGTGAGAGCACCACCAGCAGCAATTGCAGCATCACCAGAAACATCAGCAAAAACTGAATCTCTAACGTGTTGGAAGTCAATCTTCTTCATGGTTCCACCATCAGAGATAGCAAACTCATCAGTATCAGCAACAGTAGCCGAACTCAGTTCAGAAGCCATACCTCCGATATCAAGAGCTAATACAGCAGAAGATGCAGCAAGACCGTCACCAGCAAAAAGATCAGCGATCTTATCAACTGAAGTCTGCTTCATGGTTCCGCCATCATTGTGAAGGAAACCATCACCAGAAGCAAGAGCAGTTGTACCAACTGTTGAACCACCATCAAGGAGAGCGAATTCAGCAGCAGTAACAGCAGCAGAAGCTTGACTTGCTTGATCAGCAAGAGCAGGAATGAAATAGTTACCCGCAGTTAATGCTGGTAAATAAAGATTGGTATCAGCTTGTGGAGCAGCGCCATTGCCATCACCACCAGCATGAAGAGTAGTCTCATGATCATCAGCAGGACCTTCAAAAGTGAAAGAACTAGAAACATTAACAGTAGTAGAGTTAATACTAGTTGTGGTACCGTTAACTCTCAAGTCACCAGCAACAACAAATACTCCGTCTTCAGCAGAAGCAACAGCAGAATTGTTAACAACGAATTTAATCTCGTTAGAAGTACCGAAATCGATGTACTCTTGAGCAGCATCGGTACCAATCTTTCCTAAAGAAGAATTGATAATAGAAGTAATGGTAGTCTGTGCCGCAGCAACAGAAAGTTGACCAGAACTATCAGCAAGACCAGTGCTTTGCATCATGGTAGAAAGTCTGGACAAATCCATTCTTTTGAGAGTACCAGCATCACTAACCATGAGTTCATCAGTGACCTGTAAGTCAGCACCGATATCGTCAAGTCCAGAAATAGTATTGTTGTTAAGCATTGAGCCTTCAACAGCGTTTGCTTGAATAGTAGCAGCACCACCGGCAGCAATCAGGACATCACCAGAAACATTACCAAAAATTGAATCTTCAAAATTTGAGAATGTAACTTTCTTGACGGTTCCCGGTCCGTCATCAATCAATAACAAGTCTGCTTGGGCAACAGTAGCGCCACCAAGAGCGTCTTGTCCAGAAATGATATTGTCATTAAGCATGTCGCTTTCAACTGCGCCATCAGCGATTGTAAGGGCACCAGAATCTGATGCAGTTGCGTCTCCACTAATTGCAGAGTAGATATACTTCTTAACACGACTAAGAGCAGATTTGCGATTAGTACCGCCTGCGCCATCGTCTACAACTAACAAGTCAGCATCAGCCAAATCAGCACCGATGTCGCTTCCGCCATCAATATCTAACGCTGCTAACTCGATAGCACCAGAGTCGATGTTAACATTAGTCATCGCTTGGTTACCGAAATCCATTGCTTTCATGAATTCAATTTTTTCAGAACCATCAGTTGTAACAAATTTTTGATAAACATTGTTGCCCTCTTTAATCTCTAAAGCAGCAGCCTGATTATCGGCAAGAGAGATATCAATCTCAGTGCCATCTGCACCGATAACATCAACATTAATTGTGCCGACGTTATCAATATTTTGATCAGCCGCATCAAAACCAGATTCGGCCTTGATTGAGCCGGAAGCTACAAAGCTTCCTAATTGAAATTTATAAGCCATAAAAAATCCTCCGAAATAGACTTAGAAAACTACAAGAGTTCTCGCCTATAAATAGACACTAGGACGCCATTTAGCCACTAGTATATGAAGAATTTATCGGCTCCATTCGAGTATATATTTACAGCAGCAAAGGGACTTTCTAATGTTACAGATTGAAAGCCATCAATCGTCTGAGAGTTACTTGTTAATATCACTACATTATTAGCGTCAGCATTGCCCGCTTCGTCTTTTATTGTAAAATATTGTCCGTCTGAATATGAAGAAGCATTTGGTAATCTTATCTCAATTGATGTTGACGCAGAAACACCAATTATTAAATGAGATACAGAAGCAGTTGCGGTTGCAGTTATTGTAGTTCTGGAAAAACTAATATCACCTGCGCCCCCTAGTGATGATGTGACCACAATGTTGCCATTTGGGTCTAAGCCCAAATAACTACCAGAGCCAGCTATGGCACCAGAGACAGGATTAGTAAGCCTAATTCCAACAGATGAAGTTAGGCCGGGAACCGTAAGAGCAGAATTCTCAAAAACAAAGCCACTGTTGCCGTCAAGGGCAAGCTCTCCATTAGACATTTTGAAAAACGGAATACGTGCAGCGGCAGCATTAAATAGCTCAAATTGCTCAACGTTCTCTAGTCCAGAGCCGTCACCAGTAAAAGATCCGCTGACGCTTGTTAAGTGTGTTACCGAAACGCTTCCACTTAAAACATTGTAACCCATTCATGATGCCTCTATTAGAATATAAACCACTTTGATTGGCCATCACTATAAAGTGTTAAAGCCGCACTATCTCCGGTTATACTATAAGTAGTGGCATGATCTATCTTGTCACCGCCTGAGGCTGTTACTGCTATTCTCGTAGAATCAGTTCTTGTTTCGTTAAATTCGTCCTTTATAATTAATGTACGACCATATCCAGCGGCTGCTGCGGTTTGTAGTGTAATAGACACATAAGCACTAGAACTAACGCCAATAATTGAGTCGTGTGCAACCACAGTGTGTGAAGCTGCTGTTAATTTTACATAATGTTGTCTGAGCCCACCAGAAACAATAGATACAGAACCAGTAAAGATGTGATTGTCTGCGGAGTCATTACCAAAGTTGGTGTCGCCACTAGCTGATAATTCTATTACGTTGGTGTGTATTATATCAAAGGTATTTGCTTGAAGAGTACCACTCACTATAACAGAACCAGTAATAAACAACTGATTGTTAGAATTCTTAAAAGTAAAGTTATTACTACCTGTCAATTCGCCGTCAGCACCTTGTAAAAACTGCACTGATTCAGCAGGTCCCTTACCTGTAACCGATCCTGATATGTATGCCCATCCAAATTCAGCCATTATACAATCCCATTAAAAAGTGCTACAAGCGGCAAATAAAGTTACATTAGCAGTTGTTGTAAAGCTAACTTCGTCAATACCATTAATATCAATTATATGAACACCCACAGCACTTATTGTCGGCTGCGGGCTGAGGACTCTCGCTGTGCCTGATCCTGCTGTCATTTTACCATTAATTACAACATTACCACCAGCAATAGCTGTTACTTCAACAATAAGGTATCTTTGGTTTTCAGTCTTATAAACCGCAGATGTAGTATTATTAACGGCTAAGCCATCACCACTCACATTTATTCCGGCTCTGTGGCCAGACAATATATTTTTAGGAGTTCTTGTTCTACCCCAACTAGTTGCCTTATATGTTGCCATAATTAAATCTCCAATCTTGTATAAATAGTTACCTTTTTCTTTTTGCTTCTTCTTTGGCTCTTCGCCTATCGGAACGTTTCTTGGCCCGTCTTCTTTTTTCAGAAGGCTTTAAATAACGAGTGGTTTCTTTGTAATCATCAATGATTCCAAGTTTTTTAACTTTCTTATTAAATCTTTTTATAACTCTCTCGATATTTTCATTCCGTCGAGGACGAACAACTAAATTTGTGGCCATTATTTTTTTCCCATCATCTTATTAAAAATTGCAGAGGATTTATTACTAAACAAATCTGAAATATCAACACCCGGATCTCTTGGATCAACACCTGATAACGCACCTTGAGAGGCACCATTATTAGTTGGTGCGGGTGCTGGCGTGGTGCCCTCAAACACATTAACTCCACCATAAGAGTCTCTGCCGATTGCATCTAATAGTTTTCTTCTCTGTTCTTTCAATTGTTTCGTTTTTTTCTGTTCTCTTTTAAAAGCCTTTGTATCATCCTGATGGCTTTCAGTTACAACTTCGCGCCTACCAGATAAACCATTGGCCACCTCACTAATAATATGTGACAGCGCACCAGTTTCCTCAAAGAGAACTTCTTTGATACATTCTTTAATTAAAGGTTTTAAAACCTTTTTCAATTCGTTTTTATTCATTAATCTCTCAAAATTTTATTAAATAAATCATCTATAATTAGGTCTTTTTTCTCATTTATTTTGTTTTCGTATACATTAAATGATTTTCTTTGTTTCCCTTCTGGAAACATGAAGGCATTTGGAGTTGATGGCTCTGATACTATGTCAAAACAAATCAATTCAAAATCCTCTTGAACTATGGTTCCTTGAGTTGATTCTTTTACAGTTCCCAGTCCTCTGCTTGAAATACCCAGCTTAATACCAGATTCAATCAATCCTTTAAGAATTTTACCGGATGGGGTATTAAGAACTTTAATTTTTCCCATTACGTCTTTACCTTCCCACCACATATCAACAACAACGTGAGATACATTTCTTAAATTGATAACAGAATCATCAGGGTGGTCTAATTCACCTAGGGCTCTGTTATCTTTAATGACTTTTTGATAATTATTTATTTCTTTTCGTAGAACTTCACATGGATAAATTCTACCGTTACCATTTTTCATTTCACAGGTCTGCATGCGACCAGAGAGGTAAATCGCTCCATTTTGAACTTCGCGCTTCTCTCTTTCTGTGAGGAGATCTTGGCAAACTCCATCTTTGCATAGTTCATAGAATTCTGTTAGTAATTGTTTTGGCATCTTTGTTCCTCAATAAAAAAGTGCGGGCGCTACCCGCACGATTCAGCTACCACTACAACAACGTCGAACAGGTTGTAACATCCACTTCTTAGTCATTTTTAACTCCAAGTTGAATACCATCATCTTTTACAATCATTGATAGAAAGTAAGAGGTTCCGGCTGAGATACATCCGCAAATGAAAGCATTCGCTAGCGTATACTCGAAAGTAAATAGTTCGGTGAAACCATTTATCAAAAATAGGAAACACCCGACCCAGAAACCTAAACAAAGAGGACAATGCCATAGCGTGTTCCATTTCTTTGTATAGTCTTTCTCGGGACGAATGTCTTCAAATATCTTGCCGTATACCAACATAAAGGTCATGCCATATGCGGCAAGAATAAAGTAAAGTAAGTTCATTAAGTCTCCGTTATTTCTTTTCTCTTATAACAGCATTAAGCTCTTGCTCAACAATCTGGCCTAATTCTTCAGATGATAGATCGATAGATTCTTTAAAACCAAGGAAACCTTTTGCTTTGTCCACAAACCCTTTCTTCTCTGGTTGAGTCTCTCCTGTTTCGAATTCCGATTGTCGTAATGCTAATTGAATTGGCCCTTCAATCTTACCCTCTCGAAAGGGTGCTGCTGCTTGTCTTGCCATAGCATCCGCCTCCTTCAACATACGCTTAATAAAAGAGGAGTATGCTTTGAGAAAGTTCTCCCTCGCTTGTAACCGCCTTTCTTGAGCGGAGACGGGCACCATTCCACCATCTGGAAAGCGGCCCTTGTTATCCTCCTTTACTTTTCTATCTCTTATAACTGCTTTAATCAACTTGTTGAGATCCCTACTGGTCATACGATTTGTGAGGTCCTGACCGCGATCAGCACCGTAAGATACGTATGGTCTCATATTGGTGTGTTTTAGTAGATCAGCGGCAGCTTTTTTTAATTCCGAAGTATATTCGTCGGCTTCAAAGGTCCCAATAGATACATTACTGTAGATACGACTAACTTGATTATAAACACTCATCACTCTTGCGTAACTACCCTCATGTGCTTTTAATCCAAGCTTAATAGCATCTTCCGGTGACATATTTTCCCCTTCGGGCTGGTCTCTAACTGCCTTAATAAATCTTGTCGATAAAAGGCTATAGCCTTTTTTCTGTTCGGACATGGCTGACTCTGAAAGGCCTAAATCATTCGCAGGACCCTGAAGGAAATCAAGTATAGCGTTCTTGATGAAGCCCTCTCGATTTTTCATCCTCGATGGGCCGGCATCATCGAGACCATATTGCTTGAGAACTCTTTCGAAGCCTTGCTCGGCGCGAATCTGCTTTGTGCGTCTTATATTTGCAGCTACTCGCGCTTCTTGTTCGGCACGGGCTTTCCTGATCATTTCCATTGCATCTTCTAATTCTAACTTTTTCTTTCTATCGGCTGCTTGCTTTGCCATGCGGGCTTTCTTTGCCTTGTCTTCCAAACCATATCCCGCTCTACCTGATTGTGGTGAATCATCTGTGCCATCATCGGTATATTTGCTGCCGCCGGATGTCTGGTGTCCACCGCCTATAGTAAAAGTTGATTCTTTCAACTCTTTCTGAACCATTTCTTTCAATAGTTTTTCTGTTAATTTCATTTTTTAAATCTCCTAGTATGTGTATTTACCATATAAATAGGGCGCAAATAGCCCACGTTGCAAAATTGATCCTTTTTTCTCTTCATGGGGCACTTCGCCAAGTTCTGTTGATTCATCATCGCTTGGGTCTGTATAATAATCATCTATCATATCATCATAAGCTTCTTTGGATTTAAAGTATGGTCTTTCACTATCCATCCATTGGCTTACCTCATAAAGAGTTGCCTTAATTGGATCAAGTTCGGTGGATTCGTGGATTTTGCCCTCAAGAGACCCATACACGCTCCCGCCCTGAATTGAATCAAAGGCAATGATGCCTTTCTTCTTTAAGTGTTCAAGAAGTCTGTTTTCTGCGCCATAGACAGAATCAGACATAAGGTCTTTTGCAAATGCAACAACCTTTTTCTTTTCGGTCATAATAACGATATCAATATCCGAATGATCGAAAATCATAAGATCTCCGTTTAATGCTCTCCTGAGCATCAACTTAAATTCAACCATCCTTTTGTTTGGATCGTGAACTTTTACTTTTACTTGCGGCTCGGCAACTTTAACTTGTATTGTTGGCTCTTCAATTTTAACTTTTATTGCCATTTTTTGTCACCTCTAAAACAAGATCTTGAATGTAAAATACATCCTTGACCATCTCCTCCGAAATCGGAGTGGATTTAAACTTCTCAAGTTTATTTAAAACTTGCTCTGTTTTGGCCAAAAAGGCCTCATTTTTAGCTATTTTTTCAACTTTGGACCCTTCATCAAGGGCATTTTTAAGACGCGAAATTTCCTCGTTTAAGAACGATTTAAGGCCAAGTCCATTATCGGAGAAAGAAACAATATAATTCATCAAAAGATCTTTCTGCTCTTTTCTTAATGTTCTTCCGTATGTTTGATTAAATTTGTCTGTGAAGGTTTTATACGTGAGATTATCAACATGCTTCATCTCTGGGCCTTCTTGTTTGTCTGTTGTTAACAAACTGACAACTCTCGATTCAACAAGTAGTCTGTTTTTAGCTTTCATATTATTATCTTGAAAGTATTGACCAACTGATGCTAGGTCTTTATAGTTTGCGATAAAGTTTGCAAACGCACTTGGAGACAAGGTTTCGTTTATTTGTTTAATAAGCTTTGTTTGCTCATTGAATACTTTTTTTCTATCAATGTTTTGAAAATCTTTCTTGGTCTCAACCAAAAACCTTTGTGCAAACTCTTTTGACATCTTTTTACATTCTGTGATCGATCTGTATACATCGAGTTCTGCTTTGAGCGCAGACCCCTTTCTAAAGTTTTCTTTTATAAGATTAATGATATCTGACTTTCTTTTGCTCTCATTTCTAACAATTGCTTTTGTTAATTCTTTTACAAGACATTCGTAAAGAAAAGCGGTATTTCTTTTCTTATTGTGTTTCATCTTCTTTTTTCTCCGTTTTTAGTAAACCTTCAAGCAATTTATTTACTTCGTGCTTTGTATTAAATAGTTTGTTTTCTTCAACTTTGTGAGATTCTGTGATTCCTCTTGACAATTGTCTTAATTCATGAGATCCCATGGGTAAGGCAGTCCTCGCAGTATTCCCATATTCACCGGTGGCTTTATTTTTATAGTTCTTTTTTCGGCCGCCTTTCTCATAGCTGGTTTTATGTCTTTTATACTTGCCTCTCTTATACTGGGGATCGTCTGGTCTCTTGAATTTAAGATCATCTCTCTTTGCCGGGGGCTCTGCTAGAAGAACGTCATCTTCTTTCTTGTCGTCTCCGGCAGGCTTATCGCCACCAGCGGGCTTATCGGCTCCAAGGTCTGCTCCAAGGTCACCACCTAAATCACCGCCTAGATCTCCACCTAGACCGCCGCCCAAGTCGCCTCCAAGGCCTCCTCCGCCACCGAGGTCACCACCAAGGCCTCCTCCGGCATCACCGCCTTGAAGCTGTGCGGAATGTTTCATATCATAGAACATCTCTCTTTGGTTTCTAATAAACTCTTCTTCTGAAATTCCAAGCATATGCTCTGCAACCCAACGCTTTGAGAAGTATCCTTCTGTCGCTGCTCCTGCTGCTTCAAATTTAACTTTCCAATGCTCAAGCTCTTGAAGTTCTGCGATCTTTGATGGGTTGTTTAAGTGCAAAGAGAATGAAAGAAGATCATCGCCTCTGTAGCCAAGAGTAAAGAGGTGAATGATTCCAATCTTTTCAAGCTCTGAAATAATAACACGCTGTAGTCTCTGGATGGTTCTGGAGAAGCGAATGTCTTTCTGTGCTAGCGTGGTCTTGTCTTCTTGGGCTCCCTCACCCATTGTAAGGTAAGCTTGAGGAATCTTGATGGCCGCGAATAGCTTGTCTTTCAGATACTTAACATCCTCAACAGTTCCAGTGAACTGTCCACCGGGAAGGTTTATAATCTCTGATGCGGACCCACCACGAACAGGAATAAAGTAATCTTCTTCGATTGACAAGGGGTTATAACGAAGATCAACGCGACCCGTCTTTGGATCAACAACCTGATGTCGTTTCATCTGCGTCATTACTTTTTGCATATACTGTTCAACGTCTTGTGGGTTAATGTTCCCAACATCAATCTTGAATACTCGCCTCTCTGGTGATCTAACAATACGATAGGCCATCATAGCATCTTCTAAAAGGGTTAGTTGGCGCCATATCCTTCTCGCTGGTTCAAGGACGGAGGTCCCATAAGGAACGTGCTTATCGTTGCCCAAGACACGAAAGTGTGCCACTTGCCAGTTTTCCAGTGTAAGACCGGCGCTATTCCATTGGTATTGAATATAGTTGGGGTTGGTTTCGTCTTCACCTTCTAATCGCTCAACTTCATGCTGTGGTAGTCCAATCACATTCTTGATTCCCACCTCTTCATCTATATCCAAATAAAGAAAGAAATCTCCATACTTACACATGGTTCGAGACCAACCAAACAGATTATGGTTTATGTTTAGAACATTGAAATACAAAGAGTCCAGAACAGACTTTATTTCATCGTTTGTGCATTTAACATTAAGCATGGGGTTTAAGCTTGAATGAGTTGTCATTTCGTCTGCGTATATGTCTAACGCAGAAGCTATGATTGGTTCGTATTCCATTTGATCAAAATCAACATACCTCTCTGCTCGGTTTCGATTCGAGATCATATTGACTGTGAGCACATTCATTGGGTTATATTCGGTCTTCTTGAATTGCTTACCCGATGCTGACTTGAATCTTTTGGAATATATGTCCAAGTGTCTTCTTCGAAGCTGACGCCCTGTCTGTGTTCTTCTATTAACTATGGGCCCCGAAAACAGTTTTGTAAGCGACCTGAATAAACTATTCGCTTCGTTATACGGGTTGTTGCCTTTTTTATTTTTTTTAGCCATGTTTTATTATCCTTTGTAAATCCATAAAAAATCTTTCACTTCTTCTATCTTATCGGCATACTTTTCATTGTGAGTCGGAGCGTGTCCATTCATACCCTTAATTGTAGTATTCATCTTTGTTGTGTTCATATACATAGAATTCATCATTGCTTTCTTATACTCTTGCTCTTTCTCATTAACTTGTAGTGCTGTATCTCTAACCCAACAAGCAATTGCCAATGACATAACTAGGTCGTCGTTATAGCTTCTCATTGCTTGGGGTTTACCATTTTGCCATATAAATGTTTTAAATTCGTGATATATTCTACTAGAATATGTTCTTATCAGCTTGTTTCTTACAAACTCTTCAAGCTTTGCCACGATCAAGGGTCTCGTTTTTGTAGACGTTGTAAAGCCTGCTATAGCATTACTCATCCTTTCGCCTTGAATTTGACTAACAAACTCATGCGTTGCTTTGACAGAATAATACAGGTTTGGATACCCTAATGTAACTAGCTTTTCTAATATTGATATTCCGATTCCGTTGTTTTCAACGACCAGAAGACAATTGCCATATTCAGATCCCGCAGAGTAGAGCATCTGTGCATACATGTCCAAATTAGGCTTTCCTTGGTATTCTGCTACAACCTCTAACGTCTCTAGCTTTAAAACATGAAAGACTGAATTGTCGGCTCCGTCTCCCCGAGCTACGTCAGCAACCAACAAATAACTATTACCTTCATGAAACTTTTCCCAAATCCAGAAGTTTCTATCATGCCCGGTTCTGTAGTCTGGTTCTTTTATCATTTTGTTCAACCAAGTCAAGTCATCCGGGTGGATTACGGTATCCCCGGAAGTATTGAAATTGCAAAGCAACTCTTGGGCAATCTGTCGTTTAGACATGTTCTTGGTCTCTCGCTCAAACCACTCTGCGTCTCTCTCTGGGTGAACGTCCCACATAAGCTCAATTGGATTAAACTCATTCTCTCCGTCAACTGCACCAGTGTAAGTCTTATGAAACCAGTTCCCAGTCCCCTTGGGGGTAGATAGTGCGATACACCGACCACCTGTTGCCAGCGTGGAATATACCGCAGTCCATATTTCAGTCATCTTTTCGATGTGTGCTGCCTCATCAACTACCAGCAAAGACAATGCCTCTGAACGTCCGGCGTCCTCTGATGTTGGAACGGCTTTGATAATTGACCCGTTGGATAACTCAAAAGAGGTTCTGTTATCTACAGATATACGGGCAACCTTCATCCAATCAGGAAGGTTTTTCATCATACTCTTTACTTTCTTTACAAGGTTGGCTGCTGTGCTGAACTTGGTTGCAAGAACAACAATATTCTTTTCTTTGTGAAAAAGCATAAACCAAACACAATAAGCAGCGGTGATCGTGGAGATCCCCAACTGCCTTGCTTTCAATATTACGTTAAAACGAAAATCGTTATAATCATTAAGTAAATCGTCTTGGTAAGGATAAGTTTTAAACTGTATCAATCCCTTCATTGGGTGGCTTATTCGACAGTAGTTGTTTATAAAATAAGTCGAGTCTTTTCCAGCCTTTATAATTTCCTTAATTATGTCTTGCTTTGATAATTTGAAACGTGCCATTATTTCCTAGTATCGTTTTGCGGCCTCTTATTATTGTTATTTAACTCCAAGAAGCTCCTAAATGCATCGTCTACTGTTCTGTTTTCAGAGCCTACTCCAGCATCAGGATCTTTATCTAGGCCGGAAACATTAAAATACTGATATGCATGAACAAAGCTTCTTACTCTTGATACCGAAGTGGCGAGAACCGAGATATCTCCATCTTTAGAAAGTGTTACAGAATTACCGGTAATTGACTTATATTCTTTTTGAAGAAACTTTTTGACTTCGTTAATCATTCTTGCCATCTCATCCTCAAAACCACCACCATAAATTTCTTTAAGCTTGATGTCAGCCTGATAATGAATACAAATTTGATTTCCCATGAATTTAATTCTAAAACCATCGTTAACTCTTTTGTCAAGAAGAGGACAACCTTCCTCTCGTCTCAAGCCAACCTTTTTTGCCTCTCCGTCTCGCACATATCGCTCATCATGAGCGCCGTCATATCCATTTGCAGCAGCTTGTGCGAGTCCTTGAATTATTTCTAACATATTTGATTTAGCCATTGTTGGGTCTCCATCCTTTTAACCATCTATCTTCACGGCCTTCGACCCATTGTATATAGCACTTCTCGCAACACTCAAATTTTGACATATAGACGTCATCATTTGACTTAAACGAATATGTATTACAAACCGGACAAGAGCGCTTCGATTCTCTTTTAAGTAGTTTCTTGGATATAAAAACTCCATTTACCTCCTCTGTGTCTTTGTGAGAAGCGGAGCTATTGTATATAACACTCAATTGGTTTAAGTATTCTTGCTCTTTTTCATCAGACCATGAGGCTTTTGGATTCTGTATTGTTTCGTCTCCATACTTTTCAGATATGGCCTTTTCTATCTTTATGGCGTAGTTAGGATCTTTGCTTTTCATTTGGTCTCCTACTTTACAGCATGCATAATAGCTATAGAGGTGACAGAGCCAGTAATAAAGCCACCAGCCAGCCACCAGTGACTCCTATTGGGCCTGATTTGCTTTTCCAGCTTCTTAATGGTATCGTTTCTAATTTCAATGATATTGTTAAGTCTTTCATCGGCTGCTTCGCATCTGGCCGTCTGGAGGTCGAGCTTATACTTTTGTTCTGCTTTTGTTCTCTTTTTGTGGTATTCAATCTCGATTGTGCATTGTTCTGCCTTAAAGCGGTTATCAACGATCAGTTTGTTAACGGCAGCATTGTTAAACAGACGACCCTCAAAAGGAGCTTTCTGTCCTTGTCTTAGCTTTGTGAACTTTGGCTCTTCAGCGTGTGCAGAGTTAGACCAGAATAGTAAAAACCCAACTACGAAATACTTCATTTGACCTCCAAGTCAACTATGTTAAAAAATTTATTGTTTAATAGTATAGCACATTATTGTGCGTTTGTCAAGTAATTTATGGGATTTTTTTGATCCCAAGCTCTTGTTCTAGTATCCTATCAATTTGGTCCGGGTCAGACTTAGACTTTGATACCAAGCGCTTAATTTCTTCTTTCTTGAAGTGAGTTATGTTAGCCTTGTCTTTCTCATACTTCTCTTCTATTTTCTTAACGGCTTCAGCATACCTCTCGTTGGCTTCCTCTCGCTTCTTAATCTCAAGTTCGTGAGCCTTCTCTATTGCTTCCTTTTCTTTCTTCCACTGCTCTTTGGCAAGATTGGCTTGTATTCTTACGGCTCCTGCATTCTTTTTACCCAAGGAGTAGACAACAACAAAAGCAATAACAGCAACAAGCCACCGCCAGTGTTGACGACAGAATGCTGCTGTTAGTTTAAGATATTTTAGGACAGTTAGCCAAAACATATTCTAATCTCTATTGCGACTCCTAATACCATCCCCTATTTCATTAGCCAATGCTTCGATTTGTGCGCTATCTCCTCTACCACCAGATAGATCAATAAGCTCCCTTATCGCTGCGGCTACCTCTTTATGGCCAAAAACTTCGCTACTATATTTACCCGGCATTCTAGGAGGGTTAGATGGATTATTAAGAACGTTCCTTATATATTCTTCTAACTCAAGCTGATCGCCTGTCGCACCTGCGCCCTGTAAAGCGTTGGCAATGTTACTAGCAGAATACTTAAAAGTCTCTCTCTGCAACTCTTCTTTAATGATTTGAATTAATCTTTGTTTTGTCAATTTCATTGTGAATCTCCATATTTATAAGTTTTTACTGCGTCGATGACAGATTGTCCGCCAACATAAATAATAGCAATTAAGCCCCATGTCTCCGCATCTAATTCAGACAGAGCCAACAGAGCAGTTGCTGTTGAAAAAACAAGAAGCTTACGAGAAACTAATTTGCCAAGAAGCTTATCAGCCCAACCAAGCTTGGCTTCCGCTGAATCAGGCTGGCCTTGAGAGTCGGCCTCAACAGGCTTACACTCGGCGCCATGTTCATGTTCGTGATCGTGTTCAGAGCATCCCATTAGCAACACCCTCCTGTGCAAGAGCAACCATTAGCACAACAAGGCTTGGTGCAAGAGCATTCTCGTTTTTCAATATTATTCATTTTTAAATCCTCACGTTAGCGAAGCCATCAACTTTTGAAATGTCAATTGTCATATCAACAACATCTTTAAGGGTATCAAGATGGGAGATTAATATTACAGTCTTGAATTGATTTTTGATTAATCTTAAAAGATTTGTAAAACCTTCCATGTGGTCTTGATCCAAAGCCGTTGCTGGCTCGTCAAGAATAAATAGTTCCGATTTTGGTAAGTTCGTAACAGAAATTAAGGCTAATCTAATCGCCATTGAAGCGAGAGTCTTTTCTGCCCCGGAGCCCATTGATAGAGGGCGAGGGTCATAGGACGGATGCTTAATCATTATATCAAGCGTCTTATCATTGTTAACAAAGAAGACTTCAAAGTCTACAATGTTTTCCAATATTTTACTAATCTCCCCATTTAGCAGAGGTAAGCGCTTTTTAATAATTGTGTATGGAATACCGTTTGGATGCATGCATTGCATGAATAGATCATATGCAATCCAGTCTTTCTCTATATCTTCCATCTCCGCCTTTCCCTCTCGCAAGGACTTTAGGATTTGCTTTGTTGCTCCCTCCTCAACTAATAGCTTTTGGAGTTTATCTTTGCACTTGTCAAGCTTTCTTTCACTGTTTTGCAATGAAGACTCCAAGCCGGACTTTTCTCGCAATAGGGTCTCAAGATTCTCAATAGCCTCACGATTGTCTTCATATTCTTTTACTTTTGTCTGCATGTCCTCTATCTCATTATTCAGCAGACTTATCTTGTCATAGTTTGATGATAGGGTCAAAGTAAGAGTTTCGATGTTCCTTTTACATTCGCTGATGCTTTCCATCTGTATACGATAGTCTCTTGCCTCTGCATTAACATAAGTAACGTTTAGAGCGTCAAGAGTGGCCTCAACACCAGCTTTTATGGTATCAAGCTCACTTATGTCTTCCAATACTTTAGGCAAGGTTTTTTTGGCTTTTTCAGCGTCTTTTACAAACTTGTTGCTTGAACAATATACACAGTTCGGATCATACTCATGGTTATGGAGCATCTTTATTTTCTTATTTAGGGCGTCTTGGTCTCTGACCAAAGTTCGCCTCTTTGATTCGAGGTCTTTAATCTTGGCTTCGAGACTATCAGCTTTGTCTAGAATAGACATCAGTTTATCATAATCAACGGAGCTTACAAGTTGTTGACAACTTTCTAAAGAAGATTGATTACTCTTGATACTCTTCTCGATATCAACGTTGCTTTTCAGCAATGCAGAGCGCCTTTTTTGCTTCTGGACAATGGACGCATTTACCTTATCAATATCGATAATTTCAGCAGGGATATTATTGATTTGCTCAAGTAAGGCAGCTAGGTCATCACTGATGGTTTTCATCTGCTCAGAGTATCTATCACAGAGAACGTTCTGAACCTGTCGGTCTTCACTGATCTCTTGAAGAATCTCTTCGTTTTTTACGATCTGTTTATCCCATTGCTTTTCTTGCATTCTTTTTATTACACCGCGCATCTCTGCTGCGTCTTTTTTCGCAAACTTAAACTTCTTGTCAAAGATCTCAAGATCAAGGAATTTAGCAAGGATTTCTTTGCGCTTTGTTGAGCCCTCTTTAACAAAAGAGAGAGAGTCAAGCTGGCTCGACATTGAAGTCAGGAGGAAGTCCTCAATGGTGCCAAACCGTTTACGAATATTAGCATCAGATTCGTTTCTGGTGGTTCCATTCAAGCTTTCTTCTTCTGATATAAGTGAGAAATCTAAATCAACCCTAGCTTCTTGAGTCTCTTTTCCCCTTGATCTTTTTGTATATTTTTCTAAGTTGCGGCAAATCTGGTATGTTTTGTCCCCAATTTCGATTTGAATTTTACCCTTGGCTCTCTCTCGATTTTGGTTAATTACGTGTACATTCTTTCGCTCTCCTTTCGAGGTTGTATTAAACAGTGTGAATAGAATGCTGTCAATAATACTAGACTTACCGGAATAGTTACGGCCGAAGATACCAACAAGCCCGTTGAGTTTCTCAAAATCGATTTGATTCTTTTCCCCGTAATTAAACAGGTTGTCCCATTCTGCTTTTTTGATTTTCCAAACGACATTTCTTGATACCTCCTCATTTTGCTGTGCAATGATGTCATATTTTTTATTATGGTCGATGACCTTATCAACTACTTCAGGTTCTAGTTGCATATCCGATAAATAGTCTCTTATGTATTTTTCTTGAACAGTTAAATCTCTTAAATTCTCCTTTAAAACTACATTTGAATAATGTCCGTCATTTGTGGAGTGAGATTCTTTTCCGTTCAAAGTTGTGATAGAATACGGCTTCCAATGAATCTCGGCATAAGATCTAGCCTTTCGTAGCTTATCAGATGGCAAGTTTGTAGTTGATACCAGCCGTAAACGACAATTTCTAGGAACATGCGTATCTTTTGGCACAGAGCCATCTTTATTAAGTTTCACAGTTATGAAGGGACGAGGATTAGCCAAATATCTTTTCTTAACAGAAAACTCGTCTTTCGATTC
>Ga0209348_1000315_pt1 | contig 26733 bp, 33 predicted proteins | sample ETNvirenome_2_30_FD_184065 | JGI IMG/M metagenome (GOLD analysis project Ga0209348, IMG submission 184065) | Marine viral communities from the Pacific Ocean - ETNP_2_30 (SPAdes) (version 2) | ecosystem: Environmental > Aquatic > Marine > Oceanic | place: Pacific Ocean | collected 2013-06-22
CAAGCAGACTTAAACGAAACTTCATTAGAACAAGCTTTGATTGATATCGCAGCTATGACTGATGAAAGAGGTTTAAGAATCGCAGCTAAAGGAGTTAAAATGATAATTCCTTCTGCGAATCAGTTCAACGCTGAAAGACTTATGAAGTCTCAAGGTAGAACTCAAACTGCTGATAATGACATCAATGCAATCAACAGCATGGGAATGATCCCACAAGGTTACAGAGTTAATAACTTTTTAACTGATGCTGATTCTTGGTACATTATGACGGACGTTCCAAATGGTATGAAGATGTTCTCAAGAGCTCCATTGACAACTTCAATGGAAGGAGACTTCGATACTGGTAACGTTAGATACAAAGCTAGAGAAAGATACGCTTTCGGCGCATCTGACTTTAGAGGTATCTTCGGTTGCGAAGGTGCGTAAGCATAACTAAGTAATTTTGTGGCCGGACATAGTTCGGCCACATTTAATAAATAACATGGTGGGATTCATGAAAACATTCACAGTTACAATATGGGCATACGATCATTACGCAAAATTTAATGTTTCTGCGGAAGACAATGCTATTTCTCTTGAAAAAGCAATCCTTGACAAACTAGGAGAAAAAAGTATAAACTGGGAATATCTTGGTAATTCTTATGATAACCGAGTAAACAGAATAACCTATGAGGAGGTTGTTGATGATACAAGACCTATACAAACAAAAAAGGTCCTTGGAGTTGAAGTGGGAACAGGAGCATCTGGATCATGACAGATACACTCTTGAGATGGTCAGAATCGATGACAAAGTTAAGGAAGTCATCACAAAGATCAAGCTGGAAGAAGCAGCTATTGCCCATAGACAAAATAATGTTGAAGGTGCAACTCCACAAGTTTCAGTAGCTTCTTAATCAAAAGCTACATCGCTGAAATTGCATAAATACCTTAGGCTCTCTTGCACTCTACTAAAATCTAATATATAACTCTTAGAACTATACAATTAAATTAGAACATAGACGCGTATAGTCGACGGCCTAGAGACTGTGTTCGGAAAACTAGGAGGATATAATTATGGCAAATACAACATTTTCAGGACCAGTTCGATCAGAAAACGGTTTTGAACAAGTATCAAAAAACGCAACAACAGGTGTATTCACAACGAGTGCTACTTACAATGCAACTATCACAGGTGGAGTTCAATCTTTATCAGGAGCAGGTGCAGTTGATCTAACTAACTTAATAACTGAGTTAACTACTACTGGAGCTGATGCATTAACTTTAGCTGATGGTACAACTTCAGGTCAAATTAAAATCATTAACATGATTGTTGACGGTGGAGATGGAACTTTAACTCCAACTACTTTTGCAAACGGAACTACAATTACGTTTGATGCAGTAGGAGAGTCAGCTACTTTAGTTTGGAACAGCACTGTTGGTTGGGTTGCAACTTCAACAGTTGGTGCAACAATAGCGTAATAATTAATTTAGTGTGGGCTTAGGCCCACACAAATTTTAGGAGAATAAAATTATGTCAATAACATCAAAAGTTAGACAATCAGTAGTTCTTACGGCAGATGGACAAATGCAGGCGTTAGTAGGTGGTTCAGCAACCAATATTACTAAAGCAAATATTATGACTGTGTTTGCTCAATCAAGTGCAGCTGATGCTGAAATTAAACTTTACAATGAAATAGGAAGTGGCACTACTGCTTCTAAATTAATTTTTCATGGTAAGTTTGGTACAGCAGCTAATGAAGTAGAGCAATTTAAATTACCAGGAGCTGGTATTTATGCTGACACTGGAATATATGCAGATGTAACTAACGTAGACTTTTTATATATAGTCGGAACATTTTAAGGAGTTAGCCAATGGCGAATACTACTTCCTCATCATATTCATTTGATCAGGATTTCTCAATCGATGAGATCATTGCAGATGCATATGAGCGTTTAGGTCTTGTAGGAACGGCAGGACATCAAATAAAAACTGCAAGAAGATCACTAAACATTTTATTTCAAGAATGGGGTAATAGAGGAATACATTTTTGGGAAGTAGGAAATACTAATGTTAACTTAGTTCAAGGTTCAACAACCAATATTGACGCTACAGCTGAAGGATCTGGTGTTTACACTTTCTATAGAAATGCTACAGATGTGCCTGGAGGTAATGAACCACCACAAGCTACAACAGTTCCAACAGCAAATGTTTATGGTATTTCAGATATCTTAAATGTTTCTTACAGACAAAACTATAATACAACAAACCAATCAGATATTGGATTAACTAAAGTTGCAAGAGATGCATATGCTGCGACTGCAAATAAAGCATCGAGTGGAACACCGTCACAATTTTGGGTACAAAGATTCATAGACAAAGTTACACTAACTATTTATCCTTTACCTAACTCAACTGCTGCATCAAATTTTTTAAGTGTTTATTATGTTAGAAGAATTCAAGATGTAGGAGCTTATACTAACGCAAGTGATACACCTTTTAGATTTGTACCATGTATGGTTTCAGGACTGTCGTATTATTTATCTATGAAGTTTGCACCACAAAGAACACAGGAGATGAAGTTGTTGTACGAGGATGAATTAGCTAGAGCATTATCTGAAGACGGTTCTGCAGCTAGCACATTTATCACTCCGAAGACATACTATCCAAACGTATAATGGCTAGATTTGCAAAAGGTAGTAGAGCATTAGCAATATCTGATAGATCAGGAGCCGCATTTCCATATAGAGAAATGGTAAAAGAATGGACTGGTGCTTGGGTACATATTTCTGAATTTGAACCTAAACAACCACAATTAGAACCACATCCTGTAGGAGCGGACCCACAAGGATTACAACATGCAAGACCTGCAAGAGTTGAGTTTCCTGTTCAAGATATTTTACCCAACAATCCTTTTACAACCACTGCTGCATCTGGAACTTTAAGTGTATCTTATCCATCAAATCAAATAAATGATGGAACTACTTATGTTAGATTTCAATCTGTTAAAAAACCCGTAGGTGGTGTTGCTATTTCTACTTTGCAATTAGAAACTACATTAAATGGAAACATAAATGATTCTGTTGCTACAATCACTTTAACAGACGCAACCGAGTTTCCAACTTCAGGTTTTATTATGATAGAAAAAATTGACACAACCCCTAACACAACTAATTATGGAAAATTTTTAAACGAAGTGATTCAGTATACAGGTAAAGCCGGTAACAATTTAACAGGATGCACACGTGGAACTTCCGCACCATTTAAAGGAGTAACTCCATCTTCAACTACAGCAACTACACATACCAGCGGAGCAAAAGTTTTTGGATCTTATTTAGCAACTGCTATTGGAACAACAGTTCAAACAGGGGCTCAACCAGCAACTGAAACACAATATAATTCTATAACAGTGCCTTTAGTATCCAATGCTTCAAGCACAGAAACAGGGGGCGGTTTTCAGTGTACAATTGGACCCGTAAATGATAGAAGTTAGTTATGGCAGGATATACATACGCAACTTTAACAGATGATATTAGAAACTACACAGAAGTAGATGCAAACGTATTTACTGCTGCTGTTATAAATAGATTTATAGAAAACGCAGAAAATAGAATTAATTTAGATGTTCCTATGGATTCTGATAGAATTATGGGACAAGGACAATTTGCACAAAATTTTAATAGCATAACAGTCCCAACAAAAACTTTATTTGTTAGAGGTGTGCAAGTATTTAATTCTACCACGGTTACTACTGATCAAGGGTTTTGGTTAGAAAGACGTGATCAAACTTTTATTACTGAATATGTTGGAGAAGCAACAGGTCCTTCAGGTGGGTCTACAGGACAAAATGTTAAAGGATTACCTAAATATTATTCTATGTATGGTGGTGCTACTACAGGGGTAAACACAGCTACTTCTGGAGCCATATTTGTAGCTCCAACACCAGACCAAAATTATCAATATATTATTCATTATAATGCTCAACCTACAGGTCTAGAAACTAATACAGGTGGTACGTATGTTAGTAATTACTTTCCACAAGGATTATTGTATGCATGTTTGGTAGAGGCATTTATGTTTTTAAAAGGTCCAACAGATATGTTGACACTATATGAAAATAGATATAAAACAGAGTTACAAAAGTTTGCAGCAATGCAAATTGGAAGAAGAAGACGAGACGATTACACGGATGGTACACTAAGAATTCCAATCGAGTCACCGCCTCAGTAATTAGGAGAAAAATATTATGGCAATAACATCGGCAGTATGTAACAGTTTTAAAACAGAAGTTTTACAAGGCTTACATAATTTTACAGCGTCATCTGGAAATACATTTAAAATAGCTTTATACACAAGTAGTGCTACTTTAAATAAATCGACAACAGCCTACAGTTCATCAAATGAAATTACTAACACATCAGGTTCAGCTTATACTGCAGGTGGTGCAACACTTACAAGTGTAACTCCAGCTTTATCAACTGACACTGCGTGTTGTGATTTTGCAGACGTTAGTTTTACTTCTGCTTCATTCACAGCAAACGGATGTTTAATTTATAATGATACAAACTCTGATAGAGCAGTTTGTGCTATTGCATTTGGTGGAGACAAAACTGTATCAAGTGGAACTTTCACAATTCAATTTCCAACAGCAGACGCATCGAACGCAATTCTTCGTATAGCGTAGAGGTAGCGACGGATGTCCGTTACTAGAACTTTTACAGTAACGGTAGTTAGTACCGGTTCAGGAAATAAATATTTTATTGATGGTGTACAACAAGCCACAATAAATATTGCTGAAGGCGGAACGTATAAATTTGATCAATCTGATTCCTCAAACTCTTCTCACCCATTAAGATTTTCAACAACCAGCGATGGAACACATGGCGGTGGTTCTGAGTACACAACTGGTGTAACCACAAACGGTACTCCTGGTCAAGCAGGAGCATATACTCAAATAACAGTTGCTGAAAGCGCACCTACTCTTTATTACTATTGTACTAATCACTCAGGAATGGGTGGCCAAGCAAACACCGTTGATGACAATACTTGGGGAATGTGGGCATGGAGCACTAATGAATGGGGTGATCAAGGTCCTATAGATTTTACTCCAACTGGAGTATCGGCTACATCAAGTGTTGGATCCGTCATTGCTGCTCCAAGTGTTACTGTTGAATTAACAGGTCAATCTGCAACATCTTCAGTAGGTTCTCCAAATCTTGATTTAACTTCTAATGTATCTTTAACAGCACCATCTGAGTTAACAACTGCGATTGGTTCTGTTACAGCAGCTAATTCCGATGGTTGGGGTAGACAAGAATGGGGAAACTCTGCTTGGGGTGTAGATTACTCTGTTTCATTAACCGGTTTAAGTACTACATCTAGTGTTGGAACCGTTGTTGCTGCTCAATTTATTAGTGCAGAATTAACTGGGGTAAGTGCTACTTCTTCACTAGGATCACCAAACACTGGTCAACTTTCAGTTGCAGCTTTGACAGGGGTTAGCGCAACAACAGAACTTGGAAGTTTTGATAATGCTGGTACTTTAGTTGGTTGGGGTAGAAATGGTTGGGGTGAAGAACCTTATGGAGATTCATTTAATAAATTAGAACAACTAGCCGGAGTTAGCGCAACAGGTAGTGTTGGTTCTTTAGGTTTTGATATAATATCTGGAGTATCTTTAACAGGAGTCAGTGCAACTGCTAGTGTTGGTTCTTTAAGTTTTGTTATAGATTCTACACCTGTCATAACAGGAGTTAGTGCAACTGCTAGTGTAGGAATTGTAGACCCAGATCAAGATATTGTTGGGTTATCTGGATTTGGAATGACTTCTAACGTTGGATCTATTTCACCTGCTGATGTTGAAGGATTAACAGGATTGTCTACAACCTCTTCTGTAGGAGATATAGAAATAGTACAAACTGAAATTGTAACTCCAACGGGTGTGTCTTCAACAAGTAGTGTAGGATCTCTTACATTAGAAATAGGAGTTCCATTAACAGGAGTCTCATCAACAGCAAGCACAGGGTCTATCACACCTACCGATGTTATGGGATTAACAGGAGTACAAGCAACAGCTAGTGTAAATGCTGACGGGTTGATTCTTAAATATTTTGGAAAACTAACACCTAAAACTAGCTCTGGTTATACAACAAAAACACCTAAAGTCAGCTCTGGTTATACAACAAAAACACCTGCATAATTGTGTTTGACTTGACAATAAATAAATATTATAAATAACGAAAATAAGGATATAAATAATGGCATCAACATATTCATCAGATCTTAAACTAGAACTAATGGCTACCGGTGAAAACGCTGGTACATGGGGAACTAAGACAAATACAAATTTAAATTTAGTACAACAAGCAGTTGCAGGTTATCAAGCAATAGCTGTAGCATCGTCTGATGTAGCTCTTACAATGGATAACGCAACTATTTCAAATGCAAGAAATGCAACTTTAAAATTTACAGGAACATTAGCTGCAAATAGAACAGTAACTGTTCCAGATAGTATTGAAAAAGTTTACAACATTGTAGATGGAACTGACCACGCAGGTTACACTTTAACTTTTAAAACAGCATCAGGAACAGGGGTTTTACTTTGTGAAGGAAACAACTATGTAGTATTTGCTGATGGAACAAATGTTGTAAAACTTACTGAACAAAGAAATTGGAGAGCAATTACTGCAGCTGAAACAATTCAAGCAGGTGCTCAAATTTTAGCTAACACAAATGGTGGAGCGTTCACTGTAACTCTACCCGCATCACCAAGTGCAGGTGACACAGTAAATTTTGTAGATCAAGGATATGATTTTAATTCTAACGCACTAACTATTGGTAGAAACTCTTCTAATATAGCTAACGCAGCATCTGATCTTGTAATTAATACACAAGGTGCAGCTTTTGGGTTAGTATATTCTGGAGACGCTACAACAGGATGGACTTACACGGAGAAATAATATGGCAACTAACGCAAATTGGACAATAATATTTGAAGATAAAATAATAGTTAAAAATTATGCAGAAGGCGCTAATGAAGGTGTCGGCTACAAAATTGATGACGATGCTTTTTGGAGTGATTCTAAATTTTCAAATATCTGGGCTATTCAACATGGAACATCTAATACTTCTGATGAAGTAGAACATAGAGATGAAACTCCACACTGTAGTTATGTGGATGCAAATTTAGGAGACATTAGTCAATTTACTGGTAGATGGGACTCAGCTCATTTAGCTAAATTACAATCAGATTGGGATAACAATACCTTACAAATTGAAGACCCAGAAGGATCAGAAACTTACAGAGATGAAACAGAATCGGAGAAAATTGCTAGACTAGGCGCAAGACCTACATCATATTCTTCGTAGGAGAAAAAATGGCAAATTACGAAGCAACAAAATATGATTATTCAGGTGCAAACCTTACTGGTATTGAAGGAATTCCTACAGCAACTATTATACCATGGTCAGATTCTTCTGCGCCAACAGGGTTTTTAGAATGTAATGGTGCAGCAGTTTCAAGATCAACTTATTCAGCTTTATTTGCAATTGTGGGAACAACATACGGAGCTGGAGATGGTTCATCTACTTTTAATCTACCTGATTTACAAGACAAATGCATAATAAGCAAATCTAATAACAAAGCTTTAGCGTCAACTGGTGGAGCAGAAACAGTAACATCAACTGGAAACGTTGGTGGATCAACAGCTAATGCTACTTTATCTACATCTCAACTCGCTTCTCACTCACATCCAGGAGGAGCTAATAATAGTGGTGGTAAATATATACCGATGGAATCACATTTTTACGTACCTGGTACTAAAGCTTATGGTAATACAGGTAATGCAGGTTCAGGCAATAGTCACTCTCATAACATGAGCGCAAATTTTAGTGGTGATGCAACTTCAGTTGTTCAACCTTATTTAACAATTTTATATATTATAAAAACTTAGGATAAAATTATGTCAAATTACGAAGCAACAAAATATGATTTCGACGGAGCGAATCTTACTGGTGTTGAAGGAATTCCTACAGCAACTATTATACCGTGGTCTTCCGCATCAGTACCAACGGGTTTTTTAGAATGTAATGGTGCAGCTGTATCAAGATCAACTTACTCTGCGTTATTTGCAATTATAGGTACAACGTATGGAGCTGGCGATGGCTCAAGCACTTTTAACATACCTGACTTACAAGATAAGGTAACAGTTGGAAAATCTAACAACAAAGCGTTAGCATCAGCTGGTGGAGCAGAAACAGTAACATCAACTGGAAATGTTGCGGGTTCAACAGCTAATGCAACTCTATCTACAGCTCAACTTGCCTCTCACCCACACCCTAGCGGTTTAACTTTTCCAAATATTCCAACACAAAGTAAGCCATTAGCTGGCTTTCCAAATAATCCAACTGGTACTACTTCATCTAATACAGGTAGTACAGGTTCAGGCAATAGTCATTCTCATAACATGAGTGCAAATTTTAGTGGTGATGCAACTTCAGTTTTACAACCTTATTTAACTGCTATATACATTATAAAAACTTAGGATAAAATTATGTCAAACTATGAAGCAACAAAATATGATTTCGACGGAGCAAACCTTACTGACATTGAAGGAATTCCCACAGCAACTATTATACCTTGGTCAGATTCTTCTGTACCAACAGGATACTTAGAATGTAATGGCGCGGCAGTTTCAAGATCAACTTATTCAGCATTATTTGCAATTGTAGGTACAACTTATGGAGCTGGAGATGGCTCAAGTACTTTTAATGTACCTGATTTACAAGATAACGTACCAGTTGGGAAATCTAATAACAAAGCTCTGGCATCAACCGGCGGAGCAAACACAGTAACTTCCACAGGAAACATTGCTGGTTCAACAGCTAACGCTACTTTATCTACACCTCAACTTGCCTCACACAGTCACAGTGGAGGTCCCGGTAATCCTGATGGAGGTAGAACCATGGGGTATGAAAACCCAGGTACGTATAGAAAAGGTGCAGCTCAACCTTCAAATACAGGTAATCAGGGTTCTGGTAGTGGACACTCTCACAATATGAGTGCTAACTTTAGTGGAGATGCTACTTCGGTTCTACAGCCTTATTTAACTGTAATATATATTATAAAAACTTAATTAAGGTCTTAACATCATCCAAGATGTTAAAATATATTTTTCACCAGACAGTGGTGGGTTACCTCTATGTACATAAGGAAATCCTGCAGGCCAAATAACTATTCTACCTGTTTTAGGTTTTACTCTTTTTGAAAAATTTAAAAATTCAGTTTCTCCTCCTTCTTCAACATCATTTAAATATATAGAAAAAACAAAAGCTCGTGGTTCATTACCATATCCTTTCCCATGTTCAATATGCCAAACGTGATAACCTTCTGTCGGTAAAGTTTTTTGTATTTTTAAATCTGTAAAATAAAAAGGAACTCCATAAGCATCTCCTGCTCCTGTATTTTTAACATAATGATTCCACGCTATATCAAAGTTTAACATCATAGGTTTTAAAGATTCCCACCAAACATCAATATTATGAGGTGCTGCAAAAAATTGTTGATCTTGTTTATGAAGTATAGATGCGTTTTCCCCACCTATTCTGTTAATTGTATGATTAAATTTGTTTTCATCTTCATATATTTTAATTGCTTTATTACATTCTTGTTCAGTAATATAATTATCATATACGCCAATAAAATTGTTTATGTTAACGGTTTTGTTTTTCATTTTTTTCTTCCTGTTTTTTTTAAATAACTATCGTATTTATGATGTGCAAAAGGACCATTTTGATTTACATAATGTAAAAATACTTGAGCAATTCCACCACCTTTATACACACCAGGTCGCCAATGTTTTTGATCACATCCTGCATATAAAATAGCATCTCCTTCTTCTAATTCAAATTTTTTACCTTCAACAACAATAGGCCAGTTATCATATTTTTTTATACAGGCAGTAACAGATATCTCACACGAAGGTCTATCAGTATGTTTTTTTAAAGTTGCACCAAAAACATAATATCTCCAATATGCATAAGTTGGAAATAATTTTAATTTAGAGTTTTTTTCTATCAAAGATAATTTAATATCTAATAAAGCGGTCATCAACGGATCTTCGTACCACGCGGGAGAAAAAGATTGAACATCGATTGTATGATCTCTATGAGAATCTAGTTTATTATAACAATATTTTTGAAGAGTATTTAATTCTTCTTTTTTAAAAAATTGTTTTATTAATTTATTTTTTATCCTAGCCATGCAACAATACTATATCTTGTTCCTTTAGTAATTGGTTGAATACCATGAGGATACATAAAATTACTGGGAAAAAATACAATAGATCCTTTACCGAGTTTTAATCTTTTAATTTCGTTTCTTTTTTGATCTGTAAAAATTAAATCTCCTCCTTCATACTCATTATTTAAATTCATTATAATACTTAAATGTCTAAAATATTCTGTAAAATGATCAGTGTGTGTATTATATTTTCCACCAACACCATATTTTAATAAATCTATTTGATTAATTTTATTACTTCCCATTTCAGGAAATTTAATTTTATAAAAACAATATAATCTTTCTATTTCTTGTTTTATAAAATTCCAATAAAATAAATCGGTAGGACCTTCGTTATGTTTTAACTGATAACCTTTTACATTTCTTATTTCTTTAATAAGGCCACCACCTACTTCCATATTTTTTTTAGCTTTGTTTTTTGTTAAACATATTATTTTATCCATAAAAAACGGATCAATTATATTATCTAATTTAACTATTGCTTCTAAATGGTCCATTATATTGATACTTTCATTCTCTATATATTTGATATATACTATAATTTAAATATTTCAAAGGTTTTTATGTTACAGAAGTTAGGGTTTTTACCAGGATTCAATAAACAAGTTACATCTACTGGAGCTGAATCACAGTGGACAGATGGAGAAAATGTACGTTTTAGATACGGCACACCTGAAAAAATAGGTGGCTGGTCTCAATTAGGAAGTAGTAAACTAACAGGTGTTGCAAGAGGTTTACATCATTTTGTTAATAAAGAGTCTATTAAATACGCTGCTATTGGTACAAACAAAATTCTATATGTTTATTCTGGTGGTGTGTATTACGATATACATCCTCTAGTTAATCCATCAGGCACAGCTATTACAAATGCGTTTAGCACGGTTAATGGATCACCTACTGTTACTATAACTTTTTCTGGAGCACATGGTTTTGTAGCAGGAGATATAATTTTATTTGGTGCAACATCTACCTTCAGTTCTATAACTAACTCTAATTTTGGTGCATCTGATTTTTGTGATAAAAAATTTATGGTAACAAGTGTGCCATCAACAACTACGATTACAATTACAATGCCCAGTAATGAAACAGGAAGTGGAGCTAGTACTTCTGGGGGTATAACTTATTTTAGATATTATCATGTAGGACCTGCAGAACAGGCAGGTGCTTATGGTTGGGGTATATCTTTATGGGGTGGAAATGTCACTGGAGCAATAACAACTACTTTAAATGGATCATTAAGTGCTAACGCATTTGGTACTGGTGGATCAGGAACAAATATTACATTAACAAGTACAGTAGGTTTTCCAACTACCGGAACAAATTTTATACAAGTTGGGACAGAAGAAATTTCTTACACAGGTGTATCAGGAAATGATTTAACTGGTATCACTAGAAATGTTAGAGGAACTACAAACGCATCTCACTCGAGCGGAGACACGGTAACCAACACATCTAGTTGGACAGGATGGGGTTCTGCTGCGGTTAATACCGACTCAGTATTAGACCCTGGTCTATGGTCCTTGGATAATTTAGGAAGTACCTTGATTGCTTTAATACACAATGGTGAGTGTTTTCAATGGAACGGTGATCTAAGTAACGCAACTGCTACTCGTGCAACTATTATTAGTGGTGCACCAACAGCGTCACGTGATATGTTAGTGTCCACACCAGATCGTCACTTAGTTTTCTTTGGAACAGAAACAACTATTGGTGATAAATCAACTCAAGACGATATGTTTATAAGATTTTCTTCTCAAGAAGATATTACAGATTATGCTGTAACATCTGAGAATAGTGCTGGTACACAAAGACTAGCCGCCGGATCACGGATCATGGGTGCTAAACTTGGTAGAAATGCAATATACATTTGGAGCGACAATTCTTTATTTACTATGAGATTTGTTGGAACACCTTTTACATTTGCGTTTGAACAAGTTGGTACTAACTGTGGATTGATAGGACAGAACGCAGCTGTTGAAGTTGATGGTGCTGCGTACTGGATGTCTGACAATGGTTTCTTTAGATACACCGGTAAACTAGAATCTATGGATTGTTTGGTTGAAGACTATGTTTATGAAAATTTAAATACTTTATCTAATCAATTAGTGTATGCAGGTATTAATAATTTGTTTGGTGAAGTTACGTGGTTTTATCCAACAGCAGATTCAAACGTTAATACAAGAGCAGTTACTTATAGTTATTTAGATTCTACACCTAAACGACCTATATGGTTTACAAACGCTAGTAGTTTATTTGCTAGAACAACTTGGGAAGATTCTGCTGTATTTGGTTTACCACATTCAACTCAATACGACGCAGATGATGATGCTTCGTTTGATGTAGTTGGAAACACAGACGGTGTTACTTATTACTATGAACATGAAACAGGAGTTAATCAAATAAGAGGAGGAGCTACAACAGCTATTCCAGCTAGTATAACATCTGGTGATTATGACATCACACAAAAAGTTGTAAGAGGAGCAGCAACTAGTTTAGGTGATCTTAGGGGTGATGGTGAAAATATTATGCGAGTTAGTAGAATTATACCTGACTTTATTTCTCAACAAGGAAACGCTATCATACAACTAGATTTAAGAAATTATTCTAATGATGCAGCAACAAGCTCATCATTAGGTCCTTTTACTGTATCATCCTCTACTGATAAAGTAGACACACGTGCAAGAGGAAGAGCGATAGCTCTTACTATATCTAATACTGCAGTAGATAGTAGTTGGAAACTAGGGACTTTTAGGTTAGATATACACGCTGGAGGAAGACGATAATGGAACAACTAGTAATGGCTATAGCAATACCACTAGCTAAACAATACGGCATGAGTAAAGCTTTAGATATAGCTTATGAAAGGTTAGGTATAGCCGCTCCTCAAGAACAGGATCCATTTATTTATGGAATGAACCAACCTTTTTCTGCTGGTAATTTAACAAACATGCTTAAAAGAGCGGGAATAAGATCAGGAGCAAATATGTTAATGAACAACCTGCCTTCAGGTATATTGCCTCTTGTTGGGATTACAGGTGCAGCAACTTTAGCAAATAAATATAGAAAACAGCTTACTGGTTATGATACACAAGCTGCTTATGAAGCAGCTCGACAGGAACGAATAGCAAATAAAAGATTAGATAACATTACAGATAGAATGCTTGATGGTAAAGATTACGCAAACTATGAAGATGCATTACTAGACAGTGGTGCAGGTGCTGTAAAAATTGATGATAGTATAACATATGGAACAGATTATTTTCCGGACGCTCCAAAAACACCTGATAGTAGCAGAAGAGATAGTGCTCCAACAACAAGTTCTAGTGTAGGATACAATAAAGATGACTCAAACAGAGAAAGTCGTAGAGGTAGATATTCTGAAGGAGGCATTGCAAGTTTATGGCAAAGATAGTTCAAACATTAACAAGAGCAAGCGCTGAGTATGAAGAAGATGTAGCTCACTCATTAGTTAGAGATTTAGATGCAGTATTAGAAAAATTAAACACAACATTTCAAGAAGAATTAAAACAAGAGATAGAAGCTAGAAGCTTCTTTTTAGATTAATGGCAGTAGTAAACCAATATAAATTTGTAGGTATAGATAACAGCACAAGTGGTGGAGCACTTACACCTTTGGGGTCTGGTATTCCTGCAGTCAATGAAACAATAGTTATTAAATCAATACTTGTTACATCAGCCGGAACACCGTCTGTAACTGTTACAAACAACAGTATTACAGCTATAAAATCAGCGGCTCTTACAGCCAATGTTACAACAGAATTACTAACTCAACCTTTAATAGTTGAAGGTGGTAAAGCTTTTACAGTGCAATCAAGCACTGCAGATTCGTTTGACGTAGCTATTAGCTATCTAAATATTAAGAAAGAGGTAACAACATAATGAAAGTATACAACGCAAAAATAGAAGAAACATATAGACACAAGAAAACAGGAGAGGTTTTTAAGGAGAGAAAAGACTGGGAAGTCAAAGGTTACAAGCCAGAGGAGATGGCTCAGGACGTAAAAGTTATTATGCCGCCTCTTGATTTGTTCTCAAAAACAAAGTAAAGTAGCAAAACCATGGGAATAGAAGATATACAAATTTCAGAAGAATTAAAGACTAACGCACCATCTATTAAATATAGAGGTAATGAAGGTCCTAAATCTCCACAAGAAGAACAAATGATGATGATGATGGCTTCAGATCCAGATCCTATGGATGAGAGAAATATGGTGATGGAAAATATTGCAATGAAAGTATTTGGTAAATCTTTAAAAGATTTAACCGATGATGAAATAATTCAAATAGAAGACATGATGATGGAAATGTCAGGTGGTCAACCATTACCAGAAGATCCAACAAAACCTATCAATCCTTTTCAACCAAAACCAATAGGACCGTTACCAGATAAAAGACAGATGGCAGCGTATGGTGGTATCATGGGTCTAGATGGTAGAAAAAAATATGGACTAGGATCATGGTTTCAAGAAAATATTATGGACCCAATAAAAGAAAATCCTGAAGTAGCTTTAGCAGCAGCTGCAGCAGGTGTTGATTATTTTGGTATTCCTGATTATGATATTTTAGGACCTTTAGGGGGTGTTGGTGGTAAAAAATATTTAACTGGTGGTAACACTATTAGTGAATTATTAGCTAAAAAACCGGGAGGTAAGAATGCTAAGGAAGACGCTCAAACTTATGGTGAAATGATTACAAGTGCAGTAGGTAAAAACATTGTACCAATAGTAGGTGGTCTTGCATCATATTTGTTTACTAAAGATCAACCAGGTGGACAACCAGGTGGACAAGGTATACCAGATGACAACACCGCAATAGCGTTAGCAGACCTTAAAAAATCTGCAAACATACTAGATCAAAAACAAGGATTAGCAGCAGGGTTAAATTTTTTACCATCAGTTGCAGCTAGAAAATACACACCAGCAGAAATGATTCAAACATATTCAGAAGCAGCAGCCAATGGTGGCAGAATCGGTATGGCAGAAGGTGGAATCATGGACCTTGGTGGTTTAGAAAAAGATTACAGAAACACTGGTGGTTTTGTAGAGATTGGAGCTAAAGAAAAAGCTGACGATGTTCCTGCAAGATTAAGTGTAAATGAGTTTGTATTTACAGCAGATGCTGTTAGAAATGCAGGTGGTGGAGATATAGATAAAGGGGCACAAGTTATGGAAAACATGATGAAACATTTAGAACAAGGTGGACAAGTTTCTGAAGAGTCACAAGGTATGGCTGGTGCTAGAGATATGTTTGCAACATCAGAGAGATTAAGCGAGGTTATATAATGGCAATAGAACAAGTACAAAATTTACCACAACAATACGTAACAGACCTTGGTGTTGATTACGGAAAACAATTAGCAGGATTAACATCTATACCTTTAGATACATCTAGATTTGCACCTACAGTTGCAGATCAAGATCCTTTACAAAAAAGAGCTACTGAATTAGCAGCGTCAGGTGTTGGAGCATACCAACCTTATCTTACAGCACAAGAATCACTCACAGGACCACAAGCTTACCAACCGTTTATGTCTCCATATCAACAAGATGTAATCGATGCAACACTAGCAGAATTTGACAAACAAACTCAAGCAGGTCTTTCAGGTATTGGACAACGAGCAGCAATGTCTGGTAACTTAGGCGGTGGTAGAGAAGGTGTAATGAGAGCAAATTTTTTATCTGATCAAAATGCAAACAGAGCAGCAATACAAGCGAAATTATTGCAACAAGGATTTAGAGAAGCGCAACAAGGAGCACGAACAGCATTTGATCAACAAGGAAAATTAGCAGGAGATATAACAGATTTCCAAACAGCAGATATTAACCAGTTGGGTCGATTGGGCGCCGTGAATCAACTACAAGAACAAGCAAAACTTGATGCACAACGAGAAGCAAATAGACTAGAAGCATACGAACCTTATGAAAGATTAGGTACATATGGTTCTGGAGTTGCAAGTCTATTCTCAGGTAATGCACCGTTCGGTAATCAATCAACAATAACACCAAATCCTACACCATTACAAACGGCTCTTGGAACAGCTAGTGTTTTAAGTGGTATCTTTGGTGGTAACACAGGTGGCTTTAAAGGTTTACAGTCAGTTTAATATGAACAGAATAATGAGAAGACCTATGTTTAGAAAAGGTGGCAGTGCCGATGAAGGTATTACATCTGGACTAAGACAAGGTTATAAAGATCCTGCAGGTACGGTACAACAAAACGATCTATCTAAAATAGATATTAGAAATATGAACATGCAACAGTTAAGAGACCTTGCATCACAGGTATCTTACAAAGCACCACCAATGCCAAGAGATAGATCATTAGATGATTTTAAAATAGATTTTGGTTTAGATTTAATCAGTAGACCTGCATCCGGTAACATTTTTCAAACAGCTGCACTATCAGCTAAAGAACCATTCGCTAATTTTAGATCAAGCAGAGCAGCATATAACAAAGGCATAAGTGATAGAGCTATTAACAAATATAATAGCGAAGCAGATATGTTTAAAACATTAATAGGAGCTCAGTCTGATATACTTGGATCAGAAACAGGTGGTAAAACATACAGAGATTTAGAAATAGCTAGACAACTAGAAGCAATTATTCCTAAAATATATGAAATAGAAACTAAAGTTGAAGAAGGCACAGCAACTGACGATGACTTAGTTCAATTAGATATATTAAAAACTCAAAAAAATAACTACACTAAAAGCAATCCAGTAACAGAAGGTGCTATAGAATTATTTATTAAATCATCTCAAGGTCAAACTTTGTTTTCATCAATTACAGAAGAATTATTTGACAATAACCCAACAGCATATGAAAGTGAAAACGATCCACAATTATATATCGATGCTATTGAAAAAGTTAAAAGTATACTTGGTCAGTTCTCCGGTGGTGGTAGAGCAGGCTACGCGAATGGTGAGATGGTTGAAGAACAAGTTACTGAAACAGAGACCATGGCCCCCGGACCAATGGGTGACGCATCTAACAATTTAATTAGTTACGATCAACTAAGAGCAAGATTACCAGCAGAGATTACAGATGATATTGTAGAGCTTATGTCAAACAGTGCAGAAGCATTAGAAGACTTTGCTATGATTTCAACACAAGCAGATGTAGATCAGTTTAATAGAAAATACAGCGTTAATTTAGTACTACCAGCGGAGGCGTAATATGGCCGATACAGCCTACGAACGATTTCTAAAAGATCCGGACAAGGAAGAAGCTGTTGAAGTTGATATAAGAGATTCCAAACCTTTAGATTTAGATCAAGTCAAACTTAAAATACAAAACGAACTTTCATCACAAACTAAACCTAAGAAACCTGTGAAGTGGTTAGCTATGCCTGACCCTAAAAATATTCTTGAAACTTATTTTACATTAGAGCCGACTAAAAGATTAGCTAATAAAATTCAAGGATTAGAAGATCCTATACAACAGTTAAAAAAACTTCCTGATGCAAAGGCACCTAGTTTTAGAATTAACAATAAAGAGATTACACAGGAAAGAGATTACACAACAGGTCTTGATGAAATATCAAAAGGTATCAGCTCAGGTATATATGATCTACAAAATAGTTTAGGTTCACTATTATTTGCAGGCACAGACCTTGCAGCAAATACAGATTTTTTATCTAAGTTTGAAAAGATAATGGAAGAAAACGAACCTACTCGTCCTGAAACATGGAGAGGAGAACTTACATCTATTCTTACACAGTTTGGTGTACCAGGCGTAACAATAGCTAAAATTACAGGAAGAATACCTGCTGTAGTTAAAATGAAAAAAGCAGCTGACGCTGTCAAAGGCGGTAAGACTAGAAAAGCAAGTCAGATAGCAACAAGAATGGTAGAAGGTGCTACCATTGTAGGAGCAACAGATTTTATAGCATCAAATCCTGGGAGAGAATCTTTATTTTTTAAACCTGAAGACACGAAAGGTTTAAGTGGTAGAGAAAAAGCAGGTGCAGAATTTAGAAACAGAGTTAAATATGGTTTAGAGGGGACAGCAGTTGGTGGTGGTTTTCCATTGGTAGGTAAAGCAACACAACTAGGATATAAATATGGTTTAGCTCCATTTTTGTCTAATAGATTTGGTATAGGTGCAGCACAGTTAGGTGCAAAAGGAATTAACGCAACCGTAGTAAAACCTGTAGAAATGTTATTGGGTAATAAATTAGTAGCACCTTTAACAAAAGCGGGGTCAGAACAATTACAAAAAGCAGGTAAATTTACTGTAAGTAAAGTAGTTGCACCTTTATTGATATCAGGTATGTCAGGAAAAATTGTAAGACAGTTACCGCCGTTTGAAAAATGGAGACTGCAATCAGTAACATCTCCTAACAAAGTAAATAGAAATATTAAAAGAGTGGATAATTTTTTATCTTGGTTTAGATCTTACGGTAAACAACCAAAAGATATTGAAGGTGTAAGTGAACAAGTTAAACTATATGTTAAAAGTAGAGCTAGAAAAATAGATAGAACTTATGAGGGTTTAGAAAGATCTGCATATAACTTAGCTAAAAAATTTCAAGATCAATACAATACATCAACTACGTCACCTGCAATTCAAAGATACTATGCAGATGAAATAAAAGAAATAGCTAACAACATTTTAAAAGATGCAGACGCAGTAGTAAAAGGTGAAAGAAAACTAAACGATTTACCACCAGAACTACAAGCATTAACAAAAGATCTAACAAACGATATCAAAAAAATCATAACAGAATTTAAAAAAGTATTACCCAAAGGTAAAGATGCAGATGAGTTAGCAAAAGACTTAGCTCAAGTTGAGGTAAATAACATTGGTAAGTATCTAGTAAGATCATTTCAAACATTTAGAAACCCTGAATACGTTCCATCAGAAGATATAATGAATAAAGCAGTTAGCTATCTAGTTAACAACGTAATTAAAAAAAATACAAACTTAAAAGAATCTGCGAGAAATGCTTTTCCAAAATTAAAACCAGAACAAGCTTATGTAGAATCTGCTAAAATGCATGCAGAAGATATATTAAGAACTGGTAAAGCTGAAGGTAAATCACCACTAACACAACTAAGAGATATTGGAACTCGTATATTACAAAATGATAAATTTAAGTTTTTAAAAACTGGAGAAGAATTACCTGACGCAATAAAAAATTTATTAGGTCCTGAAAGAAATTTAAAAGCATCCGTTGCTTACACAACTGCAGAAGCTATATCATCCATGGCTAATAAAAGAGCTGCAGACTACATTGCTCAATCAGGATTAAAAAACGGTTGGTTGTTTAACACTGTTGAAGATGCAACCAATGCAGGATTTATTGGAGCACAACAAATTAAAAGCGTACCAAGACTTGGTATAATGAAATCAGATTTATTAAACAAGTGGGCATCACCTGAATACGTAGAAGGTTTTGCAGGTGTTGGTGGTTCTCTAGATAAACTTGTAGAAAATGCACTGTATCGTTTTTTATTACAATCTAAAGTAGGTGTACAGATTGGTAAAACACTATACTCACCACAAACACAAGTCAGAAACGTAACATCAGCTTCTTTCTTTGCATTAATGAATGGACACATAGGTAGTAGAGCCAGTGTTACAGATGCTATGCAAATTGTTGCAAGAGATATATTTAAAGCAGGTGGTAACAAAATTGATGAAGTAGAATTTAACAACTATGTAGAAAAATTAGTACGTCTTGGTGTGTGGGATGAAAACGTTGTAGCTGCAGAATTAAAATCTGTGTTACAAGATATAAAAGGCAACGTCATAAACACTACAGATGAGTTGTTTGACAAACTTATGAAAATGGCACCTACTGATAAGGTTGCAAGACTGTATGCAGGTGGTGATAATTTATGGAAAGGTTATGGTTTTGAGTTTGGTAAATCACAATTATACCAAGCATTAAAAAATTTAGATGATGTTAAACAATGGTTTAGATACATGGGTAAAGAGTTTGATCCGATTAATACAGTTACAGGTCAAAAGAAAACATATGATGATGCGATTGAAGAAGCATCAGCATTTTTATTAAGAAATACATATCCAACCTACAGTAAAGTACCACCTATTATTCAAGAATTAAGAAAACTACCAATTGGAAACTTTATATCTTTCCCGGCAGAAATACTTAGAACCGGTGCAAATATTATTAGCACAGGTTTAAAAGAAGCAGCAAACCCAAACAGAGCTGTTCAACAAATGGGTATAAGAAGATTGACAGGAGCTTTCTTGACTAGTTACGCTGTTGGAAAAGGATTTAATGAATTATCACAAGCGTTGACCAACTCTACAAACTCACAATGGAACGCGTATAAAAGATCATCAGCTGCATCCTGGGATGCAACATCAAACTTATTAGCTGTTAAGGGTTGGAAGAATGGTGAAAGTGCTGCGATTAATTTTTCATACTTTAGTCCGTACGATAGTTTATACCAACCATTAGACGCAGCAATTGCACAAGCACAACAACAAAATTTAAACCCACAAGAAACAGAGCAGTTTGTAATGAATTTGATGTTTGGAGAAAATGGACCTGTGCTTAAATTTTTAGAACCATTTGTATCAGAGCCACTAGGGTTTGATAGATTTATAGATGTAACTACAAGAAATGGTATGAAAGATGGTGGTGGATCTGTGTACACACAATCAGATGACCTTGGGGATAAATTTATCAAATCATTAATCCACGTATTAGATGGTGTTAAACCAGGTGTAATCACAAGTGGTGAAAAAATAGGTGATGCATTATCTAAAGACTTAACTAAAGGTGGTAAACCAGTTAATTTGTCTGATGAATTACTAGCCTTGTTTACTGGAACACGGATCATTAGAATTGATGTTAAAAAAGACCTTAGATATTTTACATCTACAATGAACAGATTGTTGAGAGCTGTTGACGAAACAGAAGGTTTTTACAGTGTACAAGATTTTGCACAAAAAACACCAACAGATATGGTTAGAACATTTGATGAAATGCAAAGAGAAGCATTTAGAATACAAAAAGATATGTACATTAGAATTAAAGATTTAGAATTATTAGATCTTAAAAAATCTAAAATATATGAAATCATGAAATCAGCTGGTGCATCTAGACAATTAATTAACAATTTATTATCAGGAAGATTTACACCGGTTAACTATTCTAAACCTAGATTTGAAACTAAAGTTAGAATAGTAAAAGATCAAATGAGAAATTTAAGTAAAGACAACGAAGAGTTTAGATACAGAGCAAACAGATCTTTTCTATTTCCACAAGTACAGTTAGATAAAGTAAAAGCAAAATACATGGGAGTAAAATTTTTTCCTAAAATATTAAATACTGAGACAGGAGAACGAGAAGGTGGTTATAATCCTGATGAAGAAAATTACAAAGTAGATGACAAAGGTAGATTGATGTTAGATGAAAATAAAAATCCAATAAAAGAAGAAGGATTTATTAAAAAGAATATTAAGAAAGTACCACAAATGATACGAGATTTAATTGTACCTGGTTCACCTGGATTTACACGTAAACCACAAACACCGCCGTTAGGTAATACACCTATGCCGGTGCAAATGGCTAGCAATACACAACAAAAGAATCCACAAACAAACTTGACACGTAACGAAGAAGCGTTACTATCACCAACTGAAAAGGTAATAGCGAGTAGAACATAATGGCAAAAAAATCAGCGTTACAAAAAATTGAATCACATGAAAAGCTTTGCAGAATTATGCAAAAGCAAACGTTTGAGCAAATAAAAGAAATGCAAGAACGTATCAAAAGATTAGAGTATTGGATTGTTGGTGGTATGGGAGCCGTACTAATAGTTTTACTTACAGACATTACAAAATAAATCTATGCAATTATCACGAAATTTTTCTCTTTTAGAATTAATTAAATCGGACACAGCTGTTCGTAAGGGAATCAACAATAATCCAAACGCAGGTCAAATAGAAAAACTAAAAGCACTTTGTGAAAATATTTTACAACCCGTTCGGGACCATTTCGGTAGAGTCAAGGTGACTAGTGGGTTCCGTAGTATAGAGCTGTGCCTTGCCATAGGATCTAGTCAGAACAGCCAACATGCAAAAGCTGAGGCGGCAGATTTCGAATGTGTTGGAGTTGACAACGCTGAAGTTGCTGATTGGATTAAACAGAACCTAGAAACAGATCAGCTCATCCTTGAGTTCTATACTCCAGGTGAACCTAACAGTGGGTGGATACATTGTAGTTGGATTCCAGAAGGAAGACGTGAGCAGTTTATGCACGCATATAAATCAGAAGGTAAAACAAAATACAAACCAATAATTGGAAAAGCAAAAGATCTAGTATAATATTAAAATAAATAAAAATGATGAAAGTTATAAATAACGTTTTAACCATAAAAGATTGTTTTGCTTTATATGAAGGTTTAATAAATACTAACATGTGGAAACTTCGTATGGCTTCAACTGATTACAATCGTGGTAGATTTCCAGGTGTTACTTTAATAAATGGTGGTGAAACTAAATGTAATATACCTTATTGGATAGGCTATTTTAATTGTTTATTAGATAGAATAAATCAAAAATTAAATGAACAACATAAATTTGAAATTACAAGAAATTTAGACAGATTAGTATTAAATGCCCAAAATGAAAATCACTACACAGAATTTCATGTTGATACTTTAGACGATACCTATAGCATAGTAGGATTTCTTACACCACAATGGGCAGAAAATTGGGGTGGAGAATTAAATATAGAAGGAGAAATCATAAAATATAAACCAGGAGATTTTATATTATTTGATTCTAGTAAAACACACACATCACAAGAAATAATAAAAAATATACCTTATTGGAGAGTGACTGTAAATTATGTCATTAAAAAAGAAAAATGAATATATTTAAAAAAAGAATAAATATAAAATATTTTCCAGACATTTTAGAAAAAGAAGATGCTCAAGGGATGGTAAAAAAAATACCACATAATTTTCCAGATTATTTTAAATCTATTCCTAGAAATATGTTTAACCCTGTTTCAAAAACATTTAATCGTTATGATTTTACAATAAAATCATGTCCTGGTTTTATAAATTTACATAAAAGATCTTTGCTAATAACCTCACCTTTTGACGTGCAAATAAAATTTGATGAAAAGGGAGTTTTAGATGAACGAGTGGGAAGATTTCCTAATTATAAAATAACTGAAGTTCATCCAAATGAACAACTTTTAACATATGTAAAAAATTCAGAGTATAAATTTATAATAAAATTGGGTTTACCTTTTTATATTGATTCAAATGTTTCCTTACTGATGTCAACATCATGTTATGATTTTAATAATTTTGACGTTCTTTCTGGTATTATTAATTCAGGATATAAAAAAGATGTTAGTTTTTTTATACCTATTAAAAAAAATCAAAATGAGTTATATCTTAAAAAAGGACAACCTTTATTTTTATTTACACCATTGTGTGAAAACAAAATTCAATTAAATTTTAAAAAGAACAAAAACATAATTTCACCGGGTCTTACATTTAGTAATTTTAAAGAAAACATATTAGAAAAATTGACATGATTAGTTTGTTAGACAAAGATAATAAATTAAATCAAGACTCAAGTAGTTTAAATATAAGTTATAAAAGAAATGTTAACATTATATTTGGTAGCTACCCCTATCCAGACATAATACATAATTTGATTATGTCTATAAGATCTAATTTAAAAGATGAACTGGAAAGTTACACTAATGTGCAAGGAGGTAGGACTGATTGGAAATATTTTTTAGATAAACCTGATTTTATTAATTTTATATCATTTCTTATAAATAAACATCAAGTATCTCATCCCGGTTTATTCAAACATTTTTTTGAAAAAAGAACAATTCAAGATGCTTGGGGTAATGAAATAAAAAAAGGAGATAGTGTAAATTATCATACGCATAGTTTGTTTCATGGTATATTGTATTTAACAAAAGGATGTGATTTAATACTTCCTGAATTAAATTTAAAAATAACTCCGGAGCCAGGTGATTACTACATATTTCCTCCAGAAATATTACATGGTTTTGATCCGTCTAAAGAAGATAACAACAGATATAGTTTAGTATTTAATATTGCACATATTACGTTTGATTATAGAAATAAATTAAGATAAAAATTACAGCGCTCGTCGTGTGTATATCCTATTAAATCCATGACCTCAATTCTTCTCCTAAAACTTCTGATGCTATATTTATTTTTTTGCGTAGAGCTAGCACGATTTTTTCATCCACTGTATCGTCCGCCATTAAATCAACATAAGTTACCGATTTTTTTTGGCCGATCCTGTGTGCTCTGTCTTCTGATTGTAATCGCTTTTCTAAGTCATAACCATTAGAATAGTAAATTACGGTGTTTGCAGCCGTCAAAGTAATGCCATAGCCGCCCGTAGAAGGCGTTCCAACAATAAACCGGCACTTAGGATCATCTTGAAATTTCTTAATGTTAGGTTGTCTTTGTTCTTGAGGTGTTAAACCATAATAATCAACAATGGACCCCGGACCATATTCTTTAGTAACCGCATCTATAATAGCTGTAATATCATATTGATAATGTGCCCAGATAATCGCCTTACCTTCTGTTTCTTCTAATACATTCATTAACTCTGTAATTCTATTATTAGCAATAGGTTGAGTTGCGCCATCATCAGCAGTAAAATGACCACAAGTAATTTGTTGTAATCTCATTAACTGTGTTAATGTATTTACAGTAGTAGATTGTTTGCCTTTTAATATGGCAATAGCTTCTTTCTTCATCTGTTCGTAAAGTTTACGTTGATCTGGTGTTAATTGTATCTGACGTTTAATAAATATTTTTTCAGGTAAATCTAAACAATCTTCTTTTAACACACGATAAGAAAAAGATTTTAATTTATCAGATAACTCACCTAGATTTTTAAAACCATTTACAACTTGTATCTGTCTACCATGCATGTGTAATGTTTTCATTTCTGCATATCTATTTCTAAATGCGTAGTAAGATGTAAAGTTCAACAACCACGGACTAAGAAAATCACATTGTGTAAATAAATCTAGTGGGTTTTTAGTTACAGGAGAACCTGTCATTATTCTTCTGTATTTAGCAGACTCACCTAGTTTAAGAATATTTTTTGTACGTTTAGCAGTAGGTGTTTTAATGGTAGTAGACTCATCAATAGCCATCATAGTTTCATGACAAGATAAAAATTTTTTAGCAAACTCCATACCTTTAGTTGTACTAAAAGCTTCAACGTTCATGATAAGAATATGTAATGACTCTTCTACTTCAAACAAAGATTCTAATTTTTCTTTTTGTTTTTTAGTAATATTAGATTGCCATAATATAGTTACTTGACCTATATGATCAGGAAGGTGGTTTGGTATTTCATTATTATACCAGGTGCCTACAACACCTTTTGGTGCTATAATTAATGCACCATTAATTTTACCTTTATCATACAACATAGCCATGTTGTCGATTAATACTTTTGTTTTACCTGTACCCATTTCCATAAAGTATGCAAAGTTTTCTTTGTTCCATGACTTTTCTAATGCAGTCATTTGATGTTCATAAGGTTTTGTTTTAAATTTATAATTCATAATTTTTCTTCTTTCTAGTTGACAATATAATCAAGAACACCTATATTGTCAATCATGAAAGAAAATAAAGTTTATGTAATTCAACATATTGCCGGTACTGCTGAAGGCAGACCTAAAATAAATATTATGGGTGCTAGAGAATATGGCAACTTTGAATTTTTATTACCCGAATTATCACAAATAATTTTTTCTCCCGGACCATTAATTTTTAAACTTAGAAAAGCTTTAAAAAATTTTACAACGGAAGATTATTTATTATTGACTGGTGATCCTGCAATTATTGGTGTAGCATGTTCTATAGTTTCTGACATGACTAACGGTAAATACAATTTACTAAAATGGGATAAACAAGAAAGAAAATATTATCCTATTGAAATTAACTTATATGAAAGAGGAAAGATAGATGAGTAGTATTGACTTTGAAAAAGATCAACAAGACCTTGTAGATAAAACTGCAAGTATACAATCTCTAGCAGATCAAATACAAATGTTAGAAGGTTTGAACACTAGAATAGAAACAAGTGAAAACAATTTAAAAGATTTAAAAAAAGAACATGACCGATTATCAGGAGAAGTAATTCCAACGATGATGGCTGAGATGGGTTTATCACATCTTAAATTATCTGATGGTTCTACGGTTGATGTTAAACCGAATTATAGTGCAAGTATCTCTGTTGCAAATAGAGAGAAAGCATTTACATGGCTTCGTGAAAATGGCTTGGGTGATATAATCAAAAACGAGATATCCGTATCATTCGGTCGTAACGAGGATAACAAGGCAGCTGATTATGCTGCTCTTGCAGAAGAGCGTGGGTATCAACCAACACAAAAGTTGAAGGTTGAGCCCATGACTCTCAAAGCG
>Ga0209348_1000316_pt1 | contig 26726 bp, 56 predicted proteins | sample ETNvirenome_2_30_FD_184065 | JGI IMG/M metagenome (GOLD analysis project Ga0209348, IMG submission 184065) | Marine viral communities from the Pacific Ocean - ETNP_2_30 (SPAdes) (version 2) | ecosystem: Environmental > Aquatic > Marine > Oceanic | place: Pacific Ocean | collected 2013-06-22
AAAATTGGTTAAAAGCACCTGGATTATATGTTCCGAAATTACCAAAGTTAAATCCTGCACCTGGTGCAAGACTAAAGTTACCTGGTGTGTAAGTAGAACCACTTAAATCAGGCATTAAAAATTGGTTACCTTCAAATGGGTTTTGTGCAATAGGCTGACCAAATGGTGTGTTTATAAAATCTGATGCATCCATTGGTGTGTAATTGCCAAAAGGTGATGAGTTTGCGATATTGTCAGATAATAAACCTGCTGATTGTTGTAATTGTTCTAAAAATGTCATCTATATCCTTCTTTTGTAGCTTCTATATCAATACCTTGTGCGTCATTCCATGTCGTGCCTGCTGGTATTTGCATATTAAATTTAAAATATCTTGCACTCTTATGAAACGGTATTGTTCCTGTAGCGTGCATGGTTGCAACTGGTGATGTTGTAGATTGTGAATCACCCACTCTGTTGCGTGTAGTCAAAGATCCAGTAGCTGATGTTGTGTCCACAATAGGTCTAACGTGTGTTACCAGTGACCTGTTTTGCGGAAATATCTCTGTCTCTCCAGTGCCTATCTCACACTCAAGGTTTGATCCCTCAAATGTGCCAAACTTATGATCGGTGTCAAATACACCAAACGACCTTAACCCACCTACAAATATATCACTATCTAGTGGTACGTTGATAGCGTCTAAGTTATTAGATCCTGTTGATGGGTAGTTGTCTAACTCATCGACAGTAAAACCTGGAGATATGTAGTTAAATATAAACTCATGCGATAATTCTGTAATAGACCATCTTTGAGTTTCATAGTTGTAGATAATAATTTTATCTGTCACACCACTCGCAGTAGATGGATATGACCAACAAACTAATTTGTTTGCATAATCTACAGCAGCTTTAACTCTTTCTCTGTGTGCAAATCTAAGATCAGATTTAAAAAATCTATCTACTTTACCATTACCGATTGGTTTTGATGAGTTGCCATCTGTAACTCTAAAACCATCCTCTGATAGGAAATATACAAGGTTACCTACTTTGATAACTGTTTTACCTTGTACAGCTCCTATATTGTCTTCAATACGTCTGAAAGAAAATATAACATTACCACCTCTGTAGTCCATTCTGGTAATTCTGTTTTCTTGAAATATTAAACCAAACTGTCCACCTGTTACACCAGTAATTACACCGCCCTCTGGCAATGTTTCTGAGTCAGCCTGATTAACACCCTCTGTCCAAGATGTTGCACTGTTAAAAGATGACCATTGCACTTTGTTTTGTGCTGTTGGTTGAAATCCTGTAACAACAAAATTGTTTACAACTGCTGCGTGTCTGAATGTTGGTGGTGAACCTGAAAGTGCAGCAAAGTCTGTAGATGTATCAAGTGACCATGTTTGAGGTGCGTCAACACCATTAAAAGCTATTACGCTTTCACCAAACTTTACAAAATCCCAATATCCATTAGCAGCAGTATTAAAGGTAGTACCACCACTTTCGTCTACGACAGAGTTTGCAAGTATTCTATAAAGTTTGCTAGAGTCACCTGCAAAAATACTAACTGCACCAGTGTCTGATGTAAAAGATGCAGCACCTTGTGCTCTGTTATCCAAAGCATTAGCTGTTGCTTGTGTAATACTTTTAAATGGTCTGTAACTATTTACAGCAGGATATACGTTCTTGGCTTGCGTTGCACCAGGATTTAAATGATCTGGTAAATCAGGCAGCCACTCTCCAAAAGGTACTTGCATTATTTTACGTTATCAAAATTGTTTATGTTTATTCCAGACCTTTGTACTAAAGGTGTTCCGTTGTATTTATCTTTTTCGTCTGCTTCTTCGACTTGTTTCAATGCAGCTTCGTATTGTGCTTTGAACTGTGCAACAGAACCTTGATCCATGCCCCTGATAAATGTAGATGCAAAGTATAATGCACCATACAAATAAACATCTGGATGGTTTGTCAAAATAAAATTAGTAGCTGTGCTACCATCAAGTGAATCAAGTGCTTTGTAAAAAACAAGACTTGCAGTATAGCTTGTGTCTGGCAAAGGACTAAATCTAAAGTTTGATCCCTCTATCGAATAGACCTTTGGTGTTCCTGTTTGTGATGAACCTTTAGTTTCGTACTGGTGAAACGGTGTCATAAATTGTAGTGCAATCTTTGGGTTTTGCACTAAGTGAAAACTTCTAACTTGTAAAAAACCTGTAGGTAACGCTTCTGTTTCAGAGTCAATAGTAAACGATGAAACATTTTCCATAGCTCTAATACGTAACCTACGATTAAGGTCTGCTTCTGTAAGATCAATAAAGTCATCAATTTCTGACGTAAGATCATCTCTAGCAAGAAAGTTTGCTATTGCAGTTTTTAAATTTGTGTAACTATCTAATGCCATTATAATCTTTTATCTCCTGTTCTAAAGAACATAAACTCGTTACTGTTTACCATTTCTCTAATAATCTTTTTTTGTTCGTCTTTGTGTACTTTGTACCAATTAGAGTGTCCAAACCGTTCTTTTGTTTTAATTTTCAATGCAATCAAAGGTATCTGAGCTATGCGTTGCATATCTCCTTTTTGTTCCACGTTGTTTTGTGACCATTTATTTTGTTCAAGAATATTAGTTGTATCTTGTGTATTTCTTACAACAAGTTTTCTTGTACCTCGATCTATGTGTATGTCTTGATTTTTGTCGTAAGGATTGTTCATACAACAACAACTGTACCAGTAACAGTAACAGTTGCTGCAAAAGTTATAGGACCTGCAAAAACTGCACTTGTAATAATTTGATCTTTATTAATTTCTGTGTCGTGTTCGTGTATTGTTTCGCCTGCTGGTGCATCACCAATATACTGAACGCCTCCGACTGAAGTTATTGTTGCCATGCTATCTCCTATGTACTAATTGAGTCAACCACTGATACCCACACATCAATACTGTCTGCTGTGCCAGCTTGCCCTTTTAAAACATCTCCACTTTGTAATACAAATTTAGCACCACCTTGCACTAGCTCTACTGAACTTGCTGGTGGTATAGATAAATCTTTTACAAGGTATCTTGTTGTAGAACCACCTTCAGATACAAATACACTTACTGTAACTGTAGTAGTCAAAATGTTTGCAAGTCTCAAACCTACAACAGCATCATCACTGTTTGATGTGTATATTGTTGTAGCAGAGTTTGTAATCTGTGCTCCATTTGATTCAAAATCTTGTGCCATGTTTTCTCCTATAATGCGATTGCCATTGCTACAGCCAGACCTTTACTAGCTTTGGCATCTAATTGTGTTTGAATATCTGAAGTTACAGAGCCTAGATATTGGAACTCTGCACTTGTTACTGAACCATCTGCTATCTTTGTAGCATCAATAGCAGCAGATGCTTTGATGTTTGCGTTTTCAATGTTGGTAATGCTATTACCTGTACCATCAGCATCTATTGTCTTGTTTGTTAATGTATCTGTAGAACTAGCGGTAATACCACCGATGTCTGATAAGACTTCAGCAGTAGACCTGCTTTCTAGTCCGTTTGCAGTAAATCTAGCATACTCATCATCAGCAACACTTGCACTATCAATTTTAACTGCGTTTGTATTGCTAATACCAAAAGTAAGTGCAGCCTGACCACCAATATCACTGAGCACTTCACTTGCTGATCTACCTTCGATAGATGTACCTGCTACTCTTAGGAAATCATCATCAACCACACCGCTAGTAAAAATCGGTATGTTTGTGTTTGAGATACCAAAAGTTAATGCAGCCTGACCTCCTATGTCACTTAACACCTCAGAGGTGCTACGACTTTCTAGACCATTAGCTGTAAATCTTGCATATTCATCATCGGCAACCGAACTACTATCTATTTTTACAGCATTCGTGTTCGATATTCCAAAAGTAAGTGATGCTTGAGCACCAATGTCAGATAGAACTTCGGATGTACTCCTACTTTCTAATCCAGATGATGTAAACCTAGCGTATTCGTCATCAGCAACTGAGCTGCTATCTATCTTGACAGCGTTAGTGTTTGATATGCCAAATGTTAAACTAGCTTGTCCACCAATGTCAGACAATACTTCTGCCGTGCTTCTGCTCTCCAAACCGTTTGCTGTGAACCTTGCGTACTCATCGTCAGCTACAGAACTGCTGTCAATCTTTACAGCATTGGTATTGCTTATACCAAATGTCAAAGCTGCTTGACCGCCTATATCTGATAAAACCTCTGATGCAGAACGACCTTCAACACTTGTTCCTGCTATTCTTAAAAAATCATCATCAGCTACACCAGATGTAAACTGAGGTACATTTGTGTTACCAATACCAAATGTCAGTGATGCCTGTTTTCCGTCAAGCTGTGTTTGAATATCACTTGATACACCGTCAAGTCTTTGAAACTCTGCGTTAGATACTGAACCGTCTCCTAGTTTAGCAGCATCTATTGCTGTAGGTAAATTACTAGCAGATACACTTACAACTAAATCTATAGTGCCATCACCATCTTCATACGTTGCAGTAATATCTGTTTCTGTGTTACTGCTAAACATAGCACCAACAATATCTTGTACTGCTTCTGTACTTGAACCTGCATACGATTTTACATTAGCTGCTGTAATTTTTTTTGTTTGACCTGCATCAGTGTCTACTATCGCAAATACATCATCATCTGCTGGTGTAGACAATGCTGTCAAATCACTAATCTTGCTATCTGCCATTTTTTACCCTTTTTTTCTTTTTGATTTGTTTTTCTTTCTTTTTCAAAAGTTCAACGAGTTCTTTAAAAGTCATTTACCTTGACCTCTGTATCTTTTAAAGTTTCTGCGTTTGTGTTTGTTTTTAGGTCTTGACCTTACACTTTGACCAATAGAAGTTCTTTTCTTTGGTCCTGGTTCATGTGCTATGTAACTTTTAGCTTTACGTGCCATTAGTTAGGTATCGGTCTGCCGCTAAATACAGTACCGACTGCTTGTTCTAGTTTTATATTATCTCCTGCTTGTATGAGCAAGTACGTACCGTCTTCTAATTTTAAATTATCGTTCGGTGTATCAGTACGTCTATCTCTGTATCTATCTTGTCCTCTATGAGAAAACCTTGTGGCGATGGTCATTGTGTCAATTCAGATACTCTTGCAGTTCCATCTGTTGATCCTACTCTTAACACAGCTACTTTTGTAGCAGGTGCAACTCTAAAATACTCTGGTGTGAAAGCAGGCACTATCAAACTTGATGACGTTGCAGTAGGTGAAGTTGCGTTCATTTCTACATAAGCATCAACAGTTGTAACAATTCTTATCTCTCTTGTTTGTGAATCAAATGCGTTAGAGGTTGCAGCAGATGAACTGCCAACAGCCACTGTTTGAGTTGATCCAACTTTAAAAGTAGTAGGTGCTTTATAATCAGTCATAATTACTCCGATAATTCTGAAATAAATAATGAACCATTACCAGAGTTTCTTATTACAGATATAATATTACCTGGTGCTACCTTGAAATATTCAAAATCTTTTGCAGCCAATGGTGTTGAAGAAGCTGTTGCAGTCACAGCAGGTTTGCTAATTGTAATGTGACAATCAGTAGTGGCATACAATCTTACATACCTAACCTGATCTGAAATTGCAGAACTGTTTGCAGCACTAGCTGTGTAGTCTACCTTCTGTACGGTTCCTGTTAATTTATAATACATAATGTTCCTTAGAATGATTCTAAAGAGGGAGCCGAAGCTCCCTCACTTAGATTATTGGTTTACGTCTAAAAGAATGCCGTGTGCGGCTTCGTTTCTGACTTCAAGTGTGTACTCTGCTAAGAGTTGTTTCTTCTCAGAATCACCAGTTTTTGCTAGATCCTGAACTTGGAAATCTCTTAGGTAAGCAGTTGCCATCATATCTCTTTGGATAAGGAAAGCATTACTCTCACTTGTTACTGCCATTACTCTGTTTGGTACGACTTGTAGGTCACCGAAATCGGATGAGTAAACATCAATAGCTGCATACTCTACTCTGTTTTCAGCTTGACCAAACCTTGTTGTGTTGGCGTTAAACCCAGATACAGTTTGTTTCATACTCGGTGGTACAACAAGCATATCCATTTCTCCACCTGACTCATAAACCTCTTTGATAACAGTCTTTAGGATTGTCTCAGTAAGGTCTCTGTCAGTACCAGAGTTGGGTAAGTCTGTTCCAGAACCAGTAGAAAGTGCACCACCAGTACCTGCATCACCGTTAGTAGCAATCCATGTAGGAATAGATCCTAATGCTCTAGCAGCAGTTGCAGAACCGACAGCTTGTACTTGACCTTTAATAAGGACAAATTCCATGTCTTTCTTTAGTTCTTTTGATTTTTTTGCGACCTGGTATGCCATTTCGTCAGCTCTACCAGCAGCATCAACAGCACCTTGTGTACCTGACACAGCGATTACTTTGTCAGATATTTGAGTGAAGTTAAATGCTCTCGTTGTTGCACTCATAGCGTCAATAGTTGCATCGTCACCTTCGATAACTGAGTTAGCAGCAGGTGTTGCAAGTGAATCTAATTGCCATTCATGCTTTGTTGATTTTGCGGTTGTACGAGGTATCGCAGATAAAATTGGAGTATCTTCTGGACTAATGTTATAGATTACATCTACCAAGTCCTCTCGAATACCAGTAGTATCATACGTGTCGTACAAGTTAGTTGGTTGTGCCATTTGGCTCCTCCTTTAAGTTATACGAGACTTCGGAAGATTCTAGCTGCATCAGCAACTTTACCAGTCTTCTTCAGTCTTGAGAGTTGTTGACGTTTCGCCTCTGCTGCTTGTTGACCTTTTGATTTTGATACACCGCTTTTAACTACTTTAGGAGCATTGACCGCTTTCTTTTTGATCTGTGGTTTAGCTTTCTGAAGATTACGATAAGCCATCGCATCTCTTACTAACATCACATATCTGTGGTCATAAACACTATCAATTTCCTGTGCGTTAAAACCTTGAGAAGATAAATAATCTCTCATTTGTTTTTTAAATTGAGAACCCTTTTCAGGATGATTAAATTCAGGAAGTTTGATACTGAGTTGTTTTTGTTGCTCTTGAAGGTACTTGTTAAACTCTTCCATTTGTAATTGTTGAGTTTGTTGTTGCACTTGTTGTAACTGTTCGTTTTTCTTTCGCATTTTATGCTCAAGTCTTGCAGCTTCAACTGGATCTTCGTCATATAGTTTTTCAAAGTCCACTTGTGCGTACTCTTGTTGTAGTTGAACTTGTGCAGCTTGATTTAATTGGTCAAGTTTTGCAATTTTAGTTTCAACGTCTTTTTTTGATCTTTCGACAAAATCACTTGTCTGTTGTTTTTCAGCAGCAAGTTCTTGTGTCTTTCTTGTGTAATCTGCGTTCCGTTGATACCCTTGAATTAACTCATCTTGGGTCACCTCGTAATTCGTACCATCAATGGTTACGGTGTAAATAGGCTCCTCAGAGTTTTCTTGTATATCTTCCGACTCAGATAGTTCGCTTTGTTCCTCTTCTGGTTCAGTAACATTTTCTTTATCCTGATCCATATATGGAACATCGCTTGGGTTTACAGTTTCTTCGCTAGAAGTTTCAACCTCTGCTTCTTCTGTTTCTTGTTGCGTAGATTGAGCTACTGCTTCCTCTACAGGTGTAACCTCTTCAGATGTTTCTCCAGCCATTAGACCTTTGATAATATTTCCTGCCTCGATTACGTTTGTTGGTTGGCGATCTGCCATACCGACCTCCTTTTAAATGTTACACTCCCTTATGGGTTGGTGTATTCGATTTAAGCCGAATTCTTTTTTAGCTGATTTAATTGTGTGGCTGCTAGTTTGCCAGTCTCCATAACAGTACGGAGATGGTTTTCTACTCTATCTGTGATGTGATAGGCTTGCCACAATGCTTTACGAGCTTCATCTTCATTATGTTTTGTATTGATGATTGCACCCTGAAACTCTGATTTAAGTGTTTCAAAGGCTTCTTTGATTATTGGTTCTTCAAGTAGAAGTTTTGCTTTTTCTCCTCTTGATACCTCACTCGTTAGTTTGCTCTTGTCCATTTCTTACATTTTGTATGATTTGTTGCGTTTGGTCAAGTTGACGATCAACAACTTTTTGTGCTTGTTCTCGTAACTTACCTTGTTGAACTAAATCTTCTTTTGCAAGCATAGCGTCTCTTCTTATTTCAGCCTCGTTAATTCTTGTACCGTATTGTAACTCAAGTTCTTTAATACGTGTTTCAAACTTCAGTATCATTTCCTGATAATCTTTTTCTAATTGTTTAATTCTTAATTCGCTATCAATTTGTTTTCTGTAGTTCTCACCTTGAACTTGAAGCTGTGATACTTTTTCAAACTCTGTAGGTTGTGGTGGTTGTGGTGGTGGCATTGATTGCATACCCACATCTGGATCTGTAAAGAACAGACCAGTGCTTTTCAAACCAGCATTTTCTACAATCTTTGAAAGTGTATTGTAAATATTTCTAAGATTGACCATTGGACCAGCAGAAGTGCCTTGCAGCTCTAATGCTTTCAACTGTGTTTGCAAAATATTATTTAATATTGCAAGTTGTTGGTCTCTTGATCCTGTGCCTAATCCTACGTTGATTGTAACATTACATCTGTTACGCCACTCCATAGGTCTAAATGGAACAAATTTATTTCTAATTTTAATGATACGTTCTTTGTCTTGGTGTTTGACAACAAGTTCAAACATTTTGTGGAACATATCCTTAACACCTGTCTCTGCAAATATACGTGCAATCAACTCAACTCTCATTTGTGCTTGTGTTAAAATTACATTAACACCAGTAGCTGTTTTGTTTAGTGAGTCAGCATCCATGCCTTGTGAGTATCTTGTGATACCTGTGCGTTGTTCTCTTACAGTGTCAAGATATTCAAGCAATGGAAATGCTTGTTGATTAATTGTTTGTGTTTGCATTGGCATCATAACTTGACCAGGTGCTCCCTTAGTCCTTACAACACCACCAGGTCTGTTAGTTAAAAGATCATCAAGGTTTACTTGACCATCCATAACTGCAACTCTGTTGTTGTTTGTTAGATACATATTATCCAACAACTGTCTCATAACTGTAGACTTGATAAGTTGTAAGTCTTCAGTCATTTCTGAAACTGATCTACCAAAGAATCTGTGTGGAACCATAATAGGTGTTACAGATACAAAAGGCACACTGTCACACAAAACATCATCAAGAATTACATAGCCACCAATACCTGCCATTGTAATCTTTCTAAGTTTTGCAATGCCATCGCCTTCTTCATCTATCTTTGCGTAGCACTCAAATACTGTAATCTCATCTGTTGATCCTTCACCTGCGTTACTTTCGTAATCATAATCAAGGTTTCTGTAACGTGTAATTTTTTCTTCGTTGTATTTATCAGCAGTGTCTGTTGGTAGTCTGTCAATAATGTCTACATCAAAACCAGCTTCGATCAACTGTGTTCTAGTTTGTGTAGTTCTGTGTGCAACAAAGTTTGCATCTTCAATACTTTTTGCTCTTCTCTCAATCAAAAATTCTTCAGGTGGTATAGCTTCTATTTTTACTTTACCGTACTCTTCTGTTCTTGTTATAACAACATCGTGTAGGTTTGCAACAGGTGCATCTTCTATTTGTTGTAACACCATTGGGTCTTGAGTTTGTTCTTTGAGTTTTACTTTTTGCTCTTCTGCAAACTCATCCATGTACTCTGTGTGTTCTTTTACTTCAACACCAGGCTCGTCAAGTAACATTGTGTATTCATCGTCACTTAATTTTTCGTAAGTTTCTTGTTCTTGTTTTTCAGATGTGTCCCAATAAATTTTTGCGATACCATTTTTTTGTATCAGTGCATCTTTGAATAGTGTGTATAGTGAAACAAAACCATCGTTGTCTTTGTTAAAAACATAATTAAGATAATCAGTTGCTTGTTTTGCAACCTCTTCATCTTCTGCTGATACAGGATCACACCTTACCACATCATCACTAGCTGCAAATGTTCTTAGTAATGTTGGTAAAATACTTTCAACAACATCACTTACGTCAGTTGAAACAACCTGTGATCTGCCTTCTTGTTCGTTTCCAAACGGTTCACCAAAATAATATTCAAGTGATTTTTGTCTTTGTGTCGTTATATCCGAACCAATGTAACCAAGTGATGCGTAAATTTCTGCTTGCAGTACCGCAGCTACTTCTGGTTCTGTTAAAGGTTTTCCTTTTGCCATTATACTATATACCTTGTATCAATATTTATTTCTGTTGTCCACTGACTAGCAGTTGCAGGATCAATCGCACATCCGTAACGAAATGCGTCTGCTCCATGCGATGACCAGTCGTGCAATGGTTTGTTTTTAAATGTTTGCATTTTATCATCGAAATCTTTTCGGTACTGACGCAAACATTCAATACCATTTTTACATCTGTTCTTATCAAACCAACATTGGTCAAGTGTGTTTCTTACAGACTCGATGCCATGTTGTATTTCTAATTTAGGACAAATATCAAAATTAATTCCTAACTCTTGTGCAACTTCTAATCTGGATTTACCAGTACCAAGTTCACGTGCCACAATGTCGTGTGGTGCGATATGTCTACCATAATTATAGGCTTTGTCTTCTAACACATTCGCATAATGTGCAAGACTTTCACCTGATGTTTCATAGTAGTCAATCAAATGTATTTCGTTTCCAATCCTCTGAGCAAACCAAATGGCAGTGGAATCACCGATCCCTAAATCCCACCATGTTTCTACATCTACGTTTTGATCGTATTCGACATCTACTATTCGATTTTCTTTCTCAGCTTTCTGTATTTGCTTACCGTAGTAAGCACCAGATACAGCAGCTTGGAAACTACATTCAAACTCTTGTTCGTATTGATCTTCAGGCATTGTGTAACGAGCTTCTTCAAGCTCATCAGCATCAATAACGCCTGTCTCTGATGCACGATACAGAACTGCTTTCCAATCACCACCTCGTCTTCTTGCAAGGTCATACACATCCCAGAACTGGTTGTGACCCATTGGTGTACCAATAAATATCACATACCCTAGTTTGTCTGATACCGCAGGTCTTACAACCTCAGTCCATGTTCTAGGTGACATCAAAGCAAACTCATCCAACACTACACCATCAAAGCCTAGACCTCGAAGTGCATCTGGGTTATCTGCTCCAAATATTTGTATGCGTGAACCATTCCACAGATCAATTTTTAATTCTGTTTCATGTCTGCTACCACCGAGTTTCATCAAAGGTTGTGTGTACTCTTTGAGGTAGTCAAATGCCACGTTCTTTCCTTGTCGATACGTGGGTGCAATATATGCTAGCCTTGAATTGCTTTTACTCAAGGCTGTTTTGATTAAATGATTTATTGCAAAAACTGTTTTACCAAACCTACGATGACAACAGATTACGTTAAATCTTTTTAGTTTGTTATGTAATTCTTTTTGTAATGGTCGTGGTTTGTAAGGTATTTCAATCTTCAAACTATTCCTTCCATTTTACTTCAATCTCAAGTGGTTCGTCTTTATCCCCTTGTACTTTTTGGTCAACAGAAGCTAATCGTGGATGAACAAATGGTGCAGCTTTTTCAGCAGCCCACATCTTTTTTTCAGGGGATGTTTTTTTGTCGTTCAAGATGTTCAACATATATTCCAAAGGTGTTTTAGAACCTTTGCCTAACATCTTTTCAAGTCTTGCGTGTTTTGTTCCTGCGGTGACACCTCTAGGTCTACCTGCTCCTGGTCTTCTGCCTCCTGCTGCCATTAGAAAAACGATACGATTAGTGAGAGTACAATGATTATGCCAACAACTGCCATGATGTAGTCTTTTTTATCCCACATCTCATAGCTTTGTAACCATTCTACGAATTTATTAAAATATTTCATGCTTTTCTCCTTTGTCCATAAATTTTTTTCATTATATCATTAATTGATGCGGTTGAGTATTTTTTTTGTACGCCTTTACCTAAAACCCCTTTTTGGTCAAAAAATACATTTCTTCTGCGAGGTTGTCTTAAACGTGATTGTCTTTGTAACTTTCTTACAATTCTTATAAGTTCTTTTTGATTCATGTTACCAATTTTTGCAAGACCAGTATCTTGCTGTTAATTTTGATGGTGGTGCAGTATCACACCGATGTCTTGCCCTAAAAGATTTGCGTCTTTTGGGTTGTGATTTTTTTATGGAAAGATTTGGGTCTCCATAACGTATTAATTTGACCTGTTTGCCTTGTTTTGCAAGTACAGCGAACTTTTTAGACTTTCCAGGTGTTCTTTTTGGCTTATTGTAGCCTGAAAATCGTTCACCACGATAATTTATGGTCATTAATTAAAAAATTTTTTATTTTTATTCTGTAATAACTGTAAAGCCTGTTCAATATCTCTATCTGATACCTCTCGACCTTCTTGACCTCTACTTTCTGCAAACATTCTAGCAAGTTCCTCTAAACTTGCGTTTTCTAACATTCTATCTGAAATTTTAGGTTTATTTACCATTTTTTTTCTTCCTTTTTTTTAATTTTTTAAAGTCAGCAGCAGTAATTTTGTCTCTTGGCTCGGCAATACGAGCTATTTTCATTTGTTTTTTACTTAGTTTTCTTGGCATTTCGTTTTTTCCTTACAAAAGTTGCAACATTGGTCGGTTTACCGCCTACTCCTTGTGCTTTTGATCGTTTTCTTGATACAGCAGAACGTATTTGTGATGCTGTCATGCTTCGTGCCTTTGATCTTGGCACGCATTTTGGGTATTTTCGTTTTGAACCAGTCGCAGATTTACGCCCACACTTTTGAAACTTACCTTTTTTCTTTGGTGCTCCTATGTCAACCCAATCCCCTTTTGGTCCCTTGCCAAACCATGCAGTCAATCCCCCTGTTGGTTTAGCCATTACGCAGTCCTATAACCGCCACCACGTTTTTTGTATGTGCGAACAAGCCATGCGTTTGCGTAAGCTGAAGGATAGACCTTGAACTTTCGCTTTGCTTCTGCCTTGACACGTGAGTACAAGGCTTTATTCGTTGGGATTGCTTTCTTTTTAGCCATTAGCCCATCATTATTAAAAGACCTTTTTTCTTCTTATTGGTCTTTTTGCTTGCTTTCTTTGTGCCTTTTTTCATAGTTTTCTTCTTTGCACGTTTTTTCATTCCTCTTGCCATATATCCTCCTATATGATTGTCGTTTGAGTACGGTGTCAGCGTAATATTCCTGACTCCAGTTGTTATAATATCCAATTTTCTCTAGATGAGCTGACGCATCCTCTAGTTCTTTGAATGGTTGGATAAGTACCATAAAGAATTCGTTGTCTGGCTCCCAATCACCCTCCATGAAACCTTCTTGTTCATCTTCAGGGTACGATGCCATTAGATAGGTGTTTAAAGGCACATAAACGTGGTTTAGAGCATGAATGTAGTCGTTCAGAGTATCGGGGGTTATCTCCATCTCAGAACACGCCAGAATAATTAATTTTAAGCGATTTTGAAACAAACCCCCTGCTTCTTCACAAACACGTTCCAAAAACTCATCACATTTGTCTACGATGACGATTTTAACTTGGTTTTCAAGTCGTGCCTTTTTTGCATACGGACAAATAGGGAATTTATCCCCATGCTTTTCAACATGATCTATCGCCCATGATTTAATATCTTCTTCAACTGTTCGCATGAGGAAACATATTGAGGTTTCCAGCAACAGTGCGTCTTTCGCCCTTACCCTCGAATGGGTACACGCAGTGCTGACACCAAGAGGGAAACATATACAATTTGCCAACTTCAGGCTTTACAGTCTTAGAAAAGGGTGGTCTAAGCTCCTCTAAACCCCTTATCCCTGTCTGACCGAAGTGGAATTGTAAATATCCATCCGCTACTCCGCTTGAGTTATATAAAGCTGATGCCTTATATTCCTCGCCATCGGCTATTTGTTTGGGTATCTTTGTCCATGTGGTAAAGGATATACCCATTATCGTATCAACCCCATGATCGTGTACTGGGTTATAATCCCTCTCGTATGAGTGTACTGACCATAAGCTGTGAACTCCTGGTAGTCTTTTTAAGGGTTTAACCCCTATCATCTTTGAGAATTGTTCAAGGTACGATTGTGACATATTTGCAACAGTCTGTACGAATGGTTGTACCAAAGGATCTTCTTGATCCATTTTAAGCTGTTCCCCATGACTTATCTGACCAACCAGCTTATCAGCAAAGCTCTCACCGCCCTTTTTATGCTTAGAGTCGAGGTATTTGTTCAAATCTACGACCATTCTCGCAGGCAGTTGGGTTTGCAAGAAAAGCACCGCAGGTGCAGCTTGAAATCGTAATGTCAGTTCTGTAGTCATATTATGCCTTTTAGCTATAATTTATTCAGAAGGATTTGTAAATAAACCCCCCCTTATTTTGATTATCTGATTGGATGAGATGTGACAGTGACCTAGTGCCCCTGTATATACTTGACGGTGTCCAGTCCGTAAAACCCCCATAATTTTTATTCGTATAATGTACATTATGTAAAATAAAGCTCATACTGTTGCATAATTGCAACATTTGATTTGATTTATAGTATTATAATACTTTAATAATTTGTTTTTATGGTTTTTATTTTTGTGGGTGTAAAAATACAAATATCAGACCATATTAAAACAAATAGAGAACACCACATAAAATAATTAAAGTAATTTATTAATTAATACTTTACTTTAATAAACGAATAAGATTAAACTTAGTTATTAATTAATAGAGAGGTAAATATGCGTAACAGAAGGATAGAAAAAGATTACTTCATTAAAAGATTAGTTAAAGATCCTTACGGATTTAAATGGTCTTTGTGGAAAGATAAACTTGAATTACAAAAATTTGATTACATTGCAGAAGCAAGGAATTATTATTGGGCATATTTAAAAGAAGATCAATAAGTCTTTAACTTATTCCCTCAGGGGTTTGGGGGAATGAGATACAGACAATTAAGTATGTATCAAACAGAAAGAGGTAAATAAATATGAATGATTTTTATACAGAAGACTTTAGCAAGTTTGGTTTTAGAGAACTTGACGAAGCAGGCAAACTTTTAACAGCTATTAAGAATGGCTTGCCTTCGGATTTTGACGATGAAGGAATAAAAGTTGGTTTTAATATGAATTCTGGTTTTGTCTTTTTAACCAATTCAGAATATCAAGTTGCAATGCTTGATGAACAAGGAAAATTATACTCTTATTATACTACACCATATGAAGGTTATGAAGGTAGTTTAGAAGAACTCTTGGAAGAATACGACAATATGCACGAAGAAGATAAAGAGTTTGTTAATCAACTTGTTGCTTGAGGTCTTTGATACAATGAATAGTGGAATAAATATAGCTACAATGATTGTTATGGCTTTAACCGTAGCAGTCATTGTATTTACAATAGATCACCTGATAGGTGGTCTGTTGTGAGAGAAATATATCTTAAATATAGGATGTATTTATTAGTGATTAAAATGTACAAACTAGGAGGTAAATAATGGTTGATGTAATAGAGTGTTTAAAGTGTGATAGACGATTTATAGAAAATAGAACTCAAAATGAGTTTGAAGACAAACCTTGTATATATTGTGATAACAAAGATTTTACAGATACGATTGTTTGTTGTCCGTCAATGTATCAAGATTGCGATTGTGATGATTGCATTGATATAAGAAACAAATTGAAAAGGATAAAAATATGCAAACACTAGAAAAGATACTTAATTTATTATCTAAATATGTTCCGCCAATAGCTTTACTATATTTTAGTTTATGGTTTTTGGCTTTATTTTTAACACCATTTTACTATTAAGGGGGAAAGTATGAATAAATTTTGTTTAGTGTCTGTCAGTGGCGATATGTCAAAAAATGGAATGAGTGACAAAAACACAGTTTATATTTTTAGAAAAGAAGATAAAAAATATATTGATGATTTTTTAAAAGCTCAATTAAATTTTCATTTACACTGTTACAGCGATCACAACGGAAAAGACACAAAACCTTATAAAAAATTAAATAAAGCCTTTAGAAAACTATTAGATATAGGTTTTTTTACATCAAAATTTGATTTTAGAACACAATGGGATTTATCAGAACTATCAGAGATTAAAGAAGGTAGTGAATATAAACCTTATGTAATGGGGGATAATTATGAAAGTTACTAAAGACATGATTGAAGCCTTTATAGGTTCGGACCAAGAAGCATTTAAATATCTTCAAGAAATTGCAAACGGTGAATATAAAGCCGAACAATTTAAAGAAGATGTTTTAGACTATAATATTGAGACAAGGTCTTAGGATGCAGCTTTTATTCAGTTTTGTTTCAATGTGTGCTTTGTTATTTGTGGTTTATTTTCAGGTAAATCATATTTCTAGTGATTGGTGCAGCTCAGAAATTGAAATATTGCGTTTAAATAGCGAAGCAATTATAAATCACTTTAACATAGAAAGAGAGGATTAATGATAGAAACCCAAATAAAACAAGACAATGTAATTAATTTTCAAGAGCCAACAATGTCGATTGTGAGTGATAGACACCCAGATATAATGCTTACTTTTCGCAAAGAAGCTTACTGGTTGGCAGTAATATTGGTTACAATAGCAAATAAAATTGATTTTAATAAGCCACTTGGCGTTAACAATTTCAGAATTGAGGGATCAAACAATGAAAGAATTAATTAATGAAATCAAAGAGAAAATAAGTCATTTTGAGAGCAATAACACCGAAAAACAAGCGATTAAAACGATTTATCAGATAAAAGAATTAATAATTAAATCTCAAATAGATTTACAAAAGATAAGGGAAAGCGGATTATGAATAAAATATTTTACAATATAAATGAAGTTTGCGAACAAGTAGGCGAAAAAGCGTATGTTTTAAGGTTTTGGGAGACTAAGTTTGATTTACTTAATGTAACTAGGATCAATACTAGAAGACATTACAGACAAAAAGATATTGACTTATTGAAGCAAATAAAAGATTTGTTACAAAATGACAAATACACCATTGAAGGGGCGAATCAGAAACTTAACAACCTTAACGTGCTCGAGCTGCAAGAAGAAAATCAAACTGAAGAACAAAATTGATAATCTTTTGTGGCGATATGATTACAATAAAAAAGGTATAGAAGTTATTTTTTGTTCTCAAGAGTGTCAAAACATTGGATCATATAATCTCTGAACCATTTATTTTGCTTAAAAACACCTACTAAATAGTTTGTGAGTGTGTTTACAACTAACTCCTCTTTTTCATCGGTGTCCAATGGTTGACCACTAGCATTTAAAGTGCCTAACCAAACGCAACCATGTATGATTTCATGTAAAACTGTATTGAACTCGGTTATTGGGTCTGTATCAGCCTGAACACTTATTAAATTTCTTCTTTTTTCAAACAATCCATATTCTTCACAAAGTGAGTCAGATTTAAAGTCTGGTTTTGATAGCTTTATATCCCAATCAATACAATTTACTGAGATTTTTTGACCATCAAGACTAATTTTTTTAGTGGATTGTTTCATCTATATAATCTATGAGAGGTATTTCCTCCATGACTTCGTTGCTTACTATTGTTAGGTACTTTTGAGCCAAAATTAGTGACGACATTGCAGATGCCAGTTTATAGCCAAGTTTGCCATATTCGCTGAGGTCCTCAGCTTCATACAAGATTTCAGTAAGTCGTGAGTGGTCGGCATTGTCTAAGAAATTATCTGAGCTAACATCTTCGTCAGTTTTAAAGGGTATTTTGTACTTTTTCACTTCACCCATTATGAACTTTTTAAACTAAAACCTGCATACAAGCAATACACCTACTCGGAATAATGCAAAGAAAGCGGATGTTTCTTTAAAATGTCAATAAAGCACTTTTTATGGTAAAAACTGTACGGTCTGAAGGGGTCTATCATCATATCTTTGCCTCGATAGACACCTTTTCGACATAATTTACAGTCTCCTGCCTTATTATCTACTACTAATTTAACAGTCATATATTGAAATATTTGTTGGATTTGCTATATAAAGCGTAACCCTAAAGGGTTATTTACCTCATACTCCCTAGTTTCGGCTAGGGGGTTCTGAATAACCGTTCAATCCCCACAATAAAGCTGCGTAAATCTTAGGCTCTAGTTTATGCTTTTTCCAAAACGATCTTTCACCTTGTGTATGCAATAAAGTGTGATGTTTACTGCATAAAGGCACTACCCAATTATCATTTGTCTTTTTACTCATACCGCTTGGCTCTGCGTGGGTAAGATGATGTGCGTGTACCTCGTAATCTGTTTTACAGACTGAGCAAGGTAATGATCTTACAAAGTTTAGATGTTTGGGTGATCTGATTGTTTTTTTCTTAGCAAGAGGTAATAATGAATAGTCTATCTTTTTCTTTCTAGGCACGAATTGTGTGTCGTGTTTTTGCAAGACCCAATGGTGAAGCTGCAAAGTGTAATGCCTCTTTTAAAAATCGTGATGCTTTGCGTGGTGAAATAGCTCGTATTTGACTGTATTGTTTCAATGTAAAACCCTCACCAACTATCTTTTGTAAAACACTTGTGTAATTTTCACCGACAACTCTGTGAACGTAATTAAGTTTTTGTACTGCATCTAGTCTTGGATCGCCTTTTGGTACAGTTGAACCATCTATCCTCACACCATACTTAATCATGGCTATGTTATCCCCAGATGCTGAAAGTGTGGATTGTTCAAATAGTTTTCTGTACCTATCTGCCACCTCTACTTGTTCCATGTTTAATATTTTTTTAGCACCTAAATACGATATTTCGCTCTCTTTAATGTCATAAGCTCGGACGGCTCCCCTTGTGCCACCTCGATATTCAATGGTTCGTTTATCGCTTTTATTTATCAATTTCTTTCAAGTATTCCTTGTACCACTTGCTAAACGCATCTTTAGAAAGTCTGCGTTTCATTGTTGATATATGCTTTGTAGTCCAATGTTTTCTACCAAGTACATATTTAAGAGCTTTCTTTTTACCCACAGTTGTGAGTAAACCTTGTATTTCTGCTAGTTTTTTTTCTGTTGACACGATTTTACGAATACCATTATATTATAATTATCTGTATACCAGATGGTTGTTGTAATGACAATAACTTGTATACAAGATAATATAATGAGGTATTTATGATTACAAGTGAGTCAGGACATTGGTACACGATTGATGGTAAACCCAAGTACACAATCGTGGGAAAGAATGGCAAGACCAGAAACACCACTCTACGAGATGCTCGCAAGTTAAATTTAGTTCCAAGTGTTACTACAATATTAGATGTTGCTGCTAAACCAGGTTTAGTAAACTGGCAAGTAAATCAAGGCATACAAGCAGCATTAACCTTGCCGAGAAAAGTTGATGAAACTGATGAAGAGTTTTTATATCGTGTAAGACAAGACTCGAAAGAACAAGCCGAGAAAGCTGCTGAAGAAGGTACAAAGATACATGCAGATATTAATTTGGGTTTTGCAGGTAAGAAAGATAGTGAGGTTTATACACATCTAAGAGAACTTCTGGATAAGTCATTTCCTAATCAAGAATGGGTTTCTGAACAATCATACACAAGCAAAGAAAAAGGTTATGGTGGTGCAATAGACTTGCACTCAAAATCAATCGTAGTTGATTTTAAAACAAAAGATAATATTGAGGGTAAAAACGCAAGTAAGTTGGTCTTTGATAATCATGGTATGCAACTCTCAGCTTATGCAGAGCTTTTATACATTGGTAAACCCACAAGAGTTTCTATCTTTATTGATAGGAAAAACCCTTCAGTGATACTCCCTTATGTGTGGGATGGGGGTCACCTGAAGCATCTTGTTATGTTCAATTCTTTATTGACATATTGGAAGATGAGTAAAAACTATGATCCCACAGAAACACTCTAAGGAGGGAGACTATATGGGTGAAAACATAGTAGGTCAAATTACTGCAAAGTATGACCCTAAAAAACCAGGCGATAATTATACGATTTACCTAAGTGGTAAAGACGGTAATGATTATCGTGTTTATCTGCCTAAATGTGAATATGGAAAAGAAGACATTGTTCAGATTATGGCAGCTACTGCAAAGACAAGCAGTAAAGGCAGTGTTTATTATCAAGCAAATAATATTAGTCTTGTTAATGAAGAGCCACCAACTAATGGTCACACCGAACCAACCAGAGAACCAATAAGCACAGGTCTTAGTAAAGGCGAAGAAATGTTGATAACTGGTATTTTCACTAGAGGTGTAACCTCAAACAAATCACCTGATGAATTGAAAAATTATGCAGACAAAGCATTACAATACATCAGATCACAAATAGGAGGTAAAGATGAGTACAATGGACAGTTCTAAGACTTGGCAAGAAAAAGAACTTGAGGATCTCTTAAAGATTGTAAAAGATGCTGAAAAGTTTAAAGACTTGTCAAAACGTCTTGATGAGTATGAACCACAAGACGAAATGAATATGTATCGAGATAAAGGTTTAGGATGAAACCAAAAGACTTCCACCTCAAACACCCTCAATGGCTGAATGGTCAATGGTCTGTGGGGTTGGGGTCTTATCTCTTTAATAATACAAACACAGTTCACGTTTATTGCGATTATCGTAGAAAGAACGGAACTAAGCTATGGGATGATTACTTAGTCTGTACTAAACAATTTGCGAGTAAATATCCTTTGACTCCCCTGTCAAAAAATCCAAAGGTCAAATTGTATCGAGTTCCATATCAGGAACTACTCACATTTCATAATAGTATCACAGATAGTATAGAACCTTTGGAACTTAAACTAAAACATGAAGAAGAACAGAAAGAGAACAAAAGGCTTGCGAATAAACGTGAAGCACAATATATTGAGGTTATGTACCAACAGAGACACAAATTCAACCCTTTTGAAATAGCTCGTTGGTTTGCAAAAGAACCCCAAGCACCGATATATGTCTTAGATGGTAAAGACAGATACGAATGTGCAGGAAGTGTAATTGAGCCTTATGATAACAGAAAAGCAAGTACAAGAAGCTCTTGACTGGATGATACAAAATGAGGATGCTTTAGCGGAAGCCAAAGCTGCCTACCACGATCTTGATAGATTTAGTAAAACAATAAAAGCAGAACTGATGTCGAAGATCAGTAGCAATATGTCAGTTGCTGCAAGAGAGACAGAGGCACTAGCCAATGAAGAATATAAAACTCATTTGGATAATCTTCGTATCGCAGAAGAACAGTATCTTAGGTATGAGTATAAAATGGACCACAACAAACTTATCTGTCAGTTGTGGCAAACTATATCAGCAAATAAAAGACAGTCTCTTTAGTGAAATCAGATGTGCCAGACTTTTTCAGCCATACCGAGAGTCTAACTGCTGAAAGCCTTTTATGGGTCTCAGTCATAGTTCAAGCGATCCATGATGCACGCATTGATTTCAATGATGTGATAATATATGAAGCACCAGAACGCAGACACAAATACAAATTTAGAGTAACCGATAAAGATGGTTACTTGCTATCACAATCACGTTTGAAAAAGTTTTACCAATGTCTTGATGCTCGGTTGTGGTTTGAGAGACAACAAGATGATTACGAGATTGTTTGTGCGTTATCTGGTATGAATAAAGAATATGTTTACCGAATGTATAATAAGGTTATGGATGATGATGATATTGACCCAGTGTCTATGTTAAAACAGTTTATGAAATACTAATCAAGGATCTTTGTAATACGCAAACGACCCATATCGTTTTCTAACTCTGCTTTTACTTGCTTACACTGTACGGTGATACCATCTTGTTCTTCACCAATCTGTCGTGATACAATTCTTTTTTGTTCTAGGCAATCAGCCATACCACCAGTGGGTACATACTCCAATACCTTATCACCGTTCTGTATCATCATCATAGCGAATACTATTTCAATCATATCCGTTCTTTTCCTCTAAATCTATTATTCGTTCTTCGTGAAACTGTATAGTCATATCATTCTTTTTGATGTTTGGCACTTCAGCTTCTACCTTTTCTTTTAACTTATCTTGTTCTTTAGATAAGAACTCCAACAACATAAACTGCTCTTGGTCTATTGGCTTTTGTGTACTAGCCTCGAGTAAGTCCTGCTGCATTAGCTGCAACTCTGTTTCTATAATATTAAGTCGTTCAATGACTCCAAACCCAAACCAAGCCCCCACAATACAAGCACCAATAATGCTGATAAGATTACGCATTGGCATTGCGATTGATGTGTTTTCACTTATTTTCATACTTCCTCTAGTTGTCTGTTTTCACAGTAAAACGCCCAAGTCTTTAGTGATTGACCTTCGTATGTGCCTTTTTCTTCGGCAAGTTCCATAATCATCTCGACCTTGTTCCAAAAAACATAGTCTAAACATTCTTGTCTTGTGTCAAATGTTTTCAATAAATAGTCTGTGTATATTGGTTTGTCTATATCTTGATACCACAGCATTGCTGATATAACCCAGATCATTTTTTAAATTTCTTTAAAGTAGTAACTCCAAAAGCACCGCCAACTATTGTTAAAATAATAATCCAGTAGTAATCGTTTGCTGAACCTAATATTTGCCAACCTCGTTCCATAAATGGTTGTATTGGTCCAACAAAATGTGCAACAAAAACTAATGTAAAAACAACAGTGATCCACTCATCTTTCCAACTGTTTTCTTGTTGTTTAACCTGTGCTAACCTTACACCTATCTCAGCTACATCAACATCTCTTGCAGCTTCGATTTCTTTAGCTTTGATGATTTTGTCTTTTTCAAGTTTGTGCGATATTGCACCTACGGTTTTCTCGGTTATTATCTTTGTGATGGGGTTATTAAATAAACCACCACCAAGCCCTATTAAGGGCTTAATTAACATTAATGGATTCATATTATATATTTTGTATTATGTGACTAAGCTCTATGCACCGAGCAGGTGTTTGTTTGTACCAAAGGCTATCACGCATCTGTGACGCAGCTTCTTTGAAATCTTTTTTTCCCATTGCAGAGAACATCTTTTTAAATTTACGCACTCCGCTTTGTCCAAGTTGAAAGCACATCTCAGTCAGTACACCTTCAACTATGTATTTTTGTTTGTCATTCAACTCAGAGAAATCTGTGCCTGTTAGGTGTTCATAAACCAAAGTCTTTGCACCATCATGTGCTTTTGTAAAATCTTTGTCAAATAAACTTTCCCAACCCTCTTGTGTTGTTGGTACGTCTTCTCCGTCTAATATCTTGTGACCATATCCACCTGTGAGAAAACCCTCTGTGCAATGATATGGTTCTAACCTATAACCTTCGTGTGCTTTGATACGTTCTTTAATGTCGTTCATTTTATTGTATATCCTGATGGTTGTGTTGATAGTTTCGGCAATTTATCAGGTTGATTGCCTTGTAAAATATCTTCTAAATTTTTGTATAAATACCAAACAACAGATCCAATGATACTGTCTCTTGTAAATGTTTCGGAAACTTCTTTGATAGAACATCCGTATTGCAATAACAATGATACTGCTTTACCAGAGCTGCGTAGTTCTCTATCTAGTGTTGACTCTGATTTCTTTGTCTTCACCCATACAGCAACAGGTGTAATCCCTGTGCTAGATAATATGTAATCCATTGTTGCAACGATTGGCATATCGTCAATCAACATACGAACATTCGTGGATCTCATCCTGTTTGGAATTTCCATTCTAGCCACGTTACTCATAATCTCTTTCTATAATCATTTCCAAGTAATGTATAGCTTTTTCTATATCTTCTTTTTTGCCCTTAAACCTATGTCTGCATACATATTTTATGACATTGCCCTCTGCGTATGCCAGGTTGTTAGCATTAATAAACTCAGCAGGTTGTATGATAAATCTTTTATAGTGATCGCCTTTTACTTGTTTTTCAAGTGTCTTCATGGACACACTTTATTCCATCTTCCGCCCTTGTTCAACACCATTGGTAACAATTTTGGTAATCCATCTATAATTATACCACAACCTATTATAGGTCTAGACTTTTGTGTTTTGCAATACTCAAAAGCAAGTGATTTAGCATCTATGAGACAACCGACTTGCATACCCCAGTTGAGACTATTAGGATTTCCCCAGTACAAAATAGAATAAGAGCTGTGATAGTGGCCCTGGACTGTCGGACAACCGTACTGCTGGGCTACTTTTAGGACATTAGCAGCTTTACCATGACAGAAATAAACCTGTTGTCCATTTGACATAGTAATAATTAAATCATCGTGCCATTTCCAACCAGGTCCAACTTCTAAAAAATCATTGTATGATTTCATAGCAGCTCTTGGTAAACCTGATGCTTTCTGTCTACGATATACTAGGCTACCATGATTACTGTCCATAAGATCCATCTCTGGAAATAGTTTTTCCATAGCATGAATAGTTAGCAAAGATGCTTTGTGTTCATCGCCTGCACTGTATAGGTCAGGGTCTGAATCATGGAATGATATGGCGTGTGAGTCAACCTCATCGCCAATGTGAATAACACGATCAGGTTTGTATTTTTTTTTAATAGCTTTCAGAAAAGGTAATAAATCAGGGTGGTGATATGGACAGTGCGTATCAGATATAACCAGTATGCACTTGTTTTTCATGCTTGAATTTGTACTTGATTTGCACTAGAGGTGCAAGACTACATAAGGGTACGTATAATTAGGTAGCACATTTGTAAGAAAACAGTAGTTCCTATAAACCACACAAGAGTTCTCAGTTGTCTCATATCTTTTTCAATATGACATAAATGATTGTCTTTTAAAGTTGTAAGCTTACTATCCATAAGCTCTAGCTTACCTTCTATACGGATAATAGCTTCTCTGTTTTCTTGTTCCATTAGTTATTATCGTCTCTAGCTTTTCTGTTTTTATAATCAGAACGAGCCGTGACCAGTGCTACAAAGTCAGCTTGATTAGATGGAATAGAATCTGTGAATGAATCATCGTTCATCAACTTATCCGTCCATTCACGTTGCATACGTTTCCAACAGTTGCTGATTTTGCCATCAACTGCGTCTTGTATCCACTTATCTAAACCAGCGTTATCTGTGTCGTTGTATAAATCATTAGACAGAATTGTTTGTTGTAAATCTGTTAATGTTATTTCTTTTTTATGATCAGCCATATTTTACCTCCTTTAAGGTTGATTGTTTCATCATGATAATAAAGCCCCTGAGAAAAAACTTGAACCATCCGCTCTTAAAGCAGACCCAGCGTTGAAATATACTTTTACAACGGCTGTATCATTAGCATCCATGTCTGCCACAACTGTTTGATTCAAATTCCAATATTGATTAGTAGCATCAAAGCCAGTAGTTGAAAATGCATTATAATAAGTTCTGTTTGAAGTAGTTATTTCATTCTGCACATAAACCATGTCAGTGTCTACATCCATAAAATATATACCGTAAGAAAGTAGATATTTACCATTAACAGGAGCTGTAAAAGTATTAGATGCAAAGTCTCCATTTGTATCATATCTTTCCGTAACAAAAACAACTGTTGTGTTAGTGTTATTATTAAAGGTTTGAGTGCTACCCACTAGAGCATTAAAAGCTGGTTGTAGTGGCATGGTTACATGACCAGAATCATCTACATTTACTGCAGTAGCATTGTTAGCGTAATTAGCTAACATAATTTGTCTGCCACTTGCTCCAGGTCTTATAACAGTATCATTGTTTGCATCATTAGTAAGTCTAGGTTGAGCATTGCCACTTGTATCTTTTAATTGAAAACCTAATGTTGGACCATTGCCACCACCTGCTACAATAGCTGCTGTGCCAGTTACTCCACCATCTTTTAATGTTACGCTATCAATAGAAACACCATTAGCTGATGTCTTTTCTGCTATTGTATCTACTCTTATTTCACTCATGTGTTACTCCTTAATTATCACTTAATGTGTTTATATCAAAACTAACGTCAACTGTATCTGCTACTGGTGGGTTTTTGTAAATATTATGTTTTTTTGCAAACATATCATCCCAATGTGCCTCATCCATAAGGGTCAGTAGCTCAGCTTTTGTATATTTATCAGGTGTTTTTGATGGTGTTTCAATCTTTTCAGTTTTTTTAAATGTATGAGAGAAGTCACCATCAGTATATTTATACTCAACTGTCCACTCTGTTACATTACCATCAGCATTCTTTTTTGGTATGGCTGATACCCATGTTTTAGTTATTGCCATATTATGCCTCCTCTAATGCTTTTACTTTTGCAGATAATTCTTGAATTGCTTTTATTAATGGTGTGATAAACATTTCTCTAGAAATGGCTTGACCGTCAGAGCTATCTTCCCATCCATTAAATGTTGTATTGCTAACTTTATCCATAGCCGCTTTTACTTCTTGTGCTATGAGACCGTGTATCTTTACACTGTCGTCCTTATCTATGTGTTTATTTAAAAGAGAGTCTTTAAAAGTAGAATCTAGTTCTGCGTTCTTTTTCCAATTAAAAACTACAGGTCTTAGTTCATTGATAAAGTCCAAACCCAAAGTATCTGTTTCAATATTTTTTTTCATTCTCTCATCTGATACCTGGTTCCAGGTTGCGTTCTGCGTAAAAGAATTCCATACGTAACCACCAGAACTTCCAAAATTGGCTTTGTTATCTCCGTTACCATTAAAATTATTTCCAATTACAATTTGGTTTTCTCCATTATTTCCACTTGGGTCAACTACTGACCCAATAATCGTGTTACCTGTTCCAGTTGTAATTACATCACCAGCAGCATAACCAACAGCAGTGTTTCCTGTATCATTCACACTACTAGATGATGTTCTGTGATTTGCTAATGCATAGTTTCCAATAGCCAC
>Ga0209348_1000319_pt1 | contig 26639 bp, 24 predicted proteins | sample ETNvirenome_2_30_FD_184065 | JGI IMG/M metagenome (GOLD analysis project Ga0209348, IMG submission 184065) | Marine viral communities from the Pacific Ocean - ETNP_2_30 (SPAdes) (version 2) | ecosystem: Environmental > Aquatic > Marine > Oceanic | place: Pacific Ocean | collected 2013-06-22
AACTGAGCCATACGCTCATCAACTAAAAGCATTAGAAATGTCTTGGGATAAACCCTACTTTGCATACTTTATGGAAATGGGTACCGGTAAATCTAAAGTATTAATAGATAACATAGCAATGTTATATGACGCTGGAAAAATAAATGGTGTTCTAATTGTGGCACCAAAAGGTGTATACAAAAATTGGTATGATAGCGAGATACCTACGCACATGCCAGATCATGTAGAGTATGAAGATTGTTTATGGCAAGCAATGATTACTAAAAAACAACAAACAGAACTAGATAAAGTTTTTGCACCAGGAGAAGATTTACATATTTTAATTATGAATGTAGAAGCTTTTTCTACTAAAAAAGGTGTAGAGTTTGCGGCTAAATTTTTACGTTGTCATAGAACTATGATGGCTATTGATGAGTCTACAACAATTAAAAACCCTGACGCTAAAAGAACTAAACATATATGTTCGCTTGGAGAATACGCAGGTTATAAAAGAATTCTTACAGGATCACCTGTAACTAAATCACCATTAGATTTGTACAAACAATGTGAGTTTTTGCAAAAAGAATTATTGGGTCATACTTCTTATTATACATTTAGAACTAGATACGCTAAAATGAAAACCGCTAATTTTGGTGGCAGGTCTGTACAAATAGTTACAGGCTATCAACATCTTGCAGAACTATCAGAAAAACTAAAAGCTTTTTCTTACAGAGTATTAAAAGATGATTGTTTAGATCTTCCAGAAAAAACATTTATTAAACGTCTAGTTACACTTACACCAGATCAAAAGAAATTATATTTACAGATGAAAAATTTAGCTCTTGCACAAATGGACGGCAAGATGATGACTACAGCTACTGTAATGACTCAATTAATGAGACTACAACAAATTACTTGTGGTCACTTTACAGCAGATGATGGCACTATCCACGATGTTGACTCTAATAGATTAAGTGAACTAATGACAGTATTAGATGAGATAGAAGGTAAAGTAGTTATATGGGCCCATTGGCAACGAGATGTACATAGGATAATCCAGGAGATATTAAAAAAATTTGGCGAAAATAGTTTTGTAGATTATTATGGTTTAACACCTATGGCAGACCGTCAAAAAAATATTGAGAAATTCCAAGATTTAGACTCACCGGTAAGATTTTTTGTAGGCACTACACAGACAGGTGGTTATGGTATTACATTAACCGCTGCTAGTAATATGATCTATTATTCTAATGGTTATGATTTAGAAAAACGACAACAATCAGAGGCTAGGATAGATCGTATAGGTCAAAAATATCCTATGACTTACATAGATATTTATTGCGAAGATACTGTTGATGCTAGAATTGTAAAAGCTCTTAAGAAAAAAGTTAATATTGCTAGTCAAATTATGGGTGAAGAATTAAAAGATTGGATTTAACCTACGACTTTGCCATCTTTCCATTCCATATCTGGAAGACCTTCGGTGTATTTTTTCCCATCGAAAGTAAGAACTTGTTTTCTGTTTGAATCTGATTCGTGATAACTTATGTGGACCCATCCGCCTGCAGGGTCGTCCTTATCGTAGTACTCCATGATCAATTGATCAAAGTCCACGTTATTTTGTAGCCAGTAAGCTGTTTTAATATTGGGCACTCCAAAAATTTCTAGATCGACGGCTTGGCCCTTGGCATGCTGCGAAGTTTTTTTCGATCCTATCGCTTCACATAATGCTTCACTACGATAGCCGCTGGTAATGGTCACTGGCTTGTCTGCCCATGCACGTAAAGGTTCAAGCACTTCATAACATAAATCACCTAAAGCCTTAATCTCTCCTGCTCCTGGTGTATTGTCTATGCCCTTACGCTGCGCGGTCATAGAGTTAGTCATCTCTCTTAAGGTAAAATGTTTTGAAAGCTGCATGATTTTTTATCTGATAATTAAAGCAAATATAACATAGGCCATACCGGAGATCAACGCTCCAGTAGATACTAATAGTATGCTTTCTACGCGATTAATTTGACGTTCAAGCTTATGTATCTTATCATGCGTTTGCTTTTGCATGATTCGACACAACTTCTCGTGGTCTTCTATTTTTTGTAATGCGTTTTTAGCCATATTAATTATTCCCAAAAAGTATATCTAATTTTTGTTGTGTTGTCATGTTATTAAAATTACCACCTTGTACCTGTGATTGCACAAGCTGATTATTAATACTAGGTAAGTTAAGTGTTGTAGGACCTAGTGGTGTGTCTTGCATAATAGGTCGTAATGGGTTTTCAAATACAGGAAACTCAGGTAGAGTTAAACTTATTTCAGAAAATCGTGCTTGTAGATCTGCAATAACATCATTTGCAGCGTCTAATGGATTAGTCACCCCTATCTGGTCAGCATTTTCTTGTAATGCTCTTCTAACTTCTAATGATAAATTATAAGGTCTAAAAATATTTTGATCAATAGAGTTTACTTCAATATTAGAAACTCTATCAAGTGCTCCTCTAAAGCCTTCGTCTGATATGTTTAATAATCTTGCGGCATCCATGTCACCTTTTAAAGTTTTCTTTACATCAAACAATGCACGATTAGCATTTATATATGCATCAACAATTTCTCTTGGTTCAATTGGCCCACCTTTTAATGCAACTCTAGTAAATAATGATCTTGAATCCCTTACACCTTTTTGAAAGTTTGCAACTTTAAAATTCATAGCTCTATCAGGATTTACATTAACTGCTCTAAAACCAAACAGTCCACCAAACTCATCACCAAATTCAAAGTCTTGACCATACTCATCAAATTTACCTTTAGTAATTACATCAACAGATTCTATAGATCGATCTAATCTTTTTAATTGGTCTAATGAGAAAGGCATTTGTGCTTTTACTAAGTGTGCAAATATTTTACTATTACGATCTCCAGCTGTATCTTGTTCACTATATATTTGAGCACCTTCTCTCGTTCTACCACCTCTTGCAATAATATCTAATGCAGCTTCAGTCCAAATAGATTCTGATATAAATGGTTGACCAAACTCTGACGTGGCTGTAAATAAACCTCTTGCAAAGTCATCCATAATACCATCTTGATCTGTTCTACCATCTTGAACAGCGTTGACCACTGATTGTAATGGTCTAATTAATGTATCGTATGCATTAGCATGACTAAAATCTATGTATTTAAAACTCCCATCTTCTTGTTTTATAGGCAATAAAGTAGAGTTTTTTGACCATTGGGCTGCAAACCTACGGATAGCCTCTCTTTCCTCGTCTGTGACGTCGTATAGGGCCTGGAATGCTGCTGTTGTAGCCACTGGTACAGCTGCAACTGTAGTTGTAAAACCTAATAATCTAGTATAACCAATACCTTCCATGGGTTTTACAACTCTACCATCAGGTAAAGTTATAGTCTCATTAATTTCTCTCAATGCACGTCTTACAATATTTGTACCTGTTCTGGCTATCTCTGCTGGGAACGATACGAAGTTACCAATAGGCAATTTTCTTAAACCCTTTACAAAGTCAGATACATAATCATAGTTGGGTATATTATTTCTTACAATGTCAGCTGCTTCTTCTTTTAAAAATTTTTCATCTAGTCTTACGTCAACACCATTACGTTTAAAAAATTGTCCTCTTGTTACACCAATCTTTTCATATGCTTTTTCTAATCTAGATTTTTCTACAGCCCAAGAATATATTTTCCAAAAGTCATCTTCAGCTGTGTACAAATCTTGTGATACAGATTTTAATTTTGATAATGGTTTTAATAATAATCTCATGCCTTTGTCAGACGTCATAGTCTCACCAAAGTTTACGTCCTGTAATAGTCTAGATAGATCTCCAAGTCTTACGTTAGAGTTTACAACACCAAGTTCTAGTAGTTCTTGATACAAATCATTTTGTTGTCTTGTGCCTTTAAGCGGTGTTTGTAATGCTTGATAAGCTTGTTTAATTGCTGATACGTCAGCTGCAGGTACAATACCGTTTGCTGCAGCAAAGGCTCCAGCACTTACAAAGTTACGTAAGTGTGTAACCGGTGATAAAATTGTTTTAGCAATCTGTGATGTAGCTTTAGGATACAACACTAAACTTTCATATAGTCTTCCAAGTATTCCAGAGCTTTGTGTATTTAAAGATGTGTTCTTCATGGCTTCGGCAACACCTGGTCTTGCAAAGAAAGGTTTTGCAATATCACCAAAAGGATTACTTGCACCTGATGCAATGTTTACGTTTAAAGTTTGCGCAGGATCAATAACTTCTATTCTAGTAAAATCATCACCAAAAAAAGCTCTTGCTTCTGATTCTGATTTTGCAAACATGGGCTGAGGCACGGTTTGTTTATCGGCAGCTGCAGTCCAATTAGCAACAACTTCGTCATTCTTTTTTATAAGATCGTCATAAAATAAATTACGTCTTGTAATTAAAGATAGTTTAGCCATACCACCTATCATAGTTTGCATAGGATTTTTTTGTTTACCAAACAAATCATCAAATACTTTTCTGTCTGCTTCTTGTGCTATATCTCTAATAGATATTCTAGCAATACCGCCACGTTTAACTGCATCATCTAACGCTGTTCTATTTACAAAAAAGTCAGGTATGTTAAATAATGCATCAGAGGGTTTGTCCATTCTAATACCTTTAGGTAGACCAGAAGTTTTTAATACATTATTTACAATTTGTTCTGCTTCTAAATCTGTAATATCTTTACCGGCTTCTCTTGCACTTGCTTTAAATAAATCTTTAGCGTTAGTTATTGCTTCTGCTGCAGGTTTGTATCTCATCCATGGTAAAATACTTTTATCTTGAAATATGTCATAAGTAGAACCAAGATAGTTTTTAAATTTGTTACCAAATAATGATTTAAATGCTTGTATATCTTGTGCATCTAATGACCCACCAAGTTTAGAAAACAAATCAGACCATTTACTTCTCATAACAGACAGACCTCCAAGAATAGATTTTTCTAATTCTTCTGCTGCTTGTTTTGTTGGTGCAAATTTTCTTATACCTTCAACTACTCTTTGTTTAGCTGCTGCATCTATCTCTCCAAAAGATGCAATACCATCGTCACCAAGTCTTGCTTCTCCTGACAACAATGCATCATTAACATCTCCTAAAAATTTTGTTCTTTCTTTCGCAGACTGTTTGTTAAATACAGTACGCATAGGTGGAAATAATTTATCTATATCTACGTCAAGTTCTCTTGATAAATTTCTTGCAACGTTTGCATCAGCTGCTTGTGCACCAATAGATTGTCTTTCTATATCAAAAAATTCTTGTGTCTTACCACTACGTGCTCTAAATTTAGATGCAACTTTATCTATCCATCTATCTAGGTTTGAATTAGCTGTGTCTAATCCCTTGTTCCTGTTTGTTATTTTTTTAATAACTTTGCCTGTACCACCAAGGATACCCGTAAATAATGCACCCTCTGTGCCAAATTTAATTCTATTTAATATTTCTCTTGTTGCATCTGGATCTGTTTGACTTCTATCTATAGCTGTAGGTCCACCTAGTAAGTCACCAAATGTACCAATGGCTTCTGCATCACCTACAAACACACCTTCTGCTACACCACCACCTAATGCACCAGCAACAAATTGTCTGCCTTTACCTGCAGCTGTAAGTTCTAATGCTTCGTCCGCTGCACCAACTAAGCTTTTATTATTTAATTTTACATACTTGTTATTTCTAGCTGCAACCATAGCGGCTTTTGATAAACCTGCTGCACTTTTAAATGCAATACCACCAGGAACACCAATATTAACTAGTGCTTCTGTAATTTTACCAGCAGCTGTTGCTTCTGCTTTCTCATCAAATTCTGTAAGGTCATCAAAAAATGCTTCAACTCTAGCAGCTTTACCACTATTAACTCCAAGGTCCATAAGACTTGCACCTAATGAAAAGAAACCTTTTGGTATAGCAATAAGACCTGATGCTACACCTGATAACATCGACTCTATTGTACCGACTTTGTTTTTTGATTCGTAGCTGCCTGTATCAAAAATAGACATTTACCCTCCTACAAGTATGGGCTTACGTTGCCTTCTGAATCTATTACGATTATTCTGTCTTTAACTACATAAGCTCCTGGCTCAACAGGAGTTCCTTTTTCTATATTTGCCTGCACTATTGACACCATAAAGTCAACCGCATCTTTACCTGGGTTTGCCTCTAAATAATTATTAATGTCTTCTGATTTAGCAACCTCTTTAACATCAATACCTTTAGTACGTGCTACACTTGCAAGTCCGCTGCCTGAAGGAAACGCACCAGTTTTTGTATAGATAGCATTAACTGTATCTTGAAGAGTGTCGCCTGCTAATTGTTTATCAGCAAGTGCTATTTGTTTTTCTAATAAAGCAGCTCTTTTTTGATTTTGTGGATCAGAAGCTTTAATATCTTTTTCAATCTCACCTTTTAATATTAGTGTATCAATAGCGTCTTTAGTTTGAGCTGGTTTGTCAAACTGTTTACTAGTTGCTTGAATAATATCATTAATTAATTTACCGGATTTAATATCACCTTTAAAATCACCAGATTGATTTATTAATTGACTAGCTGCGATTAAAGAATTGTATGCAGCATCTTTGTTCATACCTTTAATGTCCATAATGTCTCTGTATCTCTCAACATTTTTCTTACGTAATTCTTCTTTAGATAATGTTGCACCTTCAGTACCTTTAGCTTGAGGAGTTAAGAACATTCCCGGGTCCCCGCCTCCTGGTGCTCCAGATGTACCTACTTTACCTTCTAATAATTCAGCTGCATTAGGTGGTGGTGGAACTTCTTTACCATCTTTAAAAAATTTACCGCCGACATATATTAAACCTCCTCCAACTGTTAATGGAGATGAAGCTAAATATTTACCGCCTTGAAATACCTTTTGACCTACTTTACCAGCAAATCCTGTGCTCCCTGCAATTAATCTACCTTCAGGTGATTTTGCAAAATAACTACCTAATGCATTTGGATTAAATTGTTGTTTAGTTGTAGTTAAACTTTCACCTGGTTTTAAAACTCTAGATCTACCTAAACCTGATCTAATAATTCCACCGCCTCCAGTTACACCTTTTTTAGCTACTTGTTTTGCAACGAATTGACCAAAAGGTCTTGCTGCAAATCTTAATGCATTAAATGCTAATGGTGCTAAAAATGCTACGTGATGTTCTCTACCATCTGTCTTAGGATATCTTTCATCACCAACTAAACCTGTATTAAATTGTTTACTTAGACCACCATTCTTTTTTGGTTCCCTGATTCCCGACATGACACCCTCTTTGATAGGGCCGCCGTACCTAAACATTGGTCTATTTAATGGCTTCATAATAATTCCTATTTAAATATTTTACCAAACAATCCACCTAACCCTACAGCCGTACCTAGTGCGGTTTGAAATGGATTTTGTGATCCTGGTTGGTCGTATTGTGATCCTGCTACACCACCAGCTAAACCAGTTAATGCATTACCATATTGTGATAATCTTCCATAAGGTTCGTAAGCTCCAGTTCTTGCAGCATCTGCATCTGCTTGTAATTGAGCTTGAGTTAAACCTTGACGTATTCCTCCAAGAGATCCTAGTGCAGAAACGTCTTGACCCATACCAGTTCTACCAAAATCAGATAGACCAAACAATTGATTCATTTGATTTCCGTATGCACCAGCTAAACCTTGTTGTGCTGCAGCCGCCTGTCCTTGTTGCCCGAACAATCCTTGTTGCATACCAAATAAATTACCTTGGTTTTGAAAATTTTGTTGTGCTGCTTGTTGAGCCTGACCAAATCCTTGTTGTAACATAGATGCTTGTAATGCTGCTCTGTCTGCTAATCTATCAGATTGATATTGTCCAAGCATTGCACCTTCTCTACCACCACCAAAACCACCTAAAGCTACTGCTTGATCTTTAATTTGTTGTTCTCCAGCTAATCCTTGTTTGTCATACTCTGCTAAAGTTGCATCAATAACTTGCGATTGATATGGAGACATAAAAGGTTGGTAAGCTTGTGGGCCTGTCATACCCGCTGCTCCTGTTGCAATGTTTTGTGCGCCAGTTTGAAGAGCGCCTAACCCACCAATAGTAGCTGCTGATTGTCCTAAAGCTTGAGCACCTAATCCTTGTGCTGCACCAGCTGCTTGTAAAAATGGTGCATAAGAACCAACACCTTGTTGTGCAAGATTAATTGCTTGTGTCTGTAAAGGGTCTTCACCAGCAACAAATTGTCTGCCAGTAAATTTAGTTGTATCTATCGGAGCAGAATAAGTTGCTTTCGATTGTGTTATAAAATCTTTTACACCCGGTTCTACAAAATCTGAAATAGCCATTATATCATCCTTGATTGTAACATTTGTTGTTGTTCATACATTCTTTGTGCCCCTTCTAGGCCTTGTGAATCCTCAGAAACTTCTCCACCTTGTTCTAAGTTATTCATTAAATTTTCCATAACTTCAGCGCCTCTATCTATATCGCCGCCTCCTGCATTTCTAACAGCATCTGCTGTAAATACAAACTCATTTTTAGATAGTCTAGCAGGCACATCATCAGCTCTTTCTTTGCCACCCATTGCTACAAAACCACCTTCGTTTCTAAAATCTTTTTCCATACCACCCATATCAATCATTTCTGATGCTTCTTCTGTTTCCATAATGCCACCTTCTTGTGCACCAACTCTAACAGGAGTACCGCCAGATCTGTAATCAAATTTATTATAACCTTCTGGTGTTGTGTAACCTGCTACCTCTGAACCTGGTACAGGTCCGCCGTTAGCTGCCATCATAACTGCTTCTGGTTGTTCCATACCTGCGCCTTCTGGTTGTTGTGATGCTTGCATTACTGCTTTTACAAATTGTTCAAAAGACATGTCACCACCTTTGTTTTTGTATTTAACATATTCCATCATTAACATTTGTTCAGCTTGTGCTTGACCTGCGCCACCACCCATGTTTAAAAATGTTTTAGGTTGTCTAAAAGATCTGCCTGCACCACTTCTTATAAATTCTTCTTCTTCGTCTTCGACCATCATGCCGTTAGCATAACCTGCACGACCACCATCAGCAGCATAAAAATTTTGCATCACATATTTTTTTTGTGGCATAAAATCTAAACCAGCACCTGCATCACCTGCACCGCTGTAATAATTTCTTGCTCTTTGTGTTATTGCAGCAGGATCCATAACTTCTGTTATTTCTTCCTCTTCATCACCGCCACCCATTAAGAATGGAGCTGCAAGAGCTGTGGCACCTAGGCCACCGGCTAGCATTCTAGGTACACTAAATTTTGCACCAGCTTCACCACCTACTCTAAATAAATCTCCAAGTGTGCTAAGTTTACCACCAGTTTTTAAAGCACCACCTAGTCTGCTAAATAAACTTGCTTTTGTTCCAGCAGCTGCACCAAATCCACCAAAAGGAATCATGCCTAATCCACCAAGTATAGCCATTTTACCTAGTGGGCTTTTAACAACTTTTTTAATACCTCTAGTAGCTTTCTTAACAAGCTTACCTAGAAAGTAATTTTGTCTAGGATCTTGTAAAGAACCTATTCCGCCTTGCATCTGTTGTGGTTGTTGCATTCTAGATATTGCCATAATTTTACCTTAATTCCTATGTTTACTTGGTTTTACCTATTAAATCAAGAGGCGGCATGATAACTGTTACATCTCTTTGCACATCTTCTTCAGGTATATTAGCCGCTTTTAAAGCTTCTTCAGTCTCATAGACCTCGCCTGTTTTTTTATTCTTTATTGTTGTTATTATTTTATCTGGTTTTAGTTCTATCATTAGTCTATTTTCTCCTTTTTAATGTTTAAAAAACTAACTCCAAAATCAAAGGAATCTGTAGTGCTTGATTGTATAGTAAATGCAGATCCACCCTCTACTATTAAAGGTTGGGTTAGTAGTTCTTTTGTTTGATTAGCTGTTAATGGTACAGATTTAATGGCTGTAATACTATTGTTTGTAACAGTAACACTTGGTGTGCCAGCCGATGTAACTAGTATTGATTTAATAATTATAGTCTCGTTAACACCTGGTTTATTTGTTGCAAAAACAGTTAACGCATTTCCTGTAGTGTCATTATCTTTACCTACAAATTTATATTGGTTTACTACTGCCATTATTCTAAAAAGAAACTTTTAGCTTCTATCTCCTGTTTTACTTCTGATTGAAACGTTGTATTTAATTTTGTAATTACTGCATCAAGATCCCTGACTAACGATTGTAAGTTAGTTTGATTGTATTCTGGTTCAGCTCTAGTTAATGATTGTACAATTTTTGCCATTATAAAATACTTACTAGTCCTCCGTATTTTAAACCATAACCAAAACCATCTTTAGCTCCAGTTTCAGCAGCATTACCATAACTAGCTCCACCGCCTCCATTTTGATTACCACCAGTATGTTCAAATCCACCTTCCGCACCATGATAACCACCATCGTATGTACCACCAGCATCTTGAAGAGACGCTCCTCCACCAATGTATGTGCCACCACCTTGGTTTTGATTATTACTTTTAGTATCGGTTTTAAGGTTAAAAATTGTATTTGTTGTGTCAGTAACATTACCAAAATTTTTTCTGGCTATTTCTAAATTTCTTAAATTAGTAATTAGATTAGTTGTTTTTCCGCTAGGTAAACTATATTTACTGCCTGTAAAATCATCTTCATCTAATTCTCCACTAAGTATCCCTGATATTTGATCTGTTGTTAAACCATACTTGTCGGCTAATGTTTCTGAAACGTTACTAATTCTATCAGTAAAAGTTTTATCAGTCATTTTACTAGGATTATATCCAGCCATAATTCCTTCAGGTGTATTATAACTACCACCTGGTCCTACCACAATTCGACCAATATTATCAACCATTACACCTGTTGTCCCTAATTGATTTTCCATTATTGCTCTTCTGTTTACAGGCAATAAACCTGATGCAAAATCTGCAATTCTTGAAAGTGTACCTACACCAGGTATAAAACCAATTCCTTTTGAAAGGAGTTCTTCTATTTTTGATGGAGGTGGTTTATCTAATCCATAATAATCTGGATACATTCCCATATGTTTCATTGCTGCAGTGTCAGTGTTGTAAAGAGGGCTTGAATCGCCAGATAAGGTTTTTCCAACATAAGATAACTCATTATCGTATCTTGCGTCTTGCAAAGCGTACCTGTTAGGATTCATGTTTGATATTGTATTTGGGTCTGCATTATAAACACTAAAATTATCTCCTCCACCGCCAGCAAAAGCATTAGTTGCAACAATACCTTGGTCAGTTACCGGATCAGGTGTAGGTAATTGAAAAGGATTTAATAAATATTTTTGTTGTGGAACATATTTAAAACCTGCGTCTCGTATCTCTTGGTCTGTAGCCATTACCTTCTTCCTCCTGGGTGTATATCTAATCTAAATGTTCCTAGTTTCCAATCTTCAGAAGTGCCTGTGTTTGCAACTTCCAATGCTATTTGTCTAGCTCTTACTCTTACATCTTTTTTAGTTGTTGAAGCTGTACATGTAAAACTTGTAGTAGTCTCACTACTGTTTGGATATAATCTTGTTTTAAATTTAATTGAAGTGCTGCCGGTTTGACTAATAAAATCTGGTATAAATCTACTAATTCTCATAATATATTCTCCGTCTCCTCTAATATCAGGCATTCCTACAGTTTGTCCTGTATTACTTCTACGTTGTGTAATATCAAAATCTCCAGAAATAATATTTGCCAAAACTGCTGTAGTAACTCCTCCAGCATTAATTTGATCGGTCCCTGTTTCCTGTTGATAGTATACAGTACAACCATCTGTATTACCAGTAACATCATATGAAGTGTTACTATTAGGGTCATAAAAAGTTGCATGAGGTCTATCAAAAACAGCGGAGTCTTGCCACGCTGCTCTAGGTAAAGTTCCTGTTGTCCATATAGGACGTTTAGGTGATGAATCTAAATAGTTATAAGTAACTACTCTATCAATTTGATCAGATGCAGCTGTACAATAAAACCAATTTACCTCACCAAACAAATTATTTAATCCTGCATTAATAAGATCTCTAGACGTAGCGTTTATATCGTCGTAAACATGGTCTTCTACAAGACATGGTAATGATTTTAATTGACCATCGTATGTAAAGAAACCATTTTCTGACATCCAATAAGCAGTACCATCAACCTCAATACATGCATTTTTACCAAACAATCCACAGTTAGTACCTACCTGTTCAAATGCAAAAACAAAATCCCCTCCTACAAATTTCATAAGAAATAATGCAGTATCGGTCCATATATAAATAGCATCCCTACCTTTAATAGCTCCCATAATTTTAGAACCATCGGCAAGTCTTTGTGTACCGGAATTGTTTTCTGCTTTTACTGTATAAGCATCTGTGCCATCTATATTTTCTTGATCAGAGAAACGTAAAAACATATCGTCTTGAGTTGATTGTGTACCCACAGTTGTTTCTGTACCAAAAAATACTAAGTGTCTATCTGGTGTAGATACCAATACATGTCTAGATGCAGTCGGTGCATTAGCAAGTAATGTGGCTCTTGTATTAACAGCCCCTACTGCTGCAGCGTCCCATTCAAAACATTGTGCGTTATAAATAAGAGCAATTAATTTTGTACCATAGTTATCTAAAACCCATAAACCTGGGTCAATAGTAAAGTCAGAAGATGATGGATCACCCCAAGCAACAAATTTAGAAATGTCTGTTACTGTAGCACCACCACTATGTCCTGCTTTAGTTGTACCATTAACCTCTCTTGCACCACCACTTAAAATATTTGTTGTAGTATTGTTGGCTGTAAAACTTATATCTTCTGATCCTATTCTAATTTCTCCTGCAGATGGAAATGCTGACGAGTTAGTTAAAGGTATATCTGTTACTGTATCATTAATAGTAGAGGCTAGAGTTGTAGTTGCAGCACCTAAAGCAGTACCCGACCATAAACCTGTACCCCAACCAAAACCTCCTAGTTGTTGTGACGGTCCTACGGTATAATAAATTAATACTGATGCAGATCCAGCAGTTGATAATGGTGTCCCTGTCTCATTAGCTTCCATTGTAATAGTAAAAGTAGTTGACGTAGGTACAGAAGTTACCATAAATTTAACATCTTCAAACGTAGCATTTGTAAAACTAGATGACCCAGTTACTCCTGTAACATTGTCAAATAAAACAATGTCATTGTCAGCTAATCCATGAACTCCACTACAGGTTACAGTAACTGTATTACTACTTGAAGTACTAGTAAAATTAGCTCCAGTTAAAGTAGTTCGTATGGGGTGGATGTCGTAGTAAGTGCCCCCTGAATAAACATATAAAATTCTGTTTGTTCCAATAGCTGCATATTTAATACCAGCATTATCGTCCCAATGATGAATGGCTCGTGCTGCACCTGTTAATTTAGATGCACCTAGTTGTTGCCAACCACCGATTTTCTCAGGTGTACCATATCTAAAACGCACATTATCACCATCAAACCATTGCCCTTCAGCACCGGTCTCTGTGACTTGTTTATTAAATCCTGGAGCAAAGCCTAATTTTTGTAACATATAAAAACCTGTTTATTAGGTGTTATATCAGATTGTATGTGATTTCAATAGGTTTTAAGCAGAGGGAATCTGTGGTGGATCATCCCCCTGCAAGCCTAATGTATAGACTATTTTTTTGATTTTGTCAATGCTGTGCCTTTGAACCAAGCAGGTGTGCCTAGTAAAGGTCTTTTATCTAAATAATTTTCTTTAGCTGTTTTAGAATTAGCTTTATTATAATGTAAAAATACTTGACCACAATCTTTACCTTTAAATTCTTCTCTCCAATGTTCAAGATCACAACCAGAATATATTAACATATCACCTGGTTTAAGATCTATTTTAATACCGGCTTGACCTTTTCTACCTGTTGGATCTAAGTATATTGGCCATGGGTCACCACCTAAGTTTAATGTTGTAGATATTTCACAAGAGTATCTATCACTATGTCTAGCCAACACATCACCTTCTTTATATATTCTTGCGTAAGAATATGTAGGGCTTAATTTAATGCCAGTATGTTTTTCCATAACTGGTTTTACTTCCATTAATAATGTCTCCATTGCAATATCTGAATAATGTGAATAAGTATTAGGAACTTGTGAATCATTCCACACACCAAAGTATTCTGTAAAAGGTGAAATATATTTTTGATCTAATAAAAATCTTGCAACATTTCTTTTGTTTAAAAAATATTTATAAACAAATTTTGCAATTTCAGGTGAAATAGCATTTTTTAATACTGTATATTTATTTTTTTTAAACGACATTTAATACTCCTTTTGGTATTGCTTGGCAGTTCCAATGTATAAATCTAAATGGATTATAGCCTATGTCTACAATGTATTGATGCGGTAAGTATGATGGAAAAAATATCATTCTACCCGGTTTAACTTGATAATTAATTTGTGAACTTGCATAAGTTATTTTTGTTTTATCTTTTTCTGGTAATAAATTCATAACATTACCAGGTCTTGGATCTTCAAACAAAGGCATAGATGTAGATTCATCTGCTTTTAAAAAATAAAAACCTGATATGTGACCATTCCAATGTGTATGTAAAGTATGATGTCCACCACCTTTTTTAGCAAATTCTTGTACCCATAATTCTGTAGTGAACAACTGATGATTAGACATATCAAAACCCATTTCATCCAGTAAGTTATGAGACGTTGCGCCTATGTAATCTTGTAATTGTTTAAAGTTAGGATCTCCTATTAATGTTGTTGAATGAAATACATGACCCATGTCACCTTTATCACCAAATTTTTTATTACGTTTATTAATAGTTGGTTTTAATATTTTTTTAGATTCTTCAATATATTTATCCGATGCTTTGTTTAAACTATCTACAAACTTAGGTTCATCTGCAAACCATATTGGTGTTGAAAAATATTGTTCTAATTGTAATTGCTGGGGATAACCTACAACTTCTTTTTTTATTTTTTGTTTTCTAGCTTTAGCTTTTTTCTTTTTCATATTTTTCCTTTATTTAAATGGGTATCCTAAGTTCCATATTACTAAACTGTTTCTTTCTCCACTTTTAACTGGACATACTCTATGCCATACAAAACTAGGAAATACAACCAAAGAACCTTTAGGCAATATTTCTGTGCATTTTTTAATGTTTCTTTTTTTATCTGGATCAAAATTTCTAAAATCAAATTCTAACTCACCACCTTTATAATCTTTAGGATCCGACAAAGTTACTGTTACAGATAATTTTCTTATTTTACCATTACTAGGATCTTGTGGATTTTGTGGTTTGTAATAAGGTTTATCCCAACTATCACAATGCCAATCATAGTATTGACCTTTTTTATATTTTGTAAATTGACAAGACTCACTAAAGTCCCAATTAAAATTCCAACCTGCATTAGCATTTGCTTGATGCACATAAGGTTGTATTTCTTTATACACCCACCTATCATTTATCCAAACAATACTAGAATCTCTTTTCTTTTTTAAATCTTTAATTTCTTTTTGATTTAATTTTTTATCACCATAACCACCAGTGATTGCCATTTGATCTTGCATTTGATGACCATACTTTACAATGTCATCACATATACGCTCAGGAACAACTGATTGAAAATACCAATAATAGTTTGTTAAGTTCATATATGTCTTTATAAACTTAATATAACATTTATTAAGAAACTGTCAATGTACCGTTAACTATAAATTTAGCTATTTTATCACCACCAGGATGAGTTGTTAAAGTATTACATCCAGGACTAACAGCTAAAGCTGGAGGCGCAGTAGGGCCAGGAACTCTTACAACAATTATTCCAGAACCACCATTACCACCAGCAGAACACCAACCACCACCTCCACCACCACCAGTGTTTGCAGCTCCAGGTGATCCACCTGATTGACTAGCGTATGCTCCTCTACCACCAGAAGGTCCTCCTGCCAATCCACCAGCACCGGGTTGAGCACTATCATTTTGGTTTGTTCCACCACCACCATCTGCATATCTTACAGGACTTCCTGTAATACAATTAGTTGTTCCACCACCACCATTACCAGCTACAGTACAAGAAGCTGCTGAACCTCCAGCACATAATGCGCCACCACCACCGGCTGAATTATATGGAGTTACTCCGGCACCACCAGGTTGACCTTCAGGTGGAGAATATCCTCCTATATTACCAGTACCTCCTGGTCTACCAGCTGCACTAGGTGCTTGACCAGTTCCACCACCACCAGAACCACCAGGATCACCACTAGAGCATCCAAAGCTCATTCCACGGCCTCCACCACTAGCTGATACTGAAAAAGATTTTCCGTCAAAAGCAACTGAATCTGAGTCTTGTCCTCCGATTGTCATTGTAAAAGGTCCTTGAGCTGTTCTAATTTCTGCTTTAGTGCCTCCTGGAAAAGATGTTCTATATCCTCCAGCTCCACCTCCACCACCTCTACCTTTACCACCACCAGCTACTACTAACCAATCTACGTCTAATGCTGAACAAACTGTTCCATCAGGCCATGTCCCTGCTCTTTGAGCAGAATATTGACTTTGCATTGACCACACACCACTTGCTTTATTTAATTCTTTTACGATAGCTATACCGGATCCACCTGTTCCACCAGGACCACAAGCTGGAGCATAGTTTCCACCACCCGCACCACCACCTGTATTAACTGTTCCATTTGCATTAGGGTTAAAAGGTGTAACACCAGGTGAACCTATTCCACCACCACCAGAGCCACCAGCACCACCAGGATTAGGTGAGCCATTATTTGCAGAACCTCCACCACCACCAGCAAACACTGTGCAAGATAAAGATGAAATAGAACTAGAACCAGCACCACCTGCTCCTCCCTGACAACTAGGGGCATTACCTCCTACAGCACCAGCACCGCCACCACCACCGCCATGACAATTAGTTTGACTTCCACCATTATTTCCTTGTCCAGCAGTTCCAGTGCCTATTCCAGGTGAACCTGGTCTTCCTTCACCTCCACCAGAGCCACCAGGTAATCCAGCACTACAACCAGAGCCTCCGCCACCACCACCTATTGCTGAAGAACAACCAGCGACTGTTGTAACAGTTCCTGGAGATCCAGCATAAGTTGCTACGTTTGGATTTCCTCCTGCTCCACCGCCACCTATAACAACGGCTATAGTGCCTGAAGCATTAATTTCTTTACAGACGACACCACCGCCACCGCCACCACCGCCACCACCTCTACCAGCACCACCGCCACCACCAGCGACTGTTGTAGCTTGAATAATTGTTGTTCCTGGTTGTGCTGTAATATCTCCTGAAGCTGTTTTAGATGTAACGACACACTTTCCGAAAGAAGTTCTATTTACTTTACCGATTATTCCGCCATTAGATCTGGCCATGTGAGTCTCCTATTCGGACACCCAAGCTGTGCCATTCCAGTCGTAGACTGTTGGTGTTTCCGATTCGTCGTTAGTTTTTATTGCTTCCCAACCTTGTGTGTTGTCGGCTTGATATTTTGTTTCGTTCCATGTAATTACATAAGACCATACAACTGGATCTGCACCATCATTAGTTATTGTTGGACGAGCAATTGGTGCTTGCCAATCATCACTTGCATCAAGTAACCATGAAGCATAAGGTTGTGGTCCTAAAAATTTATCTTTTACAGGATCGTAAACATCTCCCTTACCTGCATATTGTTTTCTAAAATTATTGTTGTAAGAAGTTTGTTTCCAAATTCCACCTTTAAAAAAATTAATACACCATGTTTCACCATCTTGGTGCATGTCTGAAGGAACGCAATCGTTTCCTACAACTACTACTCTTTCAACTACTTGATGAGTATCAGATGTAAATCCTGTTGGATCTGGTTTTGTTTTTAATTCTGCGAAATGTGCCATATTATTACTCCTTAAATTTATATTTTATATTTTAATTTTAACTTATTGTCAACGTTCCAGATACAGTAAATGTCATAACTGTACAGCCTCCTGCAGGCCCTGGTAATGATGCTTTTGTATTAGTTCCTGGAGCTACTGCATAACTTGGTCCAACAGGTCCTGGAACTCTTAAAACAACTATTCCTGAACCACCATTATTTGTCCCTGGATGTCCAGTACCAGAATTATTATTACCTAATGCTCCTGATCCGGATCCTGTATTAACTGTAGCATTTCCTGGTCCAGCAGCAGGTCCTCCACCACCAGCTGTTGCTCCTCCGCCACCAGCAGCTCCACCCGAACCAGTTCCTCCTGGTCCACCATAAAAACCACCTCCACCACCACCAGCTCTTGCAACAGGTGATCCTGTAATACAGCTTGTAGTTGATGGTCCACCTGCTCCAGCAACTCCACTGCCAGCTCCATTTGAACCAGCACCACCAGATCCACCACCTCCAGCACCAGACCATGAACTTCCTGTTGAAGCAGGTCCTGGAACTGATCCACCTGGATTACCTTCAGGAGGACTTGTATTACCTATGTTACCAGCACCACCTGGTCCATAAGCAGTACCATCAGAACTTGCAGCTCCACCACCTGAGCCACCATTTGCATTTGCGATTGCCGTAGCGGGACCGTATGCTCTAATTCCACCTCCACCACCTGTAGAAAATATCGTACCTACACTTGAAGGATTTCCTGAAACACCACAATCAGGACTTCCTGGAGTTGTTCTTGCTCCACCAGCACCAATTGTTACTGCGTGAGGTCCTGGTTGTATTTTCATTTTTATACCACCTGGAAAAGATGTTCTATATCCTCCAGCTCCACCACCACCTAAATTTCCTGCTCCAGATCCACCACCAGCGATAACTAAATAATCTATTTCATTAAATCCTGGAGAACCACTATCAATAATATTTAAATTTGTAGATGCTTTAAAAGTTGCAATTTGATTTAAACCATCTGTTGTTGTAACGGGTGCATTAGTTGCACTACATGTTGTAAATAAAACACCACTATCTGGATTTGATCTTACGACCACGATACCTGAACCACCAGAACCAAAAACTCTATTTTGTGCATCTGGACCACTGGATGTTCCGTTAGCACCACCACCTCCACCACCGCCAGTATTAGCTGTTCCTGATGTTGCATGAGCACCTGGTGTTGCACCTCTGCATCCACCGTCTCCACCACCTCCAGCTCCACCAGAACCTGCACCAGATGTTTGTTCTACTCCACCACCTCCACCGCCAGCATATGTTGTTGCTGTTCCTGTAATTGCGTTTGGTGCACCTGCACCTCCAGCTCCACCAGCGGGTGCACTTCCATTTCCTCCTGAAGCTGTTGCTCCACCACCACCACCTGAGCCTTGAACTCCTGGATTTGATCCTCCAGGATTTCCTTGAGAAGGATCTGTTGTGGGAGTATTACCTGCACCACCAGATGTTAAATTAGAACTTTGGTCAAAACCACCTCCACCACCAGAACCTCCAGCAGTTCCAGGTACTCCTGCAGGATTTCCGTATCTACCACCAGCACCACCTCCTGCTGATGTTATTGTGCCAAGAGTTGAATCACTACCAGAATTACCTGTATTTGAAGGAGTTGTTGGACCAGATCCTCCAGCTCCACCAGCTCCAACTGTTACTGCATATGTTCCTAAACTTAATTCTTGTGCTGATCCTTGTAAAGGAGAAGGTCCATAACCAGAAGCTCTATAACCTCCTGCACCACCTCCACCAGAAGCAACTATCTCATTAGAAGGTGTAGCGACACCACCACCAGAACCACCACCAGCAACTACCATATAATCTATCTCTGCTACTCTTGAAGGCCATGTGCCATTTTCTAATTGATCTATTTGATCATTAAGACTCCAGACTCCTGAAGCCTTATCTAATTCTTTTACTATAACTACACCTGGTCCACCATTACCACCTGCACCTCTACAAGGAGCTGGGTCAGTACCAAAACCTCCACCACCGCCACCACCAGAATTTGTTGTTCCTGGATTAGTTTTAGATGGTTGACTTCCACCTGCGCCTCCACCAGTTCCACCTGCTCCAGCAGTTCCTGGTAAATTATTTACATACAGACTTCCACCACCACCAGAACCTACAACGGTTACAGTTGGACTTGCCATATCTGTGTCTAAAGTTAAACCTGCTCCACCTGTTCCACCTACATTTGGAGATGAAGCATTACCACCTACAGTAGAATATCCTCCACCACCTCCACCACCTTGTGGGTATAAACCATTTCCACCTGCATTTCCTTGACCGCAAGTTCCAGCAGCTCCTGTTGAACATAAATAACCTGTGCTCCCACCACCTGAACCACCAACTTTACCTGTTCTTTCTGGACTATCATGATTACCACCACCGCCACCACCGACAGTACAATAAGTAGTACCACACACTACTATACTTGAAGTTGCTCCATTAGTTCCTGCTGAACTACCAGAGTTAGGAGTACCAGCTCCACCTCCACCAATAGTAGCTGTATAGGGTGTTGCACCGTTTACTGACAATTCTAAACATTTAACTCCACCACCGCCACCACCACCGCCAACGGCTGAACCTGTACCACCGCCGCCACCACCTGCTGCGATAACAGTTTTAATTAATCTAGTTCCTGGTTGTGTAGTAATTGCTCCGGTAGATGTTTTAGTAGTAACTGTATTTTTACCACGGGACGTTACGTTTACAGGTCCAATTATTCCGCCATTGCCAGCCATAATTTAAACCTCCTACGCGTCGCTTATAGACTCATATGATATAAATAGTTCTAAGTCAGAAGCAGCACCTGCTCCACCTTTTAGAACATCGTCTTCCATTAAATAGATTGGTGTATCAAGTATAACTAACGTTGCGTCAGCTGGAACCGATACAGTTTTTGCTAAATGAAAAGTTCCAGATGTATCAAAGTTATCAACACCATCTGGAGTAAAATTTTGTTTTGTAACGGATAAAGTTAAATCTGCTGCATTCGTTCCGTCTACGTTTGCACATGTAATTCTATTTATTTTTATAACTCTGCTACCAGCAACTGTCATTAAAGTTGTAGTTGTAGTGGCAGTTAATGCGAATCCAACCGATTCACCTTTAATACTAGATACTGATACTATATTTGGGTTTGCCATAATTTAATCCTTTTATCCGAAAACAATCGCCATTGCAATTGCTTTTCCTGTTGTTATACCGAAAGTTGATGTTGCTGTAAACCCTAAAGTTCCTGATCCATCAGTTGTTACTAAAGCTGTTCCTGAAGCACCTACAGCTGCCGGAAGCGTTATTGTATAAGAAGTAGCTGTTGCAGCTGATTTTAAACCTACATATTCTCCACCCGAAGTATCAGCTAATCTTAATTCTTTTTGTGAACCAATTGTTAAAGCTGTTCCAGCTGTCCAAGTTAAATTTGCATCTCCATCAAAAGCTCCTGAATTATTAAATTGAACCTGAGTTGTAGAACCACCAGGGGTTGCTACTGTATCTATTTCTATTTCTTTTACATCTGGATTAGTGCCATCATTTGCTGAAGCAGAAATCATTTTCCAACCTTTATTACTAGCAGTCCAAGTTACACTATCACCTGAACCAGATTCATATTTTAATTCGACTGTGTGTGAACCCGATGTGCTATTTTTTATAAAATAAACATTTTCTACATCTAATGGAATAGTTACAATTTTGTTTCCTGCAATTGTTTCTGGAGATTCCGCACCTAAAATAATAACTCTTGCTTGAGCAGTACCAGTTAATGCACCATCAACTACAGTTAAAGCTGTAGTGTTGGCACCAGTGCCTGCAGCGTTTAAAGTAACTACTCTATAGCCACCTGTTAATTCTTCAAATAAATTTAAATTAGCATTTGTTTTTGTTCCCCATGTACCAGCGTTTTCGCCGGTTGCCATTAATTCGACACCAAGGGGTGTGTAAGTTGAAGCCATAATTTTTTCTCCTAAACTACGTGAGTTACGTCTGTATACGACGTATTTCCTGTTACGTCAACATCAGAATAACTTGCGCTATTTGTTTTATTAACGTCAGTATAACTTGTATTTCCAGTAATATCAATATCTTGATATCCTAATACATTAATTTCTCCAACTGCCGAAGTAGCTACTTGTCCCAAACCTACCAAACTAGCTATAGACAATTGAGTCGTAGTCAAAGTTCCTAAAGCTGTTGATGCTGATTGACCCGTTAAAGCAGCTCCAGTTATATTTGTAATAGTTAAAGATCCTAAAGATGTTGATGCAGAAACACCTGTTAATAAATGAACAGGATTAGATGAAATTGAAATTGAACCAATTGCTGTTTGAGCAGCAGATGGAGCGGTTAAACCCATTACATTTGCAGGAGATATACTTCCTACTGCACTTGTAGCTGATAAACCAGATAATCCTATCGAATGATCATCTACAGATAATAATCCTGGACTTGATGTTAGACTTAATGCAGGTAGTACAAGTGTATGATCAGAAAATGCGGTTAAACTTCCTAAAGCACTTGTAGCTGATAATGCAGGTAAACCTACAACATCTTTTGCTATAAGAGCTCCAACACTAGCAGTTGCAGATAGGCCAGTTAAATTAAATACAGCTGAATCAACTGTACCCCAACCATTTTCACCCCAGTTTAAAGTACCCCAACCAGGTTTTATTTCTGTTGTTAAAGCCCCAACAGAAGAAGTTGCAGAGAAACTAGGTAATGTAATTTTAATTTCACCACCCCAACCTTCAAAGCCCCACGTATCTGCACCCCAACCTGTTTCGTTAAATGCAGTTAAAGATCCAACAGTAGATGTTGTTGAAAGACCTGTTAAGGAAACTGAAATAGAGTCTTGACTGCCCCATCTGTTTTGTCCCCATTGAAGAACACCCCAAGTGCTTGAGTCTACTGTATTAGCTTGTCCACCCATACCAGGGTGGATAGTACAATAATAATATAAAGTTGGTGCTGAGTCAGCAACAGTTATTTCAACTTGTGTCGAACTATTTACTGTTACGCCTGTTGTATATTCACTTCCAGAATTGTGTGTACCATCTGATGTTGTAGAAAACCTAAACGGGTGACCTGAAGGATAATTAAATATATAAGTATAACCTTCTGCAAGATTTATGGTGTCTTGTAGTACACCATCTATATAATATTTATTGCCAGAACCAGGGTTGGCTACTGTTACTGTAAATGTTCGGATTGCCGACATAAGGATTTACTCCTTATGCTATCTGAACAATTGCGTTACCTGCTGTCTGTGCTGGGAATTGAACGGTAAATGTTCCACTTGTTACAGTTTTATCTGCACCAAAGTTTACAACACACACTGACCTGTTTGTTGTAAATCCTGTTATTGCAGTTGTATTGTAAATTAAACAACCTCTTGCTGTAAAAGTTGCTGAACTAAAACTAACATCATTAAATTTTACACATGCTGTGTCTGTAGATAAAACTGGATCAGCTGATGCTGTTAATGCGGTACCGCCTGCAGTGTAACCAGTGTTTGACGCGCCGCCATCAGTTTGACTTTGACTAACTTCAAGTGTGTTAGTCGGAACTGCGTTAGCAGATGTTGGTGCTGTGTAAACAGTTGTTGATTTACTTAATGAAGCTGAGTCACTTGAAAATAAAGCTAGTTTAAATGCATTACCTGTTGGTGCACCGCTAGCATCATTAAAATTGTGGCCACCTTGTAAAATTTCTACCTTAAAAGAATTACATATTGCTGATGTTATCGTCATAATTTTTTACCTCAATTTACGGAGACGGCGACTTAACTTGTATTCTAACTGTTCCATCAGTGTAATCGTCTCGTCTTCGTCTTCCAAGTTGCATACCTGAAAACTGTTGTATTGCATTTTTATATCTATTTTCATAGTATGTCAACATATCCATTGGACCTTTTAAATATCCAAAAGCTTCTACAAGACACGCGTATAACAGACCTTGTGGAAAGTATGTACTTAAATAAGTATTGTTGTTAAAACCAGTGCCAGACCCAAGACCATTTGGCATTTTATTATAATAAACTCTAAATTTGTAGTTTGCATCTGGAGTTGGAGCTAAATACATGCCTCCTGATGAAGTGTCTGTAGTATTATCAGCACCTCCAAACATTGCATAGTATCTAGGGAAACCTGTCACAGAATTAGTAGTATCTGTAGGAGATTGTATTTTTCCTTCTGGTCCAAATTTTCTATCTACAAACTCAGATAAATATGTTTGGTCTTTTTTCTCTAACCATTTTCCATTACCTTCAGTATTAGCTGTAGATTCAAATACTTCTACACCTCTAATAAATAAAGCACCTGCGGGAGAATTAATTGTATTATCATTTGCAGCTAACGTACCTTCTTGAACATGTCTTTGAGCATCCATAGGAAGCTCTTGATAAATTCTAAATTCAGCAGACATAATAAAACCATCTAAAATAGTTGTAGTAAAAACAGTATCGTCTACTTCAGCGTAATCTAAAATCGCTTGTTTTAATGTGCTATAATCGTATTTTTTAACTCCTGACATAATTAAGCTCTATCATTTACGGGTCCAATTGTACATTGAAAACCGCCTCCTGTTTCTGTGCTGCTAGCAGCATTAACTAATGTAACATTTATACCATCAAATTGTGTAGTTGTAGATGGTTGACCTGTACTTGGAACTGATGTTTCATTTAAAGAAGCTACTTTATAACTTCCAAAAACTTTAGCACCTGTTGCATGAGAACCAGCAACTGTTTTTTGTGGAGACACACCTCTGTATGGAGCGCTCGTTCCTCTAGTACAACCTGTTAATTGATGAGTTGATCTCCCTGTATATTTTATTACTTCATTTTGATAATCACCTACTAATAAAAGATCACTTGTATCACTAGAAGTTAAAACTTTTTCTATTACTATAAATCCTGACGTTGGAAACTGTGATCCATCAGTTAAAGTAATTGTTGTATCAGAGTCCGTAATTGCACCATTTAAAGTTGTAGATAGTTGTAGTGTACTTACTGCAACACCTCCTACCGGAGATTTAACATTACGAAATCTAACTTGATCATCTAATGAAAGACCACCATTTGGAAAATTAATTTTTAAAGTTGTATTTGATGCAGTAACAAAAGGGTTGTTTGGTAAAAAATCTTCTGTCGGAAATTCTGTTCTAGCAGTTCTTGCTCTTTGCAAAGCTTGTGGATCTGCACTTGTAGGTTTAGGATCTAATTGTGGTTGTTTAGGTTCATATTCGGAAATATGAACAAAAGCACCATTCCATTCTCTAACCATTTCATTGTATGGAAAAGCCATACCAGACCTATCTGATATTGCTAAAGCATATTTACCTTGTGAAAAAGTAGTCATTAACCAATACCCGGGTAATATATTTTAGGTGATAGATAAGTAGAGTTAGAAGATCCATCTTCATCTTCTGCTCTTAATAACTCATCTTCATATAACATTTTTAATTCTTGTACTCTTTGTGGAGCATATTTAACTGCAAGATAATAAGACAATCCTGCAATCATACATGGAATAAATCTGTAAGGTACGTCTGTTGCATTTGTATAAGCACCTACATCATCAATTCTTTTTGTATAATAGAAATTAATATAGTTACCGTCTTGAGATGCACCTGGAGTTAAATATAATGTCATTGTAACTTTATCTATAAATCTTTGAACCCAATATTGTGTCGGTAAACCTTTGTCAGTTTTATTAGAAAAACCTTGATACTGCGATCTACTAATTTTTGTCATCGGTGTATCAACTGAAGTAGATTTTACTCTGTAATCTGCTTCTTGAATATCTGTCATGCCAATTGGAAATTGTAGCACTGCATCAGAAGTGCTGTGTGTAGCCGCTGTGCTACCATTAATTCCTCTAGTGCATCCTGTTAAATTTAAATTAGTAATTCCTGTGTATGAAATTTGTTCTGTTCCAATAGTAATTACTCCACTAGTTGAGAAACCAGTAACTGAAGCTACTCCTATAGTAACAGCAGTAGCATTTATACCTGCAGAAAGTGTTGTGTTAATTCCGTCTGACGTACCATCAGCAGGAGATCTAAAAAAAGTATAAACTGTTTGACCATCAACTAAAGTTACATTTTGATTTTTAACTTCCCAAAAATGTAAACCTCTATTTCCCCATTCAGAAAATAATATATTTAAAGATCTTTTTGCAGTTTTTAATTGATAACCAGAAACACCTTGCATACCAATACGTTCGTATGCATCTTCAATAATCTCATCAATGCCTAGGTTCTTATCAAAAACATAAGAGCCTGAAGTAGTGTTGGCCATTTAAGCTCCTTACCCGTCAAACTGTATAGATAATCCTACTACTGCAGTTCCTGCAGATGCAAAATATGCACCATCTTCACATAAAATTCCATCATCTGCAACATATGGATCGATTGTTGATCCGTTGTCTACATCTAAAATTAATCTGTTTTGACCTGATGTTGCTGAACCATTTTTAATAAAAACAGTTCCTGCTCCAGAGCCTGCAACTCCAGTCATACTTCTAACTCTAGTTCTGCCAGCAAAAATAATTCCTGTTGTAGCTCCTGATGTTATTCCAGCAGAAATGTCTGTTGTAATAGATCCACTCGCAGTAATGCTTGTGACTTCTGTCCAAGTTCCAGCTACACTTACTGTTAAACCTGCTCCTGGTCCAGTTGTTGCTGCACTTGTAGCAGCATCTCCATTCTCGTCTTTTCCCACAACTACAAAAGTTATTCCTGTGTTGTT
>Ga0209348_1000320_pt1 | contig 26549 bp, 29 predicted proteins | sample ETNvirenome_2_30_FD_184065 | JGI IMG/M metagenome (GOLD analysis project Ga0209348, IMG submission 184065) | Marine viral communities from the Pacific Ocean - ETNP_2_30 (SPAdes) (version 2) | ecosystem: Environmental > Aquatic > Marine > Oceanic | place: Pacific Ocean | collected 2013-06-22
TCTTTGTTTGCTTCCGTTATGGTAGCACGATACGACGTTGAAACTTTTAGATGTGATCCATCCTGAAGTTTTAGTTCAGACAAACCCATCTCTGACATCATCGTAGGTATCACTTCACCTGATATACGTTGATGTTCTTTTTTTAAATCTTTTAAATTATTCTCACTGAGTTCTATTCTACGAAGAACGCCCTCTAGTCTTTGTACTTGATCTGCAAGAGACTGAATATTTTCAGTTCTACTCATTGCATCTTGTTGATCTTTTTCAAAATCAATTGCCATCTATTTCTCCTTTCTCATGTAAATTAATAGCAATAGGATAATAAGTTCTTTCTTGTTTATCCCATTTTAGTAAGTTGTATTTACCATTTGTAATATCAGAAACCAAAGAACATGTTATACCTATTATTGCAGGATCACCCGTGCATAGTAAATAATCGTCTTTGTTAAAATCTTTTAGTAAAGGTCTTAACCTATAAATTAGTGGACCAGGAGAAAATATTATTTGTGAATCTTCTGGTAGCAAAAATTTAAATTTACCAAACTTAGCAGCTCCCATAATATTAATTTTAGGGTTACCGACTTTAGTCCCAGGTATCTCCTGTATAACGTAAACTATTCTTTCTGACATACTTGACAATATAGCGATCCTGGATTATATGTCAACCCTAGAAAGAAGAAAATTATGAAATATAAATTTAAGACAAAACCATATAAGCATCAAATGACTGCTTTAGAAAAGTCATGGAATAAAGAAAACTTTGCCTACTTCATGGAGATGGGTACAGGTAAAACAAAAGTATTAATAGATAATTTAGCCATGCTTTACGATAAAGGTAAAGTTGATGGAGCTTTGATTGTTGCACCAAAGGGTGTTGTTAAAACTTGGTATGAACAAGAATTACCAACACATTTACCAAGTCATATAGAAAATGTAACTGTGCTATGGCAGCCAAACATTACTAAAAAACAACAAGAAAAATTAGAATCTCTTTACGAAATAGATACAGCTTTACATATTTTAATTATGAATGTGGAAGCTTTGTCTACAGATAAAGGTGTTAAGTATGCATCTAAATTTTTAAATGCTCACAAAGTTTTGATGGCCATAGATGAATCAACAACAATAAAAAATCCATCTGCAAAGAGAACTAAAAATATAGTAGGCTTAGGTAAGTCTGCTAAGTACAGGCGTATTATGACAGGCTCACCTATTACAAAAAATCCACTAGATTTATATAGTCAGTGTGAGTTCCTTGATCCGTGGTTGTTGGACTTTACATCATACTACGCTTTTCGTAATAGATACGCTGAGATGAAAACTATATATCTACGTGGTAGATCTATACAAGTTGTTAGTGAGTTTAAAAACTTAGGTGAATTATCTGAAACGGTAAAAACATTTTCTGAAAGAATATTAAAAGAAGATTGTCTAGATTTACCACCAAAAACTTTTATGAAAAGATATGTAGCTTTGACACCAGATCAAAAGAAAATTTACGAGCAAATGAAAAAGGCAGCTATGGCTGTGTTGAATGGTAAAGTTACAACTACCATGACAGTGTTGACTCAACTCATGAGACTACATCAAATAACTTGTGGTCACTTTACAGCTGATGATGGTACATCACAAGCTGTAGATAGCAATAGACTTAACGAACTTATGAATGTTTTAGATGAAACAGAAGGCAAAGCAATCATTTGGGCTAACTATCAATTAAGTGTGGGTGAGATTATACAAAGAATAATTAAAGAATACGGAGAAGACTCTTATGTTCACTATTATGGTTTAACTTCTCAAGAAGAAAGACAAGATAATATTCGTAAGTTTCAAAACGATCCTAAGTGTAGATTCTTAGTAGGCACACCACAAACAGGTGGATATGGTATTACACTTACACAGGCCAATACTGTTATCTATTATTCTAATAGTTATGATCTTGAAAAAAGATTACAGTCAGAAGACAGAGCACACAGAATAGGACAAAAACAAAAAGTAACTTATGTTGACTTGATCGCTGAGGATACTGTTGACGAGAAGATTGTTGAGGCTCTAAGAAATAAAATAAATATTGCATCTGAAGTCATGGGTGAAGAATTAAAAGATTGGATCTAAATAATATCTCTGGCACTCCCTAATATAGGTTTATATTTTGTTTTACCTTCGGATCTATACGCATGTAAGAACGATGCTCTTGGTTGATCTGCTACCCAGCTACAATGAATCCATCCGCTGTTAGGTTCGCCTGGAGTGTAGAACTCGAGAATGAGCTGATCTGGCGTGAGGTTTGCTTTTATCCAATCAAATAATTCAGCGTTGTCTGTACCTATCACTTCAAAATCCGCCGCTTCTGCACGGGCATGTTGGCTGTTGACTGAGCTACCGATGGCTACACACAACTCACTGCTACGAAATCCGCTAGTCACCTTGACCCTGCCGAAGTGATCACGTACTGGCTGTAAAATATTTTCACACAATGCTTTTAATTTTTCTATTTGCTCTGCGTTAGGATTGTTATTAATACCTTTACGTATAGCAGTGTCGCTTTTAATAAGCTCTGAAAGAGTGAAGTTACGTGATAAATTCATTATTTCATATAGTTCATGAGCAAGGCTAGAATAAGTGACCCCATTCCACCTACAATCATGTATTCTATTCTTCTAATACGTTCTTTCATTTCTTTTATTTGATCAAACGTTTGCTTCTGCATTATCCTGCAAAGCTTTTCATGTGCTTCTATTTTTTGTAGTGCCGATTTTTTCATTATGTTCTACTCGCAATAACTTTTTCTTCAGGAGATAGTAAAGCCTCCTGCGTACGTGTCAAGTTAGTATTTGGGTTAACATTTGCCGCTGTAGCTCTAACTATTGGTTGACCTGATGCTGGTAATGGTGGTGTTTGTATGCTTGTTTGTTGTATGGTTTGATCTGTTACAGGAGCTGCACTTTCATCACCTTTAATCTCTTCTAAATATTTTTTTAATTCTTCTAGAGCAGCTTCTTCATCAGTCTCTGGTTTTAAAGTTTTATTTTTGTATTCTCTTAATATATCTCTAAATAATTTTTTAGGATAGAAATAATCTTTGTTAATTGTTTCACCCTCTCCTCTTCTTTCAGCTTCTTTTTTAGCACTTTCAACTCTTTTCTTCATACCACCCTCAAAACCAGTAAATGGAATATTTTTACCGTCTAATAATTTTTTTGCCTTCGCATATGGTATTCTTCTTTTCCTTAAAATTTTTAATAGTTCTCTTTTAGGAACACCTACTTTTAATGCGTCTTGTATTATGTTGTGAAACTCTCTGTTTACTTTTAATGTTTCTTCTTGAATAGTTTTAAATTCATCAGCCATAACTAATGGCCCTCTATTTTGATAATTTTCTAAACTAAAAAATTTTTCAGCTGTTGTCACAGATCTAAATTTTTTATTGTAATCTGTAATTTTAAATTGCAGGGCTTTTGGTACATCTACATTTATTATTCTTATACCTGAAAATAGTGCCAGTAATTCATCTTGTAACGTTACAGGTTGACCACCTCTTTTAATATCTTTTTCTAAACCTTGAACAAGTTTACCTGCAGTCGTAATAGCTGTTGGTTGAACACCTTCAATTATGTGCACTAAACTTTTTAAAAATTGAACGTCTCCATCATCAGTTACTGAGTATACTTTAGAACCTGTTTTAGTTTCACCACCTCTACCACCGACTATTAAACCTCTAGGTATGACGTCAGATACTTTTTCAAAGAAAATTGCTTCTGATATAAATGGTTCTAAAAGTTTTCTAATAGGTCCATCTTTACCTAACATTAAATTAAAAGCTATATTACCAGCATCTTCTTGTCTTATTTTACCCTCCTCTAAAGTTTTTAATGCAGCAGTAAAAGGTTGTTTTACAACATCGTACGGGCTGAAGTATGAGAAGTTAATTGCTTTTCCTACACCATCTTTCCATTTATTAATTGGTATGATTGCAGCTCTTGAATCCCAAGGTGCTGATAAACTTCTTTTGTATGCCTCTATCTGGTCCATAGTTGTGCCAGTTAAATTTTGACCTAATGCGGATACACCTTTTTCTGCGCCACCTAATGTAACTAAGGCTCCCATCAGTCTTCTGTAACCCATCTGTCTTAGATTAGCGTTAGAAGATGTAGCTTCTTTTAATCCTATGTTTAATATATTAAATGTGGTTCTAATCATTTCTGCAGGAAACGATACAAAGTTACCAAATGGTAACTTTCTTAAATTTTTTATTACTTCAGGGACTTTACTGTATGTTGGATATGTATTTCTTATTTGCCATGCAGCTGCCTCATCTAAAGCCTCATCAAATGTTTTTCTAGCACCAGTAAAAGTATTTATTCTATCAAACTCTCTGCCTGTTATTTCTTTGGTCCATCTTGCTATGTCATCTACATTTTTATACATAGATCTCATCTGTGATTTTACATACTCATGACCATACCATTTCCATAAGTTATCACCCCCAGCATATATTCTAGTAGCTGTTTTTAACATTCTTGAATCTGATAATCTTGCTAATAAACTATCTAGGTTTTTAACTTTAGCTCCTGAACGTATATCTTTCAATACTGCCTGTAGTTCTGATGCTACGATGTTTTCATCAATTACACCAAGACGTATTTTATTTTCTAAATTTTTTATAAATTTAGTTTCATCAATAACTTTACCAGCTCCAAATATGTCATCCATGACCATTTTAATAGATTCTGTTACGGATGCTCTACCACCTATGTGCCCGTTTGCTAGTGGGAACATACTAGCAGATGTTACGTTTCTAACTTGTGTTGCAGGTGAAAGAACTGTTTTACCAAACTGTGTTGCCACTTTAAACTGTAGCATATTTCTATACGCAGAGGATTGTAATAAACCATCTAATTTACCAGGTGCTCCTTTGATAGCTTTTGCCATATCTGCTGTTGCATAAAGTTTTGACATTTTAGTTTTTAATATTCCAAGATGTTCTAAGTTTCCTATTAACTGTGCATCAGGCGCAGCGTTTAAGGCTGCAGCTTCTGATTTATATAACCAACCTTGTTTTAAACCTAAATCAGCTAATTTATCCAATGTTTGTTTATTTACTGTTTGTGTAATTGCATGTGATGTTGTCTGTAATACAGAAGATTTTAAATTATTTTCTTCTCCTAATAATTTTTTGATAGCATCTGGTAGTTCTTCTCCTGTTTTAATTAATTTATCAGATCTTAATTGATTTTTAGAAACCTGTTGTAATAATTTAAGTGGATCAACCCCATCTGTTTTTGTGTCTGTAAGAATTTTATGAACTACTGACTCTGCGTACGCGTCTAGTGCTTGAGCTTTTGTCATTCTTGGTGTTTTTAAACTTAAAGCTATCTCTCTTAAATCTTTATTTTTTGTTACAACGTTGTCCAATATAAATTTTTTAGCGCCGTCTTTTAATTTTTGATCTGGCATATACTCAGGGTTTGTAAATATAGAAAAAGATTTTCTCATGTAGGTTTTAACATTATTAAGAATAAAATTTTTAAGATCACCTTTTGGTAGTAGTTCACCAAAAATTTGTTTTGTGTTTACTATTTCTTTATTTAAATCTTCTGCTGTCTGTTGAAGAATTTTAGGGAGCTCTGATTTTTTTGCTTGTCCTTTTAAATATGCAAGAACTTGATCTAAATAATATTCTTTACTTGCAGGAGATGTGGTTGCTGTATTGTAATATCCTTCAAATGATTTAGCTAGTCCGTATGCTTTCTTTTCCAAAGATTCTAGATATTTTTCTATTGTTCTGCTTCTTGCTTTTATTTCTCTTTTTGCAGTAGATGTAAGTTGAAAAGATTCACCTGTGTATTTACCAAGAGATCTAAGACCTGATAAAAAATTATCTACCTTTTTTAATCTAGCTTTTAATGGGTCTCTGCTTTTTGTAGAAAACATTCTCCACTGATCAAAAGCAGGTAGTTGTTTTAATGGATTACCTGTTAACACTGTGGCTAAAGATTTATCTATTACAAAACTACTTGCGGTTCTTAAACCTTTACCTAAAGCCGTAGATCCTGGCACTCTTGATAAAAGATAGGTTGCAGGTCTAACTGCTAAATAATCTACACCTTGTAATGCATAACCTGCAGGTTTAAACAAACCATACTTTGCACCAACGGTTGCTATCTTTGCAAGTGGTTTACCTAATAAAGTAAAACCACCTCCTACTAAAGTTCCTTCTGCTCCAAATCTAAGTTTGTTTCTAAATCTAGCAAGAGCGAGATCTTGACCCTCTAGTCCCTCTTCTTTTTCAAGATCTAAAAGTAATGGATCACCTTGTTCTTTTTGCCGTGCACCAGATGTGATAAAATCTGTTGCACCAAAAGCTGTTGCCATGTATCCAGTTCTCTTAGCTACACTGACTAATTTAGATGTGCCTCCTGCTATCTCTGCATCTGTAATTTTTTTATCTTTAAATTTTTTAGCTCTTGATATTTTTTTAGCTCTGTTCATTATCTTAAGAACAGCACCACCTGGTAAACCATATTCAATAAGAACTTTATTTACTGTTCCTAGTAATGTCTCAGGATCATCTATTGCTGTATCTTCATAAACTCTGTCTAATTTTTCAACAAGATTAGTATCGGCTGCCATATCGATACCAGTCGTGACTAGATCTCCAAAAGAAAACCCTATGTTTTGAACTGCACCATACACAGATTTTTCAACGTCTTCAAAAAAATCTACATAATCTTTCTCTTTTGGTTTGTCCTTTTTGGACATTAATTGTTCTAGTCTATCAACTTTTAATTTATTAAAAGGGTTTGTTTCAAACAATAATCCAAAATTTCTTAAACCCTCCCATGTAAACTTCACGGGTTTCTTTTGTTTGGTAAGTGTATTTTTTATTGTGGAAGATAAAGTGTTAGATACTTCATCTTTATCTAAGATAATTTTATTCTTTTCAAAGGGTTCCATGTTACGCCCCCTGTGGTAATGTCAAATTTACGTCGTATTGTTTATTAAAGTTACTAATATCTTCTGTTGTTTGAATGTTTGCAAAATCTAACAAAGCTTTTTTACTTCTTGCCAATAACTGCACAATGTCATTTGATATTTCATTTGGTAATCTTGCTCTTAATTCTGTAAAAGATAAATCTTGAACACTGCCTGTATCTTTTTTAGTTTCAACAACGGACTCCATTAGTGGCTCTGAACCAACAGCTTTTTCACTACCAACACTATATTCAGCTCTACCACCTTTTTTAAAGAAAAATCTTTCTTTTAAATTTTCTATGGTTAGAGCTCTAGCTTCTCCACTACCATCCGTAATTAATGGAAACTCTGCTAATGCTGCCTCTGGTGTTTTACCTGCATCAATAGCCTCTCTTTGTTTTACTTTTTGTGCATCATTATATGATTTAACAACATTTGTCATTTCGGCGTCAAATAATTCTGGTGTTGATATGATTGCAGCATATTCAACAGGAGTTCCTAATTCTTTTACAAGCACGTTTTGATTTAATCTAATAGTTTGTTCAGCAATTTTCTTTTGATCTGGTGTAGATTCAGGATTAGCTAAAGTATCTCTTGCATCAAAAATATTTTGTTGAGCTTCTAAAATAATTTGACGTTCTACCTCTGGTGTTTTTCTGTCGTCAGTAGTGCCCTCTCCTGCTTGTTCAATTTTTTCTTTTTCTAAATCATATTCTGATGCTAATGCACTTGTGAATATATCTTTTCGTAAATCTGATTTTTCTCCACCTCTTGTCAGTTGCGCTGCTTGAAAAGTTTGAAAAGGATCTTTTGCTGCCCCAGCTGCCGTGGCTAGTAATCCAGAAAAACCTTTTCCTGCAGGTGTCGCTGATGCTAAATTTAATCCAAAGCTAGTTAAAAATCCTGGCAATGTCCCTGGTCCAAGGCTAGGTTGTCTACTAACAAATTTATCTATGTCTCCTTCAAATCTTTCTGTAGTTTTTAGTGCCCTGTCGTATGGATCTGTTCCAAGACTAAATTCTTTTCTAGGTGTATCTAAACCTGATGTGATACCAGTGCCTGCAGAGCCACCTCTCCTAAACATAGGTCTCTTTAAAATTCGATTCATCATTATCTGTCTCTACCCAAATATAATCCTGCAAGCGTTGTGCCGATACCTAGAGCTGATTGTAATGGTGTTGGATTAGGTATATTAGTTGTTTGTGTTGCTCCAGGATAACCACCCATGATTCCTGTTACTTGACTTGCAAATCTATCCAATTGTTCTTGTGGTTGGAATGCTGCTTGTCTTGCTGCTTCTCTTTCAGCATCTAATCGTGCTTGTGCTTGTGCTTGGTTGATTGCGCCCAATGAACCTAAACGTCCTATATTAGTTCCTGCTACCTGTCCTGTTTGTAATCCAAGAGATGCTTGTTGACCTCCAAGTCCTGATAATCCCGATGCCACTCCAAACCTGTTAGCAATGTCTTGCTGTCTTGCTTGTGTTGATCTATCAAATCCTTGTTGCAAGAGATTCGCTTGTAATAATGCACGCTCTCTTGCTGCCCCTGTGCCAAACTCAGCGAGTTGCACTCCCGCTCGACCACTGCCGAGCGCACCCAAAGCTGCTTGTTGATCTCGTATTTGTTGCTCTTGTATTCGCTTGTTACGATCAAACTCTCCTAGTGTAGCATCAATAACTTGTTGCTGAAATGGAGACATAAATTGTTGAGTCTGTGCCGCTGTTGGTGCACCTAAAGGTATCGCACCTAATCCTGTAGCAGCTGCTCCTATTTGTGTTTGGGCTTGTGTTAAAAATGGTTGAAATCCTGCTATACCTGTAGCACCTGCTTGTGTTTGTGCTAGTTGCTGTGCTTGTCTTTGTAATGGATCTTGTGCTGCTACTTCTGGTGCTAGTGCTCCAAGTGCAGTTTGACGATCCTCAAACATTTGAGCAGCGTCTTGTCTTCTTTTAAATAAATCTTGTCTTAATTGAAATTGTTGTGCTGTTTCACCAGTTCTTTGTGTAGGTGCAGCTCCTAGTCCTGCAACCGTTTGAGCTACTAGAGGTATACCTTGTTGTGCTATTACCTGTTTACCTAACTCTGTTCCTAATTGTTCTACAAATGGTGCTGGTCTTGTTATCTGCGTTTGTGTACTCATTACAATACTTCCTCTAATCTCTGTGCTGTTTGAAACATGTTTCTAGCGCCCTCTAAACCTTGTGATTCTTCGGATACGTCGCCTCCATCTTCGAGGTTCTTCATCATGTTATACATAACTTCTGCGCCTTTGTCCACATCGCCGTCACCTGCATTTCTAACTGCATCAGCTGTAAATACAAACTCATTCTTAGATAGTCTAGCTGGCACATCGTCAGCCTTCTCCATTCTACCTATCGGCACAAAACCACCGTTATCTCTTAAATCCATCTCCTTACCACCCATGTCTAGTAACGGCATTGTCTTCTTGGCTACTGGTTCTACATCTCCACCTTTTTGAAATCCTTTTTTATACAATTGTTCAAATTGTTTAAACTTACCTTCATACGATTTATTATTTTTTGCTTCTTGTGGGTCTACACCATACATCATTTTAAAACCTTTATATAAAGGACTTTTAGCCAATTTTTTCATGTCTTCTTCACTCATCATGGCCCCTGCTTCCATAGTTCCATCAGCATATCCCATTCTACCACCATCAGCTGCTGTTCTTCTAAAACCAGTTCCTAAAGTTGCTCGATATGGGTTTGCTAAAAGACCTGCTATATCTAATCTAGGTCCTAACGATGCTTCATCTATTGGTTCATCTTCCTCTTCTTCTTGAAACAATAATGGAGCTAGTGTTAAAGCGCCTCCAAGAGCTAGCTTACCACCACCTGTTAGACCACCTGAAAATTTACCACCTTCAAATAAAAATGGCATAGCCTTTTTTTTTAAAAAAGTACCAAGACCACCACTAGTAAGTGCTTGACCACCAAAATATAACAATGCAGCTTTACCTATTGGTGATTTTACAATTTTCTTTACAGCTCTTGTGGCTTTCTTCACAAGTTTACCAAGACCATACATTTGTCTACTTGTTTCAAGGTCCATGATCCCACCTACAGGTGCATCTTCTGGCATACCACCATCAGCTAATAATCTAAAAAATACTGGATCAATAGCTGGGGTTTCTTCAGTGGGTGTTGTTGCTTGGTTTGGGTTAACAGCTTGAGCTAATAATAATTGATTTTCATCATCATCGTCTTCTTCTCTATCACGCATCCTTTCATTACCAGCAGCATCTATATTACCCGCTAATCTCTCAGCCATGTATTCTTTATAACCTTCTGCTGATACACCATATTTTGCTCTTGCTTTAGCCGTTCTTGGATCATTTCTATAAAAATCTATGTTTTTTCTTAAACCAATATTTCTTAAACCAGTTATCGCATTTAAACCCATTCCTAAAAATCCAGGTATATTACTATCTCCAACTCCCCTCATAAATAAACGTTGCAAAGAATCTGCACTGCCATAATCCGCAATGTTTTTTCTTTCTTTTATATCTCTTCCTAAAAGTTCACTAAGATCTTTAGCTTGTTTTCTTTCAGCTATTTGTAACGCTGCTTTTTGATTTTTTATTCTATCTTCAAAAGCTTTTTGTGATTTTCTATCTGTTCCAAATTCTCCTGCACCTCTACCAGAAAAACCTGCTCCTTCTTTAGCTCCACCACCAGCCTCTGTATCTGCACCACCCGCTCCAGCTCCACCTATATCACCAAAACTATCCAATGACATAACACCTGCAGGACCTTCGTTAGGTCCATCTTTTAATGATCCGTGTATGTCTTCTTTTAATAATAACTTTTTCTCTGCTTCTGTAATGTATGCTAATTCTGTAGGTGGTTTATCAGGACCTGATTGCCATTTTCTAGGTACAACAACTTGTGGTTGATCACCAAGATAGTTTTCCACACCACCTTGTACAACAGGTTCGCCACCCTTTTTTAACATCTGTCTGAATTGTTGTGCTCTAGTTATTGCCATCGTACCATTCTATTTTGTTTCACCGAATAAATCAAGACTCGGCATTATTACTCTTACGTCTCTTCTTATGTCAGACTCAGGTATACCCTTAGCCTTCCACTCTTCATCGTTCTTATATTTTTCACCTGTTTTAAGGTTAGATATCTCTTCTATTACTTTTTTTGGTTTTAGTATTTGCATTATTATGACCCTCCAAGAACTGTTCTAGGTTGTACTTCTAATATTGATGCTATAACGTGCAGCTCATTTGCATCAGCAGCCTGCACTTTAAGAACCTCACTCTCTTCCATAATTAAAGGTTGATTTAAAAGTTCTGTAGATGCCTTAGATCCTATGGCCTTATCTTTAAATAAATTAAATATAGCACCACTAGAGTTTACTAAAGTTATTGTAATGGTGCTTCCTGACCCTGCATCTTCAGTTACCAATAATGATTTAACAACAGTTGTGGTTGCAGTTGGAACTGTATACAAAGTTGTAAGATCAGTTGTGGTTAAATCTACCTTTTTATTTTTGAAACTATTAGCCATTAATTTATAAAGAAGTTAAATGCTTCTATCTCCTCTTTTAGTTCTTCTTGAAAAGTAGTGTTTAGTTTTTCTATGATAGCATCTATGTCTCTGACTTGTGCTTCTGCCGTTCCTAAGTCATACTGTTCACTAGGTCTTGTTAATACTTGTACTATCTTTGCCATTATCTTCTTCCGTCTGGTTGTATATCTAATCTAAAAGTTCCTAACCTCCAACTTTGATTAGTCGATATGTTTTCTATTTTTAATGATACTGCTCTACCTCTCGCGCGAGTATCTACCTTTTGTGTGCTAGATGTTATATCAAACGGTCCAAGTGATGAGCTTGCTCTTGTATCATTTGGAAAGTTTCTTAAATTTAATGTAACTCTTGTTGCGCCTGTTTGTGAAATAAAGTCAGGTATAAATCTTCTAACTTTCATTATAAACTCACCATCTCCTCTAAGATCTGCTGCACCTGTAGTTTGACCTGTAACACTTCTTCTTTGACTTATATCAAAATCTCCAGAAGATATGTTTGCAAGTATTGCAGTTGTAGCTCCACCTCTAACTTGATCTGTCCCTGTTTCGTGTTGATAGTATGTTGTTCTACCTTCAGTGTTGCCCACAACATCAAAAGATGTATCGTTAGCTGCATCATATTCTGTTGCATGCGGTGAACCAAAAACAGCAGAGTCTTGCCACATTGTTCTTGCTAGTGTTCCTACTGTCCACACTGGCCTTTGTGGTGAAGAATCAAAATAGTTATATGCAACCATTCTGTTTACAACAGATGATGAGGAAGTTGGATAAAACCACATGACTTCACCAAAAAGATTGTTTAATCCAGCAGATACCATTTGGTTACCAGATTCTAAATTTATATCATTATATACATGATCCTCTACCAAACAAGGTAGTGATTCTAATTTACCAGCGTATCTAAAAAAACCATTCTCTGACATCCAATACGCAGAACCATCTACTTCCACACATGCATTCTGTCCAACAAGTCCACAGTTAGTGCCTACTTGTGAGAACGCAAATGTAAACGGAGATCCAACAAATCTTTGTGTAAACAAAGCTGTATCAGTCCAAACATACAAAGCATCTCTACCACGAATAGCTCCTCTGATCTGTGATCCGTCGGCCAGTCTTTGTGTACCAGCTGTATTAGTTGCTGTTGGTGTGTATGTATTAATATCTTCTTGATCAGAAAATCTAATAAACATATCGTCTTGAGTTCCCGCATCGCCTATTGTCGTTTCTGTTCCATAAAATACTAAGTGTCTATCAGGTGTTGATACAACCATGTGTCTTGATGCAGTTGGCGCACCAGTTATAATTGTTGCTCTTGTGTCTGTAGCATTTGACAAACTAGAATCCCAAGAAAACACTGCACTATCATGTATTAAACAAATAGCCTTGTCACCAAAATTATCTAATGACCACATGCCTGGCTCTAATACTAAGTCACCAGATGCAGCTTCACCCCAACCAATAAAAGTTGTTGTACTAGTAATTGTTGCACCTGCACTATGAGCTGCTTTTGTAGTACCACCTACTTCTCTAGTAACACCTGTAAGTTCTCCTGTTGCTGCAATACCTGTATAAGATATTTCTTCACTATCTATTTGTAAAAAGTTTGTTCCTGCAGTTGGAAACTGTGAGGCATCCACTAATATAATACCTGTTGTTGCAGTGTCTGTAATACCATTTTGTAGTGTAGTTGTTGGGTTACCAGCAACTGTACCACCCCAAGATCCTAATGACCAACCAAAACCTTTTGCCTGCACAGCTGGTCCCACAGGATAATAGTGTTGTACTCTTATACCACCTGATGTTGTGGCACCAGACCCTGACTCATTTGATGGCATTGTAATAGTTAATGTTGTGCTCGTAGGCACAGTTGTAACCATAAATTTTTTATCTTTAAAATCTGCCTCTACAAAATTTGAATTGGTAATTGATGAAAAATTATCCAATAATATTATGTCTTGTGCAGATATATTGTGTGCACCAGAAAAAGTTATTGTGACTTCAGCTGATCCGTTGGTCGTGGTAAATGCACTCGTGAGTGTGGTTGTCGATTTGATTGGATGTATGTCGTAATACACACCTCCAGAGAAAGCGTATAAAATTCTATTTGTACCAATAATTGCGTATTTTCTAGCTAAACTATTAACAAAGTGATGTAGACCTCGACCAGCTCCTGTAAGATTACTATCGCCTAATTGTTTCCAACCACCTATTTTTTCTGGAATACCATAACGAAACCTAACATTATCGCAGTCTGTCCATTGACCCTCTGCTCCAGTGTCCGTGATCTGTTTGTTAATACCTGGCTGAAAACCTATCTTTTGTAGCATAAAAAACCCTGTTTTCTAGGTTCTATATTAGTTTTTATGCAGAATCAATATTTTTAAGAACTATTAAAGTTCAGGCCACTCACCCAAAGGTCTAGTGAATACAGGGCTCTCTTCAGTTCCTGTGTTAGTATATGTGTACAAAGCTTCCATAGCCGCTGCATCAGCTGCACCATCGATTGCTGTCTCCATTTCATTAGATCTAGTTCTGATAGCTGCTCTGTGAGTAGCTATGTTAGATGGTATTGTAGATCCAGCGTCTTCTGCTTTTCTAATTATGTACCAATCACTTGGTGATAATAAACCTTTAGCTTGAGCTTTTACTTCATTTTTAAATAAAGTTTTTAATCCGTGAATAATTACTTGGTTGCCATCTTCGTCTAAAACATTAGCTCCATTTTCATCAACTGCGTTTTGATCTTCTACGTCTTTACCAGTCGCTGGTGCATAACTTGCAGTAACAGCATTATTTGCAAAGACCATAGACTCTGCACCATTCCAATAATATCTTGGATTTCTTAAATTAGAATTATCATATATGACTTCGTAAACACCTTGTGCCTCTCTTTGAGCAACAGTTGTCTCAGGAGACAAACCGAATACCCCTAAATTAGAGTTTGCTCTTACGATTTGATTATTTTCTACTTTTGCGTACATATCAGTCTCCTTCTATTATATTTTTAATTTTTTGTCCATAGCTATTTATCTAGCTACCACTGGCACTGCGGTTCCAGAATCATTGGCTACAAAAGGGTTTTCTGCAAAAGCTAAATAAATTATGGTAGACCCACTTTCATTACCATCAGTTCCAGTTGATCTCAACTTAAAACCATTACTTAAAAAATCAAATTCATTTGATGTTTCAGATTCTGCACTATTTTGATTAGGCATTAATAATTGATTAGCAGCATTAATTGGATCTCTTTGATTATCAAACAACAACCAGCTATGACTTCCAGATGTTGTATTTTTGACTAAAACCCAAGCAGGTTTAAATCCTGTATAAATAAATGCTCCATTTGCATTACCATTACCAGTATATGAACCAAACCTAGAGTAGCCTTTTTTTGACTTAAAACAGTAAGCAATATATTCCTCTCCACTTGCATTTACATCATCACCATCTTTAACAGTAAATACCGTTGAAGTTGGTGCTGTATCTCCCCAAAACGTATAATCTGCTACTGCATCCGTGGCATTTAAATCTATATAATCTGTTTCTGGAGCAGCTGACACTTGATGATGATACATATGCCAACCCCCTACACTATCTAAAGATTTTACCATATATACATCAGGCACTACACCTAAACCGTGACCCACTGTTGTCGTTGTTCCTGTTCCAGCACCTGTGTATTTAACAATACTAAATCCAGCAGTGGTGTTTGGTGAAATATTTGTTTGAATACTACCATCAAAATTAGAGAAAGAATTTGTTGTTGGAGTGTTTGCTTGTCCACCCATACCAGCATGATTAGAACATTGGTAATATAGCGTTGGTGCAGAAGCCGCTACTGTAATTTCTGTGTAAGCACCTGATGAACCTGGAGTGCCATTTGTAGTAACCCCTGTTGTGTACTCTCCACCTGATTTATCTGATGATGTATAAAATCTTAATGGGTGTCCAGAGTTTGAACTATCAGATTGATCAAATCTAAATGTACCACCCTCTGATAATTCTAATGTAACTGCACTTGTACCAAAATCATCAAATCTATATTTGTTACCACTATCAGATACTACTTTTACCACATAAGTTTTTGATGGAGTTGTTCCAGCGGCTAACCAATTCCATGCTACATAATTAGAACTGCTAGCATTAGTTTGATAGGGTGTATTAGATCCAAGTGAAACAGTAAAACTTGTTGCCGACACCGCAGTAACACCACCATAATTTTCCCAAGTCGCACCACCGCTGTCGTTTTCTTGGTCGGTTTCATTAGAACTTAATTTTTTTGTTAAAGCAAAACCTCTAATGCAATCTTGAAGTGTATGTGCTGCAGTTGTGCCTCTGTGTTTAATCCAACTCCAATCAACTTGAAAATTAGCAGTTATTGCTTGCGTAGAGTTACCATCACCTGTGTAGGTAACTGTTTCAAAATGATCGTTAGGTTTTGTAATCGAACTATAAGCCATAATTTTTATCCATAAGTATTTAAGTTAGATGTATTTAACGCATAATATCCTGAAGGTACAGTATATTCAAAGTTTCCATGACCGTTAGCATCACTGTTTCCTGATGATATTGTATATATTGGATTACCAAAATTTGCCTGAATATTACTGTTTGATGATGTACCACCTTTAGATAATGGCAACCATATAAAGCTCATATCAATGCTTGAAAAAGCTGAGTTGCTTGTAGTTCCATTTTCTATTTCTGATTGTGTTGCGCTATTTGACCAAGTTCCATTTACACCAAACCAAAGAGTTCCATTGTCTGCATCAAAGGCAATCATGACTGTGTCTCCAGTAGATAAAGCGGAGGCATAACTACTAGCAGATCCAGACGTATCATATTTTTGTCCTGTTTGTCTTAACAAATAACCATTAATATCTGTATTAGTTGCGGCAGAATCAAAACCTATTCCTGTATAAACATTAGAACCAAATGTAACTTTAACTTCCCAATACCATTTACCAGCTTGAACTCCAAGAGTGCCATAGCTAAAAGTATTAACACTAGCAGCAAAAACAACTTTTAAATTACCCTCTGAATACGTTGGAACTGTTTGACCTGATCTATACGATAAAGGATGTTGAGTGCAAAAATTTTCTACGCAAGTATCAGTCATTTGATCTGTGCTTGCTAAACCACTTACAGTAAAATTATTACTTAATCCTGATTCATCTTTACCTAAATTTGAACTATCTTTAAAATTAAGATAAAATGAATTGGTTCCTGCATTAGCGATTTGACCTATTTTTTTAGGAGTCCATATACCTGTTGCAGTATTGGTTTCGCCAAAGCTAGAAGGTGTAAGTGCTTGTCCATCTATAAAAACAACCTCTGCCATATACCCTTTCCATTGTTCATCACCGTTTCTTGCTCCTAAATTAAAAGTTGCTGAAGTGCTACTTAATTCTAAATCTTGACTTGAGGTTGGATAATTAGAAGTTGCAAAACTTGTAACTTCAGCTCCATTAACATATATTTTAATTCTATCTGCTTCTGTTCCATTTGTCGTATCAAATATTACATGAAAATGATACCATGCAGATTGGTCTCTATAATAAGCGTTTGTTTTAACATCATTAGAAGTTGAACCACCATCATAATGATACACTCTAAATTGACCACTACTAAAATATATCTCAACAAAGTTGTTAGAGTCTATGTATGATGTAAATATTGCTTTATCTGGTTCTGCACTTGCTTTAACCCAAGCAGAAAAAGTAGCTGTGGTTCCGCTACCAGCAGTTGATATACTTTTTTGTGCATAACCACTACCATCAAACAAACATGAATTATCTATATTTTCAGGAGCTTTTGGCCATTGATTGTTGCTAACAAAAGTTAGAACATCATTCATCCTCCACACACCGCCTGCTACCCCTGTTAAAAATCCTCCTACAGGTGTATTTGTTGGTCCGATTATTCCTCCGTTTCTTCTTGACATTATCTTGCTGTCCCCGCTGCTTTAGTTCCTTCTGATACAAATGGTGCCTCAGCCACTGCATAATATATATATGTTGATCCTGAAGAATTAGTATCTGTTGCGTTACCTCTTGCTTTGAAACCATTTGCACAAAAATCAAATACTTTTGTGCCAGATGTTCCCTCAGCATTTGATAGATTGTAAAAAAGTTGTTTATCCATTTCATTTATAGTTTGAGATTTATTATTGTAAACTGCCCAGTTACCTGTACCACTTGATCTTTTCACCATCAAATAAGCTGGTTGAAAGCCAGTATATACAAATGTGCCATCACTATTTCCGTTACCAACATAAGATGATATTTTTGAAAACCCTTTTATACTTCTAAAACAATACGCAATAAAAGTTTGACTACTTCCTATTGCTGTGCCCGTACCAAAAACTGCAGATGTAGGTGATGTATCATTAAAAACAGTGGTATTATCTGTTCTTGCTCCTGTACTATGCCATTGCACATAATAATCCTCTGGTGCAGAAGCATCAATTCCTTTATGATATGCGTACCATGATCCAGCAGAATCTCTTCTTTTAACTACTATATATTCTGGTGCGCTTCCAAGTCCATGACCGACTGTTTCCGCACTTCCTGTTCCTGTCCATGCCACAATACTAAATCCAGCAGTTGTGTTTGCAGATACAGAACTTGTTACACTTCCTTGTGAATTTGATGATGGAGAGCCACCAGCTTTCCAATGCCATGATACTATATTTTTACCACTTCCATTTGTTGCTGATTGTGATCCTGTAGTAAATCCATCAGTATCAAAAGATGTTATTGATGCAGAATAAGTAGTGTCACCATTATTTGCGTTAGAAAAAAGTGTTACACCAACACCTCTTATTATATCTTGAAGATAATGAAAAAGTGTTGCATCTCTGTCTTTTATCCAGACCCAATCTGGTTTAAAACCTACTCCTGTAACTGATTGTGTTCCACCATTTCCTGTGTACAAAACTGTATTAAAATGATTTTTTGGATTATCTATTGTTGTATAAGCCATTATCCGAACTCCGATAAGTTTTTAGTGTTTAATGCAAAATAACCCGATGGCACTGAATATTCAAAATTACCATGACCATTCGCATCTGCATTTCCTGATGAGATTGAGAATGATGGAGAGCCAAAGTTACCATCAAATACAACTGTGTTACTACCAAAATCACTTAATGCTGGAAAATAATTTCCATAAGGTGTTGATGTAGGTGCTGTTATAGATATTGCTCCCGTTCCTGTAGAACCACTTGTAGGGTCACCACTATTTTGAAAAGTTCCATTTTTAGAGAAATATAATTTGTTATTATCTAAATCTAAAGCTACTCCTATAATATCTCCAGTGGTGTAAGTGTTACCATAAGATGTATAGCCATCGTTATTTCTATATTGACCAGTTCCAGAAACATAAGCATAATCTGTTGAATTATGTCCAAGTTCGTTATTAGCAGTTGTTTGAGATGAGGCTATACCAATCATAGCATATCCTCCTGTATCTGATACAAATTTAACTTCCCAATACCACTTTCCATTTGAAACACCTATCGTCGCTGGAATCGGTGCTTGATTAGTGGATCCTGTTGTATATCTAATATTTCCTTCAGACGTTGTTCCCTGTCCATAATAATTATCTAAAGGATTCCATGTTGCAACATTAATGCTACATGTATCAGTAGATTGATCGGTGCTTGCTAAATTATTAGCAGTAAAATCATTTCCATTTCCTGAAGTATCGTCACCTAAAGCAGATGAATCAGAAAAATTTAATTTAAATCCGTTGGTGCCATACGTCCCTGTATATGCTATGGGTTCCCAAATATTTGTGACAGGATTAAATGCACCAAATGAATTTTGATCCAATGTTTGCCCGTCTACTAAAATATATTCTGTACAGTACCCGCCATAATGTAAATCGTTTGAAGATCCTAAATATCTTCTAAATAAATTTAAATTAGCACTATCATTATTGATACCTGTGTTTGCATTTTGTGATGGATTATTGTTTGTATCAAATTGTGTTTCCTCTACGCCATTAATATACATTTTAACTCTATCACTAGCTGTTGATTGTGTTGTATCAACTGCAATTATAATATTATACCACGCTGTAACATCACGAAAAACTCTTGTCGTTCTTCTCCATACAGTATTATAACCCATAAAATCCAACCTATCATCACTTCTAAATCTCAAAATTCCACAAGCAGTATCACTGTTTGATGTCCAACCTTCCATAAGAAATTCAAATGCAGATGAAACTATTCCTCTTTTTGTCCATAAAGAAAGTGTATATTTATCATTATTTGTAGCTGTCCCATTTGTACGATTAAAATAAGGAGAATCAGATTTATTTAATCTGACGGAATTAGTAAAAGTTATTCGTGGAAAAGCTGGAGGCCATATGGATGAAGATTGAGCTTCAAATTGATCTTGTAAAGTCCATACACCAGAAGCAACTGTAGTTGTTGGTGTGTTTATTTTTCCTATGACTCCACCGTTATCTTGGTTCATTAGCTACTCTCCTTCGCTTCATCAGTGGATTCCTACGCGTCGTCTATGACTTCATATGATACAAGTAAATCTATATCAGATGCAGCGCTTGCTCCACCTTTTAAGACATCTGCTTCCATTAAGTAGATTGGTGTATCAAGTAATACTAACGTTGCGTCAGCTGGCACTGATAGTGTTTTTGCTATGTGAAAAGTTCCAGAAGTATCAAAGTTTGTAATACCATCTGGAGTAAAGTTTGATTTTGTAATTGAAACAGTTACATCAGCTGCGTTTGTTCCATCAACGTTTGCAGCTGTAATTCTGTTTATTTTTATTAATTTATCAGTGGATACTGTCATTAAAGTTGTAGTTGTAGTAGCTGTTAAGTTATAACCTACCGATTCACCTTTGATACTAGTTACTGATACTATATTTGGGTTTGCCATAATTTACTCCTTTTATCCGAATACAATTGCCATTGCAATAGCTTTCCCTGTTGATATACCGCTCGAAGGCGTTGTAAAACTTAGTGTTCCAGAACCATTAGTTTGTAATACTTGGCCACTACTACCATCCGCAGCAGGAAATGTCAAAGCATCGATCGTGACTGTTCCTGACCCTTTTGGTTGTATAGATACACCGATATTAGTGTCATCACCAGATGCAGTAAATGTTGGTTTGTTTCCTGTGGCTGCATTAGCGTATGTTAATTCATTAACAGCAGAACTAGTAGCTGTAAGTTTAAATAATTCATTACTGTTTGTGTCTAAAATAGATGTTCCTATTATTGGAGAAGTTAAAGTTTTATTAGTTAAAGTCTGTGAAGATCCTGTTGTTACCAATCCTACTTGTTTTATATCGGGGTTAGTTCCATCGTTTGCTGTAGCAAATAATACAGCATCACCTTTATCTGTTGCTGAAAAAGTAAATGTGCCCCCTGAACCAGATGCATATTTAAATTGCACTGTGTATGCACCAGAAGTTGAGTTTCTTAAAAAATAAAAAGTTTGAACATCTAAAGGTATCGTTACAATCTGATTACCTGTAATAGTTCCTGTAAACTCGATCATTCTGTGAGATAGTTCTGCACCAGTCGATCCATCAGAAACTGTTAATGCAGTTGTTTGCGCTCCACCTGCTATTGATTTAGCAATGTAACCACCAGATATTTGTTCTATGATTTGTAAATTTGTATTAGTCTTTGTACCCCATGTACCAGCGTTTTCACCAGTTGCTTGAAGTTCAACACCTAAAGGTGTGTATGTTGATGCCATAAATTATCTCCTATGCAGCGTCACTATAACTTGTATTTGATCCAGTTGCAACATCCGAATAAGTATCATTCGAACCTGTTGAAACATTAGTATATGACCCATTTGATCCAGTTGCAACATCCGAATAAGTATCATTCGAACCTGTTGAAACATTAGTATAAGATGTATTAGAACCAGTGTCAACATCCCCATACGCAAAGATATTAACCGTTCCTAGGTTAAATGTAGCAGATTGACCAGTTAATCCAACCTGCATATCTACTGGAGATATTGATCCTACACTAGCGCTGAAAGACTGACCTGTTAATCCTAGTCCTTCCTCTACTGTTAAAGACCCAACACTTGTTGTAGCTGATTGACCAGTTGGTTGAGCAACAGCTCCTCCTAGTCCAACAATAGATCCTAGACTAAAAGATGCTGATACACCAGATAATATGGCTGTAGCATTCGGTATTGTAACACTACCTAAACTAGATGTTATTGATTGACCTGTTAATTGTGCTTCTTGTGATGATATACCTTGAGCTGTGCCTAGTGAAGTTGACATGGACACACCAGAGACTAGTACAGTTTGATTTGGTGCTTTTGCTGTCCCTTGTGAAATAGTTATTGATTGACCAGTTAAACCAATAGTCATATCTGCAGGTGTTATTACGCCAACAGATGTTGTTATTGCACTTGATGTCAAACCTTGGTGAACATCATCTACAGTTAAAGATCCAATAGAAAAAGATGCAGATATACCTGATACGACTACAGGATTAAAAGCCGTACCTTGAGAGGATGTAACAGACTGACCACTTAAACCTACAGTCATGTCTACAACTGTTGGTGATCCTAAACTAGATGATATTGATTGACCAGTTAAGGTAATAACTTGATTAGAAGTTTGTCCCCAGGCACCGCCACCATTCCAGGCTTGTGCACCCCAACCTGTTTTTAAAGTTGTGTCAGCGTTCCAATTAGCTTGGCCCCAGGAAAACCTGCCCCATCCTGAACTTACCGACATGGTCGGCCTCCTATGCTAATCTGATTATCGCGTTACTTGCGTCTGCTGCAGGAAACTCAATTTTAAAAGTTCCATTACTTGCTGTCTTGTCACCACCAAAAGCTATAACTGCAACAGCGTCAGTTGTTGAAGAACCACCATCTGTTGTTGTGTTATAAATTAAGGCTCCGTTTGCAGTGAAAGAAGCTGATGAATAAGTTACATCTGCAAAATCTGTAAATGCAGTTGTTGAAGATAATGATACACCTTGGTTTGTTAAAGTTGCACCACCTGCAGTGTATGCAGATCCAGACGTATTAGATATCTCGTTTGAAGTAGAGTAATCAGTTGTAGCTGCGCCTAAAGATGCAGAGCTGGTGAATAACGCTATTTTAAAAGTATGTCCACCTGAAGACTCAAAGCTGTGCTTACCTTGTAGAAGTTCTTGTTTAAAACTAGAGCATATCGCTGATGTTATTGCCATGACTTAATCTCCTATGGGTTTGCCGAGTTTATTGGTATTCTAACTGCTCCATCTGTGTAGTCGTCTCTTCGTCTTCTACCAACTTGTTCTGCAGCAAACTTCTGTACTTCTTGTTTATATTTATTTTCATACAAAGTCAACATGTCTATCGGGCCTTTTAAAAAGCCATATGCTTCTGATAGACAGCAATATAATAGTCCATTTGGAAAATTAAGACTTAGATAATTAGTATCATTGCCCTCTAAAATACCTGCCATTTTATTAAAATGAATTCTAAATCTATATGTAGTATTTGGTGTAGGGGCTACAAATATTCTACCAGACGTAGTGTCTGTATTACCCGTTGCACCACCAAACATAGCATAATATTTAGGTTGACCTTGAGCTGCGGAGGTTCCTGTCACATCCTGATATTCTTGTAGATAGGTCATATCTTTTTTCTCTAGCCATCTATTAGCTCCCGTAATAGCTGATCCATTAGTATCATAAACTTGTATACCTCTAACAAATAAACATCCAGCAGGTGCATTTATAGATTCCTGACCTGCCACAAAATTACCTAATTGTTGTTTTTTATCTGCATCAATAGGCACATCTCTCATAATTCTATATTGAGCGTTTAATATTATATTCTCTAATACACTATCTGATAACACAGTTGAGTCTACCTCTGTGTAACTTCTTATTTGTGTTTTTAATCCTGATGCACTTAATCCTGACATTATACAGCTCCTGCTAACTCTCTACAAAGAGAACAGCTTTTTTTATATCTGTTATGTGTTCCACATTTCCACTTTGGTTCTTCATGCACAGGTATTTCTGGCTCTGGAACTTTAGTATAATACTCTATGTGCTCATCCTCTGGACATGCACATTGTTTAATACCAAATAATTTACTAATTAATTTTTTAATCATGCTGTTACTGTTACTGGCCCTGCTGATGCAAAACCGCCTCCTCCAGACTCAGTTATACTAGATGTTGTAGCTGTTGCAAAGGTATAATTATCATCATCTACTTTTGTAATTGTGTATCCTGCAGCTAAATTTATCGTTGCTGCAGCGACTCCACCAACAACTTCTGCATTTCTAAATCTAACTGTATCAGATGTTGATCTACCATGATTTGGTTCGTTAACAGATATTGTTGCAGATCCATTTGTTGTTGTAAAAGCATTAAGTGGTAAAATTTTAGGAACAGCTGTTTCTGTTCTATCTGGTCTAACATTACGTAAAGATATAGAATCACCATTCATAGGTTTTGGTTCTAATTGTGGTTGCTTTGGTTCAAACTCTGACACATGCACAAATGATCCATTCCATTCTCTAACCATTTCTTTGTATGGAAACTCCATACCTGATCTGTCTGATATTGCTCTTGCGTATTTACCTGTTGCGTATTTAGCCATTATGCTCCTGGGTAATATGCTTTTGGTGTTATGTGTGTGCTAGATGCAGAGCCATCTTCTGCTAACGCTCTTTGAAACTCATCTTCATACACTAATTTCATTGGTTGTATTAGTTGTGGAGCATACTTTTGCGCAAGATAATATGTCAATCCAGATACCATGCAAGGCACAAATCTGAAAGGAACATCTGTTGCGTTAGTATAATCTCCTACATCTTGTATTCTTTTTATAAAATAAAAATGCATATCTTTAGATGCATTAGTAGAATCTGGTGTTGGATAGATATGTATTCTAACTTTATCAATAAATCTTTCTACCCAATATTGATTAGGTGTGCCTTTTGATAATTTATTAGAAAAACCTGCATACGTTGATCTATCAACTTTAGTCATTGGACTATCTGATTGATCTGTAGAGGTTCTATTTGATCTTAACTGTGCTTCAAGAACATCGGATACACCAAACACACTAGCAGGAGCTGTAGTAGTAGCACTCGTGCCATCATCGCTTGATCTAAAAAAGTCATAATCTGACTGACCTTCTATTAAATCTAAGTTAGTTTCTCCTACTTCCCAGTAGTGAATACCTCTATTACCCCACTCTTGAAACATTATATTTAATGTTCTACGAGCATTTTTTAGTTGATATCCCGCTACGTTTTGTAGTCCTAATCTTTCAAAAGCCTCCTCTATTATTTCATCAATAGCAAAAGTCTTATCGAAAGTAGTTGTTCCCGAGGTAGTGTTAGCCATTTAACCTCCTAGCCAGTATAGCCGATAGTCAAAGATGTTGTGTTAGTCATAGTAGCATGGATACCATTTTCAAATCTAATGCCATTTCCTGGAACATATATATCTAAACCTTCTGTACCAAAATCAGCTTCGAAAATTTTATCTCCTGTGCTACCAGATGAAATGTCTCTTAACACTAACACAGAATCAGCAACTCCTTTTGCTTGTATGTAAGTTACTCTAGCAGGACCTATGTTAGTTGATCCACCAGAAATAGTTTTTACCTGACCTGTGCTTGCTATATTTGTAAACTTTTGATCTGAACTCATATTTTTCTCCTTAAAATTAATATGTGGGGCCGAAGCCCCACATTAATTATTTATTACGATGCAAATGCAAATGCACCTGTAGTAGCGTCAGCTGCACCACCCATTTTTGAAGCAATGTGGTATGTGCCATCTTCATAACAAATAAAAGCAATCATGCTTCCAGTTGTAAAAAGATTTGTTGCTGCGTTAGCTGGTGTGAAAGTTAATAAAGTTTCACCCGCTGCTGAAGTATCAAAAGTTACTTCAGATGAACCTCTTGATTCAATTACAGATCCTGTTGCAAAAACATCTGATCCTGCACAGTCAAAACTTAAAGTTGCTGTTCCACCAGTTGTGTCTTTTGCTTGAGCGTAAACTACAATTGTTCCTGCTGTTGCTGCTGGTAAAGTGCACGCGCATGCTGCACCACCTGCATAGTTAACAACAGAAATTGTATCTGCCGCTAAAGTTAGCGTAGATGCTGTTGCTACATCTGATATTGATAAACCAGTTAAGTCAGGCATACCTGAACTCATTCTAGTAGTAATAGCTCCTGTAGTAGTATTTTTAGTTGCTACTTGGAAACCTTTTTCCGATCTTACTGGACCGTTAAACGTTGTACTTGCCATAATTATATCCTCCTAGTTTTCCGAATACTGTCTCTAGGCCGTCGACTATACGCGTCAGCATTCTAATTAATTGTATAGTGATTAATTTATATAGTAGTTTTGATTAGAGCGCAAGAGGGCCTGCAATGTGGATTGGATTTTTCCAACGATGTAGCTTTTTATTAAGTAGCTACAGAAACTTGTGGTGCAGAACCTTCAATCTTATTTTGCATATGCTCTTTTTGAGCCTCTGCAAGTTTAATATGGCTAATTACTTCTCTGACTTTTCTGTCAATCTTAACCATGTTGAGAGTATATCTACCCTCTTTAAGATGCTCCTGCTCCCATTCGAGATCCAGACCTCTCTTCTTCGTGTAAAGGTCGTTTAGATGTTGCATCATGTTCTCCATCGATAACCTCCTCATAGGTTATTCGTTTTACCTTGGGATCATACATTTCTCCAAGATACTCCCATTTTATATCAGATTTTCCCAACCTGTCAATGATTGCGTTCTCGATATCAATAGGCGATTCGATGCATGTTATATGAAAATCAGCCTGCATTTGGTATGCAAAAATTTGAACTCTGAATTTCTTAGGGTGCATTTTTTCTTTCTAAAAGTTAAATGGGGCGGTTTTAAGGCCGCCCCATAAATTTGGTATTACGCACCTTCTACACCGAAGATACCTCTAGGGTCTGATACTCCAAATGAGTATCTTTCTCTAGCTTTGTATCTTACGTTGCCAGT
>Ga0209348_1000321_pt1 | contig 26532 bp, 24 predicted proteins | sample ETNvirenome_2_30_FD_184065 | JGI IMG/M metagenome (GOLD analysis project Ga0209348, IMG submission 184065) | Marine viral communities from the Pacific Ocean - ETNP_2_30 (SPAdes) (version 2) | ecosystem: Environmental > Aquatic > Marine > Oceanic | place: Pacific Ocean | collected 2013-06-22
TGGTGTGTCGTAAAGCATAATGCCGTCTTCAAGCTTAATACGTTGCTGCGCTTTTGTTACCGCAGGCTCGTTACCCGTTTTTGCAACTATGCGCCCAGCTAATACGTTAATTAACGTTGATTTGCCCACATTTGGAATACCCATGATCATGGCTTTAATTTGCTTATCGGCGCCCACTTTATGTGGCACTAATTTTTTACAAAGCTCATTAATTCGGTGCACCTCAGCGGCTTTATCATGACCAAACGCGATGGCTTTAACGCCACTTTCTTGCTCAAAATAGTCTTTCCACGCTTGGGTCATTTTAGGATCGGCTAAATCCGCCTTATTTAAAATTTTGATGACCGGCTTGCCTTCACGAAGCGTGGTTACCATAGGGTTTTCACTACTGTAAGGAATGCGTGCATCAAGCACTTCAATGATCACATCCATTTGCGGCATTATTTCTTTAATCTCATTACGGGCTTTATTCATGTGCCCAGGGAACCACTGTATTCCTGCTCTACTCATTTGATTATTAAACCTTTTAATTCAACCCATAATACCATGGGGTACTGTGCGGGGTACTGGGTGAATGATTTCGATTTATCACCTCAACTAATAGTGCGTAGTTTACTACATAATCCCTTTAAACTTCTCGTATAAATAAAACCAGTAATATATCTCAGCTACATAAGCACTATTTATGTTTATGGACAAAAATACACCGATGGTTTATATTTGCGACAAATAGATGAATTTTATAAACCACGAGGTATATATTACATGTTTGCTGAACGATTTACTCGTGCCCGAAAAGCCTCCGGCCTATCAATGCAAGCACTAGCTACCGCAGTTGGTGTATCCGCCAATGCTATAAAAAAATATGAGCATGGTACTGCTATGCCGTCTTCTTCTAATTTATTAAAGCTTGCAAGCACACTTGAAGTGCGCACTGAATACTTTTTCCGTCCTATAAAAGTAAAGTTAGAAGGTGTGGAATATCGTAAGCGTGCAAGCACACCACAGAAGATTTTAGATCGTATCAATGGTGATGTTTTAGATCAGGCTGAGCGCTGGCAAGAGCTTTTAAACTTTTATCCAGATTCTATTAAACCTATCACACCATTTTCACTACCAAGCACATTACCTGATGTGATTGATTCATATGAGCAACTAGAAGGTGTAGCCACCACAATGCGCAATGAATGGGGTTTAGGCTTAAATCCTATTCATGACATGATTGATACATTGGAGTCGAAAGGTGTAATGATAATTTGCACTGATGTAGAAACCAGTAAAAAGTTTGATGGTCTCGCGGGTAACATTAATGGACTACCTGTTGTTGTTATCTCTACTGCACAAAGTGGTGATCGTCAACGGTTTACTCTCGCTCATGAATTGGGCCACTTAGTATTGCACAGCCGACTGTCTGAAGAGCTAGATGAAGAAAAGGCATGTAATCACTTCGCAGGGGCTTTTTTATTACCAAGCACTAGCTTAATACAACACTTAGGTAAAAGCCGGACTCAATTAGAAGCACAAGAGCTATACATGCTTAAACATGAGTACGGCATAAGCATGCTTGCCTCTTTGTTCCGTGCTTCACAGTCTGGTGTAATTTCATATCAAACTCAAAAGAATATGTTCATTTGGTTTGGCAAGCAAGGATGGCGCACTCAGGAACCTGGCGAACCTTATCCACATGAAGTTACTTACCTCTATAAGCAGCTAGTATATCGTGCGCTAAGTGAAGACTACATTGGTATATCTAAAGCAGCAGAACTATTAGGGGTATCACTTTCAAGCTTTCATAAAGAACGAAAGTTAGAGGTGCTTAATGCAGCAGCTACTAATTAGTGATGCCAATATATTAATAGATATGGAAGAAGGTGAGCTACTAACCCAACTTTTTCAGCTACCTTATCAATTCGCTATACCTGACATCTTATTCGTTGAAGAACTTGAGGAAGAACACGCACATTTACCTGCTATGGGCTTAACTTTAGAAGAGCTATCATCTGATTCGATGATGCATGCAATGGAGCTAATTCCGCTGTATTTAAATGCCAGCCGTAACGATATATTTGCTTTGTGTTTAGCTAAGCAAAAAAACTGCCCTCTTGTAACTGGTGATATGGCTTTAAGAAAAGCCGCTGAAAAAGAAGGCGTTGTTGTCCAAGGCACTATTTCATTAATAACGCAGCTTGTTAGGCAACAAATAGTAACGAAAGAAACTGCACTAAAAGCCTACAAGAAAATGGAGCTATCAGGCCGAAGACTTCCTTGGAAGGTGGCTATAGAGCATTTAAACGCCTTATAACGCAAGTACGGCATAGAGCCAGTGCGTTTAGCACTGGCTAAATTAGTTTTTAAGAAGGAAACAATATGTCACTTTATAAACAAGAATTTGGTCAAAACTTTGACCTAGGCTTTGACTTAAAAAATCACCCTTACCTCATAGATAAAAGCTGGCACAATGATCAATGTCCTAGCTTCTACTTTAATGTAGGCGAACAGTATTATGTACTATGGGGAGATTATGCTGATGTAGAGCAGAGAGAGGAAGATACGCCTAGATATGTAATAGTTGAAGCAATAAATGAGGGAGCTAATGAAGAGCCAGAGATCTATGCTGGTAACGGTGAAGTGCTGTTTGAGTCTGAGGACTATGCTGAATTAAAACTCTTTTTAGATGCTCTGCTAAACAATAAACAAAGCAACTAAATATCTTCAGCTATGACTATAGATATACTTCATTAATTCACAACTAAAATTCTCGATTACTAATTTTAGGACAGAATTACGAGACTAATAAGAAGAGGTCTAATGTGCCATTCTCTATTAGTAACAGGACTTTTAACCAAACGGAGTAGTATAAAAGTGACTGAGATACTTGCCCTCTATATCAGCCCACATGGTACGTGTATATATTAAAAAATAATATTAGTACAACTGCTTTGAGATTTTAAAAGTAAAAACTGTTATGGTGAATCTTATAAACTGTAACTTAATTTAACGTGCAACCATGTCAAATCGCTCCAAATACTTTTCCCAAGTGTGTCCAGAGCAATACTCAATATGTTGTTGAATAACCGCCAACAGATCGTCAGGTATACTTGACGGGAAGTTTAACTGTATATTTTTGTGTGATAAAAATTGCCTAATGACACTTTGATAATCATGCCCGTTGGAAAATACCTGATGGATATCACAACTTCCAAGATAGCCATATTTTTTTATGACCTCTTGTTCAATCATTTCTTCTGGGAAGGTAGGCATTTTTAAAAAAACATGCGATTTTACACCAATATCAATGAGAAACTTCCAGTGCTTTTTATCAACGTCTAAGTGTTTCAACTTTTTTAAATTTGCAATACTTGTTGGTAAGGATTTTAATTTTGAATTAAAAGATATATTTAACTCTTCTAATTCTGTTAGATTTTCAATCTTACTAGAGATGCTTGTAAAGTCATTTCCCCAAAGCACTAATTTTTTAAGCCTAGGTAAAGTGAATAGCTCTTCCGGAATTTCGGTTAAATCTTTATTACTGAACTCTACAACTTCCAGATTTTTTAAATAAGCTATTTCCTTTGGGATACAATTAACATAACCCCACGCAGGGCTTAACTTCTTCAACTGAAGCAACTCTTCTTTAGTCTCAGGCATTGGCTTAGCACCATGGATAGTTGAATTTTCCCAAAAAGCACATGCTCTATTATTGATCCCCCATAATACAAGGGAGTGTACCCAAACGCCATGACGCTCAATAAACTCACTTTTATTTTCAAATAAAGGTTTTTCGAGTAAGGTACTGATCATATCGTAACCTTTTTGTTCATCTTTTTTAACAAAATCAGCTTCTACAGATTCATGCCATCGTGTTTTATATAGCTTACGTTTCTCTATGGCATCACACCTATATGTACCAAAAAACTTAAATGGGGGTTTCAAGTCTAAGTTAAGTATATCTCTTTTGTACAATTCAGATTGACCATCTTTATAAAATGGGTATTGTGAAAAATCTTTGAATATAGACATAAAAGCGTTCTTATCGAACGCTTTATACTTACTAAAAAGTAAATGAAGCCGCTGCTCAATATCGTATGCATTTAAACAATATTTGAACATAAGTACTTTATCCACAAGCTTATGGTTTTCGGAATTTCCATATGAGAATCGATCATTAATGCTATCTTTAGAGGTATATCCTATTTTATAAAAAATACCTTTGTGAGTTTTTAGCCTTAAGTAATAGACGTATCCGTTTGTGTTATTTGGTCTAAGGGACATAATTTGTATAATAATATTGTGAATTACTAAGAAGATATAGTTGACAAATAGCTATAATGTTTTTATTTGTACAACTCTCCTAATTTGGTACTAAATATTACATCATATATGCTTATTATATATTTAGAAGTATTTTAGGTTCTATTTTTTGCTGCAAGTAAACTCGTCTTTGTATTTATATCCGCGTTACTAAAGTACCTGTTGCAGCAATCAAAATCAGTTTAACGTTTGAGAATAAACTTTCTCAACCTCTTTAAATACAGATGCCTTTTCAAGATTAGACAACGTAGTGAGCTTCATAGTCCTATCTATTGGCCGATGCGGTACAGACTCAACAGGAGAGCTAAGAGTAAGGGGTTTTCCAAGCTTAAACAGAACGCATTCTTCGGCACTAGGATTCAATTTACCCGCCTGCTCAATAGTTAAACTACTTCGCGCTACTATTTGGCAGTCAATTACTGGCCATACTTTTTTTATAGATTTAGTTCGAGAGTTAATAGCACTCGTAGAGGCAATGGCTAAATACCTAATTTCCTTTAACACATTGAGTTTTGATTTTTTTGTTGCTGAATTGAAAGTAGCTAATGGGGTGTGATACCAAGACGCTAAGCCATTTTCGAAGCGTTCAAAATAGCTTTTATCTCGCCCTGCCAACCCATCTAAAGCAGCTGTAAAAACCAAATCAGGATATAGCATCTGCTTCAAACCTGCATATGGAATTCGGGCTGCTTCTTGAACATATAAACTCTCTTCTATCTCCTGAGAGTTCTTAGCATAGTCTTTATTCCCATCACCCAACTGTTTACGTAAAAATTCAGCAAGCCAATAACTACCACTTTTCCCACCAGCACTTGGCAACAATGCAAATGCACCTATCCCTATTTCATGAATAGCTTCGTTATAAGGGTTACTTTGTGGGTTAGTCTCTTGTTTAAAGTAACCAGGGTATAAAGCAAATGCGCCAAATATGGGTCTGCTCTTGCTTATGCTGTCTGATTGGCTTTCTTTATTTATATGAATTAACGCATCCCTGTAGCGGTGCATCTGATTTATAGCATCATCAGGCACAAAGTCTGTTGTATCAACATTGTCTTCATCATAGCGGCCTTGCTTCGTTTTGATACGGTACTTGGCATCAAATATCCAAATAAATCGCTTAGAGTTGGGCTTAGGTAACGTTACTTCAAGTACAATGTCTGGGTTTTGGCTAACTAAATATGACTTAATAGGATTACCACTTTTACTAAACCATGGCTCGTGCAATAGCTTTGCTTTTAGACCATCCTCACGCTCAAATTCAAACGCGCCTGCTAAGCCGCCTTCTAATTTATACTCTAAAAAGTCGTTTAACTGTAAATTATTTAGCTTTTTTGTTTTATCTTTAAAGCGCAGTTCATTTATTAAAATATTTCGAATCTCTAAAAAGCACCACACTTCGTATATTTCAGCGACAGACTTCATTGATACGCTTGATTGTTCTTCAAACACATCCAAATAGTATTTTAATTCTTGCCACACGCGATATACAGCGCTATAGCCCGTTTTTTGCTGCAAAACTAAAGATTCGCTATTAAGCCCTGTATACGTGCTTACCTCTTTAAAAAAGCTCTGATTTAGTGTTTTTTGTAAAGGTTTTTGCCACTCTTGTAATTCATTTAAAAAGCTATTTGAAAGGCGTTGCTTATCTGGTGCTTTATTTGCTTCCCTTAGTTTATTTTCAAATTTGGCAATACACTTTTTACTGTTTGTAACCACCATTTTTATAAAACGGTTTTCAGGTGTATTTACACTAAGCTGTCTTTTTTCAACTTTATACCGCTTAGCGAACTGCTTACTTTTTATATCTTCTTTAACCTTTTCACTTAAACGTTGAGGTAAACGCCCTTTCAACCTATCCGCTTTTGAATATGAAACATATGACTGTAAGCGACTGTGCGGAGCTTGAGTAATAACCTTAAGACCATCTTCAAACCGTTTGCGTAAATTATTAAAGTTAGCAAGCCACAGCAGAGGAAAGTGACCTCTTTGCTGGCCCTTAGAAGCATTCTGTTCTGTTTTTTCAAGTAAGCTAAAGCGCCATAGTGGAAATTCTTTATCAATCATTTTATACATGGCAGGTAAGTCGCTATGCATATCCATTTTTGTTGGCAGTACTTCAAAGGAAATATTACTTTTAAATACCTTTCCACCTGCAATAAACTCAAGCGGCAAACGCATCCAACCAACATCATTCCCCGTATTTAATGTACCTGTTAATCGTGCTGAAGAAGTTAAGCTCGCTCTTTTAAAGCGAAAGCTATCATTAATGCTTTGGCTACGGTGGGTTAAATAAGCACTTTCAACTTCAGAGCTAAACTCCCATTCAAATTGATATTGTGTATTTTCAAAAAAAATAGGCTCGGCAATACCTATGCTATTAGCGTGATTAGTCGCTTCATACTCTTTTTTATCTACTACTAACGTATCAACATCTAAAGAAGGGGACAGCTTAATTGCATAAGTCGATTCTTTGGCGAGTGTTTCAAGATCTGAACAAGCGATATTGCGTTTACCAAACGTGGCTTGGTAAACCTGTTTTCGTTTAAAAATATCGTTCGTCCAGATAGATAATTCAAACTGTGATGATTGCAGATATAAAAGCTCTTGCATTCCTTAGCACTCCATCCAGTTTAATTAAGGCCAAAAACTTGTAAAACCAAATGTTGTTAACCTATCTTCCATCCAGTTTATTTTTTCTTTGCTCCGGCAAGTAATATGAATTAATTTATCGCCATCTACATTTTCACGGTACAAATCAGGTCTTGCTTTATCTGAGCCAGGTAATTCATTCCAAAAGCTACCAAATTCACTTTCAAGAATTTCTTCCAATTGTTTCAATATCGATATATCGACAGTTTCAACTGCGGCAAGCTTCTCGGTATCACCTTCAATACGGGGTAAAACCTTACACATTAAAAAGTCATCCCATACCGCTTTTAAGTCAACCTCTTCTTTGGGTTCGCTACTTATAACTGCTAATAGCAGCTCGTTAAGCGCTCTGTATGCAAGCTTAAATGGCGTATGTGCCAATACGTTATTTATTGCATTAATAAATGCAATACTTTTACGACCATCTATATCTATTTTAGGGAGTTTATCGGTACTGGTCCGTGCGTCAGAGTAAATAGGGTAACTCAATGCCTTATTGGTGGTTGTAGGTGCAAAAAAATTATCGAAATCGTTAGGGAAAAAGTCGCCAAAATCAAAACTTAGCGCTCGGTCTATTACTTTACGAGAAAAGCCATGGGTAGTTTCATCCATATTTACTGTGCCAGCAACTATCAAGTTAAATGGAATACTTAAACCATATTCACAAATATGTTGCCACGCATCATCATAATTCGCATCCGCAAACCCCAGTTCCTCGCGTAGTTTTTCAATATTATCGATTGATTGAATTGTAGTAGCTTTTAATAGTGGGTCACACGAGTATTGAAAATCATCTTCATCCCAAGCCCAACACCTTGTTTCAATGACTGATAAGTAATCCGCAAAGTACTGTTCAACAGGCGCTAAATTCATTTCGTCCAAGCAAAGCCAATATGGTTTTATTGCATCAATGTCTGATACGCCACCTTGAAGGCATAAAAGCTTTTCATTTACTGATAATGAAATACCTTTATCAAGTATTTCACGCCATGCTTTAGCAATAAACTTAAGTACATCAGTTACTACGAACTCAGCACATCCACTTAAGCGAGATACATATCCCAGTAAGTCACTAGGCTCATGCCAATCAGGTCGCACAGATGTTAAGCAGTAAGTATCTGCTAAGGAGCCTGTTAGCTCCGCCTGCTCTCTGACAAAGCGAGTTTTACCTGTTCCTGATATACCCGCTAAAAGAAGGAAAGGCTTAGATAAAAGCGTTACAGTATCTAAACTAAAAGAGGTTAATAAATGAGCTTTATAATGTTCATCAGATACATCAAGAGTTTCTCCTAAGGGGTGTAACTCTTGATTCATCAACTGTATAACTTTATTTTTAGTTCTATTCCTTCCCTGCTTAGGTTTCATGTAACCAACTACAGGGAAATTTGCAATTATTGTTTCAATAGCGCTGCGGTCATTACTACCAGAGCGAAGCTCTGTATCTACATGTATAGGAGCCCCACCTTGAAGTTTTTGAAGTAAAGCTTCAATTCGTTCAAACCTTATTGAGAAATTGTTTTCACCACGAGATACATTTACCCTTCCTGTTCCACTCCAGTCAGTACTTTCTATAATGACTATATTGCGACCAGTAATATATTTAAGCTCTACATTAACTAGCTCGTCTATCCATGTTTTTGTTTGTTCAATATCCATTTTTATTACCATTCATTTTTATTTTTCTAAGTAATCTTTTATTGTAGATGCAATACCATAAGAAAATAAGTATGGCACTCCATTACCAATGGTTTTAAACATTGCACTTAATGTCATAGTCTGAGGAAATTGGAATTCCTTTGGTAAAGATTGTATTGCCAGCGCTTCAGCTGCTGATAACCTTCTTGCCTCATATGGATGGAGGTGAACCTCATTATTACCATATGCGGCAGTTGGTGAATATCTATATCGATGCAGTCGTTTATAAGACTTTTTAGCTGTATCGCCTTCTTCTATAACTAAGAACTTAGCAAGCCCAGCTCTTGGCGTAAAGTGAGCTTTAGCGTTCGGATGAGCACTTACATCATTTTTATCAAACCAATATTGAATTGTAAGGTCTTCGGGAACATTGTCAGGAAAAGCGGGCTGCTCTCCAAACCTATTTGTACTGGGCCAATTAAAGTCAAATGCCACTCGATTGGGATACTTCATATATTTTTCCCATTCAAACTTAGCTTCTAATTTAGCTTTAGTATTTTTTATACCAAACAGTATTATTCTGTCACGATCTTGGGCAACACCGAATTCCAATGAGTTAATTAATCTGTTATCTAATATGTACCCTGCATCTGTAAGCTCACTTTTTAAACGCTCATAAAATTCACGATGCTTCTTCGTTCTCCATAGTCCTTTTACATTTTCAAAGACAAACCAATCTGGTTCAAACTTTTTAATACAATCAATATATGATTGTGAAAGTTTACCATTTTCACCCTCTTGCCCCTTATTTTTTCCACCTACAGAGAAGTCTGGGCAAGGAGGCCCTCCTACAAAACCAACTAACTTGCCATTAGCTTGCTCCGATTTAACGCTCTTAGCTAGTGAGCATTCATCACGTTCTTCTAAATAATCCTCGATTGAACCAGTATGATAACCATACTTGGGTTGAGAATGCCCCATCAATTGACGACTGTGCTCATAAGCATTGATAAATGATTTATCAATCTCATTAACAAAGACAACATCAAACCCAGCTTTCTCAAAGCCTAGGTCTAAGAAACCTGAGCCAGAAAAAAAAGAAAAGATCACACTATTCAAAATACATACCTATTAATAAGCTTGAAAGCTTTGAAAACTTGACCACACAGAAATTGTTTTCTCTCTATAATTAAAGCTGAAATAATTAGTTCGCAAATGGTTTCAGCTTGATTAACGGAAAATAAAGATTTAAAACATTGGCTAACTGGATGGCAGTTTCAAATGATGGGCTATATTAGCAATTGGCAATTATTAGGCAAGCTTTCAGTATATTTAATAGAGCTCCTTCCATATGAATTTTATCTAAAAGCTAATTCCACAACTTATACCTCTCTTTCCCCTAATCTATCCATTATCCAATCATCAACCTCTGACTCTAACCATGCTACAGACTTAGCGCCCAGCGATACTTGCTTTGGAAAAGTACCCTCGGCAATAAACTTGTAAATGCTTGAATGACCAAGTGATGTTTTTTGTATAACTTCTTTTAATTTGATTAAACGCATGGAATTTCTCCGGTTAGTTATTAGTACATAACCTTTCCGGAGTTAGTATTTTTTTATGCCTTCAAACAAAAAACTTACACATATACATCACTAACTTGCATGAACCACTTAAGAGGAATTAACAATGCAAGGTCCACAGTCGTTATATGAATTTAAACACCCAGTAAATGACGAGCAGATACTAGAAGCCGCCGCGTATATTATCGCTAAAAAGCAGTTTAGAGATGGCGTTTTAAATAGTCCTAATGATTGCGAAGAGTACTTAAAACATAAATTAGCGATACATGAGCATGAAGTATTTGCCGTACTGTTTTTAGATAGCCAGAACCGCATATTGGAGTTTAAAGAGCTATTTAGAGGCACTATTAACGCTGCTAGCGTTTATCCTAGAGAAGTTGTGAAAGAGGTGTTGGAGCTTAATGCTGCGTCCGTTATCCTGGCTCACAACCACCCCTCAGGCGTCACCACCCCATCTCAAGCAGACAAGCTTATTACTACCAAATTACAGCAGGCACTTAACCTAATTGATGTATCTGTGCTTGATCACATCATCATTGGCGAAAGCACGTATTCATTTGCCGAAAATGGCTTAATTTAAAAGGAGTTAAATATGGCGTTAAAAATAGAGCAAGTATCAGGCTTAAAAGTGCCTGACTCTTTCATTGGTGTGATTGTAAGCGCAGTTGCTAATGGAGGTGATTCTGTAGGAGTAGCTAAGGCGGTTACACTTAACTTTAGAGATCCAGATTACAGCCCTAAAGCTGGAGGCTTTCACCCTGTAGAAGTTAGGTTGGAAAAGCAGGCCACCAGCTGGCAGCTTATTTATATTACTGACTTTTCGTATCAGGGCCGTCATACCCCTGAACTAATAAAAGAAATTGATGTGTGCTTTAGCATTAAGCAGGTTTATCACTTTCTAGCTGGTTGGTTGAACGCTAGGGAAGGTAAAGAGTTGTTAGCCTTATTTATTTCAAACTTTGTTGAGTACTACAACACAGGTTGTTATCAGGTTACGGTTACTACTGAATAAAGGGAGGTTTTATGGCTGAAGTACAAGCAGTTAAAGATCTTGATACAGTCAGGCTCGTTAGCTATTTACTAGAAAAGCGCTGCTCAAGGCAAATGAGCCAAATATGGAACATTGGCTTAAATCTCGCGCTTAGAATATCTGACTTACTCGCAGTGAAATTCACTGACATAAATAACGACAGGTTGATTATTTACGAGTCAAAGACCTCGAAATTAGCTGAAATAAAGCTAAATGATAAGGCGCTTACTTTAATCAACGAAATTAAACTTACTCATCCACACCACATCTACTTATTTCAATCATACCGAAATCAACAAGCAATTAACTCAAAGCCTAAACCGCTATCTCGTAGAGCGGTTACAAAAGCATTTGCGCTAGTTGGAGAAGAACTGAATATTCATTTAGGTACTCACTCAATGCGTAAAACACGCGGTTATCACTTATATCAGAAAACCCACGACATCGCCCGAGTAATGAAAATGCTTCGTCATAGCTCCGAAGCAACAACACTTCGTTATATAGGCATAACACAGGAGGAAATAGACAAAGACTTTGAAGAACTAGAGCTATAACCCCTTGTAGCGTCATTCTGGCGCTTGTTTAACTAAAAGGAAGGCATTATGTCTTTAGATAAAGCCGTTTCGTGCGGCTTAGTTGGTAATGAGTTATCCAAACAGATAACTGGCAGTAATGACTCTAGCGTAAGCAGAACAGCTGTGGCTATAAGCTCCGGTGCAGCTGCTGGAGCGCTTACATCCGGTGCAATAGTAATTGGTGCAGGTGTCGCGTCTGCGCCAGTTACAATCCCTTTGGCGGTAGCTGGTGGAGTAGTTGCTGGCATTGCTAGTTTGTTTGATTAGTTAAATACGAGTGCTCTATATGAGCACTCTTTTAAGATGTAATAACACCGTTTATTTTTAGGTTCTCATAATGGTATTTTGGGAACTTGCCATCCCTTATATACTAAGGGTTTAAGCTTATTTAGCTAGTTGAAGGTCTCAAAACACTGTTAAATAGCTTAATGGGAAGTTGATTACCTCCTACTGCAACCAAAGTAATTATCTTTACTACCAAAAGCTTTTGTATCAACTTTTGCAAAATAACTGACTCTAAAGAATAGCTGTTTAAAATCCTCTGCAAAGTTTTCACTGTTTCTATTAAGCCTGTATGTATGATTATCAGGAAATTCTACACGCTTACCTGCATCATAGGTTTCAATCCCTATAGCCTTGGCCCAAGCCCTAATTATACGAGAAGCCATATTATCACCATTACCTTGGTAGCTACCTAAACCATAATAAGTGTCTTTATTCAGAAATATGGCGACATGATAATGAGGCATGCAAGAGCTATCTTGCTCTTTAACCCATATATATCTCAAACTGCTGTGGTGGGCATTACCATTTCTTTTAATTTTACCTTTAATATCACGCTGTATTTCTAGATCTAGATTCTTAAAAAAGTTTGATATATGCGATGTTTGTAAACTTGCAATTTGATCAATAATGCCAAAGCTAATTGGAAACCTTAAATCGAACCTAATAGCTAAAGTCCTTGGGTGCTCATTCAGGCTTTGAGTTAAAACCTGCTCAATAGATATTAAATAATTTTGTATCAAATCTCCGTTATTCCATACAGGAATATTCTTGTAGAAACCTCCTTTATTTATCACTAAGTTCCTATTAACTGGATGACGTTTATTCATTATTTTCCTCTTGATTTTAGTTAGTCACATAAGAGGTGTCTCCTTAGTAATTATTTATCCATTATTCCTTTATATGTTTGAAGAGGTAGTGCCGTGTATATATTACCTATACAGAAAAACTACCCATCAGGTTTGTATGGTATGAAGCAAAAAACCATAGGCTGTTGAGTTCAATTTAACTGAAAGAAAAAAGAGAAAAGTAGTACCTAGGTGGGATCAATTCATTTGCTTATAAAGCTTAATATTTACTTTTTAAAACTGACACGTAATAGAGTAAAAAATAAAAACATAGAAAAAACACACTAAAAACAGCTAAGGGCTATTAAATTAGTACCATAAAAGATTTATTAGGTTACGTTTTTTTTACGGCATACAAGCATTTTTTTATGAATTAATTACTTATTAAATATATTTTAGTTATGCTATAAAAAGGTTTTATCTGACAAGGAATTACAAAATGTCATGGCTAGAAATATTCAAGAATGATGAAAGAACGCTGTATTGGTTGGTTAATTATATTCATCACAATAATTTATTTTGCGTTGAGTACTTCCCTACAAATATCGAACAAGCTCGTGAGATTATTCAAAGGTGGGAAGGTAAATTCATTAATGGCGTAAGCGAACGTTCAAAACACGAATTAAGCAATTTAATGGGGAGCTACATTGCAAATGTTCTACCTATTGAGAGCTTTGATTGGCTATCAGTTAAAAACCCAAAACAACTATCTTGGGTACTTTTTTACATAAACCTCAATCCTATTTCAGAGATACATTTCGCTCCACCAAATAAGTACTATAGAAATTTTGCAAGTAACATTAAGGAGACATATCCGCTGATAATAAAAACTTTTGACGCGGCAATGACCTATGATGGACATAAGCAAAACTATTTATTAGCCTTAAAATGCGCATATTCACAATATGTAATAGGTAAAAGCCCACTTCACTGGTTAGACATGAAAGATGAGGCAACATGTAGTTGGGTTTGGCGTTATCTAGTAGAAAAAGTAGAGGAGGCGTCGAAGCAAAAAGATGTGTTTCAATTCATAAAGCCTATTGATAACGAGACAATATATTGGTCTGTTATTGCGCTGATAAGCAATTGGAAGCTTTTAAAAGGGAGATTTATAGAAGCAATTAAAGTCCCAATATTAGATCATATCATTACAACTAAAAGTTTGGATGTTCAAATCGATTTAAACTATTTTGGTAATGAGGCTATAACTAAAAATAGCTATGAAACAGAAAATGCCACCTCCAACAATATGGCTTTCATCAAACCGTCAAATATTGTTCTAAATGAGTTTAATGCATCCAAGTACATCCTAGTTTATCCAAGTACATCCGAGTGCATCAATGGTGAAGATATGTCTAATGTGATTTACACCGATACCAATTACCCATACGAAGTTAATGAGCCACTTAATATTTCCCGACCGAAACTAAAAAGCCTCTTTCTGATTAACCTCAAGCACCTAGGAGATACCTATCTCCGACTTTGGCCTGAAGTAGTCTTTAAATATCAAAGAACCAAAACGACGAACCCTATAATAGGGGTCAGTAATAAAGTTGGTCGTTTTACTAAAAAATATGAGGATAAGCTCCCAACAACAGATGAACTAACCACATCATTATACAACGCACATAAACAAAAAATGTTTCGTCAAAAAAGTTGTAGCCCGTCAGGCTTAACTAAAGCAAACCAAAAAAAGCTAACCAACTACGCTAAAGATCAAAATACCACTGAAAAAAAAGCCCTCAATGAAATAGTTAAAACAATGCTTGATTAGCTCCTATTACTTTGAATTAGCCTGCTCAATCAGATCACTCCACCAGGCCATTATTGGTCTACGCTGCTCTAGGTAATCAGAGCGGTTATACGCCGCTCGGGTTTCATTTTCATCGGCGTGAGCCAAGCATGCTTCAACTAACAGGCTATCATAACCTTTTTCATGGAGGGCTGTAGATGCAACGGAGCGCAAGCCATGAGCCACCAACTTATCTTTGTAACCCAAGCTACGTTTAATGGCTGCATTCACCGTATAGGTGCTTGCATGACTCTTCTCATTACGCTCACTAGGGAATACATATTCATGATGGCCACTTAATGGCTTCATTTGTTCAAGTATTGCCAAAGTAGCAGACGTTAAAGGCACTCGGTGCGCTCTTCTGCGCTTCATTTCTTCAGCAGGAATTACCCAAACAGCCTCTTCAATATTAATGTCTGCCCACTTAGTGCCTGCTGCTTCTTTTGAGCGAGTCATGGTGTGCAGTTGCCACAAAGTTAAAAGCTTGGTTTTGTTCTGAATGGTTTGTGAGCCATCCAGAGCGGTTAAAAAATCAGGCAGTTCTTCGGGCCTAATAGTAGCCATGTGCTCGACTGTGTTTTTAGTAAATACTTTTATAATCTTTGCTAGTGGATTGGCATTGATAAAACCATGGTTTACCGAGTAATCCATGATCTGATTTAAGCTTTGGCAAATACGCTTGATTGTGGAGTGCTTCCCTTCAGTCTCAAGTGGTCTGAGAATTTCAATGGTATCAATCGCTGTAATGCTTTCTAAAGGCGTGTCTCTCAACTTGGGGAAAATGTACATCTCAAGCGTTCGCCACTCCCTGGCTGCGTGATGAGCGGTCACAGTAGGCTGTTTGCGTTCAAACCAAAGCTCTGCGGCGGCTAAAAATGTATTAGCTAGCTTTCTACTTGCTTCAAGCTTCTTGGTACTTTCGTATTCTTTAGGATCAATACCTTTAGCTAAAAGCTGCATATAGCTTACAGCCACACTTCTGGCTTCAGCAAGAGTAACAGCAGGATAAGCACCCAGAGAAAGTTTGGTAACTTTTTTATTAACTGTATATTTAAACCGCCAAGATTTAGTGCCATTTGCTCTAACCCGCAATACTAAACAGTTACCATCTGAGAAGCTTTGTTCTTTACCTGTGGCTACAATTGATTTTATCTTGCGATCAGTTAAACGCATACTTCGCAGAACCTATGTATTCAATTAATAGAGTGAGTATATAACACTTTTATAGGCTGGGGTACTGCGTGGGGTACTGGGTGGTTCGGATTTAGCAATCAGCTTGCGGAATGTAGCGGAACGAAATAACGATAAGCCACTAATTTTAAATAACAAAAAATCTTTCTATGTATGGTGCCGGAAGTTAATACAAGCGCCCAGGGAACCACTGGATAGCCATTTTTAACTCCTAACATATAATTTGACGCTATTTTAACTGGCAATTCATTTAATTGCGCTATACTGGCGCAAATTTTTTTAGATTAGATATTATGGCTCTTAAATCTACCATTATTAAAGCGCAATTATCGTTAAGCGATATGGACCGCCACGTGTACCAAGATTTTAATTTAACGTTGGCACAGCATCCCTCTGAAACCGAGCAACGCCTGATGATTCGCTTATTAGCCTATGCACTAAATAGTTGTGATGGCTTAGAGTTTACCAAAGGCTTAAGTGCCGACGATGAACCTGAGCTTTGGCATGTAAACTACAGTGAAGAGATAGAACTGTGGATTGAGCTGGGCCTGCCAGATGAAAAGCGTCTTAAAAAAGCCTGCAATAAAGCTAAAAAAGTGGTGCTTTATACCTATGGCGAAAACAACCAAGCTATTTGGTGGCAAAAACATCAACCTAAATTGTACGATTTTAAAAACTTAAGTATTTTTAGCCTTGATTACGCCGCTACTCAGGCACTTGCAGATTTAGCCGACCGCAATATAAAACTTACCATTACCGTTCAAGATGGTGATGTGTGGGTCAGTTCTGATACGGCTAATATCGAAATAAAACCACAACAGTTAATGTAAATTGTAGGTAAGGGCGTATGAAAATAAACCACGTTATTGTATTACACGGCCTTTATATGTCGGGCTTTGTTATGCGCCCGCTCTGCTCTCGTCTTGAACAGTCTGGAGTTAAAGTACTGAATCTCACTTACAATACGCTCGACCCTAACTTAAGCACCATATTTAAACAAATTGATGAGTTTATTGGTGATGAGCCCTCTGCATTAGTATGTCACTCTATGGGCGGATTAATTGCCCGCGCCTACTTAGAGGCAGGCACGCCAGCGAGTCACCATGTCACTAAAGTGATTACGCTTGGCACACCCCATCAAGGCAGCCACATAGCGCAAAAGATGAAGCAAAAAGGGTTTGAAACCTTTTTAAAAAACAGCGTCGAGTTTTTACTCACTAAAAATGGTAACTGGCCGTTTAAGGCCAAGCTTTACAGTATTGCTGGCGATTTGCCCATTGGGTTAATGCCGTTAATTGTCAAAGGCAGTCAGTCCGATGGCACCGTTTTACTAGACGAAACCAAGCTTAAAGGCATGGCTGAGCATAAAGTATTTCATTTAAGCCATACCAGTATGATTTACTCTCGCCAAGTGCTTGAGTACATTATTAAGTGCCTTAACGAACCAACCTAGTCTTCCCCCGCCTCTGCTATTTTATAACTGATTAAGAATATCACCCCTAAAATAAGTGGCATGGGTGCGGCAATGTAGCCAAACGTGTCGGCATTGGCAAAACTTGCGCCTGCTAAATGCGCCACCAGCCCCAATACAAATGCTATAACGGCTATACCTACCACTATTAACTCTGCTTTATTTTGTTTTACTGTTTTTGCATCCATAATCGCTCTCCAATAAATTTAAGATATTTATTTTGCTTGAGTGAATTATGCGCTACAGCCATAAGCATTTACTGATTTAGATCAATACATCAAATAGCCAATATTCAACCTTGTAGAAAACTTGTTTTAGATCATAATTTATCCATGTTTTGTCTTTATTTTATTGTTAAGGGGTAGAATTTTAATAAATTCAACCCATCTATATTGTATGAGTGATTTATTGCGCTGTACGTTATTAATAGTTAAAACCTATTGCATTGACTGGTTTAAACAATTTTACTAATTAATAGCACTGAGCAATAATGATCATCAGTTCATAAATAAACGGTTCATCAAGGAGCAAGGTATGTCACAGGTAAATGCAATTGGTTTAAACAGCGCAAAAAGCGAAGACATTGTTAAGTCACTCAATACATTATTGAGCAGCTACCAAATTCAATACATGAATGCGCGCGGTTTTCATTGGAATATTAAAGGCCGTAACTTTTTTGAATTACACATTAAATTTGAAGAGATTTACAATCTTCTGCTTGAAAAAGTAGATGAAATTGCTGAACGTATTTTAACGTTAGATGGCGCGCCACTACATGCGTTTTCTGATTACTTAGAAGTAAGTGAAATTAAAGAAGCTAAAAACATTAGCGATGGTACGGCAGCCGTAGAAAACCTATTAGCTGGCTACAGCACACTAATTAAAATGCAACGTGAAATACTAACTCAAGCAGGCGATGCAGATGATGAAGGTACAGCGTCATTAATGGGTGATTATATTTCAGAGCAAGAAAAACTAGTATGGATGTTAAAAGCGTACTTAGACTAAGCTAAAAAATAAGCCCTCAAAAGGGGAGGGCTACAAATAGGGAGAATCGTAAATTTCTTTGCGATTCGGATACTATATTAGCGCCCCCTATTGACTAAACAACGCCACTGTTACCAGTGGCGTTGTTTTTGGTTTAAGCGGAGCATAAATAATTTTAAAGCAAACTAGCCCACCCTTTTCGCGCTTGCATTAAAAAGTCCCAGCAACGGCTGGGGCTTTTGTTAATACCAGCTCCTTAATTAAGTGAAGCTGGAAAAACTACAATTGTGCAGTATTAACTGCTTAAAATTTACTTCTAAAACCAATATAGAAGGTTTGTCCGATTGGGTCATACGTACCTGCGTCGGTTTCAGTACCTGTGCTTGAGCCACTTACACCTGAAAGTATACGTGGAGGCTCTTTATCAAATAAATTGTTAGCGCCGGCGTATAGCTCTACCGTGTCACTTATATGATAGCTTGCTTGTACATCGTGGTAGGTTACTGAGCCAATACCCACGCCGCCAGCAGGTATACCAAAGCCACTTAAGAATTGATCATCAAAGTCAGCAGCCCCTATGTAGGTCATGCTCCAGTTAAAATCAAAGTCATCAAGCTTATAGCCTAAGTTCCAGTTAGCTTTGTGTTCAGATGCGCCAATTTCACCAGCAAACTCATCTTTATCCGCACCCGGTAACGGAATAGTGTAACCGTCAATCAAGTAAGTGTATGCAAGGCGAGTTCTAAATGCGCCTGGGCCAATATCGGCAGAGTAAGTTAGTGTTAAATCAACACCTTCTGTTCCTAAGCCACCACTATTTGATACACCACTGTCAATAAACTCAAGTGAACCTGCGCTATTATTACCAGAAGGGCCGCTACGACGAGTTATAAAGCTACAGAAGCTATCGTCACCACCGCCATAACATTGGTCTAAGATAAATTGGCGCGGTGTAGATACAATCGCATCTGTGATTTCTATATCAAAGTAATCAAGGGTAACGTCAAGGCCCGAAATTAGCTCCTCTGGGGTAAATACCACACCCACAGTCACAGAGTCGCCCACTTCTTCTTTTAAGTCTGGGTTACCACGGTTAAAACCACTAATACCCTGTAAATCAGACTGGTTAAGGGTAAACTCACCGTTTGATGCAATATTATTTGCAACACCCGCATCGGCACGACACGCATCACCTACAGCGCCACCGCCACTGTTTGTAACACCTATACATGGATCGTTTAAACCACTTGGGAATGTTTGCGAAGGCGGTGAAAATAACTCATCAATATTAGGCGCACGTGTAGAACGAGCACGGGTAGCACGAAGGCGTAAGCTATCCATCACTTCCCAATCAACACCTACGTTCCAGCTTTCTGTATTACCTACTGTTGAGTAGTCAGATAAACGGACTGCGGCGTTCATTGTTACCGCATCCAGCACAGGAATGTTAGCCTCAACATAGTATTCAGTTACATCAAAAGAGCCTTCGGTTGCAGGGATTGCATTACCGGCATTTAAGCCTGCCTGCTGTAGAGCATCAAATTCACTGCGAGAAAACTCTTCGCGGTACTCAAAACCAGCTGCTATACCTACCATACCTGCGGGCAGCTCAAATAAATCACCTGAAACGTTACCGCCGATAATTTCTTGTTCTACCGATGTAGAAAGCGTGCTTGGTGCACTTACAAAATCAATTGCACCTTGCGATAGTGAATTAAATCCGTAAATGTTCACTGGCGCACAATTAAAGCCACGCGCTGTTGCATCAATACAAATCGCTTCGTCGGTAATGCCGTCACCATCTAAGTCTTGGCTATCAATGACTGCCTCTAAACCTTGACGAAAGCTTTGTACATTTACTAAGCCACCAGAGACTTGCGACTCTTTCGTTTTACCGTACACATAATAGGTATCGTAAAACCAGCTGTCGTTAATTTCACCCTGAAAGCCCACCGCTAAGCGGAATGTATCACGCTCTGCACGAGCACCACGGTTACCTACATCACTTAAACGTTTTGCAAAGAAGATATCACGCGCACCATCACCATCAGTGTCTGTTGCTGCATTGTAGATATCATCTGGTACAAAAGCGTTTCTGAGCATTTCACCATTTACATCAAATTCAATAGGCACACGACCATTAGCATAAATGTCATCTGAGGCGAACGGGAAAGGCTCTAATTCTGAAATAGTGGTACTAGAAGCGTACGTCCCTTCAAAAAAGAAACTGTGTTTATCAGTAAGCTCATAACTACCATTTGAGGCGAACAGGTAGCGCTCTGTAGGTATAGCGATAGTACGTACACCACTTCGGTTAAAGCCGTTAGCATCTATACCGTCACCGCCATTGGTGCTAAACGAGTCTTGCAAGTTGTTGTTTGGGTCATAAGTAAAGCGTGTATCGCCTGCATCAAAACGCCCTTGCGGAGGAAATGATGAGAAAAACGGATTTACAGCTTCAAAAATAGAACCTGGATTTGCCGCCGGATCGTCTTCAAAATAAATACCTGAAAACTGGTCTACTGCAGAGCGCTCACGATCGCGCGAAAACACAGCGCCTTGGTCTGAGTAGCCTAAGTGGAACATGGCTTGACCTTTGCCATCACCTGTAGTTAAACCCGAAGTAAAAGAAAACTGGCGCGATTCATCATCGCCCTCGCTTGATTCGCCGTACTGGCCTTCAAACTCTACGCCTTCAAAGTCATCTTTGAGTACAAAGTTAACTACACCCGCGACCGCATCAGAACCATATACTGATGAGGCACCACCAGTCATAATTTCCACACGCTCAATAAATTGGCTAGGTATAGTATTTAAATCAACTGCCGAGCTACCTGGCACACCCGATACGTAACGGCGACCATTAACAAGTACTAAAGTACGATTTGAACCTAGGTTACGCAAATCAACAGTAGCTACACCCGCGCTTGCCGTTGAAAAGTTAGAGTTAGTACGGCTAATAGCCGGAGAGCCAAATGCCGGGTTTTCTAGCAATAGGTTTTGAATATTTAAAGAGCCTGATGCATCAATTGCCTCGCCACTTACAACCTGTATAGGTGCTGATGACATTGCCTCTGCTGAACGAATACGAGAACCCGTTACTTGCACGCGTTCTATTTTTTCAAGTTCGTCTTCTTCTGCAGCTACACCTTGAAAAGAGAAGCCAGCTAGCACTGTCGCACTAAGCGCTAAAGACAAAGAAGATCGTTTAAATGTACGACAACCTGAGTTATTTATTTTTTTCATACTATAATGTCCCTGAATTGTTATTTTTGTAACTAGCTAGTTACAAACAATTAAACATTAAGTGGAATAATTTTAAGACACTATGTGCATTATTTAACTGGCGTTTAGTTTGGTATAAGCAGCAGGATTTATGGGATGAAGGCATTTATCCCAGATTGTTATAGGTTAGATTGAATTTTTTTAACATTTTTTTATTAAATACACGGTCTTTATAACTACACACTTTAGAGATGGAATTTTCTATGATTACTTACTTTCATGCACTAATTAGAGTTAACACGAGCAAACTTGCAACATTCTTAGCTCAACAAGTACAAGCTCACCGCCATTTTGACTCGCAAACGCAACTGCCCGAGCAGCGTTTAGATCAAATAGATACCACTCGTTTTAATGTGCTTTTTTACGAATTATCTAATTTAAATGATCCCACTCAGATAGTGCACCTAACTGAACTGACTAAAACAATGAAAGTGGTCATAATTGCTAGGTCGGCTGAGTTTGCTAATTTTGCGTTTGAAGTCGGCGCAGTCGATTTTTTAACGACCGATGTAACCAGCTCTAGGCTTGAAAAATGTTTCGAGAAGCTTATTCATTTATGTCCATTAGCTACACAAGCAGAGCGCCTGTTAAAAACAGCACATGAAAACGAGCAACCTATTGCTGCACATATTGTTGTTAAAGATGTAGGAAAAGTACGTTTAATAGATATTAACGATATTGTATGGATAAACGGCGCGGGTAATTATGTAGAACTACATTTTAATGGCAGCAGCGCCCCTGTTTTACATCGTGAAACAATGAAAAACATTGAACAACAGCTAGAGCCTGAAGGTTTTATACGCATTCACCGCTCCACGCTTGTTAGAAAACATGCCATTAAGGAGCTTATGCCAACAGATAGCGGCGACTATAAAGTTAAGCTTAAAAACAACATCTCATTAAATTTATCAAGAAGATACAAAAACTGCTTAGAGAGCATTATAAGCCCTGTTGCATAGGGCTTATAATGGCTTTTTACCAATAGTTTTTAATGTATTCATCGTCTGGGTGTTGTTGTAGGTAATTTTCTGAGTCTTTATAAAAATTTACCTCTACATCACTGCTGTTCCAGACTTTTTCAAACATGTTTTTAGCGATAATGTTTGCATACAAGTAATCTACGCGTTCGTAGCCACGCTCTTTAACGCTGGCAAAGTACGTCTCTAGCGAGTCCATACTATCTACCGTTATTAACTCAAACTCTTCTAAGTTAACTACAACAAACTTTACTGCGCCTTTAGGGTGCATACTTAATTCGTTAACCACACCATTGGTTAGTAAATTAATTCCTTCGTTATTAAAACTACCAAAGAGCTTTAAATACATAGTGGGTGGCTGAGAGCAGATCTGAAACTCTCCGTGTGCTCCAAACATAAATAACCTTATATTTATCAGTGCTTCATTAAAGCTTAATACATTTTGCGTATTTTGCAGCTAATTTATTAGTGCAATAAAAAAGGCCATTTCGAGCGCTTTTTCCTCTAAACTTTTAAAGCGGCCTGATGCGCCGCCATGGCCGGCATCCATATCCGTTTTAAAAACCAATATGTTATTATCCGTTTTTAGCTCTCGCATTTTCGCCACCCATTTCATAGGCTCCCAATATTGTACTTGAGAGTCGTGCAGACCTGTGGTCACTAAAATATGCGGGTAGTCTTTGGCGCTGATATTATCGTATGGTGAGTACTTAGCTATAACATCATAAAAATATTCATCGTTTGGGTTGCCCCATTCATCATACTCGTTAGTGGTAAGCGGAATACTTTCATCCAACATGGTGGTTAACACATCTAAAAATGGCACATGGCACCCTACACCTAAATAAAGTGCTGGCGCTTGGTTTAAAACAGCCCCCATCAATAAGCCTCCTGCACTGCCGCCAGAGGCAAACACTTTGTTTTTATCACCGTAGCCTTGCTCAACAAGAGCCTTTGTAATATCAATAAAGTCGTTAAAACTATTTTGTTTATGCTCTTTTTTACCTTGCTCGTACCAGTGGCGTCCTAGCATTTCGGAGCCTCTAACATGTGCAATTGCATACACAAATCCGCGGTCTAGCAAACTCAATGAGGTACTCGAAAAGCTCGGATCTATCGTGTAACCATATGCACCATAGCCGTATTGAAACAGCGGGTTAGTGCCATCTTTGGTAAAGGTGTCTTTTCTATAAACTAACGAAACAGGTACTTGCACGCCATCGCGTGCTGTCACAAGTAAGCGCTCAGAGGCGTAAAGTTCACTATTAAACCCACCCAGTACTTGCTGCTGTTTAAGTAATGTTTTTTCACCCGAGGCTAAATCAACATTGTACAACGTTCCTGGCGTGGTGAGGCTTGAATAATAAATACGTACCGATCGCGCCTGGGGCTCGGGGTTCATCGCTACAGCGGCATAGTAGCACGGGTCGCTAAATTCAAGCGCCATGCGTGCTTGGGTTTTATTAATCACAACAAAGCGAGCTTGGCCTTGTTCGCGCTCAGTTAATACTAAAAAGTCATCAAATATTTCTACGCCTTCCAACAACACATGCTCGCGGTGCGCGGTGTGCTCTTGCCACTGCGTTTTATCTGCGATTGTTTCGCTTGTTGCCGTCATCAGTCTAAAGTTTTTAGCTTGCCAGTTGGTTACTATATAGAAAGTGTCGCCATGTTTATCAATATCAAACTCATGTCCTTCCTCACGCGGCAGCAAGGGGTAAAACTCTCCTTGCGGGTTATTGGCATCAAGCACCCACGTATCATTTGTTTCGGTGGTGGCTAAATCAATAATAATTAAGCTCTCATCGCGGCTTTTACCCAAGCCCATAAAAAAGCTTTTATCGTGCTCTTCGTACACCATGACATCTTGGCTTTGCGCTGTGCCTAACTCGTGCCTAAACACCTGAAAACCCAGTAACGTTTGTAAGTCTTTTTTAACGTAAAATACGGTTTTATTGTCGTTAGCCCAAACAATTTGCCCTTCGGTATTTTCTAAAACATCGCTGAGCATTTCACCGGTTTGCAAATTTTTAAAATGTACGCTGTAAATTCTACGCCCTTCGGTATCTTCACTGTAGGCCATTAATTGCTCGCATGGGCTTAGCGCTACTTCACCTAGTTCATAAAATTCATGGTTTTGGGCTAAAACATTTACATCAAGTAGTAACTGCTTGTTATCAGTATTAATGCTCGTGCTTCTGTAATGGCGTGAATACTCATCATCGCCCCGAACCTCTGAGTGATACCAGTACTGACCATCTTTTACCGGTACCGTGTTGTCATCTTTTACGATGCGCCCTTTTAGTTCTTCAAAAATACTGTTTTGTAGCGGTTTTATCGCGGCTAGTTGCTCATCGCAATATGCATTTTCGGCTGCTAAATGGGCGAGTATTTCTTCGTTTTCGCGCTCATCATCACGCATCCAGTAGTAGTTATCGGTGCGCGTTTTATTGTGCATAGTTAATTGATGGGGCTGCTTTTTAGCAACAGGAAAACGAGCTAATGATTGAGAAGAAAATTCACTTAATGACACAACAAAACCGTATAAAAAATAACAATGCGGGCAGTTTATCATAAAAATAAAAAAGCCCACTCATAGTGAGTGGGCTTGAGGTATAAGTCCAAATTTTAAAATTACTGCAATTTTATTCTTGTCATTACACCCATGGGAAGTTGGTTTTTATTTTAAAAGCGCTAAGAAACCTTAGTCCACGCCATCGCCCAGCTTTTTCCCACACCAGGTTCAAAGCTTGGGTCTTTATCATTATTGGTTCTGCAAAACTGGCTAAATGGCCATGCCTTACACTGGTATATGTAACCTGTTTTAAGTTGTAGTACCTTAGTGCCCGCATTGTAATTTTCGCTACACTGAGGGTATACGTAATCATATTCTTGGTCGTTGTATTGTATTAAGTTGTCACACTTTGCTACACAATGAAACTCAACCTGTGCTTTATTAATACCGCTACTTTCTAGGGCAAATATTTCGTTATTTCGATAAGCTACAACCAAACCTTGCTTGGTCATTCTGCCTGCACTTACTAAAGGGACATGCACGTTTATATATTCAGCAACTAACCGTGGCCAAGCATGAGGCTCACCTTGTTCCAAAGAGGTAATTTTATAATCAAACGATAAATCAACGAGCTCTCCTTGCATGTCTGAAAAGGTTACACTAACCACATCCCCAATGAATAATTGAGTATGATGGTTTAAACAACCTATAGTTGACCATTTTCCACAGGCCAACGACGTATGCATAAACACAGTAACACCTTAAGAGTCACAAAATTTTATCCATATCATATGGATACACAAAAACGACACTGAGGGCAAGCAATACCGTATAAAAATTATGCAGCAGCCCCGCTATCGTAGTTTACACCTTAGACCGGAAACTTTGCGTCTTAGCCTTTCGACTAATTTGCCAACAGAAAAAAGTGATTATAAAACGTGCGCAAAGCTTATTCAAACAAAAGAATGTAACCGAGATTTTTATATAACCCTAAATAACTAAAAAGCCAACTTGTTAAAGTTGGCTTTTAATAGTTTAAGAGGTTTGGTTTATAGGGGCTTTTCGCCTAAATACTTTTCGAAAAGCCATTTTAAACACGCCGCCAATATCGCCTAAAATAATGTACAAGCACGGCACCAATATAAGGGTGATTAGTGTTGCAAACATTACCGCAAAGCCTAGCGCTACTGCCATAGGGATTACAAATTTAGCTTGTAAACTGGTTTCAAACATTATGGGCAGAACCCCTGCAAAGGTTGTAATAGAGGTTAATAATATTGCCCTAAAGCGTGCACAACCGGCTTCTATTACCGCGTTTTTAACGCTTACACCCTCTCGGCGTACTTGGTTTACGTAGTCGGTCATTACCAGCGAGTCGTTTATTACAACGCCAGCCGCGGC
>Ga0209348_1000322_pt1 | contig 26501 bp, 22 predicted proteins | sample ETNvirenome_2_30_FD_184065 | JGI IMG/M metagenome (GOLD analysis project Ga0209348, IMG submission 184065) | Marine viral communities from the Pacific Ocean - ETNP_2_30 (SPAdes) (version 2) | ecosystem: Environmental > Aquatic > Marine > Oceanic | place: Pacific Ocean | collected 2013-06-22
TTATGACAAATACCAATCTGTATGTGTATGAGGTCTATTTAACGCTAAGAAAATCGTTCTGTAACTAGGCAATAATTTTTATGTTTAGTGGTTCTAAATAAAAAATTCTTAACAACGTTATAGAGCGGTTTAATCAGTTAAATTGTTCGAATACTCATATTGATTGGTACACATCAAATTTGGTTTGAATATTTGCTTGCGATGCACTGATGTGTCGTTTCATCAGCATTTCGGCAAGTTCACCATCGTGGTTTTCTATCGCGTTAATAATGGCTAAGTGCTCGTCAAACGCTTTTGATACGCGCGGACCGACCATGCCCATTTGTACACGATACATACGTATTAATTGGTAAAGCTCGTTACATAACAAATGGATTAAATGAGCGTTTTTGCTGCCTTTAATAATGCGATAATGAAAGTCTAAATCGCCTGCTTCTTGATAGTACGACTCACCCTCTTTAACGCGCTGCGTTTGCAAATGCTGATTAAGTAATTGCTTTAAGCCTTGAACTTCGTCAGCTGCCATATTGTCGGCAGCAAGCCTACATGCTAAGCCTTCAAGCGAGCTGCGTACTTGGTATACTTCAATTAAACGCTCTGCGGTTAGCGCCACTACTCGGCAACCTACATTGGCTTTACGCTCCACTAAGTAACAGCTTTCTAGGCGATTAAGTGCTTCTCTAAGCGTTGCACGGCTTACACCATAGCGCTTTGCAAGCTCAGGCTCCGATATTTTACTGCCCTGCTGTATGCTGCCCTCTACTATTTCACGGCGCATATCAACAAACACTTGGTCAGATGCTGTAGTAATAGGTGTATCGTTTAAAAAAGGTTGCGTCATGGCTTTATAAATAAATTGTCGACAATTGATGGGTTAACTATGTGCTTAATAAAAAAACATGTCAACCCCACCTAAGGTAAAAATGAGTAAAAAACACACTTATTGTCGACACTGTTAATCTAAAGTCGTATAAAATTGCTTTAAAATTAAACTAAAAACACAATATGTCGACACACTAATAAATTATAAAGCCGCTATTTAACACTGAAATAGTGCGTTAAAAGTGCTAATATCGCGCTTTATTTTTAATGTACGAGCCAACGCGTGAACGCCAACACTTTTATTCCTGAGCATTTTATTGACGACGTAAAAACCTATTTACCTGCGCACCTCAATTTAGACGACTTTATAAACGCGTGCCGTCGCCCTCTCAGAAAATCTATTCGTGTAAATACATTAAAAATTAGCGTTGCCGAATTTAAACACCGTGCAGAGAAAAAAAACTGGCAACTTACACCAATACCTTGGTGTAGTGAGGGTTTTTGGCTAGAACGCCCAAGCGATGAAGAACAAAACTTAGCATTAGGCAATACCGACTTACATTTAAGCGGCGCCATGTACGTACAAGAGGCAAGCTCAATGCTGCCGCCTATGGCACTAAAACAAAGTATTGAAAGCTCAGATTTACAAGATAGTTACGTACTTGATATGGCATCAGCGCCTGGCTCTAAAACTTCGCAACTTGCCGCAATAATGAATAACCAAGGCGTACTTGTTGCCAACGAGCTTTCGTCATCACGCTTAAAAGTACTTAGCGCTACGCTTAAGCGTATGGGCGTTGGTAACTGTGCGCTTTCGCATTTTGATGGCGTCATATTTGGTAATTATATGTTTGAATGCTTTGATAGCATTTTGCTTGATGCACCCTGCTCTGGTGAAGGTACCGTACGTAAAGATGCCGACGCACTTAAAAACTGGTCAATAGAATCAAATATAGAAATTGCTCAAGTTCAAAAAGATTTAATTAAAAGCGCTTTTTACGCATTAAAACCAGGCGGTACACTGGTGTATTCAACCTGTACGCTTACCCCGCTCGAAAACCAACAAGTATGCAACTACCTACTGAATGAATTTGGCGACTACATTGAGCCGCAATCGCTAAGTGATTTATTCGAAGGGGCAGAAAAAGCCACAACCGCCGAAGGCTATTTACATGTGTGGCCGCAAACATTCGACAGTGAAGGCTTTTTTATCGCTAAGTTTAAAAAACTCGCAAGCTGCAATAACCCAACCCAAAGCGTGAAAAAAGGTGCGTTTCCGTTTAACGAGTTTGATAAAAAACAAACCAGTTCTTTTATGAGCGAGCTTAAAAAACAGTTTGGCTTAAATGCGCTTCCAGGTAAGTTAATGCAGCGCGATAAAGAACTGTGGTTATTTCCTGATGGGTTTGAAGCCGTTCAAAACAAAATAAAATACGCACGTTTAGGTATTCAACTAGGTATTATTCATAAAAACGGCGTAAGGCTCACACACGAGTTTGCTACCGTGTTTGGGAATGAATGCAAAAGCAATACGTATGTTTTAACAAACGAGCAAGCAAACGACTACTTTAATGGTAAAGATATACGCCTAGAAGACGTTACAAAAGCCAGCGGCGAAGTAGTACTAACCTTATGTGGCTGCCCGATAGGACTAGGTAAATGGCAAAAGAATAAGATCAAAAATTCTTTGCCACGCGATCTTGTGCAAAATACCCAGTTAATAAGCTGGGCATAAAGCACTCAATACAAAGGGTAACCTGTGCACAATATTATTAAGTCTTTGTTATCATTTATGGTTAATAAACAAACAAAATTTAGAGTTTTGAAAATTAGTTAACTACACTTAAAGGTACTTTCTTCTTCTCCCTAAGAATTGCGAAAGTGTATTTAGTTAGCGCAAGGCTCAACTAAGAGCCATTTGTAGCCCAGAGCTTATACAATGGCTCTGGGTTTTTTATGCAACTAGGTTAAGTGATTTGTTTAAAGATAGTTAGACATACTGCGCTTTAGAGGACTGACCAACAAAGTAAAATGTTTAGATTGGTTATGTATTCTCATTTATTTCTCTCAGTGAAATTTTAGTTATTTAAATCACAAAGAGGTTTAGAGACGCTCCGCTTTAGAGTAGTAACAAAAAAGTAAAATGTATCGATTGGTTGTGTCTTCTCATTTACTCCTCATTTTCTTCTCTTTGTGAGCAGTGTTTTATTTTAGCAATTAAAAGCTTTCGCTTTTCACGTGAGCATGCTCTACGTCTACTGCGAAGGTGTAGATATGGGCTTTACTTGTAGGCGTGAAGCTTGCTCACGCAAGCTATTAAAAATTAGTTAAATATTCACAAAGAGGTTTAGAGGCGCTGCGCTTTAGAGAAGTTAACTAGTGATTAAGTAAAAAGAGTTCAAATACATACAAAAACTAGGTTTATAAAAACTAATTACAATGTTTTTTAAACATCCAGCTATTTCTGGCAGATTCAAACTGCGCGCCAAACTTAAGAGATAAACATAAAATAGGCAATGCATCTACTTGTTTAGCTATCTCAAACGCACGTGAAAACTTATAACCATGCTTGGCTGCAAGCCTAAGCTCGCTAACATACAAAGCTTTATATTTTGGAGGGAGTTGCTGCCAGTTAACAAGCGCTATTTCAATAACACCTAAATGAACATCTATTTTAAAAGGGCCTGCTTTTTTAGCCTGCTGAATATAACCAATTACACGATCACTTGGTCCCTCTTGATAACTTGTTACTTTAGCTAAGTCTATCCATGTTTCGGCCCACGATGTCCTGTACTTTAACGAATTTAAAAGAGAAGACTCTACTTGCTCATATACTTTAGGAGCGCTTTCAACGTTTACATTATTTTTAGTTAGGCTAAGCATTTTTATGTACGCACTTAGCTGCCAATAATGCGCTTGGAGAGGCTCAAGTTGTGTGGCGAGTGTTATTGCCTCGTTTGCCAGGTTTAGCTCTTGAGGAGTTAGTAAATCACTAGGCTGTTTTAGCGTATTTAATGCATTAAAATACCATGCATTAGCACGCATACTTTGTATGCTTTCAAAGCTAATAAACAAAGTAATAATTGCAAGCAATGTAATTTGAGTTATCTTTTTTAAATCACTCATCAAACAAAGACTCTGTTAAACGCTGTGGATTGTTAACAAATAATTTTTCTGCCTCAAACTCACCTATTAAATCGGTAACGAGCTTTTTTGCATTACTTAATAATGGAGGCCTACGTTTAACTGAATGGGCATCAGAGGCAACATAGCTAACCAATCCTTTTTGTAACATATCAATACTAATTGCTTTTGCAGTATCGCCCCACGCTCCTTCTATGCTTGAGGCTGTTAACTGAAAATCACAACCTAATTGTTTTAAGCGCTCTATGTAGAAAGGATTTGCTTGAATATCTCTGTTACGTTCAGGATGAGGTACTATCACTTTTATATTTCGATTAGATAACCAATTTATAAACTTGTCGTAACCTTGCGGTACATGCGAATGAGGTAGCTCTAGTAATAAGTATTTAGTTGAGCCAGAAGCCCCAAGAAATGGCAATTGGTCAGACATGATTAACGCCATTAATTCAATATCGAGCCTAACCTCAGCAGCAACTGCAAGCTTTAAATTAATACCTGCAGCCAAAGCCTCATCCTTTAATGAAATAATGCCTTGAGCAAGCATTTTTGAGGAATTATTAAATCGACCTATATGAATATGCGGGGTTGCCACCATATGTGTTATTCCATCATCTTGCGCAATTTTTAATAGCGCTAAAGATTCGCTTAAATCTTTAGCGCCATCATCAATACCTGGCAAAATGTGTGAATGAATATCAAACATAGGTTATTAACAACTAAGAGTTAGGCTGCTCTGGCTTTTGAGAGTAGTCGTAATAATCATAGTATCCGTGACTGTGCTCATCCTTACTTTTACTCATATCAACTTTATTAAGTACAATACCTGCTACATGCGCCTTAGACTCAAAGAGTCGCTCTATACCTGCTTTTATTGGTTTAATTCGAGTAACATCAGATTTAACTACATAAATAACTGAGTCAGCACCTTGTGAAATAACAAGTGCATCACTCACAGCCTGAGTAGGCGGCGTATCAATTATTATATGATCGTACTTAGATTTTAAAATATCGAGCACTTCGTTAAAGCGCGAACTTGATAACAGCTCCAACGGGTTACTAGGAATTTGCCCACTAGGCATAATAGCAACACCAGACTGCCCATCAACATGAACACATTCACTAAACTGCTCGGTGCCTATAATTAAATTACTTAGCCCTGGGTGGAATACCGGTATATCAAAGCGCTTCGCTATGCTTGGTTTACGTAAATCTGCATCAATAAGTAATACCTTACCCATTTGTGCCAGCGACATAGCTAAATTAGCTGAAGTAGTCGTTTTACCTTCACCTGGAGAGCTTGATGTAACTGCAATAACTTTATGGTCGCGCTCTAATTGGGTTAGCAATAAGCTAGTACGGAATGTACGCACAGACTCTGCAAAACGCCTGTAGTTATCGTCAAGGTAAGCATGTATTGGGAATACGCTCTTTTTAGGCATAGGTACATTAGGTAATAAACCTAGCATACGCTGAGCAAGTTTACCCTCAACATCGTTTTTAGTTTTAACGGTATCGTTTAAGGCATCAAATATAAAGCTCATCACAACAGCAAAGCCAAAACTTGCAACAAAGGCCAAAATCATAATAAGTTTTTTATTTGGTTTAGCTGGGTCTTTAGGTGCGTAGGCACGGTCGGTAAATCGTGCAGCAGCCGAACTAAAGTCACTTGTTACTTCGGTTTCTTTAGAGCGAGATAAAAAAGTATTAAAAATATTACGGTTAGTTTCAACTTCACGTTTTAGTTGGTTATATTTGGTTTCTTTACGGGTAATATCCTGGTATTCAGCGCGTATGTTAACTAAATCGCGCTCAAGCGCACTAACAGTTCGTGTTATTCGGTTTAGCTCTTTTTCAATACCGGTAATAAGGCCTTTAATTTGTTTATTTAAGTTATTTTTTACGGTAGCAAGCTCTGCTTTAGCAGAAATTATTTTAGGGTGTTTAGGGCCATATACTTCGCTTAAATCACTTAGCTTACGTTCAACTAAAATAACCTCTCGCTTTACATCCTGTATCACTTTATGAGAGGTGATTTCTGGCATGCTGCCAAGTAGCTCTAAGTTATTGTTGCCATATTCACTAATTACGCGGTTAATGCTTTCAAGGTTATTTTTTTCGTTTCGCGCTTCTACTAATTGTTGCGATATTTGCTCAAGCTCTTGCGTTGCAAGACCTGCTATCCCTTCAATATCAACTAATTTTTGCTGCTCACGGTATGCCTGCAAACGTACCTCAGAATCATCTAACTGAACACGCAATTGTGACAATCGCGTGTTTAGCCAACTTGATGCTTGTTGAGTAATGCCCATTTTGGCACGCATTTGGCTTTCTATATAAACTTCGCCCACAGTATTAGCAACAAGTGCCGCTAATTTAGGATCGCTTGACTCAAAGCTAATTCTGACTAGTTGCGTTTTACGAATAGGTGAAACAGTAAGGCGAGACTTAAACTCAGCTAGTAAACCTAACATTTCACGCTCAGCAGCCTCTTCAGCAGAATATACAGTTGCTTCTTTTTTATTTAAAAAAGGCATGTACGATTTTATAGCCCCTTTTACTTCACTAATAGGCGATGCCTTAGCAATAAAATCTTTATGGTTTTTTAAATTAAGCTTTGCAATCACTTCGCGAGCAATACTGTCAGACTTTATAACCTCAAACTGAGTCTGATAGTATTCCTTCTTATTGGAATCTAAGCCATATATTTCTTCAAAGCTAACCGCTTTAGTTTGCTCGGCTTCAATAAGTAAGGTTGCCGTTGCTACATACTTTGGCACTATAGTTAGAGTGACCATAATAGCTAACAAAGTAGCTACAACGGCAAAACCTAAAATACGCCACTTAGCCCGCTTTAGCACATTGAGGTAGGCACTAAAGTCAATTAATTCTTCATTATTTACGTTATCGTTTATTTGGTTCATTAAATACTGCCTTGTAAACTGCTTAAAACAAGCGTTGTTCAATTTTTATAGTATCGCCCGCTGCAATTTGGCTATTTAAACTACCTTTTTGTTGCTGCTGTTTAGTTTGCTCTTTAAAAATATAAATTTTATCGGTAGATGCTCGCTCGGTTAAGCCGCCGGCAAGAGCTACCGCTTGGTTCACTGTCATTGCGGGTTGGTAAGGGTAAGCGCCAGGGTTTTCAACCTCGCCATGTATATAAAATGGGCGGTATTCTATAACTTGTACATAAACATTGGGGTTTACTAGGTAATCAGGTTTTAAACCTTCGGTTATAACTTGCTCAACTTCTGAGGTGTTTAAACCTGCGAGTTTAACTTTACCTAAAAATGGGTAGTTAACTTCGCCACTATTGCCTAGCAATGCTGTAACTTCTAAATCTGGTTGACCAAATACTTTAATTTCAACCTTATCACCTGCACCTAACACATAATTTTGCGCAGATTGCGCAAAACAAATGCTGCTAAATACAAGCAGCATTAAACCAAAAAAATACTTCATTAATTAGCCTTTAACGCAAAAGTAAAGTTAACGCCTACAATTACACGGTCAAACTCAATAGCATTTACAGTAGAGTTTTTATCCATAAAATCTACATAGGTCGAAACCATGCCAAAACTACTCGCTACATAATTTAAACCTAAACGTAAGTTTTTAGTTTTATCTTTACGGCCAACGTCGCCAGTGTATTGCTCGTCAATATAATTAACGCTTGCAAGCGAACTTAAATAATCGCTCCAGTTATGGGTCCAATTAACACCATAAACGCTTTCTTTAATGTAATCGCCTTGTACTAATGGGTCTTTTGCTGAGCGACTAGTCATAAATTGCACGCTAGAGTAGCTAAGCGGTTGCCAGTTAATGGCTGCCTCCCAACTTAAGCCACTAAAATTTTCGCGCTCACTCGAGTCAAAGTCTTTATTTTGATAACCCACTTTAAACGAGCCAGAAGTAACCGCTGTTGCCTCCCACTCCATACCTGCCAGTACTTTTATATCATCGCTGTCTCGCGAAATACCACTACTCGCTAATACATCGTAACGGTAGTTTTCTTGTTTAATTTCTAAAAAGGTGCGTGTTGCGGCTTGGGTATTATAATAACCAGTTACACCTAATAGCGATTTATCGTAGTCACGGTACTGAGATACTTCTCTAAAGTTTTGGTACTTTTTACTAAAAAATCCTACACTTAAAGCCACTTGTGCTTTTGAGCTTTGCGCACCGTACTCATAGCGAGCTAAAGCATTTTGTTGTTGGTACTTTACAAGTTCGTTAACTGCATCACCTAAGCCTTCGGTTAAACCACTGCCACGTGGCTCATATAGCCAGTCGACATCACCATTAACATCTAACCTATGTTGGCTTGTAAATTCTTTATGAACACCCGCACCTATATTAACTTGCGTAAAGTTATCTGTAGCATCTTCATTGTGTAACGAGCTACTAGTGCCTAAATCTAAGCTATAGCTATCCGGCCCATCTTCAATAACCGCTTTAATATCTGGTGCTATTGTCCAAATCAAACGAGACTCTTCATTATCGGGGGTGCTAAAGAAGTTATTGTTACTACTAATACCGGTTTGTAAAGTGGGGGTGATTTCAGCCCCATCTTTAGTAATAATGCTACCTGGCTTTAAATTAGCAGCTGCAGGCGCAGATATAACAACACTCAGTAAAGCGCTAAGTGGTACAAGTTTTTTAGTATGCATTTGCATTTTTAAATCCCTTAAAAATTGTCATAAAAATAATTTTAACGTCAAACCACAACGACCAATGTTTAATATAATGCAGGTCAAACTCTACACGTTTTTCCATTTTGTCCAATGTATCGGTTTCGCCACGCCAGCCATTAATTTGTGCCCAACCAGTAATTCCAGGTTTAGCTTTGTGGCGTAACATATAAAATTCTACTTTTTTACGATATTCTTCATTATGAGCAACAGCGTGAGGCCTTGGCCCAACTATCGACATATCACCTTTTAAAACATTTATAAATTGCGGTAATTCATCAAGGCTAGTACGTCGCAAAAAACCGCCTAAAGGAGTAATACGTGCATCATTCTTTTTAGCTTGGGTCACCACATTGCTGTTTTCAGTAACGGTCATTGAACGAAACTTCCATACCTTAATTTTTCGCCCATCAAGGCCGTACCTATCTTGCTTAAATATAACAGGCCCTTTAGATGTAAATTTAACGGCAAATGCAATAGCAATTAGAATAGGCGAGATCAACAGTAAAATGATACTAGCAACTATTACATCTTCAGTTCGCTTTATAAATTCTCGTGCACCTATAAATGGGGACTCAAATACGCTTAATGTATCAAGCTCTCCCACGTGTTCTATTCGTGCGTGTATTAAATTAGATACTAAAAAGTCAGGAATAATATGTACATCAACCGTTGTGTCGCCTAATTGCAGTAGTATGTCAGCTATGCGTTTATCCGCTTTCATCGGTAGTGCAATATATAAAACGCCAATCTCGCCATTTCGGGCAGCATTAACAGCATCCTGAATTTTGCCTGCTACATCATGCTTTTTAGCATTTTCAAATAACCGTTCTGGCTGTCTATCATCATAAAAGCCTAAAAACTTAAAACCCAATTCGTCATTTTTTGATATTTCGTCATACAAATGCACAGCCGACTCTGTAGCACCAACAATAGCGACATTACGTAAGTTCATCCCTAGCTTGCGCTTGTTGCGCTTAAACATATGTGCTCCTAATCGCCAGCCATACATAAAAGCAAAACTCAATAAAAACCATAAACCCAAACCAATGCGCGATAGCTCTTCTGTAAACTTAAAAACAAACGACACACAAAATAAAACAGCAAAGGCTACAAACAAAGAGCCCCAAGCACATAAAACCATGGTCCTAAATTTACCAGCTCGCCAAGAGCGATAAGCTGAGAATATTTCAGCACAATACAAAAAGCTTAACGCAACGGTTAATGCAGCAACCATATAAGTAGGTGAGAGTTCAAAACTATAAAAAACAGCAGAACATTGAAAGGCCAAAAATAATGCGAAAATATCGAACAAACGATAAAAATTAGCATCAGACGAACCATTAGGCTTAAACGTCCTTGAAGATGTCATACTATGTATCCCTATAGATATCTTAATAAGTGAACTAAGCTTCACAAAACTTTGTTGCAAATATTACAGCATCGTACTAACGTATTCAACATTAAGGGCGATTTAATATATAACAATATTATGCAAAATATTTTCAAGTAGCGAGCTTGTTACATAAAACAAAACAAATATAAACTTGTAAAACCCAAATAAACATTCATAAACAATATCGCAACCTAACATTTACTTAAACAGTTCCTTAAACCAGGACCACATGCCAAATGAGTAGTCGCTAAATATATCAATCCCTAAAGCCGATTTAACTAAATAAACAATCAATAGTAATATGCTAATAACAATAAAACTAAATAGTGATACAGTTATTGCTTGAGATACAGCGGCTATCTTTTTTTCTTTCTCGCTCAGTTCACGCCTGTTTCGCCCCGCTAGTACAACAAAGTAATACCTATATTTAAAAAATTTAATTACACCTCGGCAATCAACTGTATGCTTACCCCACTGCCTTGCACCTATTGCCACTTTTAAATGAGCTAGCTGTTCTTCTGTAAAGGTATCTTGTACATCTTTAGGTATCCTGTTTAGCAGGCTTTGTATAGCATGATCATTTCGTATTGAAGACAATTGTAATATCCTAAATCAAACGCCATTAATTATTTCTTATTCACACCATTAAATAAGAATAAAAGTTTAGAGTTCTTTTTATTAGAAAAGTCAAAAATAAACATAAAATGTAAATTTCACAGTAAGAAAATACTGAATTCAAATGTTTAAATTTCGCCCTTTATAGTTGAAAGTAATAGGACTGTTATTGGCTAAAGTAATAACATCTGAGTCCATGGGTAAAATAAATTGAATAAGAACAAAACTTACTTAGCTTTATTACTTAAATTAGCACTACTAGAAACTTAGATCTCGTAAGTATTTATCCACCTTATCATCAAATTATAATAACTATACCTATTAATAAAAAGGTACAGGCTCAATAGCCAATAATATATTTACTCTTATCATTGAGTAACTTTTTCAAGAATATCGCAATCAGCATACTGAGTATCACAAACGTAAGCGATAGAGCAATGAAATATACCCACTGAAAAAACACCGTATCAGGGGTTGGTAGTTTTAAGTTTCTAAATATAAAGATTAGATAAGGATGTATGAAGAACACTGCAAAACTAGTACTCGCAAGATTGTCGAAAAACAAATTACTTTTTGAGTACTTTTCTAGCAATGAGAAGAAAAAGAAAGAGAGAAACAACTTTTGCAGAAACATCAGATCGATGCCGCCAAATTCAAAAAATGGCTTATGGTAGCTCCCTACATCACCTAAATAGGTCTGAACCAGTGTGAAACTAATTGATAATAAAAACAACAGCCAAAATCGATTACCTTGAAAAGTGTTTAGCAAAGATTCTCTATACTGGGATACCACAGCACCAATTAGATAAATTGGGAAAAAAAACACGACTGAATGCAAGTGGTTCATATTATCGACAGGTCTATGAATAAAAATTGACACGCATGAAAGAACAAGAATGAGTGACACCTTAAATTTAAAATCTTTTTTAAGTATAAGAACCACTAATGGCGAGAGTAAAAATAAGAGTAACGCAAAAGGGATATACCAATACGCAGTCATAAAGCGGCCTGTTACTTCATATTTAAGAAAAGGTACCATAAACTGTGATATAGTTCCTTCAGAGTGAGGCAGGAAATAGCCATCAGAAATTGGGTTAGATACATATATATATAAGCAGATTGGTATGATCGACAATAATAAATATGGCCATACCAGCTTTGAAGCTCTGGAGAAATAAAATTTAGAAAAAGTAAACTTTTTTAAAAATACAACTTCAAAAAGAAAGCCTGAAATGAAAATAAAGAGAATGGTACCACCAGATAACAGATTTCTAAAAAACACTTCCCAAAAACTATCTAAAGCGAAACCTGAAACATCGAAAGAATGTCCGAAGACGATAAACATAATGGCGATCGCACGGAAATTATTAATTGAATTATAAAACAAACTATGACCTTTTAAATTGGTTCAATTTCAATATTACTAATCTTCCCTGAAAAGCCAGATTTACCTGAGGAAAATCTTAAGCGGCCAAACTCGGGCTTACAAATAGTTACCCTACTATAAAAAACTCCCGTATCGTTGATACTTTTATGGAAATCGCCAATATTGATATAGGCTGATCCTTCATTCACTTGAACTTCGTATTCAAGTAAATATATAGGATACTGTAACTTCGTTTTAATAAAATAATCTCCAGTAACTAAGAAATCATCAGCTTCATAATTCTCAACGGTTACATTATTAGGCCAAATATTGTCACCTAACTCTTCCACGCTATATTGGTCAAAATTAGTTTCGGATAGTATCGGTTTTAAAGAAATAGATTGCATAGCACCAGTAAACATTGTTTGCGTACTTACTACAGAAACCATATCCTCTGTAGGCTCACAAACAATTGCTACAAAAGAATTATCTCCCTCTTTTGTAATTGGAATGCTTGAATCTCCGATGTTAAAAATTGGGGTACCCGATTCTATTTCGGCATCAAAACTTACACGGTATAAAGCATAGTTTAAATCCCTGTTATTATAGCTCCCGCCAATAATAGAGTATGGCTCTGTCATATCAGCAACGATATCTCCATCATGCCATATATTGTTGCCACTTGGGTTTACAGAAGAAGACATACCGGGAGTTTGAGGAGTTATCTCTATAGAAAATTGCACTAACCAGTTATGCAGCGGCAGCTGATCCACAGAAGAAATTAATGTCGATGTATCTCTGATATTAGTCACTGGGGTTTTCTGGTTTGCAGTGTTATACCTGTCATCCAAGGTAAAGCCACTGTCTATCTTTCCGCCCACCTCCAGTGTGGTATTGAACTCAAGCGTTAACGTATCACCCTGGATTGATACTTGAGGAATGTATTCTATATTATTTGGAGAAATATACTTTAGACCGTAGCCAGGTGCTTCTGGCAAAGCTTGAGTATCAACAGTTAAATCCCCCTCTGGAACATGTAATTTCACAAAGGCTTTATTATTTTCTATTTTTAAAGATTCAGGTTGTAGTGGTTTCCATTTTTTATTGGATTCAAATGTAGAAAAGATTGCTTTAGCAAAATACTCACCTTGTAGAATATACCCTTTTGTATTTAAGTGGGTTCTTTCATCAGGTCTGTTAAAGTAATTTCTATTAAGAAAGTACTTTGGCATCACTAGAGAGACGGTTTCGTTATCGTTTGCAAATTCCCACAATGAAACAGCAATATCATGCCCATAACTAACGCCGGTTTGATCCACGAATAATATAGGATTGCGGGTTTTAGAAGAGGTAGTTTGTACTTTATTTTGGTAAGCATTATATAACTTACCAAGGTTTTGCTTATAGTCCTGTAAATTAGAATTTGCGTTAGATTCACCATGTATCCAAGTAATAAAAGGAACATTAAAACTTTCACCACTTTGAGCAGCTAACCTTTCCCCTGCTCTTAGCATTGTGAGCCCATTTTCAAATGGTTCAGTGCCATATTCAAGTTTACTTATCTTTTGCCCTCCACGACCATGGGGAGCATAAACAAACTTAGGAAAAGGTTTGTTTTCAATAGAATATAAATACTCCAACATTTTGAACATTGAGTATGTATGTGTTTGTCTAGTCACATCTTTCAAAGGTTCCAAAAACCTTACGTCACTTTCTACTAACCTTTGATAATATCGAGGCGCAATGGTCCTTACACCGTTGAACAAAAATACTTTGTTAGGATTAACTTCATTAGGGAAAATTATCGGATTCAAGTCTTGATCAGTGTGCCCTATACTTAAAGACTGACCCGATGCTAAGACTAAATTGTAATCATCAATAGCGGCGAGGCTATTAGATGAGATAAAAAGAAGTAAAAATAAAATTAAATAGCGTCTCATTTTTCTTTACTTAAAACCATATAAATAACAGGGATTATAGAGTAGCCAGCTACACCGGATAAAAACGAGGCCTCAAATAAAGAGGTAATAACAATATAAACAGCCATCGAGTTACCCAATCTATTCTTGCATTTTACAACGAGATTATAGCCGAGAATTGCAGTTATACATAACATGCCACCAAGACCAAGACTAAAAAAAGCTTGTAAGACTAAGTTATGCGCATGAGCAGGTGTATAGCCAATAATATCTTCTAACGTTGGCAAAGCCAAAGACGTTACACCTATGCCATAGCCAGTAAAAGGCCTATCAAGAGCCATATCAAATACAGCTGGCCAGATATATGTTCTCCCTGTGAACGTGAGAACTTCTTCAGGATCACCGTGACGGGATACATGCTCAAGGAAACCATAGAAATCAAATGCAGCATATATTATTAATAAAGAGGTAAAAATTACACCTGATAGAATCACAAATAAAATAAACTTATTTCTTTTGTATAAAAATAAAGAAGAAAAAACAAATGATATAAAAGCGGTCTTACTATCGCTTAATAGTAAAGCAATTAAAGACAAGCCAAATGCAACTATAAAAAAAGACTTAGAGATAATGCTCTTGTTAAATGCATGTAACAAAAACAAGCAATATACGGCACAAAATCCCCCCATTGCATTCGATGTAGAGAAAACCCCACTCATACGCGGGCTCACAAATAAAACATCATTTAACCAATAAATATGTCTCCCTAAGTCGGGTAATGCCAAATAATAAAAGTATGAGAAACAAACAACTACGAAGAATGACAAAGAAATTGAATACAGGAGAAAGTCATCTCCAAACCTACTTTTTACATACTTAAAATAAAAATAAAAGGCAGCATAGGAAAGCACTACAACAAAGCTACGAAAAGGAAGCATTGAAAAAGGAAGCATCAAAATAGCTAAGAGAATAAAGGCAACAAATAACAACTCATGATTGTTAGACACTCTAAAACCAAATTTATAAAAATATATAAATGCGATTAAAATGCCACCTCCCCATGCCATTAGTCTTAAAACGATTTGAAAATCGACACTATCACTTCCATATTCGCGTATTCTAAAAACAAATAAAGAAAAGATAATAAACATTGAAAAAAGAAATAAGTTAAAGAGCCTTACCCTATTCATTGTCGACTCCTTTCATAACAATCAAATAATAAGTAATCGCCAAAAACAGCCACCCCAAAAAAATAGAAAATGATGGTGAAATTTGTACATAAAGAAATAAATTCAATAATAAAAGAGATGACACACCTAAGCCTGATAATAGGTATAGCGAATTCATCTTTTTATACATATTTTTTTTCACGAGCAGCATTTCAACACTTCTAGAGCAGGATAAACAAGTAAGGATACCTGCCCAGAACAGTAGATCACCAAGCTTAGGAACAGCCTGTTCGGCATACACTACTGGAAATAAATAAACAGCTATTAATAGACAAATAGATGAGGCAACTAAAGAAATCAGCATATATTTTTTGAACAAACTCTTTACAAATGTGTGTGCATCATCTTTTAAACTGGCGAGTTTTCTTTGATCAACAGCCTCCAGTGACTTAATCAAAATTTGTACTGGTTGAAACACAGAGCGAGCAATGAACAATACAGAAGAAATTGTTGCAGGATATAAAGCCGATACTAACAAAAACGGGGAATGTACGAGTAATAATTGAGAGATGGATTGCACATTTCGATTTAATAAATGTCGTGTGTCACGAAACCAAAAAAAAATGTCTAACTTCTGCTCACCCGTGTTTGCTTTTTTAAATGTAATGCAAAGCGTGATTACAATTAATTCTAGTATAAATAAACATAAATAGGTGTTTATCAAAAGCTCTATAGATAAACCACTAAACAATAAAGAAGCTGCAAAAGTAGATACCAAAACAACAGATACCAAAGCAGGTAAAAAGTACAGCTTACTTATCATAAGTAGATATCTAAATGATTCATGTATAAATAAAAAAGCGAATAAAGCTGGAGCTAGTAGCCACTGCCCCTGATATGAAAATGCAAAATAGGTGCTAATAAAAATTAACACTAAAAAAAGCACTAATAGGAAAAATGAGCAACTCAGAAACTCAATTATCCTGATTTTACTGCTCTTATCTTCTTTTAAATTAAAAGGAATAAGTACAATTGTTCTTTGAAAAGATAAGAAAATTAATGCCAGTGTCATAGCAACACCAAACATGACTACAGACTCATTCCCTTCATACTTAAGTAAAAGAAACGTAATTAAAAAATTAGCACCCGAAGACAATAGCGAGTCAATCAATAAAGATAATTTATACTTCATCATCTATCATTTTTTTAATATATAAACCAAGGCTCTCTGTATCTTTCTCTTTTTCAGTCGTGAAGAAGTCATTCGTCTCGCTTAGTTTCTCGATCTCCTCGAAAGTCTGTTCTAAGTCTTCTAAATCACGGCACACTCTCATTAAGCTCGTTGATGAGGTCAATGGCTCAAATCTTGAAATAGTATCGAGTTGGTGATCATTCCTGTGCTCACCAAACTTAGCTAATCTAGGTACAACAATAAGCTTTTTATTTAATTCCAAACATTGAATAATGGTTCCCATACCGGCGTGAGCAATTACTATATCGCACCACTCTAGTTTCGCCTTGTACTCATTCGAACTCAAAAAATCAATCACTTGAATACCACCATAAGTATTCGAATCTTCACCAACCTGAGCAAAAACATCCAAACTTAGTGATTTATTAATATCGCTGATAGCCTCGATCAGTCGTTTAAAAGGTAATTGCGCACCCACAGTTACAAGCACTTTCATTATATAACTCGACCTTTGTATTCAACATTATCACCAGCTAAATCTGGCCATTGGGTTAATGTTTTATGTGCAAATTTCTTTGCCATTCGTCCCGAAGCGGATAATTGTTTTGTATTAGCAATACTATCTACCCACATGGTTTTTCTAAGTAATAGTCGGCCTATTACGATAGAAATTAACCCAGGCATTGCGCCTGTGGTTACTATCCATTTAGGTTTATGCTTTAAGACAAGTTTTAACATCTGGAAAGCGATGATTGGTGACCGGATTAATGTGTCTCTTGATACATCCTCAATTAGGGTTTCATTCTCAAAAGAAGGTGTATCGTGCGCATTTACTTTCGTTCGCACAAATAAAATGTCATTAGAATCAAAGTTAGCTTGTTTCATGATTCTGCTCAATTGCACATAGTGACCACCCGTAGATGCAATTGCTATGAGCTTCTTACTCATCAATTAATATTCCTAAAGCTTTCGTTTTAATATTTGTACGAATTGCGACTGCAGGATTTCCTGCGACAATTGTCCCTGAACTTACATCCTTTGTCACAACAGCTCCTGCCGCAACAATACAGGAATCGCCCAAAGTAACTCCTGGCATTATGATTGAGTTACCACCAATGAAACAATTTTCACCTATTCTCACGTCTTTATGAATGTCTCGGCACATATCATGGGTGAGAATTACCGACCCAAATGCAATATAAGTACCCGCACCTATATGAACACCTTTTGGGTTTGTTTTATCTAGCTTCGCTTTCAATGAAATTCTAACGCTTTTATGTATATTCATTTTATAAAAATGGATATACCAAAGCGTAATAATAGATAGTATAAAATGTCGTACATAGACGTGTATGAATCTTTTCATATTCTCGTACTCTCGTCCCTTTCCCATTTAATTGTCTTTAATTTTTTAATTTGCAACTTCGCACGAAATGTCGCTATTGAAATGACCGTCGCATAAACTAAAAACTTAAACAACGCTTTCTCTTTGATAGCTATTTTAAACAAAGAAGAAAAACTATTACCGCCAGTAGTCGGTGAAGTAAACTTCTTCTTCAATTCCATATTGCCTAATTTACTTCTCGTTTTGATTTTAATAAGTGACCAAATTGTTCTTGGACTCATTACGACAGAATAGCAAGAAGGAATTGTTGTCAAGTTAGCTGAACCTAAAGTTCCCTTAACATAGCCATCATCAGCGATAACTTGTGGGAACTTCCCTAACATAGCACGGGCCTTTGGAGAAATAAGATATGCACCGGAATTAACCATGCCAACTCGATAAGCTGGAGTGAGTTTCAAAAAACCGTAGTACATGTCTGTTAACAAGCTACCATCTTGAACTATTTTTGTGTTTGGAGAGGCAAATAAATACTGTTCGTTTTCAATAAACCTTAAAATACTTCTGATACTTTCCGTGCTTATAATCACATCAGCATCTTGAACAAGCACATGTTCAAACTGAGCAATTTCAAGCCCTTTATTTATAGCTAATATTTTTGAGCCAGTATCAAGCTCAACCACTTTAAATGAAGGAAATTTAGCTCTAACGAACTCGGCTGTATTATCAACACAGCCATTCGGCAAGACAATTACCTCAATCTCCAAACTCGAAAAATTCGTTAATTCGGATAACGTCCTTTCAATACATTTTTCTTCATTGTATGCAGGTATTATTATCGTTAACATTTTTTACCTTAAAGATAGAATCGAAAATATTTTAAAAATTATACTATTACTACTGATAAGTTATACTCAAAAAAAATATTGACCTCTATGTAGGGGTTGATATTTTTATGATACAGTCAATTAACTATAGTAAGTTAATTCAGCTCAAATTAAGCATGTAGTTAAATTAGAGTCTATTCATCATACTTTCCGTTTTTTAAAAGAAGCTTAACTTCGTGCAAAAATTTTTTACCCAACTCGCTTGACTGAATTGCATACTCTACATTTGCGAGCATATAACCTAGTTTAGAGCCACAATCATGTGACTTACCTTTTAGGTGATAAGCTTCTAGTGTTTCTAAATGACGTAGTTGTAATAATGCATCGGTAAGCTGTATTTCACCGCCTGCACCTGGTGGGGTGTATTCTAATAAGTCCCAGATAGTAGGCGATACAACATAACGACCTGTAATTGCTAAGTTACTTGGGGCGTCAATGTTACTTGGTTTTTCGACCATGTTTTTTATGGCCGCATTTTCGCCTGCGTTAATTTTTTTACCGGCTAAATCTACTACACCATATTGATGCACTTGCTCTTGCGGAACGGGCTCTACCATCACCTGGTTATGGCCTGTTTTATCAAAGCGGCTGATCATTTGGCTTAAGTTGTCAGTTTTTGAATTAGATTTATATTTATCGATAATTACATCGGGTAGCATTACGGCAAACGGGTTGTTACCCACTATAGGGCGCGCAGCAAGTACCGCGTGACCTAAACCAAGTGGTGCTGATTGGCGAACAGAAATAACAGTAACGTCTTTTGGTACTATTGAGCGCACTTCTTCTAACAGGCTACGTTTAACGCGTGCTTCTAACGTGGCTTCTAGCTCAAAGCTGGTATCAAAATGGTTTTCTATTGAGTTTTTAGAGGCATGAGTAACGAGTACTATTTCTTTAATACCCGCGGCTACGGCTTCGTTAACTACGTATTGAATAAGCGGTTTGTCTACCAAGGGTAGCATTTCTTTAGGAATGGCTTTTGTAGCTGGCAACATGCGCGTACCTAAGCCAGCAACAGGTAATACTGCTTTTAAAACTTTCACTTTAATTCCTTTCATTATTTTTTGTAAACAACGAAAAAGGCTAGTTTAAAAGCTAAATTCCTTTTTACGTGTATCACATGCCGTGTGAGGTTGTTATTATACACAACACAATTGTCTACTCAATAAATAAAGCATCCTTTTAGATTGTTTTTTTGTTAATTTTTTATTAATAAAATTAGCGCTTAGCGCACTGTTTTAGTGCTTCTCATGCTTTTATATGATCTACCTTTTTAATGCTAACAATACTATACTAGGCTTGTTTTATTATTAGGGAATACTTACTTAAAGGAACGTGTGTGCGTTTAGGGCTTTGTATAGTATTAGTGGTTTCGTTTTTTGTATGCGCGCAAGATATGCTTATGTATTTACGCAACAGCGATATAATTGCCCGTGCGCAAAAACAATATGGTAGCGAAGGCCATGAACGTATAAAAAACTGGTTAAATTTTATTGATGAATCTGCTGATAAAAGTGAATGGCAAAAAATTCATTTAGTTAATAACTTTTTTAATAAGCATATTAAATATAAAACCGACGAAGATCTGTGGCAGCAAAAAGACTATTGGGCTACCCCGCTCGAGAGTTTAGGCATTGGCATGGGTGACTGCGAAGACTACGTAATTGCCAAGTATTTTACTTTAATGGCTTTGGGCGTTTCTGAGGATAAAATACGGTTAATGTATGTTAGGCAAAAAACGGTTAACCAGCCACATATGGTGCTTATATACATTGAAAACCCAAACCAAGTTCCTTATGTTTTAGGTAACTTTAATACTAAACTACTGCCTGCTAATAAACGCCGCGATTTAACCCCTATTTATAGTTTTAACGGCCAAGGTTTGTGGTTAGCTAAATCGAAAGGCCTGGGTAATAAAGTAAAAAACAGCCGTGGTGTATCAGCTTGGAACACAATGTTAGAGCGAATTGAACAAGGTGAGCTTGCTCCCATATAGAATAACGTTAAAGGAACTATTAGTTATGTCGTCTTTTTTAAAAAATGGCTTGAGCTTAAAAACGCAAGTTTATGGATTAATTATAGTAATTTCATTAATTTCATTTTGTGTTCGGGTACTTACCGATGTAGATACCACACGCCAGTATTTACAAACCCAAATGGGTAGTCACGCTCAAGATACCGCCACAAGTTTAGGACTTTCTATTTCGCCCTACCTTGAAGAAGACAGCATAATGATTGCTCAGACAATGGCAACGGCAATTTTTGACTCAGGTTATTATAAACAAATAAAATTTACTAATGCCCAGAACGAAGTTGTTTTTGAACTTGTAAACCCCAAACGTGTTGAATCGGTACCTAATTGGTTTATAGGTGCCGTTGAGCTTAATGCACCAAGTAGGCATTCGGAGTTGAATAATGGCTGGGTCATGGCGGGCACGCTTGAGGTAACAAGCCATGTTGGGCAATCGTATCTAACCCTTTGGGAGCACACCAAACGCAGCTTTTATGGGTCTTTTTTGTTATTAATAGCGTCACTTGCTGTTGCATTTTTAATACTACGCGCGGTGTTTAACCCATTAAAAGCTGTAGAAAACCAAGCCCACCTAGTTACACGTAAACGCTTTACACTTAACGATGAAATACCTGTTGCGCGCGAGCTTAGAACCGTTACAAAAGCAATTAATAATATGGTTATGAACCTGCAAAGTACGTTTGACTCACTTACTAAGCAAACACAAGCCCTTACCGAAGAAGTATATATAGACCCTTTAACTAGTTTAGGTAACCGAAAGTCGTTTGATAACCATTTTAACTCGGTAGTTGATTCTATAAGTGACGAAACACCTATTACTGCAATGATGATTACCCTGCCCTCGCTTGCAAACATTAATAAAACGGTAAGTTATCAAGACGGTGATGAACACGTAAACGAAGTGGCAAACATACTCAAAACCACGTTTGGCGAGCTTACTAATGCAAAAGTGTTTAGGTTAAATGGCAGTACTTTTATTGCCCTTGCGCCCTACGATAGTGATTTTTTAAATAGAACTCGCCTTGAAATTACTGATGCATTTAGCCAGCAAAAAAATAGTTTGCATGTTAATGGCTTTGCTAACTTTGCGTTAGTAAGTGTAGAAAAAGGGATGCCTGTAGGTCGCGTATTATCAGCGTTAGACACGGGCTGTACAATTGGTGACACAAACAATAATAAAATAGATAAAGACACTTTATTTAGTGTTAATCAATGGCGCTCGCTTATTCAGTCTATTTTGGCCTCTGGCGAGGTGAGTTTTTCAGTCCAACCAGTGAAACGTGCTAACTCACAAAATAAACAATGTTATTTTGAGGTGTTTGCTCATTTTATTTTTGAAGGAGAAAAAGTTAATAATGGGCATTTATTTGCTATGGCTGAAAAACTAAACTTAACTGAAGAGCTTGATAAAAAAATAATACGTAATTTTGTAAATGTAAAAGAACAGCACCCAAACGATGTATTTGCACTCAACTTGAGTAAGGCGTCTTTGTATTCAACTGATTTTATTGAATGGCTAACGCTTTATTCACACACAAAGCCTGTTATAAAAACTAACTTGTTATTTGAACTACACGAGATTAGCTTGCTTTATAATGTTCATATTGCCTCGCAACATATAGATATAATAAAAGACATAGGCATTAATGTGTGTATTGAACATTTTGGTACTAGCCTTACTTCCTTTAGGTATTTACAAGGGCTAGATATTGAGTATGTAAAAATAGACGGTAGCTACATACAAGACTTATTAGATAACAACCAAAGCCAATTTTTTATTCAAACAGTTAATAATATTTGCCATGGCTTTGGTATTAAAGTTTTAGCCTGTTTAATAGAAAAACCTGAAACATTAAAGGTACTTGAAAGTTTGGGCTGCGATGGTGTACAAGGCAATTTAATTATGCCGCCTTCTAAAGTCATAAAAACTAGTAATAATGGCGCAAATAAAGAGTTTACTTTTTGCACCGATACGCTAAAATTTTGTAATTAGATATTCAACCAAGGGATCAGAGATGAAATCACTTATTTTAGCTAGCTTATTTGCTAGCGCATCAGCACTTATAGTTTTACCTGCTTATGCACAAACGGACACAGATGCAGTAGTTCAAACTGAAGGCATGGCTAATTTAGTTAACGTTTTAAATAATGCCACTGCGGAAACAGCGCCTGAACAATTAAAAGCCGACTTAGTTACTGCTATAAACGGTGTATGTACCGACTGTACCCCCGCACAAGTTGATTCTATGATGACAGTAGTTGTAGATGCAATTGGTGCAGAAAGCCCGCTAATTGCTGACTTTTTAGCTGCGCTTGTTGCTGCAGGCGTTGATAGCGATGCTGTAACGCTTGCCGCAATCACTGCTGGAGTTGATGCAACTATTGCGTCAGAAGCAACAGCAGCTGGTCCTACAGAGCCTACCGCACCAGCTGGCCCTGTAATTGTAACCTTGCCTACAACAACCGTTCCTCAAGGCGCTGGCGGTACCGGTGGTGACGCTGGTATTTCTGAAGTTGGCAACTAAATAATAATTAGTTTTATAATACAAACGCAGCCTAATGGCTGCGTTTTTACTTTAAACACTATTGTTTAACTATTAGCTCGTTTTTTTGAGAAAGCTGTGAATCGTTTTATATTTTTTTTGCTGTGTGCAATTGTTTTTTTGCTGCCCCTTCCTCTAGGTAGCTACCGACCCTGGGCCATTATGGCAATGGGTATTTTAATTTGTATAACCTTTGTTTTTCACTTGGTTAATAGCGCTGTAAATAACCAAACGTTGTACCCTCCTCGCTATTCTTTACCCATTATTTCTGCTTTATTATTAGTATGCGCTATGTGTACTTTGCAATTTTTTACTGTGAGTTTAGACCCCTTTCAAACAAAACAAATGCTGTTAAAAACGAGCTTTATGGTTTGCTTTTGTTGGCTTATATTTATTTATTGCAATAATAATGAGCGTATAAAAAAGCTTATTTATACCATTATTGCAGCGGGTGTTTTCCAAGCTTTGTATGCAACTTACCTAAATCTTTCGCCTGACATGCTTAGCCCTATTTTTGGATATAGGCACACGCAACGCGCCATAGGTACGTTTACTTACTCTAACTTTTTAGCTAACTATTTAGCGCTATGTTTATGTTTGGGTATTGGTGTATTAGTGAGTGAATTAAAGCGAGGTAATCATGCAAGTGACCTTACATTTAAACAAACTTTGCGCGCCTGGACAGAAATACTATTAAGCTCAAAAATAATTTTGCGTATATCGTTAATTATTATAATTATTGCGCTAATTTTAACGCGCAGTCGAATGGGTAATTCAGCCTTTTTTATAGCACTGATGGCTGTTAGCTTGTTGGCTTTGTTTGTTTACAATAAAAAACCTAAAGCGTTTAAGTTACTTATTATTAGTTTTTTTATAATTGATTTGATCATTATTGGTGCAATATTTGATGTAGAAAAAGTAAAGCAACGTATAAGCGAAACCAGTATTCAATCTGAAACACGTGATGAAGTAGTTCGTGATTCAATCCCGTTAATACTCGACAAGCCTTTATTGGGTTCAGGTGGCGGTACGTTTTATACAGCTTTCCCTGCGTATCAATCTGAGCCGTACTCTGGCTATTACGATAATGCTCATAACGACTATATTCAATTTGCTGTAGAGCTAGGCATTCCCGTAACATCAGCTTTAGGGGCGCTTATTTTATATTGCTTATGGTTATGTATTCAAACCATGCGAAAACGCAAAACAGCGTTATTTCAGGGCGTGGCTTTTGGCTGTGCTATCGCTATTGTAGATATGCTGTTGCATTCGTCGGTAGATTATTCGCTCCAAGCAGGCGCTAATTCAATGTTGTTTATGGCTATATTATGTTTGGCGATTTTAAGTAATAAAATAGTTGTTAAGCGAGGGCGTGATTTTAAATAGCTATTTTTAAAAATATTTGCACAAAGAGGTTTAGAGACGCTGCGCTTTAGAGTAGTGATAAATAAGATGCATGGGTTGGTTGTGACTTCTCATTTACTCCTCATTCACTTCTCTTTTTGCAATTTTTATATTGTTTAAATCACAAAGCGGCTTAGAGTCGCTCCACTTTAGAGTAGTGATAAATAAGATGTCTGGATTGGTTGTGTCTTCTCATTTACTCCTCATTCGCTTCTCTTTGTGCAATTAAGGTTTTTAATTCACTCAACAAATTTTTCGCAGCTTTACTGCTCTTCTAAATCAAACTCGGTGGTGTGGCCGTCGCCGTGGATTAGTTGATAACGCGCTAAATCTCCTTGGTCAAGCGTAATTAAACTAATGGCGGAGTCGCTTACTAGGTACTTTTGGCCTTCACCTTTGGTTTGGTGTTTATCTACTTCCATGTGCCAGCGTTTGGTGAAAAAGTTAAGCGGGCTTTTGGGGCCGTATAATATTGAGTCGAGCTTATCGAGTACATTAATTAGCTTACGCGGAAATTCGTTTTTAATTCCGCTGGCGGTGAGCTGCCATATTCTATTTGGGTGATCGCCAAAACGCTTTTGCACCGAAAAACAAAAAGAATAATGCACATCACCCGATAGAATAAGCGTTTCGTTAGGTGTGTCTGTACGCCTAAAGGTATCAAGCAGTTTTTTGGCCGAGCCTTCGTGTGCCATCCAGTTTTCTACATCAACCATAAGCGGCTGGCCGCACATATTAAACGCTGCTTGAATTGCTTCTATTGATTTAACACCAAACACTGGCGCTGGCGATACAATAATTACTTTGCTGTGGCTCAGTAGGCTTTCTTCAAGCTCTGTTAAGCGCTCCCAATCAAGTAAGCCTGAGGGTTCATTAAAGTTACTTTCGTTACGCCAACGGTGTGTGCGGGTATCAAGCACAACTACTTTAGGCGTGGTGGTAAGCTCATAATGCCAATAATTAAATTCGTTCAGAGGCTTATCAAAGGTTTTAAACTGCCAACTATTGTTGGCGCTACGGCTTTGTTTAAAATCATTTATAAGCGCGCCGGTTTTATGTAGCGCGTCGTTACCGAGCCCTTGAAATAGCCAATAGCTTATTAGCCCATTATTAATGATGCGTTTACTACTTGGGTTTTGATTTATAGCTTGCTCCCACCCTGCTGTTAAGTTCCAATCATCGGTAACATCGTGATCGTCAAACATCATCAAGGTAGATACATTAGCAAATAAACGCTCTACGCTATTTAAGCCTTTTGCGTAGTCAATTAACGCCTTTTTTTCGGCGTTAAAAATGGTGTTATTTTTTTCATTGCCTTGTGTGTAATGGCTATTTTTAATATCAACGCATTGCCACGCGGCGGCACTAAAGTTAAGTAAATACAGCGCTATAAATTCTTCAAAGTGAATTAAGTGATTATGCGCTTTTACGCTAGAAAAATGAGGCTCGTCTTTTTTTAGCCAGTACCCAACGCCCAATTTTGAACGTTTTTGCCATGGCGTTTTTGGTAAGTAATGATGGCGGTTAAAAAGCTGCTCATTTATATCTGCTGGTAAATTGAGCTCAAGCGGTTGCTCTTTATAAAGTCCTAATACATCTATTAGCTGATGAATAGCCAGTAGCATAGGGCCGGCTACATCATCGGCGTAAACTTGGTCTCCGCTAAGCAGTAAAAGCTGTGCGCCCTGCAGTTTATTACTGCGCTGGGTATTTTGCCATTCACTTGCTGATACTAAGCTGTCTTTTGCTGGGTGATGGGCGTTGCGACACGAGCCATGTAAAATATGCGTAAGCTTATTGGCAATTGCAAATGAAGGCGCCGTTTGCCCTTCAAAGCACCATGGAGTTAAGTCAATTTTTTGCTCGTTAATATGCAGTGTATACGCTAATAACGTGTCGAGCGGAAACTGGCTATCAACGGGTTTTATAATTATAAAATGTAGGTAAAGGTATTTACCTAATGCAATGCTTTGCTGCTC
>Ga0209348_1000323_pt1 | contig 26487 bp, 39 predicted proteins | sample ETNvirenome_2_30_FD_184065 | JGI IMG/M metagenome (GOLD analysis project Ga0209348, IMG submission 184065) | Marine viral communities from the Pacific Ocean - ETNP_2_30 (SPAdes) (version 2) | ecosystem: Environmental > Aquatic > Marine > Oceanic | place: Pacific Ocean | collected 2013-06-22
TTACCAGTTATTTAGGATTTAACCCGTCATCAGCCCTTTTAAATTTAACACAAATACCACAGGTTACGGCCCCTACATTGGCTACATTAGATGGGGTCAGAGGTGTAAAAGCTTTAATAAAAGCTTCAGCAGATGCTTTTAAATTAAGTAAAGTAAAAGATGTAGATGAATATTTTTACAATCCAGACAAAATAAAAGATGCTGATTTTTTAACAGCTGATGAAAAAGAATATTTACGTGGTTTGTTTGCTAAAGGCATAGTTACACCAATTAGAAACATAGATGCGGGTGCTCGTTTTGATATTGAAATGGAAAGTCAGTTGTCTCGAAGTGGTTTTGGTGCTCCAGCAATAAAAGCTTTTAGAAATACAGTTAACTGGGCTGGTGCTTTATTTGGAGGAGTTGAACAATTAAATAGAATTTCTACAGCATTAGCTGGCTATAGGTTGCACAGAGACAGTCCTAGATTTAGAAAAAATTTAGACATTCATAAGCAAGGCACTAAATATAAAAATGTTGAAAACGTCACCAAAGAAATGGCCGGAGAGATGATGGTGTTTGATACACAGTTTTTGATGGGTAAGGAAAACAGACCGACTATTGCTAGGGCTACAGGATTTTTTGGACCTGTTGGTGTCTTAACCACACAGTTCTTAACATTTGTTGGTCAGTATATTGAAAGGATATTTATACTTGGAGGCACTGCTTTAAGCAAAGAAGCTGATCCTCTCACAAGAAAATTAGCTATGAATATAATGCTCGGAACATTAGGAACAGTAGTTATGTTTGGTGGGTTATTGGGTTTACCATTTCTAGATACTCTTAGAGAAATGTTTAAAAGAATTTCTAAATTTTTTACAGATAGAGAGATTGATATAGAAATAGTTCTTAGAGAATTACTACAAGAGTCTATTGGCACCGGTATGACTGACACCTTATTAAGAGGACTGCCTCGTCAAATGGGAGTAGATTTAAGTCAACGTGCAGCTTTTGGAAATCCTTTAGGTATTGATGTTCTTAATAACGAATTGTCTTGGTTGTTAGGACCATTCGGATCTTTGGTTAAGGACACCATTACAAATATTAAAGACGATATAAAAAATGATAAGCCTGTCCGAGCTGCTTTTAATTTAGCCCCATTAGGGATAAGAAATTTTATTGATTCTTTTTATTATGTCTCAGAGGGTGTTAAGGCAGGGACAGGAAGAACGATCGTGGCTCCTGAAGATTTAACCCCAATCGATATTGGATTTAAAGCTATAGGTTTTACTCCGTCTAAAGTTGCAAAAGAAAGAGAATTAGTAAGAGCAAAAAGATATTTAGGTACTAGAGATAAAGGTTTAAGGGAGTCATTTACTAGAAGGATGACTGATAAATTAGCTAAATCTTATAGGTCTCGAATTTCCGGGGATATGGCTGAGTCTCAAAAATATCAAGAAGAGTTTGAAGAATTAGTAAGAGAATTAGCTGAATACAATAGAGGAAAACCACCGGAAGAAATTGTGATTATTCAGCCTGAAACTTTAAAAAATAGATTTGCTATACAAATAGCTGGAATAAACAGTGAGGCTTCATTACGATACACTCCAAAGTTAGATCGAGCTAAAAGTATGGAGATGAGAAAGTTGTATTTTTCAGATTGACAGAATAGAACAATAATAGTACATATATTATACCCATGGTAAAAGACATTCACGTGGCGATCGGTTGGGACTCAAGAGAAATGGATGCTTATGATATTTGTGAACACTCACTCGTAAGACGTTCATCAATACCGGTGGCTGTGACACCTCTTATGCATAACAACCTGCGATACTTTAATTTGTTTGATCGTGAGTGGCGGATTGACAAAAACGGGCAGCATTGGGATGTAATGGACAATGCTCCTTTTTCTACAGAGTTTAGTCACACTCGTTTTCTCGTACCGGAATTAGCTAGACGTAACAAAGTTAAAGGATGGGTAATTTTTTGTGACTGTGATTTCTTATGGCTTGATGATATAAAAAATTTACTTGATGAACTTGATGACAGCTATCCAGTTTGTACAGTTAAATTTTCTTATGAACCAGAAAGTGATATGAAGATGGACAATAAGATACAAACAAAATATAATTGTAAGTTATGGTCTTCCCTTATGGCTTTTAATATGAATCACAAATCAAATAAAAAATTAACACACGATGCTGTTAACGAAATGAAGGGTCTTGATCTCCATCAGTTTGCATGGTTATCAAGAGGACCAAATAGTGTCGGAGAGATAAATCCAAAATGGAATTATGTTCCTGGCATAATGGGAGAAAACACTCCGTTACAACCATCAGCTGTTCACTTTTCTTTAGGTGGGCCGTGGATGGAGGGTTTTGATGATTGTGAGTTTTCAGACAAATGGTTTGCTGAAAGAGCACACAGAGAGTATCAAACGGGATCAACATTAAAGGATATGAAATGTCTACATTTTCACTTGTAACGTCATTTAGAGGCGACCATTGGAACGTCTATGCTAAAGACTGTATAGAAAGTTTTATTAAACACTGGCCTGAAGACACCAAACTTTATGCTTACTACAACGACTGGCCGGAACGGGGATTGCAAACTTACGATTCTAATAAAGTTGAGTTTATCGATCTTATGTCTGCATCTACAGAATTGTGTGAGTTTTTTAAAAAATTTAAAAGCCCAGAAGATACACCTAACTGGAGAACAGATGTTAAAAGATGGGCATACAAAGTCTATACTGAGTATGAGTTCTTTGTAAAGAATCCACCAAAGTGTGATGTTGGTATATGGATTGATGCTGATACGGTAACATACAATGATATACCCAAAGCTAAACTAGAAGAATGGCTGCCCAAAGATAAAGACATAGCTGTACTTGGTCGTGAAGCTGTAAACTATATTGAAGCTGGGTTTGTTATGATGAGAATGACAGACTTAAACAAAGCTTTGTTTGCAGATTTATTTGGGGTATGGAATTCTGGTGAAATCTATAACTACCGTGAGTGGCACGATGCTTTTGTGTTTACTAGGATTATGAACCTACATCAGGCTCATGGGTTACAGGTAGAAAATCTGTCGCCATATTGTGGAGATCTTAATGCATTTGAAGCCTCACCACTTGTTAGATATATGTATCACAACAAAGGTATGTTGAAGTTTAAGCAGGAACAGGCCGGGCAAGAACCGCCACAAACAAAAGTAAAAGCAAAGAAAACAGAAGAATCAAACAAGAAACCTATTGTTGTTACACCGCAAGACTGTATGCCAATAGAAGATATTCGAATGAATATTCTTACAAATGCTAAACGTATGCCAACAGCCATAACAAAACGGTGTCAGTGGAACAACGAAGAAGTAGCTATCATATCGGCAGGCCCATCACTTAAAAAAAGTTTTAGAGAAATACAACAATTACAAAACAGAGGAGTAAGAATTGTTTGTGTTAAACATAGCCATAATACCTTGCTTGAAAACGGTATTCAGCCGTGGGCTTGTACAATATTAGATCCAAGACCATTTAACGAAAAATCTACTCATGGCTATGTTCGTAAAGAGTTGTTAGCTGAGCCACACCCAAGGGTTATGTATTGGGTGGCAACAATGTCTAACCCAGATGTGGTGACACACTTGCTTGATAAGAAAGCAAAGGTCATAGCTTGGGATGCTTATTGTAATGCCATCGAAGGATGGGATTTTTTTAAAGATAGATTACTTATTACTGGCGGCACGTGTGCTGGTATGAGATCAATCGGTCTGTTACACACTCTTGGTTTTAGAACTATGCACCTATATGGTTTTGATTCATGTATTGAGGGTGAACCAGAAAACAAAGATGAATTAGCTGAAGACGGTCGTAAGAAATGGTTGAAGGTGTCGGTTGGTGAAGATAACAAACCATACTGGACAACAGGCGAACTATTAGCCCAAGCTCAAGACTTTGAAAAACTTATGCAAAGAGAAGAGATTGACCTTGATATTCATGTTCACGGTGACGGACTAGTGAAAGCACTGTGGGATGATGGTTTAAGAGATAAGATAGAAAAAACAACATATAAGGAGATATTCGATGACATCCCGTAAAGTAGTAGGAGTATTCTTAAACTCAGCTGTGCATCAACCACATATTAATACACTTACAGCTATGACTCACGGCATTAGAGAAACAACTGATGATCTTGTATTCTTATCTAATTCAACTAAATATTTGGACTGTGATGTAGCAATAATATTTGGATCGTGGAAAGACAGATATACCAAACACCACATATTAAAGAATGAAATAGTAAACAATCACAAGGGTGATTTACTCGTAATTGAAACTCCGTTATTAGGCCGAACAATAACAGAGGATCACAGATATTACAGAGTAGGTAAAGGACATTACATGGATTCACTTGGTTACTTTAATAATAAAAAATCTGATAAAGATAGGTGGGGCATTATTAGAACAGATGTTGGTCTTGAAATAAAAGACTGGAGAAAAGACGGAAAACATATAATGTTTCTTATGCAACTACCAGGAGATGCAGCTACGGCTGATGTCGATATACTTAAATGGCTACAAGATGAAATAGTGAAATGTAAAAAAATATCTGACAGGCCTGTTAGAGTTCGCATGCATCCGTTAATATCATCTTATGACTTATCTAAATTTGAAGAGTTTGTGGAAAAACAAAAAGATGTCAGTATGGTATTCGGTCATAAGAACCCGATTGCAATGGATTTGGAAGATTGTTGGGCAACGGTTTCGTTTACAAGTGGAGGGTCTGTGGACAGTCTCCTTGCTGGTGTCCCTGTTATTACACCTAGTCCTCTTAACTTTGCTTATCCAATATCATCCCATACCATAGAAGACATTGAGAATCCAAAGATGGAAGATCGTCAACAATTATTTAATGATCTTGCTTATACTCAATGGACTATAACCGAGATGGCACACGGCTTACCTTACAAACATCTTTTAAGTAATGACTGATAAAAAAGATAATGATAAAGATGTCGTCGTAAATTTATTTAAAGATAAATCAGAGCATGTAATGTCAACGGCAGCTGCACAACAGTTACCAAAAGAACATTTCTATAAATTAGTTATTGATCAGTTAGACAAAATAAAAGAAGACACAACTAAACATCAAGCTACAGGAATAATAACTATATTGTTTGATGATAAAGGTCCCTTAGTTGATTACTTTGCTGGCAGTATCAATTTACATATGGCTTACGTTTTGATGGATCAACTAAAGAATGTTATACTAGAGAAACTTGAAGAAGGGACAGAGTAATGTTAACAGCACTTATTGGTCCAGTTACTGGTCTACTGGATAAGTTTATAGAAGACAAAGATCAGAAAGCTAGGCTAGCACACGACATTGCTACGATGTCAGAAAAACATGCTAATGCTTTAGCTAAAGAACAAGCCAAAGCTAACACTGAGGCAGCTAAACATCCAAGTATGTTTGTCGCCGGTGCACGTCCAGCTATTATGTGGGTGTGTGCTATCGGTTTGTTTGTAAACTTTTTTGTACTACCACTAATGACTTGGTTCACAGCCTTGTTTGCCCCAGAGATTAGTATGCCAAACTTCATAGACACTGGTGAGCTTATCTCTTTAACGATAGCTTTACTTGGAATGGGGGGCTTACGTTCTTTTGAAAAATCAAAAGGGGTTGCAAGAGAGAACATGAGGAAGTAATATATAAAGATCAGTGGACTGCGGCCTTTCAATGGCAACCAGCACTTTGTTAACAAATAACAAATGGAGTTGACTATGTGGTCTAAACCAATTATCACAGAAATAGCAATAGGTCTTGAGATCAACAGCTATGCATGTGCAGAAAAATAATATAGTGGGAGCCTTAGTGCTCCCCTTATTACTTTCTTTTTGTGATCCTGTTATTGCTACAAATGCCAGGTTGTATGATCAACGTAACCAATACTTCGTAACTTGTAGATTAACTAAAGAAAAAAGAGTTGAACCTTTTTTTGGAGAAGATTCTGTCAAGTGCTTTTATACCTGTTCAGACAAAGATAATATAGTCATAACAACACACAGTAATCATGTGTGTGAAAAACAAATACAAACTCCAAGAGGGGATCAAAGAGGTTGGCGAAACAGATTAAGATATTAACTCTACAGGATTGTAGTGGTGAACGATTTCCAAACAATAGGAATAGATTATTAGGTTATAGAAACCCGGTTAAATATTATGGTAAAAAGATTTCAAAAAGTAGAATATAGTCCAGTAAAAAAAACAAAGAGGAGATATAAGAAGTTAGGTCTTAGACATCAAAAAAAATTAGGACCTAAATCACATCTAAGGAATTAAATCTCTAGGAGCTTACAGTTTCCAGTCCCACTCCTAGAGATCCTTTTGACGACGTTGTTTCAATTAAGATTATATATTGTTTAAAAGCTTGGTCAAGTATAATTATACCCCCCACTCACTACTATAATTGTGTTCGACCCTTATTATATCGTTTTCATCTAGTTTTTCACCCTCCCAAACCTCAAAAATCCGTACATGGCTATTACAAGCCCGTACACAATGAATCGTATTTTTAGGGATATAAACCCTATAACCACGTGTAAATGTCCACCAGTGGTCTCCTATGAGGGTCGTTGCTTCGCCATCTATAATTTTCCAGTGCTCATTTCTATATTTGTGGTATTGAACGGACATTGCCTTGCCTGGATACACGTGTAATATCTTTGCTACCATCTTTGGAGTGGATTTTAACACCCGATAATGTCCCCAAGGTCGGCTAACTATATTCTTTATTGAAATGGTGGCCCCATAAACCAACACACAAGACTATATCGTTTACCTCCTTTTACTTCTGTTACTTGATGAAGTAAAAATGAAGGGAAGACTAACAAGTCTCCTTTGTTTTTAAATTCCTCTGGTTTGTGTTGTTTGTTGTTAAAATCTTTTATAAAAAAATTACCGCCCTTATAATCTTCAAAGTTAGACAGCTGAATACACATTGATAACTTTCTAACTAGTCCGGGATAGGGGCCGTCTTTTTCAGGCGGGTAAATATCTCTATGCCATTTGTAGTGTTGTCCTTTTTTATACTCAGTAAATTGAGGACACTGTAAATTAGTAATTTTAAAATTATAATGCTCGTCATTTACAGTATTAGCCAGATCACAAAGTTTAGGAACAATCCAATGATCAAGAGGATAAAATCTAATATTAGAGTTTCTATCTTTTTTTAAATCCGGTTTGTCTTTCCACATAACTCCAGCTAATTGTTCACTGTAATGTTTTGATTCTTTAACCATCTCATCACACAATTTTTCTGGAACAACGTTTGGTATAACTACATATGGTTTATACATCAACTACCTCACATGATCCAGCACTACAAGCAAGAGTTTGGGAGGATTTAGTATTGTCATCTTGCTCATGTAGTGCTAAATCACTCCAGTTTATTTCATCTGGCTGATTCTTTTTTAACCTATTATAGGTATCGTTGTCAATATCTTCGTAAGGTGCTTGTTGATATACGTGTCCGAAGTTTGGTAAAAAAGATATACCACTTAGGTCATCAAAGTTTCTCCAACACCAATCAGCTACACCTAACCATTCATCTTCATTAACTGATATTGTTACACTTGGTTTATGCTCACACCAATGTTGTGCGTATATCAACCAATGATCTAATTGTTCAATAGCTGATCGTTGATTACGAGTTATACAAGCATTAGGTGCTTTCTCAACAAACGAAAATACGGCTGTTGAATCCGGCTTCATAACACAATCTTCTGTTGGAATGTTTTGTGTTTGTAAAAATTGTGTTAGTGGATCTTTCTTATCACCTCTCACTCTTCTAATATAATGTTCGTTGTGTCGTGCATGTATGCCCGATGCGGCATTAACTAATTGAGACACAGTACCGGACGGTTTGACACAAGTGATAGCTGTAGATTGATTAATACCGAACCGTTTAGCCCACGTTTTATTTACCTCCACAGCTTTTTGTTTCATCATCGTTAATAAGTTTGGGAGGATTGATTTATTAAATACATCGCCAGATAATATTTTATGATCCATGATACCGGTTAATGACACACCAAGTAATCTTTCTTTTTCAGTAGTATCTTTCCATTGTCTGCGTAGATATTTAAAACTAGTTAAGGTAGACTGCATAGTGCCAAGTATAGTGGCAGCCTCAACTTTATCTAGTAAATCTTCTTCTTTATCACTTTCACGAACAACTACTTCGGATAGGTTACAAAATTGAAAAGGCTGTAAGATTATCTCTGAGCACGGATTAGTTCCGAACTCAAAGTTAGCATCTCTTCTTTTGTTACGTGCTGCAACTTTCTTTGAGGCTTGTCTGTTAAAAATACCACGTTCACCACTGCCCGATTTATAAAGAGCTAACCACTCTTCCATAAATGTACCAATGTTGTCTGGTTTTGTTTCGTACACAGCTGAGTTATTTGACAATGCTCTTTGTGCTTCAACTCTATACCACTCTCCAGACTTGGCATCTCTCATGTCTCTATCGTTTAAATCAGACAAACTAATCATAGCTGATCGTCTTACACCACCAACTACAACAATCTCTCCGACTTTACAAACAAGATCGTGACACTCTAACGGGGTGAGCTTTCTACCCTTGGCTTTAATAAAGGTTTCTTTGGCAAAGTTGAAGAGATCCACGAGTGGTGCAGGTCCAGAAGCTCTGCCGCCGAAAGTTTGGAGTCGTGCTCCTGCTGGTCGCACGTTAGAAATATCCCACCTGGGAATTTGCCCGGCATACAATAATGTAACGACTTCCCGAAATGCTTTTGCCCAACCAAGTTTAGAATCTCTGACCACGATAACAGACTCTGTATCATGGAAATCATCAGCAACATTAGGCAGATGTTCTGTATATTTTTTTTCAACACTAAAACCAACTCCCGTCCCACACATAAGTACATAAAGTATTTCATCAAAAGCTTTCGGATGATCCACCGGTATATAAGAACAATTATATCCGGCAATGTTCTCTTTCTCAAGGGCCGGACCGGCTGTCATTAGTGCTCTCATAGAGGGCATAACTTCTAAATTTAAAACTTTGTTTTCAAGATTCTCTCTTGTTTTTTTATCTAATTTATATTTAAAATTTTTCTCTAAATGTTTTTCAAAAAAATCAAAATATCTACCCACTGTTTCGTGCCATTCCTCTCTTCTTTTTTCTTCCGACAACCATCTAGCATACCTAGACTTATGTATAAATTGTTGATAAACAGTTGGTAGTTTCTTTTTCATTTTACTTTTCTCCTTTTCATTTTAAATATGTTTCTTATGTGGGTTATAGTCATAAATATATTTAACAACATTATAAAATATAATCCATGTCTAATAGCCCACCACCACCAAAAAGTTTGAGACACAAGTCCAACCCATGGGGCTTTCTTTGATCCGTTACCGTACAGGTATACCGAAAGACAAGCTCCGGTAGCTGCAAAAAATTCTAAGAACGGAAAGTTATCGTAAGTCAATAAGTGTAGCATTTTTTATTGGTATATTAAAGAAATATTCTCCACTAGAGATAAATTTATTAGGCACCTGTACAATTTTAACACACTCTGATGCTTTTATAGACCAAGCCTTTTGTAAGTCTTTTCTTAAAACATAAAAAGTTAACCGATCCGGTAAATCTTGCATGTCAATTAGTCTTTTTTTACGGTAAGGAATATGAATTGTGTCCCAAGATGGCGGCCAGTCATTTACCCATCCCGGTTTAACTTCTACCTCGTGATAAGATACTTCTGGCTTTACTACCTTTATGTCAGCATTATAATCCTCAATATCAGATGATAGTTGGCAGCCCAATCCTAATAAAAAATCTCTAACGGCTTGTTTAGCTGGACTATCCCATTTGTTATATTCTGTTATACGAAATGGAGATTTATTGTTTTGTATCAGCACCATCTTTTTTGTCCTCACATTTGTGTTTAAAAAAAACGTTACCAAAAACAGTAAGACTAGTGTTGTCTGGGTTTGGTTTAGTCTTACCAACATATTCCCATTCACAATCCATTGTTTTCTCGTTGATGGCTCGTTGTTGAAAAAAATCTATGTTATTTAACGTGTAAAAATTCATAGCTAATCCAACTATTATAGATATTGGGTCCATATTATTACTCCTCCTTTAATAAGTTAATATATTTTTTTAAATACCACTCAGCTTTTTTTAAATCTTCTAATCGTTTGCCTTTGTAATTACATCTCCAAACATATTTTATAACTTGTCCTCGTAAGTACCCGTGAAACTCTTCGGGTGTAAGAGTAGCTTCAATCGCCTCTATACATTCTATACCTTCGTTTGCTGTGTAGTGAGCCGGGTGATTAACTGGGTCATCACTTGCCATTGTCTTCTCCATGTCTCATATTTAACAACACATTTAACCTCTTTCGTTCAAAATTAACCTTTTCAGGTTCACGAATGAGTCGACTAGCAAAGTCACGAACTTGACTGTAGTTAAGGTTAGCAAGATCACAAACATCAACAAACCAAGAAGCAGTAACCCCGGTAGTTTTAGTAAACCATCGCACAGCATCTTGCTGAACGACCATATTTTCTTTGCTAGTAATTTCGGGAGCACTAGCATCCAGTAGTGCTTGATAGATAATAGCTCTGAATAAGGTTCTTTCGTTTTCTCCTTCATGATTTTCCCTTTCTGTATTGGTCGAGAGATCGATACTTATACGGCTTGCTTTTTCTTTTGACAAATAGTCGGTCTGGTTCTTCTTTTGGTTTTTCATCTATCCATTCTTGAGGTATTGTTTTGTCTGCCCATAAAAAATTATGTTTATCTAACCATTGAGCATAAGTTGTTTTACTTCCTTTGTAAAGTTTTGATTTAGAGTTTTGCAAAACAAAACGAATGTCTAGTTTTGGTAACTGTCTTTGTATATACAGATGTTTGTCCCGGTTGGCAAGTGTTAACTGTCCTTTAATCTCAATAATTATACCGTTGCCTAACACAACATCAGGCACATAAGTATGATAAGACTCAGGAACTGAAAAAGGTATGGTCAAAGTTTCATATTCAAAAAATATTTTATCGTCCATAAGTTTCTTACAAACTTCTGATTCAAACACAGACCGAAAGGTAATTCCTTTTACCTTTTTTTTCTTTATACGGCTAAACATTAAGGAATATCTTCGGGAACTTTGGGTTCGTTCTTAACTGTTGTTAACCAACGAGGACCATTACTATAAATAAATTTTCGTAATCCTTTACCTTTGTTAGAATCACTCCAACATTCATTTTTAAATGAACAGTAAGAACAATTTACACCTAACTTTCTGTTTCCCGTAACTCCATCAGCTTCATCGGGATAACATCTCGGTGGTGGTGTGTCTGACTCAAGGCAAGTTTTAAGTTTAGCTATCTTTTCTTTTACATCCGGCAGTTCTTTTTTATCCGGAGTGCATACAGCTATATGTCCAAACTGTTTATCGATAGCTAAGAAACAAAGTTTGTCATTTTGTTCAGCTTCTCCATAAGCTTTAATTTGATACAGATAACCAAAAGAATCGTTCTCTCTTGTTAAGTTATTACTTTTAAATTTTTTAAATCCAAAACTTGAGGCACTTTTAATATCACATACCCAACCATCAATGGTTGCATCTTTGTGCCCTTTAATACCATCAAGTTCTAACTCTTTTTGTTCTTCGGTAACATCATGTCCCGCCATACGAGCAAACAATAACAACAAGTCTTCTAGTATATGGCCATATAAAAACTTTATTTTTGTTTCAGCTGTCAAATGTTCTCGTAAATCGGGACGATGACATTCATACCAAGATTGTCTTTCCGGTTTACCAAGAGCCGACATACGAAGTCCTCGTGACTCGTTTGGTTTATACCGGAAAGAGTTTCTAATAGAATTCGTGACCGACTTTGAGAAAGCCTCAAGCTGTTCATCTGTAGGTTCAACACCACCGGCATCAAACAACCGATAAATATCTTGTACTAATGTGTCAATAGTCGCCACGATAACTCCTAATTAAAAGTAGCTGATTCTTCAGCCACCGGTGGAGCATTTACTTCAGGAAAGTCTTCAGCCCCGGAGCTTGTGTCTGCCACAAATTTAATTATTTTTACAGAACGAAGGATAGCTGTAACTCCCTTTGATCCTGTGGGTGACGTGTATGGATATGGGTTCAACTTAACATACACTTCCGTACCACGACCAAGACGGCCGTTTGGTACATCCTGCATAGTTAGTTGTCTGTTGTTCGTATCAAACACTCTCGGCTTAATCGGATTTTCAGTTCCATCTTTTTTATAAAAGTTTGTTTTAACTTCAATATAATTGCCAAGCTCCGGTTTGGTATCAGAACTCTTTACATTCAAACCTAAAGACTCAAGTGTCTTTTTATTTTTATCATCCACTTGCAAAGTAATTTTAAACTTTGGTGGTGGAAAAGTATTGTCGGGTTCAAATAAATGATTGTAGTGACAGATACCTTGGACAATAACATCCTTTGGTCTATCGTTCTTTGACGAATTTGCCATAGATTTCTCCTTTAAAAGTTGTGACTTATCCATATATAAGTCTATTAATATTAAGTCTTATCACTAACACATAAAAAAATAGTTGTCAATGAGTTTCTTTCCAAGTTGTCCCGATATGATATTCACTATCTAAAGGACAGTTGAACTGTAAAATCTTTTCAGCTTCTTTCATAGCTTGTTTAGTAATCTGACCGAACTCTTCAGCCTGATCTCTTTTGACCTCCCACTGCACCTCATCGTGCACGTTAGCTACCGGCCTTGCATCTAATTTTTTCTCCTTAACCATACGATCAATCTCACAAAGAAAATGCTTGCAGACAATACTACCACAACTTTGTAGAAGAACATTTAAAGCTGCGTGTTCACTTCGACACTCTAAAAGTCTGCCGTCAATAGCTTTTATGTTACCGTGGTTTGATCGTAGCATCGCAGTAATTTTATTCTTTAACTCTCGAATCATCGGAAATGCTGACTCAAACTTATCTCGTAATTGTTTTCCTTCAGACATACCACCACCAACAACCTTACCCAGCTTCTCGTTACCGGCTCCGTATATGTAGGCATACAGCCAAGTTTTACATACTGATCGATCAGCTAAACCCAAAGCCTCTTTGTGCACATTGTGAATGTCGCCACCAACAACAATGTCTGTGTACTTTTGATTATTGAGGTAATGAGCAAAACATCTTATCTCAAGTGACGAGGCATCTGAACCGACGAGACAGTAGTTTATAGGATCTTCTACCGTCCAACAATCTCTACACTCCGGGCCGTATGAAGAATAACTTGCGGGTATCTGTGCCATATTAGGACTGTAATGACTCATACGGTGTGTCACACAGCCTATCGTTATAACTTTACCGTGCACTCGGCTGTCCGGTCCCACAGCCTCAAGCCACGATTTTATTTGTGATACCCTTTTCTGCATCAGTAAAAACTCTGACATCTTTTTAGCTTCAGACAAATTAATTTCTGACAAGACAGATTCATCCACTATAGGTTGTCCCTTCGGGGTTAGTCGTTGAGGATCGGGCTGCCACCCCACAGCTTTCAATCGTTTTATTATCTGTTGGCGAGAGTTTGGGTTGAATATCTCAACGTTATCTTTTAATCGTTTGCCGGTCTTGTCACTGTATCTCTCTGTTATTATTGGTGGAAATATTTTCTGTAAGTCTTGCTTTATTTGACCGGAGTTGTCCTCAAGATCAGCCATCAGCATTGATGCTTTCTTCTGGTCAAGGTAAAAGCCGTTGACCTCTTGCTGTGTAATTATGTGTCTGACTTTATGTTCAAGTCTGACTGGCGACTTACCAAAAGGTTTGAGTAATGGCTGTAGATGTTGGGCTAGTTTACGAGTCAGGGCCACATCCTGTCGACAGTAATAAAGCATCTCATTGCTGTATGTTTCAAAGTCATCTTTAAAATCTATCTTCTCACATTGTAATCGTTCACCCCAAGCCTTCAAGCTGTGTCCACCATCTCTATGAGGTTGTATCATCTGTGATGCTAGCATCGTATCCCATACCCTCTCAGGTGGTAAACATATGTGGAGTAGCCGGCTAAGAACCACAGCATCAAAGCTGACACCGTTGTGCATAATATATATTCTCTCCGGGTCTTGTTTGTGAAACTCTACAAACTCGTGAAGGTTATCAATAAATTCTTTTGTCTCTCCCGTTTCAAAATCCATACAGCATATGCAGTGTATTTTTGTTACCGGTATCTCATCAGTTTCTATGTCTAATACTGTATATTTAAAGGAAGACGGCATCCGTATCACTCTCTCCTGTTGGCTCGGGTTGTTTTTGTTCTTGCATCCTACCAGTATTTTTATCCCATTTCAACCAACAACAAGGGCCAGTTTCTCCACTGAATCTGTTTTTCAATACTCGTATCGTTGTTAAATTTCTTTTGTCTTCCGTATCGGCTTGTCCGTTTCGTATCAAAGCAAACACCATATCACACAACTGAGCAATCCCGTGTGAACCTCTGAGGTCAGCCAAAGATATACTCCCTCCCTCCTCGGCTGTATTGTTTTGTGGCAGTGTTCGTCTTAGGTGAGACACAAGCATTAGATGTATGCCTTGCTCTTGAACGAGAGTTCTTAGCCTGGTCATAATCGTATCTATGGCTCGTCGTTCATCGTTTCCGTCGTGTGCACCGACAATCATATGCAGATGATCAACAATTATATACTTACAAGCTAGTCCGGAGGACAAATATTGTATCTTACTAATGACATTATCTATATTTGTAGCACCAAAGTGATCCCATAATCTGACTCTACCAGTGCCAAGTGTCTGATTCCACGCATCTTTTTTAATGTCCATTGAGGCTGTTGTTGTGGGTAAATGGAGGGGGAGGTTAGCCTCAACAGACATTAGTCCTTTGGCTGTACGGAGGACACTTTCCTCCAAGAATAGACAGCCAACGGATTCTGTGGTGTTCTTGACAATGTGGTGGGCTAGTTCTCGCATAACACTAGACTTACCGATACCCGAGCCGGCACACCAGCAGGTGAGTTCTGATTTTCTCATACCGTATGTCATATCGTTCATACCTCGCCACGGGTAGGGCAAGGACTCTTGTGGTTTCTCGTTTTCTATCAGATCCCACGTTGACTCTCCGAGGATTATACCCTCCGGTGTGTAGTCTCGAGCTTCCCACCAGAGCTGTGTAAATCCTTTACGGTTATTAGTAGCAATGTATTCGTTTGCATCTTTGAGGTGGAGGTCTACGACTTTGACTTTGTTGGGAGGAAACAGATCGGCAACCTGCTGTGATGCCTTACGTCCGGGTTCATCGTTATCAAAGCAGAGGACTATTGTGTCAAAGCTGTTGATATATTCAAAGTTCTTCTGGCAGTCTGATACAGCTGACTGAGCACCGTTTTTGATGGATACACACGGCCATCGTGAGCCGAGCATCTCGTAACCTGACAGAGCATCCACTTCTCCTTCGAAGATAGTTATGTATTTACCACCCTTGGCAAAGATATGCTGCCCAAATAGTATACTGTTACGGCTATCGCCTATATATTTGAAGTCCTTGGTTTGGGTATCTCTGACTTTAGTCCCGATGTGATTCCCGTTTTTGTCGGTGTACGGATAGAGGTGACGGCTGATCTGTGTGTCAACACGGTTGTGTTTCACTCCGTATCGTTGGCAGGTCTCCCTGGATATGTGGCGATCCGTCAGTTCATCAATGATGCCGTTCGGTAGAGTCTGTGGCTTCGGTGGTTCCTGTTTAGGTACAGGGGCCGGGTTGTCGCCGGGTGTATGTGTGTTGCATACGAAACAGTAAGTATGTCCGTCTGAGTATAGTGAGTTACCGTCAGATGACCCACAGTTGTCGCACGGTATGTGCTTTATAAATTTAGAGTCTGTTTGGTGTTCCACGTTTTTCCCCCTTTCACACCTCATTTTTCCCAGATTGCACTATAAAATACACGGGCGGGGTTGTCAACAGGAAAAAATCGTGGTAGGTTGGGTTGTCTCCCGAGGGGAACTATATGTATCTATGAGTATCTATATGTATACCTAGCTGAATACATAGGTGTACTTAGTATTTATAGGTATACATAGGGTTCTATGTGGATACCTTTAGTATATTGTTGTAGTAATACCTATATTATACTTATAAGGAAGAACACTATACCCAAAAGTATTACTGAGTATAGTGTTAGAGTTCTGAGCCATTGTGGTGTCATTTGCCACTCATTATATTATCATACATTTTTGATACCTTATCTGCATATTCTTTTTGTGTCTTAAATTGTTTTATGTCTAATGTTATGACTTCATCTAAAAATTTTATTCTTCTCGCCGTCCATTTATCCATATACGAGGTCATCACATAAAGTTAAAAATACTGTTTAATATAGATATTCCAAACAGTCCTATTGTAAAATATATTATAAAAAAACAAAAATATCCATAACATAATTTTAAAAATTTATATAAACTGCTTTCGCCCATTGGCTACTTTTTCCTTTCTATACCCCTCAAGAGTTGAAAGTCTTTCTTCGTAGTCCGGGGCATTCAGTTGTTTAAGTTGCTGACTTGCTCTTGATTTAGACATCAAGCCAGAGAAGAACAAGTAATATATCGTCTCAATACTTGTAATTTTGTTTGTCATTTCTTAAGTCGTGTAAAATGTTTGATGTAATCTGAGGGTACTTTTATTTGTACCCCTTGACTTGTAGTTGCTCTCTTGCCGTTTGCTTCTACAACATAGTCCTCGTCATCAATATACATAATTATTTTGCTATTTATCATAGGGATATAATCCTTTAAATGTTTCTTGTTTTAATTTTAAACTTTCTGCTGTATCACACTTGACGGCGACTAGTCGTTTGGAATTTTGCTCGTACTTTTCAAATAGTTTTGTCGCAACCCCCTCACAATCTGTGGTCGTGCCTAATCTTTCGTGTTTCAATGTGCCGTCAGCTAATTCAAACCATATGGTTACCACTACTGCTTCAAGCATTATTTAGCTCCTTGTCGTGCAAGATGAAACTTCCAACCAATACACATATATCCTGTTTGTTGTAGCTCATCTCGGTTAATATTCAATCGTTTAAACTCTTGTTCAACGACCGGTTCTAGGTTGTTACAGTTCTCTCGTCCCATAACAAACCTCTCCTCCACACCAGTTGGTGTAGAGAAAACTAAGTATAATGCAAAGAGTTCTTTAGCCATCATCTTCCTCCTTGTCTAAATCAAATCTAATCCATATTGATGCACCAGCTTCATCACTAAAGTGTTGTACTTCTTCGTAATCAACGGGTGCATTTTCATCTAACCATTTGATAAATTCTTTTTCATTCATCACTTTCCTCACTTTCTAATCCCATTGCCTCTCTGTGGTACACTCCAGAATAATCCCAAGTTTCTTCTAAATAGTGTCCTATTATTGTTACTTCGTCTTTATCAAACATCTCGTGTAGTTTCTTTATTACCGGAAGTGGCGGAGACCAAGCTGTGCTAAACCTAATGGATATTCTATCATCATCAATATCTATATCCTCTGTGTCAGCATTCCACTTCGTACCCCAATGTTCTATTGACCAATCATACCAATTTTTCTTACCATACTTCTTCTGTTCCTTGTCTCCAAGTTCACCTCTGTATATGTCTTTAGGCATAGGTATTATCTTTTCAAAATCTAATTTGTCTTTTGAATCAAGTATCTTATTTTTAATATCAGTAATAGTTGTCTTACTATTATCACTTACTAATATTTCTAGTTCGTTGTAACACCAATTAGGCATCTCCGTCCTCCAATCTTTCTTGTACTTGTCTTTGTAATTCAAGGTTAACAGTTGATGTTATTAAATGTTGAGCAGACAAAACATCCGGTGCAGTTTCGTGAACATAATTAACAGCCACTTCCGTCAACGCAATAGCTATGCTCAAAGCATTAAACTTTTTCTTTTCAGCTTTGTTAATTATCTTACAGAGTTCGTCAACTACCCATTCAGTCTGATGTTCATCACATAATTTATTATGCTCAAGTGGTTTCTTTGATTTTATATCTATTACTTTAGTCATCTTCCACCACACTTTCTATTGTTTCGTCGTGGACATCAGTAGGCATTCCGTCATTGTGTGGATCACCCCACCCTAGACTAAACTTTTCTTCAGCTTCTTCTTCTGTGTCAGCTTCTACATAATACTCAAAAGTTGCCGTGCCATAGGTTGTTATCTTAAAAGTTTTCGTCGTCATAGTTATTACTCCTTATTTTTAATAGTTAATATTTTAACACCAATAGACTTGTTCATTGTCTTCCTCCACTTCAGTTAAATTAGCAATACATTCATTTTTATATTCACCATTCTCATCTTCATAATTGCAAGAGTTAATTTCAAATTCAGATGAACAATCATTACAACCCATTAATTCATTACGGGTTAAATCTTCGTGTTTTAATTTCGGGAATGTTGCTACCCATTCTCCTTTTTTATTCTGATTAAAAATAACATTATCATCTGCACCACAGTTTATATATTCGTGATAATAGAAATAAAGATTTGTACTTTTACAATCAGGACACTTAACAATGCTCATTTTTCTCCCTCACTTTCTTCGAATTGGCTAACAATTCTAATTTTAGTTTCAATGTGTTTATTTAATTTTTCAAGAGCAAGACCATTACAAGCATTGATTGTGTCAGCATTATTACTTGTACTTGCTTTAATTAGAAAGTGTCTAACTTGCTCAAGTTCTTGGATATCGTTTACAAAATTTTCCATAATTTACCCCCTTATATTTTGCTTTCAATATATAAATTTATCATTAGTTTTATGTCTTCTTCAGTATGAAAGACCGGCTTAACTCTGCTCATAATATATCTAGTATGTTCAGAAATTGTAGGGTGAGCATCTGCATCACCCCAATCTAAATTTTCAATCATTGAAGAAATAGAGTTTTCTTCTGCCTCGTGATAGTATTGCTTGACTTTACCCATAATTACCCCCTTAAAAGTCTGCTATTATTAATTTATCAGTATTAGGAATTGGCACAACTGCCGTATGTTCCCCAAGGTCTTCAAGTGTGTCTATGCCCTCGTAATTGTCTAAACACTCTTTGAGGTTTTCATATTCTGACCACTCGCAACGGATAGCCACAGGGTCAAATAGATAATCTTCGCCCATATTATCAAATAAATAATGGTACAAAGCTATCGCACCTTGACGGCTAAAGCTTGCATATTCGTCAGATACTAAAGCATCTACAAATTCGTATTCATATACTAATTTTTTCATTTTACAAATCTCCTATAAATGGTTGATATTATTAATTAATACATATTATGACTATTAACATATCCTTATATTAACACCCTGTCAACAAAAAATATAAAATTGTAGTCAACACCCATAAGTCATTGATTTTGCTGGATAATCCACGTTTTTTTCTTATATTATTTACTTTAGAATGGTTCTAAACAAGGTTTTTTTCTTGCCTAGCTGTACTCACCCCGTTTTTTTCTCTTGACATATGTGTGTTAGTGTGGTAGTGATACAAAATCATTTCTCCAAAATGGTGGAAACCCCGTAGTCATCTCTGTGTTGACACGGGGTTTTCTTTTTGGTACTATAAATCTTTAACCATTTAACAAGGAGAAACAATGTCATTTAAAATAGTTCTAAAAAAAAATTTAAGTAAGAAATATAACCACTTAGTAAATGAACTTCATAAGTTTTGTAAAACAGAACCTAAATCTTTTAACTGTGTTGAAGACGAATACAATCATAAGTTGAAAGTTATAAAATTAGTTAATCAAATAAAAGAAGAATACAGAAACTAAGTTCCTTCCGGAAAAAGCCCATAGATTAATTTTTGTGGGCTTTTTTTTTGTGCCTCGTTTTTTTCTTGGGTAGTTATATTTACCCCGTTTTTTTCTTTATATCTATTAGGTACTGGAGATCAATAGGTGTACTAGATGCTCTCTGAGGCTTTTTATTTAGGCTTGTATTATAAATTCATCGTGGTATATTTAGATAAGCCCAAATAATTTGTGGGTGTTTTAGTTTAGAACGGTTCTAAATTAGAAATTAACTATTAAAAGGAGAAATGTAATGCCAAATTTATTTAAACAAGAACTAGAAAGACTAGGTGTGGTGGACAGTCGTAGTGAAGCATTAGCCAAAGCTACGAACGAAATGCACTCTGCTCTTTGTTACCTTAGCCCCAGCCAAGCTCTGTTAGTGAGGAAGCTAATGGGTGAAAAGTTTTTCAATTATATTAATTGGTATGGTAATACGGAGGACTTAAACTCAGACGTAGGAGCATTGAACCACTTCAGGAATGCTTGTTTGAACGGCAAAAAACCAAAGGTATCTATCGGAAAAGATATGGGCGACCGTATTCATCAGCTAGAATTACCATTTAAATAAACTCAGTTCCTTCTCTAAGAAAGCTCACAGTTTAACAGCTGTGGGCTTTTTTTATGCCTTTATTTTTTTGGGAGTAGGGATGTATACCCCGTTTTTTTCTTGTTACTATACTATTCCGGCTGGTCTATTTACTCACTCACGGGCTTTATATTAAGACAAAAAAAAATAAATAAGGGGTTGACATAGCTTTTTAATGTGCTACTCTATAATTGTAATTGTTAACAAAGGAGAAATGATATGACAACTGCAAACAACAAAACAATAACTGATCCGTGTGGCTTGTGTGGTCATTCAATTAAGGGTAATGCTATTCCCAAAGTTTTGGACAATGGTAAGACTTGGACTTGGGACGGAGGCCACAATGGTTGGCCGAGAGTCGACGGACAGATCTGCGATCAATGTCACGCAGCAGGTGGCGGGGATCGTGTCAATGCAATACGGAGGATCGTAGCAAGTGCCAAAGCTTAATACGATATTCTTTTGGATCGCCATAGCAAACGTTGTGGCGATCTCCTTTCTACTCGGGATGATCTATCCGATCCAACTTGAGATCCTACCGGTCGATAGTATGATCTTCATCGGATGCTTGATCCTATATCTAGTATGCTCGATAATTATGTCCTACTATTGGATCCGAGATCCTGAGAACATCTACAAATAAAAAGACTTCTCCAAAAAAAAACCCCAGGGATTAACCTGGGGTTTTCATTTAGGAAGGATCTAGGATCTACTTCTTATCTTTTAGATCGTTACAGATCTCTCTGATACGACGAGCCATTTTAGAATAGTAATTGTATTGTGTTAGAGTTGCCCGACGATCTAACAGATCCGCCTCGTCCCTTAGCATTCTTACTGCCTTATCTATCTTCTGTAATTGAATGCAGTAATTAGCATACCAATATTCTTTCTTCTGAATATCCGTATAACTCTCGTAAGTATTAGGTTTAAATTTAAACGGTAATTCTAACTGTTCCATCACTTCTCCTTTGTTTATGGTTAATATGAATTACTATTATAGTGTACCCCATCCACAATATTTGTCAACACTTTTTTTATTTTTTTTTACGACTGTACTTCTACCACAATACGACTGAGGGGGGCACAGAAAAACACTACAGTGTGTGTGTATATGTCATATGAAACTCTTAAAAATTCAGCAAAAATCAGACTTATACTACATTTTCTTTCTGTAGAATAGGCCCCTTTGTTTTAAAATCTAGGGTACCCATCACCCCCTTAGAAAATACAGCTATCATAAATTTACCTCCTTCGAGACCCGGCCGTACGTCGTAGTGTTTCCCACTAGTCTGACAAAAGAAATCTACATCGGTAAACCCAGCTTGTGTACCCATACCATAAAACTCTTCTGGGGTGTAGTGTTTGTAGTGAAACTCATTGACCGGAGGTAACTTATGGGGTCTCACTCGTTCGTTCGGTGATGAGCAGATAAATAAATTTGTTTTCTCTCCGGCTAAATCAAAGACACTCTGGGCGAGGTCAGGAGGTATATGCTCAATGAACTCAAAAGACACAACTGCATCATAGTTCGCCGGTAGTCGATCAGGTTTCAGTTGTGTAAAATCTTCGACAATATAATTAACCCGTGGAGCTTTTTTCGAGAAAGTTTCAAGATATACTCCGTGAGCCACAGGTGATTTATCAATACAATCAATACCACAATCTAACATATTGTGCATAATGAAAGAACCATAACCGATCCCGCAGCCAATATCTAAAACATCATTAGGTTTTGGGATGATTTCTTTTATTTTTTTACAGGCAAAGTTATATCGTTCTAAATGATCCGGCCGAATGTTGTTCGGATCCATAATTCTTTCAACCATTACTTAACTACCTTCATAATACATCCTTGTTTCCACGAACGAGCTAACGGAACAACCTCACGATTGTACTGTTGACACCATTCAACCAAAGCTTTCCACTCTCCTTCTTCCCATTTAGGGTAGGGAGAGATTGGTGACGGCAAAAGATCATCAAATCGTATTAATGTACCGTCTATAATTTGATCATTAAGTAATTCTAAAACAGTTTTTGTAGATTTATAGAGATCACAATCAATATTCATAAACGATATGTGTCTTTTGTGGTCTTTTTTCCATACAGGAATGGTCTGTTCAAACCAACCTTCGTGTAAAACTACGTTTGGCACCACTTTTGGTAGCTCTGATACAGCAAAATGTCCTTTTTCTATGACTTTATGTCCCATAAACCATTGTTCAGGCAGTCCTTCAAAGCTATCAAAGCCGTGAAATGTAATTTTTTTATTCAAACTAGCTAAATAATTTATAGATTGTCCTTGATATACTCCAAATTCTACGTAATGTCCCTTTGGATGTAGAATATTTTGCATACAGAATTGATATTCCATTAATCGATGGTCTAATAAAACCATAGGTGTATATAAAAAATCTTCAGGTCTCATAAATATGCCGCCATTCTAATTTAAAACTTGTTATTCGTCAACAAATAACTTATAGTTTATGAAGTTTAGGTAGCTACCCCTTTCCAGTGATACATTGGCTACCTAAACTATCAAAGGTATACTAATAATAGTGATAGGAGTAAAACACTATGACAAAAAAGGGAAAGAATCCACGACCGCATGTCTTGTATGGTCGTATGAAAGAACAAGAGCTGATAAATTTAATTAAAGAAACAGCTGCGACATACAAAACAAGACAAGGGGGACGAATCTATGAGATGAAGCAAGAACTCGAACGTCGTCGTATGCTTACCCTAAAGAGAAAAAACCCTGAAGAGTACGAGAGGAGAAAAGAAGAGATGTTAGAACGACCAGCCAAACACAAAATGTTTGCAAAATCCACATTACCGAGAGGTATGACTCCAATGCAGGAAAAATTTTGTATGGAATACGCAGCTACCGGTGATGAACTCAATGCCTACAAGGTTGCTGGGTATAAAGAAGACGACACCAACGGACTAACCCGTCGACGTGCCCGCCAATTACTTAATAATAAAAAAGTACAGGCTCGTATCGAGGAATATCAAGAGCAAGCTTTGAAACGCATTAGTTGGACAAAAGAAAAAGTCCTTGAAAAAATGCACGAAGTGTATCAAAACTCTATAGCCGAAGGTGATCACACAAATGCTAACCGATCACTAGAAAATATTGGGAAACATCTGGGTATGTTTGTTGATGTTTCTAAAATTGAACAAAATATTACAACATCAGAATTATTAACGAACGATACCGACAAAGATATAGAACGTCTGGCGGATGTTGTAGGACTAAAGATTGTAAAAGGTGGAAAATCCGAAAATACCGATAAGTGAGTTAGCTTCTGACGAGACGACTAAGAAAAAACTTCTTCAGAAACTAGCCGTTCAATCCCTTGTTAAAAGCAAAGATAACTTTTTAGCTTTTGTGAAAACATTTGCTCCAAAGTTAGTAGCTGATTTCAAGATGGGAAGACATATTGAAGTTATCAGTGAAAAATTACAAAAGGTTGAAGAAGGAGAACTCAAACGTCTTATGGTATTCTTACCACCCCGTAGTTCTAAATCCGTTATTTGCTCAAAATTATTTCCGGCCTGGTACCTAGGCAGACATCCTCAACATGAAATCTTATCAGTATCTCACTCTGATACGTTAGCCTCAGATTTTGGACGTTCCGTCAGGGATCTGGTAGGTTCGGGTTTATATCAAAATGTATTTAGAGGAGTGAAGCTACGATCGGACGTACGAGCTGCCGGAAAGTGGCAGACAAACCAGAATGGTGTATATGTAGCTGCCGGTGTACGAACACAGATTGCTGGTCGTGGTGCACACATAGCTTTACTTGATGATGTAATGTCAGAAGAAGATGCTTTTAGTGAAACGGGTAGACGATATATAAAAGAATGGTATCCGGCTGGTTTACGAACAAGACTTATGCCGAACGGTTCTATAGTTATTATCAATACACGATACCACGAAGACGATATATGTGGGTGGTTACTGGCTTGTGAGAATGATGCTAAAGGAGATGGAGCTGCAACCATACCGTGGGATGTTTTACGAATACCAGCTTGGGTCGATGAGAGTAGTAGCCGATTATTAAACATACCAGTAGGTGAATCATATTTTCCGGAATGGAAACCAAAAGAGGTTTTAAAAAATGATGAGATGGAAATACGACGACACAACGGTTCACGGTATTGGGAATCACTGTATATGCAAAATCCTGTGCCAGATGAAGGCGGAATATTTAAAAAGAGCTGGTTTAACATTTGGAAAGAAGAAGACCCACCTCATTGTGATTTTATTATACAAACTATGGATACAGCTTTCTCAACTCGAACAACAGCTGACTATAGTGTAATTCAAACGTGGGGCATATTTACACAAATGGAAAAAGATAGTTCAGGCAAAGAGTATGAAGTAGGACATTTAATTTTATTAGGTAACATTAGAGATCGATTGGAGTATCCAGAACTAAGAAGCACAGCTCAAGATAGTTTTGAAGAACACCAACCAGATTTAATTGTAATTGAAAAAAAAGCCAGTGGACAATCTTTGATACAAGATTTACGACGAGCTGGTTTACCGATACTTGAATACACACCGGACAGAGATAAAGTTTCAAGAGCTTATGCAGCATCTCCATTGCTCGAAGCTGGTCGAGTATGGCTACCTAATAAGACGTGGGCACAGACTATGTTTGATGAAGCTGTATCTTTTCCTAATGCAGCTCATGACGATCAGGTTGACTCAATGGTTATGGCTGTGCTATACCTTAAAGAATCATGGCACTTGCAACATCCATACGATCCGAACTATAATAGTGAAGACGAAAATATTTATAAAAAAAATAAAGCAACGTACTGGAACATAAATAATATTTAGAGAGTAGTAATGGCAGTAGAAAAAAATCCCTTCGAAAAAATAGAAAAAGTAAATACCGATGTAAAAGAAATGACTCAAGGTCTTCCCGGTGTTGATGTTAATGTAGATCCTGAACAAGAAGAAGATGTAGCTGTTGATGTGAATCCAGATACAGGAGAAGTGTCTGTTGATTTAAATGAAGATGCTGGCACAGTTTTAGCATCAATAAAAGATTTTTATGGCAACCTTGCCGAATACATGGATGAAGAAGACCTAACAGATTTATCGACAACTATTCTCGATAATTTTAAATCTGATGAAGAGTCAAGACAAGAATGGGAACAAACATTCGAACGTGGGTTTGACTTATTAGGATTAAAATTACAAGAAACAACAGAACCATTCGATGGTGCTTGTACAGCAACACATCCGTTAATTATTGAGAATGCTGTTAAATTTCAATCAAAAGCTGCTCAAGAATTATTTCCAAGTAAAGGCCCAGTGAAAACACAAGTGCTAGGTAACTTAACTCCGGCAAAAGAACAGCAAGCTAAACGTGTGAAAGACTACATGAATTATCAACTTACTGAAGAAATGCCAGAGTATTTTGATGAGACAGAAAGATTATTATTTCATTTACCACTGATCGGTACGGCTGTCAAAAAAGTTTACTACGATGAAACATTAGGACGACCAATATCAGAATTTATTCCTATTGATCAGTTTCATGTATCAAATTTAGTTCCTGATCTTCGAAGAGCTGATCGATACACTCACGTTATCTACAGATCATCAAACGATTTAAAAAAAGACATGAATGCAGGAATGTATAGAGATGTTGAAGTTGGTGAGCCAGAACAAGAAGAAAGAGGTATGATTACAGCTAAAGCTGAACAGGTCATGGGATTATCAGCTTATGATGAACAGCCATACGACACAACACACGTTTTATTAGAACAGCACTTATACTTAAATTTACCAGAGCCATTTAATAGTCCCGGTGGTGAAGCTTGGCCATACATTGTTACAGTCGATAAATCCAGTAAAAAAATTCTTAGCATTCGACGTAACTGGAACGATGGTGATTCTCGTTATATAAAACGTGAACACTTTGTTAGTTATAAATTTGTACCGGGTTTTGGTTTCTACGGATTAGGACTAATACATTTCTTAGGTAATCTTACAATGTCAGCTACGGCAGCAATGAGAGCTTT
>Ga0209348_1000324_pt1 | contig 26441 bp, 35 predicted proteins | sample ETNvirenome_2_30_FD_184065 | JGI IMG/M metagenome (GOLD analysis project Ga0209348, IMG submission 184065) | Marine viral communities from the Pacific Ocean - ETNP_2_30 (SPAdes) (version 2) | ecosystem: Environmental > Aquatic > Marine > Oceanic | place: Pacific Ocean | collected 2013-06-22
ATTTCATCTTCTTTATCTATTCTTTTGTTCAATACATTTAATAACTTTAACAACTCCTCAGCCTCATTGTGGACTGTAATTCCATAACTAATCTTCATCAAATATTCCAAATCTTTTCAAAGTAGCTGAATCAAGAACAGAACGAAAATCATAATTACAAATCTCTACTCTTTGTATATTTGAAAGTCTAAATGTTTTATAACAATTTGGAATCTGACTCATCAACTTTACTATTTTTTTATTATAGAATTCAAGATTGGCTCTACGGTCAGGAACATTAAGTTCTAAGATAGTGGTTCCTCTTGTATCAATTTCCATTTCCTTCAAACCATCAGCCTGAATGACCAATTTTCTCATCTCTACTGGAGAGATGGCATCTAAGTCAAGACAATGTAATAGTTTATCCTCTTTTGTTCCTGTGTAAGGGAAGATATTTAATGCTACAACGAGGTATCTATTTTTAGATGCTGTCTCACTTTTATAACGAATGTCATAGATAGGACCTGACTCTATCTTCATGACATTTACATTTCGTGTATCTTCTATATTACGAAGATGTGATACCAAGTAACCCATTACTTCTGAGGTTTCAATGAATCATTGACAATTCCCATGGCCTTACACGCACTTAAAAACTCGAATTGTCCAAAATCCATCGCATTATCTATGTCTAATCTCTCAGTATAATATTCACCTTCTTTTCCAAATATTGGATAGGATTCTTTTTCCGATTCATCAATCTTAACTACTCTGGCCATCTTCCAAACCCAATCACTTGGTGAACCATCAGGAAAAATAATCCCAAGTTTACCCATATTGACAACACTTGGATACCAATGAATCTTTCTTTCATCATCAAACCTTGAAAGTTCGTTTATCAATCTTGAGGTGTGTTCAATTTTGTCAACATTTTCATCGGTGTAATTTGAATTACTCATGAAACCACAATTAAAACACATAAATGAACTAAAGGTCTCCTGAACATCTTCAAAACACCTATCTTTATCATCACATATCGGGCAGGTTATTACTCTTTCCATTATATTTTAATCTTTTTTAATTTTGGGAGTTCCACTTGTTTTTTAAGTTTTGGGAATCCACCATCATTTACTTTTTTTAACTTTGGTAGTTTTAAATCAACTTGTTTTGGAGGCTCAGCTATTTCAAATTTAGGAAGATGTTTATTTAGTATCTCTCCTAATTTTTTAGTCATCATATCAAGTGAAAACTTTTCAGCGTTTATAATAGATTGTTTTTTGCCATTTACCAAATACTTGTTATAGTTTTTATGAACTTCTAACATCACACTACTAGCGTATTGATAGTTGACATTAAACCATTGAGCTCCTTGAACAAGAAAATCTTTATTTAGAGCACCCTTTGGAATGTCACCTAATTGACCAGGTAATAATATTGAATCTTTAGATAAGAAGTCTAATTGTCCACCCCAATTCGAAGCTATGACAGGTTTACCACTCAAACTTGCTTCCAATAAAGGTCTACCAAAACCTTCACCATGAGTGAATGATATATGAGCTTTAACTTTTGGATGATGGTAAAGTTGATTCATCTCCTCGTCTCTTAGGTCTCCATGTAACAAATAAATATTTGGTAACGAACCTTGAACTTCTTGTTTAATGTTTTCAATCTTACCAAGTATCTCTTCTCTATCCAATACACAAGGTGTTGCCCCACTTGTCTTTAAAATTAAAGCAGGTTGATTTTGTTTATCCTTGAATGTCTGTAAAAAAGTCTTTACCAAAGAACCGATGTCTTTTCTATCTGCACCTAATCCACCTTGTAACCAATGACCGACATGAAGATAACACCAATCTTCCTCTATACTCTCAAATTCATCTAATAATTCTTTTGAGAACTCATTAGTTGACTTATAAATATCAGTATCCGCACCTTCAAATAAGACTTCAATCGGTTTCTCTGATTTTACGACACCAACTTTCTGTTTAGTTTTTTCATCCATTCTGTCAAATACACTTCTATCGATTGTGTCTTTTACAGATACTGCTGGAACAATATTTAAATCCATTCTATTAAGACCTTCAATCCAAACTGGTGGACAAATTGTAGTCTCGATACCTGCGGTTATTCCAATGTTATATTTGGCTAAATTTTGAAATTCGTTAGGAACAACAATATGAACATGAACTTCAGGCTGTCGTTCTATTTCAGGTTTAGATAATAATCTTTTAATAATCTCAACATCTTGTGGGTTTTGGTCACTTAGAGCGTTTTGTGGAGTATTACCCCATCTTACTGGCCATATTCTTACATCGAATAAATCTAATTCAATTAAAGACCTACAAATATCTCTACTATGTGCTCCATAACCACTACGAGTCCCTACAGGTGCTGTCACGATACAAATTGGTTTCATATTTACTCCTAAGCTTTATAAATTGTAAATCGTTTACGAGGTTTCCATTTCTCAAATGCAGTATCCATGTGTTCCATAAATAATCTACACATATCTTTTGCTGATAATGAAACTTCTTCTGTCAACATCCATTCTCTACCTTTCAATCCAGCTTCTACTCTTTCTTCTTTTGGTGTATCATACCATTCACGAATTTTTACTGCTGCATCCTCCCATCTTGGTCTATCATCAAAGATATAAGGTGTCGGTATTGAACCTTGTAATGAGCGACATGCTGGCCATATTGGTTTTACCCACTCACCCCAAGTTAAATCAGGATTATCCATCCATTTATCTCTATCGTGAAAAGAAACTATCTCTCTGTAATCCTCATATGTGACATGCTTACCCTTTAATTTAAATCCACATTGGTCTTGTAATCCACCAGTGACATTTACTATACTCGGTGTTCCAGCCATTACTGCTTCTGCAGTTCCTAATCCGAATCCTTCATTTGATGCTAAGTTGATTTGACAATCTGCTATATTATATAACATATTCAAATGTTCATCTTCTAATCTTTGATGTGAGAATATGACATCATAATTAGGACACATTTCTTTAACAACCGCTGGTAGGTCTGTTCCATTTTCATCCTTTGGTGCAGTATGCATTAATAGTAAACATCTCTTTGCCTGTTCTTTCGTCAATCCATCACAGAATGTCTTATAGGCAAGAATAATATCACCAGGTAACTTTCTCCTTATATTTCTATTGTTCCAAAACAATACAAAATCATAATCCTTTCCTTGACAAACCTCTCTTTTGAAGTTTTTATATTTTTTAGTTAAATCCTTTATCGGATAAAAAATATCCTCAGGTATTCCATGTGGAACATAAGTGCAATCCCAATCCGTTCTTGGTTTTTTCTGAGCGACTTGTTCAACGATATTTACTGTTTGTTTTGATATATTCATAATCAAATCAGAACTCTCATAAAAGAACTCGTTGTATCTTGGGTAAGGTAAATCATCCCAAATGTTGTAGTAGAATATCGGTATCTGTTGTCTAATCTCATGTTCCATTTGATACAACCAAACCCAAAATCTTGGGTCTGTGTAGTGAAGTATAGCATCAGGTTTTTCAACATTCAACATATTTCTAATCAACTCTTGATTACCATAACCACTTATTGGATAAATCTTTAAATTTGCATCTTTGACACCAGTCTCTTTTCTAACTGCCTCATTCATGTCAACAACTTTTCCTTCTTCAGGATGTTTTATCGCACCACCTAATTGAACCCAATCGTAATGTTGGAGAGTTCCTAAGACAAAATTCTTAGACACTGTTCCGACTCCACTACTCATTCTTAGGTCATCAGATAATAACATAATTTTTTTCTTAGCCATATTAACCTCTAAAATCTACTTCCACTAACTTTTAGTTCTTTGTGGTGTTTAATGTTTAATTTATAATCTTCATCTGTGAGAAATCTATGTATAGAACGATTTACAAGTTTCTGTAAGGTAAAATCCTCATTCAAGGAACGAATCTTAAATTGTTTATACAATTGTGATAAAACCTTCACCGATGTCAATTTAGTATCAGCTTTCATAATAACTCCATATATACATATATAAGTATATACTTAATTCAAAATTATTACTTTTTTATTTAATTTTTTTGCCTCTTCGATTGTGTGAAGAGTTCCCTTTGTATAATTGTCTTTGGGCATGAAAGCAACAATGTAATCACTATACTCCACTATTTGTTTATTTCTATCATAAAAATTTTTTGGAAAGTATTTTTTACCATAATGTGATTGGTCTAAAATACAATGTTGATTGTAAGTATAGTGTCTCGGTGGAAATTCAACATACTTCATGTCGAATTCTAAGGCGTATTTTTTAGCAAAACCATCAGCACCAAGTTTTTGTCCACCACTAACAACTTCTACCTTTTCACCAAGTTGGTCTTTTAATTTATATACGAACTCTCGAATCTTTCTACGATTTGTGTATGTCCTTGAACCAACTATCCCAACCCTTTTCAATCTACATCGTTCCTTTTCTGTCTTCTAATTGGTTTTTCACTTTTAGGTTTTTTACAAAAATCGATTGTCTGTTTAAGTTGTTTTAAGCCGGAAATCAAATCGCCCTTATATGTAAATCTTGTGTTATCAGATTCATTTTCATCCAACGGTAAAATATCATACCATATGAATTCACTTGAACCTAATTTTTTTGATGGGGTTATTTTGGTTTTAAAATGAAGTTCCATCTCATACTTTTTAACAAATGTTTTTAATTGTTTTGGTTTGATTTCACCTTCATTATACCAAAAGTGTAACTTAAACTGATGTATCTTATACACCTCATTAATTTTATCAATCACCCAACTTTCAAGCTCGGTGTCAATAAATTCTGTTAATTTTAATCTAATTGTAATACTATGCATCATAAGTCTTTACATTTTGTAAAAGATTTACACTTACTTTTTGGGTGACACTTTTGATAATCATGAGCAATAATTTGTCCTTCTTTATCATAACATTCTTCCATAAAATTTTGTAATCTCATTAATACTTTATTAATACTTGGTTTACCATTAGCAGGAATAAACTTTTGAACCCTCTTTTGTGGAAAGTCTGTATTTTCATACAATTTTCTTTTAACAATAAAATACTCTACATCAATCCTATCCAATGGAACATCATGTTGTTTTGAGTAAAATGATTTGTAGAGTAAAAGCTGGTCTGTCTTATTCTTGTCTGCCTTTGCGTATTTGTTCCAACCCCATGATGATGTTTTGATATCAATAATCTTGATTCGATTACGGATGTTGTCTTTAATAATTAGGTCAATGAATCCCTTAAATTTAAGATTATTAGGTAAATCATAATTTAGTGCTGTTTCAATACCTAATAATTCATAACCTTTTTTACTAAAGTAATCAGCTCGTTTTCTTTTGAAGAAGTCTAATATTCTTAATCCATCATTGTAAAACTCTGTCATTTCATCTTTACTACAGAACTCCTCTCCACCGTTTCTCATCTTGATTTCCATAAAGTTCTTCTTGAGTCTATCTTCTAACTCTTCGTGTAGTAGAAGTGTATCGGCTTCTTTGATACTATTTGTATACATGACTCTTATGTATTCTTGTAAGACCTCATGCATACTTGTTCCAAATAATGTATGAATATTATCTGTCCAAGGTAATGCCTTGTCTACATATTGTAGTTTCCAAGAGTATGGACATTGACACCAAAGTGCGAATTGACTATACGATATTGTTTTTTTAGCCATTTAGTTTTTGAACGACAGATTGTTTAGGTAAACCACCTATGAATCTATCCACTTCAACTCCATTTTCTTCAATAACTGTGGTCGGAACTGACCTTACATTGTATTGATTAGCAAGTGCTTGATTTGAGTCAAGGTCTATAATCTCAACTGAATATCCCTCACTTTGAATCTCGTTCATGATTGGTTTGAAAGCTTTACAAGGCCCACACCATGTGGCTGTAAAGTATTTTGCTGTTCTCATCTTATTTTCCCCATTTTCCACGACCAACGATTGTAGCCATAATTCCATAGTTGGAAACATCTAAGTAAGCATCTTCTAATGGTTCATCCTTGACGGCCGAATCTCTACCAGTCATGAGTAATGTTTTCACTCGTTGTAGTTTATCATTCATACGAAACCATAAACCTGTGAGTGATAGCTTTATTTCTTCCTCAGTTTTCAGTTGAGTTCCAACTGATATATTACCAGGACCGTAATCATGTTGTTTGTGACAGAACAATTCGTATTGTTCTCTTTGTAATCTTTTGAACTCGGTTGTCATTTCTGGCCATTCCTTCTCCATTAACGCCACAACATTATCACTTGTAGGTTCAGACTTTGCCGTGTCCTTGATTGAATTTCTTTTAAGTTCTAATAAACTTTCATTTTCCATATAGTTCTCCTAATGTCATATAAGAATTTACACATAAAAATTGTAAAAGTCAAGAGATAATTTCATCTATTATACCATATTCTAAACATTCGGTTGCTGTTAAATATGTATCTGATTTTGAAACTCCTTCCCAAAACTCTGTCGATTTGTTTGTTACATCACCCATGATATCATTTATGCTGGTTTGTAATTTTTTTAGGTGGTCTGCACCTTTCAACACATCAGAGGTCTTTCCACTTTCAAAAGCAGAACCCTCATGAACCATTACGGTCGAGTTCTTCGTCATAGACCTTTTTCCAGTTCCACATGACAAAATGACAGCGGCTGCTGACATACAGGCTCCTACACAATGTGTATTGACCTTTACAGGTAATGATTTGAAGTAATCTATTGTTCCCAACATAGCATAGACATCACCACCATAGGAAGTAATGTTTAATGTTATGTCTTGTTTAGGATTAACCTCTATAAAATTATCGAATCGAGTCATTACCGCATATAATTGGTCTTGGTCAATCTCATAACTCAAATACATTGTGCTCTTTTGTAAATTTATACCCCATTCCAAATTTTTAAACATCATTTGCTGGTTTGGTGTCAAATTAGAACCGTTTGAGTAATTCACTTTTATTGGTGTTTGTTCCATCTATTCTCCTTTTCTGAAAACGAAAATGGGTTCGTATTTATGTCCTGCTCCCATTACACTTGATAATGTAAGTTGGATAGATTTCTCTTGAGTAAACCCAATTGATTTAGCAATACTCTGTGTTTCCTCTTCTATAAATTTATACTTTGGTGTATTTGCTATATTATATAACATATAACCGCCGTCCTTCAAACCTATATAGCAATTTTTTATTGTCTTTTTGAGAAATCCATCTACCCATTTATCTTGGGTAGGAAATTTTTTATAACTTTGACTTTTTTCATCCGAGTATTTCTCGGTATCGAAATAAGGTGGTGAGGTGAAACATAAATCTAATGATTTTTTTTGAGGTATGTAATCCTCACTACCTTGTTTATATATATCAACTTTCTTATTGATATAACTAAAATCTTTGCTCATTCTTTTCAATCCGTTAAATGTCTTTGTGGATGGTTCTGTGCCGATATAATGTTTAGTATTTTTAGCGGATAAAAAACCTAACAAACGACCACCCCATCCACAAGACATATCCCATACCACTCCGTCCCCAGCGTATTTTTCATAAATTAATTTTGCAGCAGTTGGTCTAAAATTACTTACTGATTGTGTTCCACTATAAATCTTTATTGATTGTCGTAACCTATTTTCATGAAACACATTTCTCTCTCCATTTGGGTCTTCACCTTTGTAATGTTTCTGTTCCCAATTCCAACACTTTCTAATTGTAGACTTGAACATATCATCATTCAAGAATATTTCCATTGGTGATTTTTTAGCACTACCACAACGAACTTCCCAAAAGTGTGGATGGTAAGTCCAGCACAACCTCAATCCATGCATAGTTTGAACTATCTGATTATCTTTGAATATCGTATCGACATCAAACTTTCTCAGTTTATTAATGTGTTCGTGTTTTTCTTCTTCACGAATTGTGTAATGAGGGAATCCATGTCTGCGATAATAATCAAATATAACTTCAACGCCATATTCTCTATCCACGACATCTATTGAATTGGTAACCCTTTCAAACTCTAAGTCTTTCTCATCGACATCAATGATTTTACCGAGAGTTTCATAGTTTACTCTGGCCATTAGGGAAGATTTAGTTTCTTGATTTCCTTCGGTTCGGTTCCAAATTTTTGAAGTATGGATTTCAATTCAGCCTTTCCTTGTTCAGAACTATAATATATTTCCAAATACTCGATAGCTTCTTTTTTACTGACTTGATGATATTTTGTGACAATCTCTACAACCCAAGTTGGATGTTTCATAACCTTTTTTCCTTTAGTATATCTCAACCATTCTTTTTTCTTTGGAAGGATATTAGTATATAATTTATATAATTCTTTTGGTTTCAAATTATATCTTTGGAGCTCATTCACAACCTCGACATAATCCATCTTCATGGAGAGAAACCTATGTATCATGTAATTTGACCAAGTCTTTCTATCCGCATCGTTTAGTTCATCCCAATAGTTCTTCGTTTGTTTTTGTGTGATGTGTGTTATGTGGTCAAATAGTGATTTTGTTTTCATGTAGATAAATAGTCCTTTAATTTTTCAAGTTCAGAAATATTTGCAATATTTTTATAGGTGTCTTTGGTTTTGTAGCAATTATGTGTGTCTAAAAATTGTCCCACGGCATCATCTAATCTTAATATATCAATGTTGAGCCTTTTGGTTAAATTAATAAAGTTTTCTTTATGAACTTCTGTGTATTTACCTCTTGAATACAAATCTTCATACTTAATTACAATAAAATTATCATCTATTTGATTCACGATATAGTCGTATTTGTTTTTAGCTTCAATCATTTTTTTCTTGAATATCTGTGAATCAATACCATCAAACTTATAAGTGGTTTTGTATTCTCTGTGTCTACCGATTGGATTAGTCCAATAATTTACTTGTAATGCGAGTTCTTCTGACAATACTTTTTCCCAAATGTTTTCCCTATACAAAAATATCTTTTTAACATCGTAATCAAGTAAGGTATCAATTACATTGAAAAACCCCTCTTCATCCCAATTTATTTTACACCCATTATATTTAGAAAACATCTCATCCAAGCATTTATTGACATCATTTTCATAAATTTGTGAATCAAATGAGAGATTAAATTTCTTAAATATGTCTGGTGGTGAATCAAACCATACCATATTTTGACCACTTACGGTCATTAGTGCATTTAATAGATTATTAGAACCACTTCTTTTTTGTGACAACAATATAAATTTATCCATTCAAGGTAATCCTATGGAACATAAAATAATTCTCATCATGGTAATCATTTTTTGGTGGTTTTATTTCGATTCTTTCTGTTACAACATTTTCATAAGGAACTTTGTCGGTGTTCGTCCAATGCCAAATGGTAAACTTAGTATCTGATTTACATATTGTATGAACGAACTTTTCTACGAAATAAAATAAATTAGAATCCTCATAGGTGTCAAATAATATACCATCATACTTTTTTAATTTATCACGATTATCAAACCAATCCCCTTCCAATATTTTTATATTTGGTTTATCACTTGCCCACTCTTTTAAATTTGTAATTACATCAGTATTTATCTCACATATGGTGTGTGAATCAATATTATGTTTTTGAATAAAATTTGATGCTATACCCATTCCAAATCCAACCTCTAATATATCTCCACCATTCAGACATACCCAATCAGCCATTCTTCTCATTATTGGAGTCTCCCACGAATGCATCACAATTTTTCCGTCAATGGTCTTTATTTCATCTTGACTAAATATTAAGTCTTGCATAACCAAGTCTATCAACTAATCTTTTACTGACCTCATTCCATTCATCTATTTCAGAGTATACTTTATCATAACCTAATTGTTTTGCAACATTGAAGATTGATAAGATTAACTTTTCTCCCCATCCCTTATTACGATAGTATTTATGGACATAGAGATTACAAGCAATCTGTTCAGGACTTAACCAAATCCAACCGAATATTGTATTTCTACCCCAAGAATCTAATTCAACCGTATTGAATTTCCAACCATCTTTCAATCTTTTTTCTGCATCTTCTACACTCCACATTTTTTCCCAATTCAACTCTTCTTGAAATTCGTCTATGGCTAATTGTAGATAATCAGGTAAAGTTTCAATTTGATTTATCGGATAATGTATTTTATAATCAGAATCCAATTTTTTGACATACTTAATCATCGAATAAATGATTCCAAGCGTTTTCTTCTCTGTGACTTTTCATACCAAGATTCTTCCTTTTGTCAAATTTGTAATCTGAATACTCACCATTCTTTCTTACATAATGTAAAAACAATTGGAAGGCCTGAGTCCCACTAAATCCTTGTCTCCAATGATTCATCTTGGTTCCCTCATAAAAACACATATCACCTTGATGTAACAACACACCTTTGCTCTCACCCTTTATCGCAGCTAATTTAAAATTAGCACCTTCACCCATTTTACCAAACTTTTCTTCATCATACTTTTGCATAAATATTGGCCAAGGTTCATCACTATATATTGGTAGAGTTGCACTAAACTCACATGATGGCCTGTCGGTATGAGGATTTAACTCATCATTCCTATTGTAAACTCTCATGAAAGTGTAACAAGGATACAATTCCTCTCCTACCATCTCCTCTGCTATAGGTGTTGTCCATTTCAATATGGCATCATTCAAGGGATTACCATACATATTAATCGTATCTTTTACTTGCTCACCATTATCAAAGTGAAACTCGTTGTTTTGTATTTTTATCTTATAATACTCATGAATGATTTCACAAGTTTGCTTGGATAAAACCTTTTTTCTTACTTCGTAACCTTTATCATTAAACATCCTAACTCCAATTCGGTATACCCGAACCTGTATCAGCAGAAGATGATGGAACATAATATTGTTCTGCTAAAACACCATCACGAAAATCTCTTATCTTATGAAAGTTTCCATACCCACTAACACTTACCGCTTCAGTTTCGTGTGCTATAATATAGTAAGCCTCTTCGAATAAACTTTCACTCAAAGGTATGGCCTGACAGATTTGTGTTTTTAAACTACCTGTGAGTGAAGCCGATATTGGTGCCCAAGTGCTAGGGATTTCGTCCCAACCATTAAAGGTGACTTCAATCGCTCCAAAAGGAAACACAGGCTTCATCTCCACATAATCAATCGGAATTAAACTACCTGTAATCTGTTTGGAACCACTCTCGTCAAAATCCGAACCAATCCAATCAGGATAATGAGAATGTGATCCTGATACGACAGGTAAATCGGCTAATATTCCACCATGTATGTTAAATGTTATGGCCATCAGTCGTTATACATTATTTGGTCGTAGGTAGCGTGGCCTCTCCACTCGTCCCATTGTTCTGCTATCTCGGCCTTTGTTAATTGTGCATCATATAAAACACAATGTGTTATTCCAAAGTTACCACCCGTACCAGGATGTGGTGTTGCGACACCACCCCCAAGACCAAAGTCCGAGGCAGGAGTTCGTGGGTTAGTTTGCGGAGTTGGTTGGTTTCTTACATAACTAAATTGTTGTGCCTGAGATGGTTTCCTATCAAAACCATAACTCATATATGGTGAGGATTGGTCTGTTTTTTGCCACACACATCTTGCCTTTGCGACTTGTGAACGACCAGCGGAAAAGAATGTTCCACCAGGTATCATATCGGTATCACTTGGAGCAGTATGTGTTGATGGGCCAGTATAAGTTATAACATATCCTTGTGGATTAACACCCATAGTATGATTATTACCAGGTCCTATATCTATCATTCTGTTTATGCCAGGTGAACTTGGATTAAATCCAGTCCCACCAGGTATAGGATTAGCATTTATAACTGCTACTGACATTATTGAGGTGAATAAAGTCTGTGAGTTAAAAATAGTCTGTGTGTGATACGGATTACTTGGTTGTTTTTCGGAAGTCATCGTAATTGCCTCAGGAATCAATATCATATCCACACCAGGATTTTGAGGACCAGGCATCTGAGGTATGGATGTTAAAGTCTTGACTTGTGAACCATCACTTAAAACTGGCGATATTGTTAAATCCATATCTGCCCTTCCACTCAAGTCATACCAAGTGGGAAAAGGTGAACTCTCAGGTAAACTCTGTGGATTACCTGCATCCCAATGTGATATAATATTTGGGCCATTAATCAATGGATACGCACTTGGCCCATTGTGAACATGCATCCTATTCATAAAATAATTTTCAGTTGGAACGATTGTGTAGATATCCCAATGTGACCTCTTTCCAATCATCTCCCTCATGGATACGACCTTGCAAGGAATCATTTCTCCATAGAGTTCTGCAGTGTGTTTCATATCCTTTCGTTTTGGAGTCAAACACATCATACCTGGTCGAAGTTTCATCACTTCCATGTTCTTGATTTGTTTTGTCAATTCAGGTTTGTATGATGCCCAACCAAAAGTCGGTCTTTCATTTTCCACACCACTCTTTTTGTGTGTTCCGAATGGTTCATTACCATCTCTTCTATCCATACGGATATCATAATCTTGAGAATTGATAACCTTTAGTGGTTTTTCGAATAAGAATTCACTTGTAAAGTATGTTCCGTTTGCCTCAAATGTTATCTCCACAACCCTATCAGGCATCTTTTTGTCTTGAACATTGTCCATGATTCCATTTAATATTCCGTTCTCATCAAACGATAATACCGAATCGGCATCATTCGGATTGTATATAACTTCTTTTTCAGGTCCTAATACAAAATTATCTGTCTTGGTGTTGATGTGTATTCCATTTACCATCATGGAACCATCTTCGGTCTCGATGTATTTGGTTCTGATATTTTTCTGAATCACCTCAACACTATCAATCTCTACCAAATCATCATTTATTTTAATTTTGTCACCAACCTTTAGTGTCCAAGTAGATTGAAATTTTTCTTCATGGGTTATGACTGCACTTGAGTAACATAAATCTATCTCATTATTCAATCTCACATATCTTTTGTGAAGGTTACCTTGTCCACTTAATACCTTCAACACTCTTCCACCATGTTTTAATTTAGAACTTTCATTTAGAGTGGAAACCTCAACTATGTCACCACCTTCAAGTTCAACCAAATCATTTGATAAGACATTACCTTTACTAACTCTTGCTATGCTTTTTCTGTCATCAGTTACATCATAATCCCATAGTTGTGTGTAAAGGTTTGGAGTGAGATGGTAATTAGTTTTCTTATAGACCATGAGGTATTCTTTTATCTCAACATGAAATCCTGTCTCTTCATCAATGTCCATCTCAATAAATTTTTCTACAAAATCAAACTCTTTTAGTTTATCATTGAAGTCTTTTTCGGTCTCAAACCTAAAAATACCAACACCACTTTTTCTATCAATATTTCTTTTTTTGAAAACAAACCATTCATTCTTTTTGAATATTGATTCTTCGTTGTCCTCTCCATAATATTTTGGATTTTTGTCATACACACCATTAGTTTCTCCAAATCTATTCCAAGCTCGTTTATCTGCTGCCATCTTATCAAGTAGACAATCTTTATTCCAAGCAATTCTAAGTATAAAATCCTCTTGTTTATGGAACTTAAAATCCCAAATATTGTTTATGTCTTTTGCTATTTGTAGTTTAACTTTAGGTGTGTAATTTTGACGATGGATTTTAGAAACTTGTTTTTGTAATTCTTTGTACCAAGCAGAGTGTATGATATCTTTCTGATTTTCCTCAACCAAGACAATTATATTATGATATTCCCAATTACTTATGACTTCACATAGTTTTTTGTAGTCGAACCAATCTACGATATCATCATCAAGTGCGGTATTCGTGTTTATCTCTGTTGAATATACTTCACCATTACTTGGTAGTAAATCCACACAAAATAGAATACCCTCATTTCGTCTTTCAAAAGGTAAATTTTTACCAAACCACTCTGTTATTAGTCTTGATTTTTGGTAAATTGATTGCTTGTAAGATAACTTGTCGAATAATTTCATACTAATAAATATCTGTTTTTGATAAATATCTATCTAAATGGTTTTCCATGTATCCATAATACCATTGATTTTCTCTCACCCTTTGTCACAGGAGTAACAGCGTGCCTTAAAAATGATGGAAAAATTATCATTGTTCCTTTAGTTTTTGGATAAATCATTTGAGTTTCATCTTGTGCCATATAATCTTGAAACAATACATCTCCACCCTCATAACCATCATTTAGTAGGACTATAACACTTAGTTTACGATACATGGCTGGCCCATCTCCACCCGAATCAATATGAAAATCATACTTTCCACCCTCAGATGATTTGTATCTCAAATGACTGGCATATTCCAACATGGCTAGTAATTCAAAGTTCCAAGTATTACTATTTAAATCAAAAATCGTGTCTTGTATTTTTGAATACATCCAAGAAAAATCATTACTAAATGGTATTGGTTTTTGCCAAGCTATTCTTTCGGACTCCTCATCAGCACTTCCAAAGTGTGTATCACCTTGTGTAAGAGCTTGAGTCTCTTCAATTGTTTCTACTTGTCTCTCAAGTCTTTTCAACTCGACCTCACCGAAACAACCTTCGATTGAAAAAGGCCGATAATCACCACCCTTTGAATTTGTAATTGATTGTATTGACAGACCAGGATTAGCAGCTATCATATTATTCTCCTAATGGTTTTAATTTTTTATTATAAGATAATTCAATATCCATTTCAAATACTTTTTTGTCACATTTAAATTCAATTTCATTTGGAAACAAAAATAGTGTAGTTTTATCAACCTTGTCTATGTGTGACTCATGAGATGATAAAAATGTATTTTTAAAATCTACACTAAATTTAATATTAGATTCATCTTCTAAAGTAAGTATCAACTTTGTGTTGGATTTATCCGAGTTTAGTTTATAATATACTTTTTTACTGATGGAGTGATTATTGGATAAACAAGCTTTTAGTTGTTCTTCTACAAGTAAATCTAATATATCATCCTCATCTTTTTTATCATTTACTATTTGAAATAACAAATGATTTGAGATTGATAAGTAGATAACTTGTCCCAAGCTATTATTTAATGAATATTTTACCATACTATTTATTCCTTACTAAATTGCCGGCAACAACATATCTTTGACCATCAAATTCCTTAGACTTTACCTCATGTCTTACCCAAGCAGGAAAAACAATCATGAGACCTTTCTTTGGTTCCACTTTATTTCCATCAACTATTAGTGGTGGAAATCCTTCCCCTTCGTTAAGATATAGACAAAATGACCATTCAGCATTACCGTGGTCATGTTCTTTTGCATATTCCTCTGACTCATAAACTGCACCCCACATATCAGATAATTTAATATCAACAGGTGTTCGACTTATTATTTCATCTATAATTGGTAATAATTTATCAAATCTATTATCTTTTTCCCAAGACCGATATTCTGTCATATTACATTTTAAGTTGGTCATGTGAAATTCTTCATCACCTCTGTCATCTATGACCTTCATTAAATCTATCATAACCTCGTCATTATCAATTTGAAACCGATGTATACTTGGTGGTCTTGATAGAGAAAACCAATGTTTATCCTCTGTCAAATGAGTTATCATATACTCAATGGACTTTTTTCCTCAACATCTAAACCAACTTCTCTAAGTAAACTATTTGGAACTTTACCACAATTTCCACAACTATAAATGTCAATTGGTGCTAACGCTTCTTGACCAGTTGGACTCATGAGTGCGGATATTCTCTTTATGACTGTCGCCTTTATGAATACATAGTTCCCACAATCTTCACATTTCATAGTATCAGCCTGAGACAAATCTAATTGAACTTGTTGAGGTTGTGCCTGTTGACCGGGTTGAGGTTTAAATTTTCTTTTTGCCATTATAAATCTCCTAATTTTACTTGTGCCACACCCTTTTGTTGAACCACTTGGGTAGTGCATTTTTGTGCAAATTTTATTGATTCTACTATATCATTGGTTTCTACATATTTGACCACAAGTCCTGCAAGAAATGTGTCACCTGCACCACTCACATCTTTTACTGATACTTTTGGAACAGAATATTCTTCACCTTTATATCTACATCCTTTACTTCCTAATGTAACTATTAACTTTTCAACTCCTACATAACTTTCGTCTGCAAAAACTTGATGATTTTTCTCGTATTCCAATTCATTTATTTTTATAAAGTCAGCATTTAAAATCCAATCACCTAATTGTTTTTTAGTATCAACAAATACATTAAAATTATTCTCACATATGTATTTGATATCACTTTCTTCCAAGAATCCCTTACAATAATCTGATATTATTATTGCATCAATATGTTCAATAGTCTCCTCATTTCCATATGATACAATTTTATTACCACTAATTCCTTGTAAAACTTTGATGTTGATTCTCGGAGTCCAATCATGTTCATCAACCCGTAATACCATCTGACCGCTTCTATTATCTACATATCTTCTTTTAATAATTCCATTAAGATTTGTAATTATTTCAACATCGGAACCTAATGATTTAACATTGTTGAATACATTCTTGGCCATTCCATCGTTTTGTTTATTGTCACTTGGGACAAATACAGGTATTGGGGCCTCAGGACTTATTCTTTTAATATCCCCATATACAAAATCATCGACACAACTATCTCCGACAACCAATATTTTCATTATATAATCTCGTCAATCAGTCCATATTTGAGACAAGTTTTAGCGTCCCAAAGTAAATCATGTTTGAGTATCTCATCAAGTTTTTTAGTTGGGACTTTGGTGTATTCTTTGTATACATTTTTTATCGTGGTCATCATTAAATCTAAGTTTTTCTTCTCGTCCTCAAAGTTAGCATATGTTCCCCAAAATGTTGTGGATAACTGATGTATTAACATATAAGAATTTCTACTCATGAATCTATAATTACCTACAACTGAAAGGAATGTGGCGGCACTTGCTGCAAACCCATCCACATAAGTATGAACTGGAACCTTACATCTGATTATGGTGTCCATTGTCGATATACCACTAACCACACTACCACCACCTGAGTTAATAAATAGTTTCATCGTAGGTGGGTCTATATCTAATGTTTGTGCAGTTGCAATATACTTACCCTCTAACTCACTTATCTTTTTATTTAATTCCGAGCAACTATCTCGATTTACACTTGAGTAATAGTATATTTTGTTATCTTGAACTGAAATGTGTTTTTCGCTCGATGATGATGCTGACTTAGGTGTGGTCTTTTTTTCACCCCAATATCTTTCCATTATTCTTCTCTCCAAGTATCAAGTGTAATACAATGAAAACTTCCACCAAGTGTTCTTGAGTGTCTTAATCTCATCGGTATAACCTCAACATTATTTTTAATTAATTGATTATGTAATTCTTTTTGATTCTCATCACACACCACAAGGTTTGGTGTCAATGATATTAAATTTATTCCTATCCAAACTGAAGCGTGATTGTAATTCCCATAGTATCCGATATCAACCATATCAGGACACCAAATCTTATCCCAAGATTTCAATGGTTCAGGCATGTTGTCTTCGTTTACCCTTTCAGGATTTAGTAAACATAAACCCTCTCTTAACAAAGCTATCGTAGAGTCCAAATGGACATAACTATACATATCCCTCAACACATGAACCTTATACTCACTACCGAGAAAGTTCTGTAACCATTTAGCACCTAATTCATTACCTGTATTGGATAGTAAATATAGGATATCATTATTACATCTAAGTATATTAGCTGCATCAAATACAGGTTCTACATTAGTGAGTGTGAGTTCGTCTAAGTTCTCTCTTTGATAACTCTCATCCAATAATCTTGGTTTAGGAGCTGATATCCAACGAGCTCCGTCCTTCATGTAATCTATAAAATCATCCCTAAAACAGAATGTCTCAAAATATCGTGAACGAAGTGCCATAGGTGATTCTATTATAGTATCACCAACAATCAGAACACTATCTCTTGGACAATAATTGTAATATCCATTTGTATCCCAATGTGGTGATGAGAAGTATTCCTCTTGGTTTTGTGGTTTTGGTCTTCTTACTTTGATACCAAATGACTCCAACTGATTTACAAAATTTTCTAAGTCCTCTTGTGTTTCCTCAATGACTTGTTGAGGATACAGACCTTGTTGAATTCCATGTATATTATCTTTATCAGCATAATTGATACAATGTAAATCCTTACCAAGTTTAGGATTATGTGCACCATCAACCACTCCAACAAATACTTCTTTGAGTGTATCCCATTCATTATGAGATTTTATCATTCAATCACATCCACTATTTTAGATTGTTTTGCAGATATTGTCTCAAACACAAACGGTGAATTAGTGACATACTCATTAACCTTTGCCTCAGCCACGGTTATGGAATCACATTCCACCAAATATGTCTTACGAACTTTCTTTTCCTTTACACCATTTTTTGTTTGTATCTCTTCTATGAATACAACAGTCGCTTCGTAATACATTATAACTCCTTATTTTATAACACTTAAAATTTCTATCAACATAGCCATCGCGTTGATTTCTTTATCCACCACTTGAGCATCACTTAGTTCATACTTGGCGATAATCAATATACAATCGGCTATCTTCCCACTACCATAACTATCAACCTCATCATACAAAAGACGAAATAAGTCGGCGAAGTCTGTGACCTTACTATCAGCCAATAACTGACGAATGTTCTTGAAGGCGTTCTTTCTATCTTGTGTCTTGAGTATCTCTAATAACTTCATCTTGTAGTCATTCTCAACTATACTCTGTTTATCAATTGTTAGTTTACCACCAATAGATTGTCTTTGAGCTCCATTGATAACTCTTCGAATATCAGGATAACCACTATTAACTATGATACCCAAATCCTCTCTATTATATGTCACACCCTCTTGTGTAAAAATATTATGTAGATGTTTGGCTACATCATTTTTATTTGGTGGTATGACTTGAAAGGATTGACACCGAGATTGTATTGGGTCGATGATTCTCTCGACAAAATTACAAGTCAAGATAAACCGACAATGTTTACTAAATGTTTCCATGAGATTACGAAGGGCGGCTTGGGCGTTTGGTGTGATGTAATCACACTCATCCAAGATGATAACCTTGTAATCCTTGAATCCCATAGTGGAGGCGAAGGTCTTAACTTTAGTTCTAACGGTATCCAAATTGTTTTCATCCGACGCGTTGATGTATAGATAATCACAATCTATATTATTGACGAGTAATTTAGCTAATGTAGTCTTACCAGTCCCAGCCTTTCCAAATAACATTAAGTGTGGAATATCCCCACTTTTCAAATACACTTCTACTTTCTGTTTAAGTTGTTCATTACCTATGTAGGTGTCAAGGTCTGTTGGTCGATATTTTTCAACCCATAATGTGTGTTCATTGTTCATTCAATAATCCTGTAAGATATCTGTTTAACTCACTCTCATAATCTTTGGATGTCATCTTATTCTCTGAAAATCCACCTTTGAGATGTGATAAAAAAGGTTTGTCTTTGTAAAAATATGTGTGTAATGTATCTTCGTTGTATTCCATGAAATTAGGATTGTCATAGTAAGGACCTAAATGTAAGAATTTTCTACCCTCAGATAAACATTTTATTGTTGCACCATGATTTGTATCACCATAGTTCCAATCTATATCATAATTATCAAAGAAATCTTTGCGAGTTAGAAAAAAATACGCATCTGCAAAACCAAACTCTGTATTGACATATCCACCATCTTCAGGTAAAAAAGTTGGATTTTTTATGTAGTTATCCAATAGTCTCTTTCTAAAAAGATATGTTGATATCCAAACTTTTTTGTTATCAACTGAAATGTAACCGAGTTCGTCTCTTTCAAGATTAACCACCAACTGATTGATAAAATCATCGTGATAAAAAGTATCATTATGTTGTAAAACTATGTAATCACCTTTTGCTTGTTTAACTCCACAATGAAATGCCATAGAGACCCACATTGTTAAACAACCAATATTATTTAAACTTTCTTCTACATCTTTATGATTCATGTAATCATCAACTTTTTTTAACTCTTCAAGTGGTAATGCCTGCCACCCTTTAACAACTTTGACATAAGGTAAATCTACCTCAGGCCATGTGTGACTATTATCCACTAATATTATCTCCTTTTCACAATCTAAAGATTCAATATTTTTTAAAGTTTTAAGTGTAGAGAACACTATATTAGCAGAATCATTTTCTGACCATATAGTATCTTTCTCGTTCAGATTCAAAAACTTCTCATCTTCAATAGTTGAAAAGGGAACTATAAAACTAATCATCAAAACTCCTTATCAATTTCTCTGTCCCATTATCGTTAAAAATTTTACCACTAATCAGTTGACCATCTTTTGATAGACTAATATCACATTCTTTAGTTCCATTATGATACCAATAATTCCACTTACCAACCATGATGCCATCCTTCATCTTACCCTCACATCTTACCTGACCACTCATAAAATATTCAATGTAGTTGGAGTTAAATTTTCCATTTTTATAACTGGCCACAATCTTACTTTTTTCATTTTTATAAAATGATTTATATTTACCTGTTCTCAAACCATTCTTATATCCCACTTGCCATCTTAATTTTCCGTTTTCATGAAATGTTTGTACCTTTCCTTCACACTTTCCATCAATATACTTTTCTGATTTCATGAGTGTTCCATCAGGATGATAACTTTTCCAATAATCTACCTTCTCACCATTATGATATCTACCCCTCAATACAACCATACCTGTCTGATTGTATGTTTCACTTGTTTTGTGTAATTGACCTTTATTATAATTTTCTGTTTTATATATCATTCCATTAGTAAAATAGGTACACCACTCTCCATCCTTTTTTCCACCTAAGTATTTACCCTCTTCCATCCGCTCACCTGTTTCAAAGTAATAAATCCAATTACCATGTTTCAATCCATCCTTGTATTGACCTTTGAACTCAATGACATCATCTGCACGATATTTTTCAGATTTACCGTGTCTTTTTCCTTCTTTGTATTTGGTCAATTCCCACAACTTTCCATTACCATGAAATTTTTCCCATTTACCAACTTTTAATCCATCCTTGTAATGTCTCTCCTCATATAATGAACCATTACCATGATATATTTTCCATTCTCCATGAAATTTACCATCCTTTATGGTGTATTTTTGCCAAGTTTCTTCCGTAGCATGAAAATATTCGTGTTCTCCATCTTCTACACTCAATGAACAGTCTAAAACATCGTCTGTAAACCATTCAATAGATATTACTTGGTCTTTAATAGTTTTTATGTATTCACCTTGTTTCATTTCCAAGCCTCATTTGCTGATATTAATTTTGTTCTGTGTTTCTTCTGTATTAATGTGAAATCCGAATCTTGTCTCGTTATGTGTGGTAAGTAATCTGCTATATTGACTAAATCCGTTCTTATAAATCTATCCAAGGCATAGATACCATTAGTTCTTGCATCATCAATAAGTATTTTTGCTACACGAGGAGTAATTGAATAAGTATGAGCACCAAATAACCATTTTGTATCACACCTACAATTATTTGGATTATATACATCGTGAGGGTCGTGAAATTTGTCACAATCTCCTCTCTCAACAACACCACTTTCCTTCACATCATCCCAAACCCTTGAACCCCAATTCGGTATACCAAAGTTCAGTATACCATCATAATACTCATGAGTAAATTCATCTTGAAATGTAGCGTCGTGTTCCATTATTAATATTCTTTCATCTAACTCGATACACTTTTCCCACAATGACATATGTGATAAAAATGCCCCAATTTCACAATCCATATATCCTGAACTAATGTAGCTATCATTTACCGACCGCATCTTCATCTGCTTGTCTTCCATCATAGTCCAGCTATTTCTTTTATCTACTCCATCCCAAAGTTCAACCTCTATTTTACCAACTTGCTTGGCAATTTTAATCGACCTTATTGCAGAATCTAAACTCTTCTTTGATGATGGAACATGAATAATGTATTTTTTATTCATAATTTTTAATTAACTCTATCCCTCTTTCATAATTTCTTTTATCAACTTTTGGATTATTAGATACCCACTCCTTAGTATTTGGTCTTTTCCATTGCAGATAAGCTTCAGCACTTGTGTCATTAGTTTGATTTAAGTAAGCTACTTTTGTCTCATCACATGATGAACAAAACTTTAAAGGTTCATCTTCATTATTTATAAATCCATCTTCAAGTATTTTTTTATCATATTTATAAATCTCTGTTTTTTCGTGATGAATCATTCCACATCTGTATATGCCATCCATAGTAACTACCCTACAATTATCTTTTTGAAAACAAGCTTGGAATAATTTTTTGATATCAGCATCTTTTGGTAGTTCAAAATCAGTAGAATGAAAGAAATGAGTCCTACCATGAACACACACATCCACATCGCTTAATTTTTTCGCAATATTACTTGAATCCCATATTTCTCGATACTCACTAATGGTATGATTCTCTATTGGATAAGTTGATATATCTATTCTATCAAAATGATTCAAAACTCCCACCACTTTTTTAGTCATATTTAAACCATTTGTAAATAACTTTAATTTATTAAAAAATATACCCTTTCGTGTAGCCAAGTATTCAACAATCTCGGTAAAATAAGAATTTATTGTGGGTTCTCCACCAAACAACTCAATAGATGAAAATTTAAACCCTAAATCTAAAATAGTTTTTTCAATGATTTTGATATCATCAAGATTCATACTTTTATCGATAGTTTGTAGTCCTTGACCATTATAGTCCATGAAACCACAGTAATGACAATGAAGATTACAATTTTTTGCGATTGGAATTTGAAAATTACCAGGTAATATCATATTATCTTTATCCAACTCGTATCCCATACCACACCATCAGGTTTTCCAATGGTCTCATCTACAGCCTTTATGACATCAGGCCAAGCATAAGGACAATAGTCATGTCCACCTATGATACCACCTTTTTTTAATTTTGGTAAATATAACTCGATATCCTTTTTGACACTTTCATAACTATGGTCAGCGTCAATGTAAATGAAGTCATATGAATTATCTCTAAATTTATCAGAGATGTTATAACTAAAATCTTGATGATGAATTATTAAATCTTTTTTAAAGTGTCTTAAATTTATTTCAAATTCTTTCCTAACCTCTGACCAATCTATTTCATTTTCATCATTAAACGCCTCATCTCCTTTATGTGGTTCAATTACATCTATTTGAGTAAACAGGCCAGAACTGGCGAACATCATAGTTGACTCTCCCATGTAAGAACCAATCTCAATCATTCGTAAACTTTCTTCTCTATTGTCAAAATTATCACAGATAGCACTCAAAAGGTGAGTAAACCCCATAAATTGGTAATTAGCTTTACTATTGTTCCTTAATTTATTATTGAATCTCTGTGTGTTCATTTTATAAACCTTTCATAATAAAATCCATTTCCAAAATCTTTACCGATTGACTCATTTGTATAAACACAAATGTAAACCCTTCGTGGATTATCAGATTGATTTTTAAAGGACTTATGATAAGTATTTCCTTCAATCAAGACTATATCACCAGTTTTTGGTTCTAAAGATATCCATTCATTGGTCACCTTATCTTTGACATGAAACCCACCATTTTCTTGATTTATATCATCCAAAACTAACATAAAATTTATCGTAAACAACTTATCATCATTGGGCTTTGGGCCATGTTGATTATCACGATGAGGTTCAAATTCGAAATCTTCCTTTGGTAACTTCACAACTATTTGGTCGTTAAATAAAAAAGGTTTAGGTATATAGTTTACAACTATATCATACATGAAGTCTGAGGTGTAAAATTCATATAACTTACGATTCTCTTCATACGATGACAATGGAAACTTCGAGGCCATATCTGCTCCTTGCCAATATTCAGGTGAACCTACAGGTTTTTCTAAACCAAATTTGCCATGTAATCTGTCCTTAACTACCATAGTGTAGTCTCTCAGATATTGAATTGTATTCATGGGTATTTTATTTTTTATTACATCATACCCACTCGTATTTATTTTTTCCAAATCCAAATTGGTTCTCCAAATGCCATATCCTCAGTTATAACGGCCTTTTCTTTTAAGTTATCAGAATAATAGTCACTCACAGCCTTCCCTGCCCCTGCTGAATTGAATCTTTTCGTCATCTCCATTCCAATACAACCTTCATATTTCAACCCTTGTGATTTAATATAATCATTCATTGAATTTGTTATATCAACATAACCTTTCACAGACTCATGATAAACATCAGCTATATTTACGGCAAGTATTCCGTCTTTCTTCAATGTCGGTATCAATTTACCGATAGTCTTATGTAGAAAGTTTTGATTCCAACTATCAATAGTCGTATATCTTTTATAACTTTGAGTATCCTCATCACTATATTTTTCAACATCAAAGTAGGGCGGTGATGTAAATATCATATCAAAGTGATTTTCATAATCTGCGTAATCCACATCCTCTGCTGGACTACAGATTAAATCTACCTTTTTATCTTCCTCAAAGAATGTTTGATGTTTTTTATAGAACTCTACTTGTCTCTTATAATTAGGGTGGTTCTTAGAATTTGGGTCAATTCCTACATAGTGTTTGGTTGTCTCACCACAATAAAAACCTGCCAATCTATCACCCCAACCTGCACTAAAATCTAAAACATTTTCACTCCTAAAATAATCATAAAATGCTTTTGCTATACTTGGTTTGAATTGTGATGCCACATATTTTCTTAATGTTGTTGCCATCCTAAGCGTTTGTAAATCAACCTTGAGTAAGACCTTTTCTAATGTGTAATATGCTCTTACTATGGTTTTGATTCCCTTAACTGTTTGCCATGTTTTCCATCCACTTGGCATCCTTGTCCAATCAACCTTCCATCTGTTTTCTATATGGAATGGATTGGATGCATTATTTCCTTTATTGTCTCGTTTAAAATACTTTGGTGTGAGTTCGTATTTGGTCTCCCTCTCGTTTCTTGGAAACCATTTACCTTCAATTAGTAAATCAGGCCACTTCACACCCTTTAATTTATTAAGACTCTTTAATGTATCCTTTTCAGATATTTCTGGCACAGGACATGGATATGTATGAAGTGCTTTTGATAGTTCTTCAATCACATCATCCTTTTCATAGGTATCCATAATGTGTTTCCATTCCTTTTCATCTATAAAAAGGTAAGGTTTCATATTATAAAACTTCTTGAAATAAATCTCTATGTCTTTTTCCATACCCAAATAGGTTCCCCAAATTTTTTGTCTTCTTTATTCTCAAGTGATTTTTCTGTCCACACCGAACCTTCATAACTCTTGGCCGTTCCAGCTCCACCACTATTAGGTCGTTTAGCCATTTCCATCCCAATACAACCTTGATACTCTCCAAATGTTTTAAGGTAGTCATTCATAGGATTACATATTTCCAACCAACCCCTATCTGTGCTCCATTTTGCATTTGAATATACATCACTTATATTAATCAATACATAACCACCTTTTTTAACACTGCTCCAAAGTTTACCCAAGGTCGTATGTAAAAAGTTTTTGTTCCACTCATCAATATCTTTATACCTGACCCAACTTTGTGTATCATCATAACTATAACGCTCCACGCTAAAGTATGGTGGACTTGTGAATACCAAGTCAAAGTGTTCTTCGTAACATTCGAAATCAAAATCCTCCGCTGGACTACAATGAAAATCAACCTTTCTTTTGTGTTCAAAGAATCCTAAATGTTTTGAATAAAAGTCTGATTGTTCAATGTATATCGGAAAGTTTTCTTTTCTTGGGTCTAAACCTACATAGTGTTTTCCAAATTCACTTGCGTAGAATCCAGCTAATCTATCACCCCAACCCATCGAAAAGTCAAGGATGTTCTCAGCTTTGAACATATCATAGATAATCTTAGCAACATTTGGTTTGAATTGACTACAGATATACTTTCTCAATCCTATCATGGTTCTCAATATGTTCTTGGTTATCTTGGGCATCTTCAACGAGTAAGCACTTCCCATGAGTGTTGTCATGAACTTCTCATTCTCCCAAGTCCTCTTCGGGCCGGGCGAAACCGAACCATCCACACTCCATCTATTTTGTATTTGAAAGTAATTACTAGCAGTATTACCTGCATTTAATCTTTTAAAATACAATGGTTTTCCATCATACTTCAAATCATATGTGTATTCGGTTCCCTCTCTAGCATACCATTCACCCTCAACCATAATCTCATTCCACTTCATACCTTTGAGTTTCATAAAGTCCTTGTAAGCAGACTTTTCTGTAAGGTTTGGATAAGGTAATGGATATGTCATGGCTACCTTAGCCAGACTTTCCTTAACATCTTCCTTATCAAATGTTTCCTTTATATATTCCCAATCCTTTTCGTCAATCTCAAGATAGGGTTCCATGTTGTAAAATTTATCAAAG